>Ga0163199_1000010_pt1 | contig 188651 bp, 184 predicted proteins | sample PL_2010_150m_FD_113537 | JGI IMG/M metagenome (GOLD analysis project Ga0163199, IMG submission 113537) | Freshwater microbial communities from Powell Lake, British Columbia, Canada to study Microbial Dark Matter (Phase II) - PL_2010_150m | ecosystem: Environmental > Aquatic > Freshwater > Lake...
GGGTAATTGGGGCCCAGTCCTTCGCTTCATACCAACTTTTCCCAGAGGGGCCGTTTCCGGTTCCGGTTGGTGTGTTAGGCCGCGTCCTGCCTGCGTATACGGCCGGTATGGCGCGGAAACGCATCGGGCTTGGCCCCGGACTACTAAACAACAACCAACCTCTCAGAAACGCTCATAAATAGCGAGAGGTCGGGCCCCAATTACCCCGCGAGGGCCGGGGGTGCCCAGGAAGGACCCGCGCTCCCTACCGCGACCGAGCGAAGCGCTTGATCATCTCGTTTAATGATTTCTCGAACTCACCCGGCAGCCGCTGCTCAACGTACCGCTCTGCTATCTGATGGAACGGCAGGCGCCTCGAGTAGGTAGGCTTATCAACGAACGCTAGCAGCACTGACATTCCGGCCTTGCCTCGAGAGGTGCGCTGGCCAATGCCGATGGGCCTCTTGTTCCGATACATCACGAAGTAACGCTTGGACTTCTTCTTGATGCCGGCCAGCGCCTTGGTCACGTCGCCACGCTTGATGTTGCCGAACCGGTCGAGCTGAGCGCCCTTGCCCGGTACAACGTACTTACCAACTGGCAGCAGCCCATCCTTTCGCAGCTGACGCTCACTGCCCTTATCTGCGCGTGGCCCGCCGAATATCTGCGGCTGAAGCCAGACCGAAGGAGGTTGAGTGCTGCCACGCCTGTTACCGCCTACCGTTTCTCGAAGCCAGACCCTGGCCTCTAGCTTCTCCCTGGTTGCAGGGTGGTATTCGAACGCTCGCAGGGTGAAGGGCGTAGGCCTATCGAAGATTGCGCCCATCTCTGAGGTAAGCGCCTGCCTCAAGCCAACCGCTGTCTTGGTCAGCGCCGCGGCGGCAGCGTATGGCATCGCCTTCTGCTCGATATCCTTCAGCTCTTGAAGCTGCTTGGAGAGGCCTTTGGCGCTGACCTTGATCACGGGGGTTACTCCTCTGCTTGCTCTTCTGCGCCACCAGCCGTCAACACGCCAACGGTGAAGCCGATAACCGAGCTCAACCGTCCGCGCCAAAGCATCCCGCGATTGCCAGGAACAACTGTGCCAGCGTTAACCAGACGAGCTTCCTTCAGGTGGATGAAGGAGGGTGACGAGCCTTCCGCCTCGTCGATGGGTTTCTTCGGATAGATATCAGCCTTCCATTGCTCTACCACCTCGGAATAGGCGTCCCGCATATCACCCGACCAATTCTTGGTTAGCTCTAGCTTGAGCAGATCTAGGTATTCCGCGCCGCTTATGGTGACGCCAGTAACGAGACCCGCGGCAGTCGTCAGCGTGACCGGGACGGGAACGCCGGTATTCGAAATTTCAACTACATGCTGAAGCAGCCAGTCGCAATTGTTTTCGGAATTTTGGAGCTCAGTGCTAGGGGCTTCGATATTCATAGGATTTCCTGTTGTTTTTTCGATAAGAAGTAGCGGTTATCTGTGTGTCCTGCCGTGCTTCCTGGCAGCCATTCGCAGTTCGTTTACCTGCTTTCGTTCGGCGTACATGTGAAAGCTTTCGCCTTCACCCGTGACGAGCTCCAAGCGGCCTATATCTGGAAAGTCTCGGGCGGTAATGGCGGCGTGCTCGAGCTGGTCGCCCATTCCAGGGAAGCGGGGCGTCAGTGCGGAGCTGGAGACCAGCCCACCTTCTGCATAGCCGCGCATCCCCGATTGCATCCTGTCCAGGGTCGCGCGGAAGCCGTTCCGGCGAATCATCTCAAGGAATGCCAGTGCGCCTGGCTCGCGGACAACCTCCTGCGGCTGAACGTGTTCGCCCGCGTGAACGATGCCGGCCGGCTTGTACTTTCCACCCGGGCCAGTCCAGCCACCTGTCGCGAATCCACTCGGGGGAAACTGCGAGAAGCTGTTGCCGTCTTGGTAAATCTTCGGCGCGCCACCGGCCACAGGGGTGACCGGGATGACTAGTTGTTGCTGAAGCGTCTGAGCAAGCGAGCTAATTTGCTGTTGCGCTGCCGATACCGCAGCCGGATCCACCTGTGGAGCGATGGCGGGGGCCAATGGAGCGGCACCGGTACTGCCATCTTCACTACCCGGCTTTGCCGCCGTCGTGATGATCGAAATAGGCTTCCCAGCCAGGTTGCTCAGTTCGATGATCTGCTGACGTGCTGTTTCAAGCGCCGCGTCGTCCAGCTTCACGGTGATGGTGGTTTTAGAAAGGCTGTCGAGAAGGAACTTGAGGTCGACGCCCTTTTGCTGCAACTCGTCCAGAGCCGTCTTGGCCTTGTCGACATTGATCTGATCGGCCGCTTCTTCAATACCTTGCAGCGAACGAATGAAGCCCTGAAAACCGAACGTGTTTTCCCCAGCGTCTGCCAGATCCTGGAGCATCTTGAGGGCTGCCTGCGCGTACTGCTTAGCCCCCTCAACGTCACCACTGGTCAGCGCCTGGCTGGCCTTTACCTTGAGATCCTGGGCAGCCCCATATGAAGCGGTACCGCCGCCGCTCAAACCGGCAAGCGCCTCGGTATAACGCTGCTGGGTTTCGAGCTGGGCCTGCTTGGCTTTCTCTAGATCCTGAGTCGCTTTGCGCTCGAGCGCGACCTGTTTGTTCAGGTACGCCTCGGCATTCTTCAACGCCTCGCCCTGCTTGGTCTTCAGGTCGCCGACGTACTTGGTGAAGTGGCGGAACCTATATTCGTCGGCCGCAATTTGAGCCTCAGCAGCGGCCTTTTGCTGCTCGGCTGCCTTCTGGGCGCCCTCCTGCATTTTTCGATAGGCTTCGAGGCTCATGCCGGCGATCTTGGCGTTCATCGCCTCGATCTTCCCTTCAAGCTCTTTCACCCAATCGTCGAGCTGCTTGGTATCCATGAAGAAAGTAGCTGACGGTCGACCTATGAAGTCGCCCCCGTCGCGAGCCGCCTTCACCCCGGCAAGGGTCTTTTTCAGCTTTTCCAGCTCGTCAATGTGACCTGCGGCGCCTGCTGCCGCATAGCTGAGTTCCTTGGCAAATGCTGTGAATTCGCGAGCGGCGGTGATGGTGTACCCGGCGAGGGTCGCCATACCTGCGGCGAGATCGTTTAGCGCCTGGACGGTGGCAGGGTCGGTCAGCAACTCGCGAAGCTTCGTAATAGCTGTGACGAGGCCTGAACTGTCGCCTTCGCCGAAGGCTTTAACCAGGTCATTCCGAAGTCGGGTCAGTGCGTTGCCCACCGTGTCCGGAAGTTTCTCGGCGGCTTTAGTCAGGTCTGGCAGGGCTTGGACGGTCAGGTCGGTGATCACTTCAGCAGTAAGCTGACCCTCTGCCGCCATAGCACGAAGCGCACCGGTTGGAACGCCGAGGCCTTGGGCCATGGCTCGCAGCAGCGGCGGGGCGGCCTCAGCGATAGCGTTGAACTCTTCGCCGCGCAGGACGCCAGAGCCCATTGCTTGCGAGAATTGCTGAAGCACTGATGCCGTTTCGCCGGTTGTTGCTCCGTTGATCTTCAGCGCCTTGCTGAGCGCGTCGACAACCTTCGTCGCGTCACCTTTGCGGCCTACTTCATCAAGGGCAGGGGCCAGCCTGGCATACAGCTTCACAATCTCATCGACTGGGGCTGCGGTGTTCTGCGCGATGGTGAACAGCTCAGCCTGGACGCGGTTGAATTCCTCCTGGCTGCTGGTGGCCAACTTGAGCTGAGCATCCATTTGTTTCGCAGTGTCGGTGATCTCGGCATAACCGCGCAGCGCCTGGGCTGAGCTATAAGCCGCGCCGACACCGGCTGCAACGGAGCCAGCGCCGATCCTGCCGCCGCCAACTTTCTGCTGCTCACCGGCCATTCCGCGCAGAGCCACGCGGGACTCATTGATCCGCTGCGTGAGATTGCGCTGGGCAATCTCCAGCTCCATGGCAGTCAGCGATCCGGACTTGCGCAGCAGCTCATACTGTCCGCGCAGGCGTTCGATCTGCGTGCCGGCCGCTCGATACTGAGTGATACCGAGGGAGCTTTTAGCCTGCTCAATGTTGGCTAGCCGCTGCTGCCGAGTCACCTCGGAAAGTGCATTCGCTCGCTCACGTATGCCGCGCACCGCGAGGTCATTGCGACCGGCCGTCATGCCTTTGGCCAGCTCAGATTCAAGGCGCTGTTGCTCGGTGGCAAGCTTCCGGGTATCTACCCCAGCGGCACGCAGCTCGGCGCGCTGCTCTCGGACTTTGGCCTTCTGTCGGTCGAACTCAGCAGAGGCTTGAGCAAGCGCGCGCTCCGCCTGGCTCATCTCAGCGGCCAGGCCTTTGACCGGAGCGCCGGAGGTGGCTGCCATGGCCTTCGCCAACTGCTCAACGCTGCGTTTGGCAATGGAAAGCTCTGCCGCTGCGGCCTTTGCGCTTTCCTGGGTGGTCTTGAGCGCATCTATCTGCCGAAGCGGCTTCTCAACCGCCTTGACCATCTCTGCATATTCCTTCCGGAACCCGGCTACCTCTTTCTTCGCCGCGTTCAGGTCGGTGGAAAACTTAAGCTCAACGTTTGCCATTCAAGGCTCCAGTACTAGCCATTGCCGAGAGGAAGAATGACCAGGGGTAATAGGGGGTCTGCGTGTGCCCCAGTTGCACCATGGCGGCGATACAACGATCCAGTTCTTTCAGCCTTGTGCTTCCAGAGGAACCCAGCCCAGGCGCCCCCGGAACCCGAAAAAATCAGGGTTCAGCTCCTTGCAGAGCGCAATTACTTGGCGCACCTGGGAAGGTCGCAGGGTGTTGATCTGGTCGGTGGTCATCGAGCTCATGCGGCAAATGTCTGCCACCGAGCACTCTTCAAAAAAGCCGTCATCAACCAGGTCGCGCGGCGCCGGGTCTGGCTTCTGCATATCAGCGAGCCAAGTGCGTACCTGGAGCACGGTTAGCTCACGAACGATGACGGAGAGGTCGCCGATCATCAGTTCCTTGGAATTGGTGGTTTGGGTCATTTCCTGTACTCCGAGGGGCTGCGGGCTGTTCGCAGCGAAGGGGAATGAAAAGGCGCTGAGGGTATCGGCCCGTTTGCGTCTAATGCCGGCCGCCGCTCTGGAAACTCTAGAGGGTGCGAGCGCGCCGGCTGTCGGGGTTACTACGCCACTGGCCGACTGGGCGCCTTGCAGGTTTACTCAGGGGCGCAGCGCATCGACATCAACCGCGCTGCTGGAATCTCGAACTTTTCGGCCAGTAATGGGCGCACCGCCGTCTTTAGCGGTAACGGGGATGTACAGATCATCCATCGCCCTAGAATTGCGGCTGACTGTCCAATCCACAGCGATGATCTGCGCGGCCAGCTCCGACATCTCGCTTGCCATTTCGTCCCAGCGCGCACCGAGCTTGTGGCGTACGGCGAGCAGGCGCCGCTTACGAGCGTTCTCGAAACGCTCTCGCTCAGCGGTGCGCTTCTGATCAATCGCGTCGGCCTGGCTTTGCAGTGCCTGAAGGACAACGTTTTGCCGGGCCGTTTTGCGCTGGACCTGCTCAAGCGCTTCGGAAAAACGATTCAGCGTCTCCAGAGCAGCGGCTTCTTCGGTCTCGCTGCCCTGCGCCATTGCAGCGGCGTAGGCATCCACGGCTTGGTTCTCACCTAGCTGGGCAGAGGCGAGTTCCGCCTCGGCTGCGGATTGCAACTTGGTCAGCTTGGCGATCGCTTTCTCATACTCAGCATCGAGCAACGCCAGCGCTTTGCCCGAAGCGTCCATTTCCTTCTTGGCTGCCTTCATGTCTGCGTCCGCGCTATCTCGCGCAGCCTTCCAGTTCAGCAGGTCGTCGCGCTTCGCGATTTCACGACCGAGACGATCTATATCGCCTTCGGTGGCGCGGAGCTCATCACGCATCCCACTGATAGGCCGCTCGTGGGCAGCGGTGCTGTCGTTCGTCGCGGCTTCGATATCGCTGCGCAGGGAGTCAGCGAGCGCGTGCGCTTCTGCAAGCTGGTCTTCTAGGGTGGGCTCTTGGGGCTCGCTGAGCAGTTTTAGTCCGAACACGGTGTGTCTCCTTGGGTCAGGCGTCTTCAATCGAGACGCCGCTGTGAGAGGGGAAAAGCGCATCGGCTAGCTGCGCCGCGCGGGCACGCGCTTGGGCTTGGGTGTTGCCTTGGAGTACTGCCACTGTCCCGCCGCTGTGCTTGAGGCGAGAGTGAAACTTGGGAGAAAGCGCCTGGAGGCAAAGCCCGGGCTGACGGTCGCGTTCTGCTGTGCTGAGACGGTTCATTGCTTGGCCGGCAGGAGGTCGAAGCTGTTCAGGTACGCCAGATCGATAACGTGTAGATCTACGCCTGGCCCTGATACCCGCACGTGTCCAGATGGCAGCTTCTGCAGCCGGAGTCCCTTGACCTCAATCAATCGCTGAATCTCAGCGCGCTTCGTCTTCATGGTTTCAGCGTGCGTCGTCATGCAAGAAATTCCCGGCAACTTACGAACGGCTTGTTTTCCGTCAATGCAATGAGGAGGGCGCTGGCCGGAATGCTGCCCTTATCTGCCGCATCACGAATGCGTGACCAGGCTGCCGTCAGTTCGGCTCGGTTGGGTCGCACCTGGCGGCCTCTCGGCTTGTCGATCGTGTTCATTAGCTGCCTCATGTAAGGTAACAATACATGTAGTATAAATAGGCATATTACTCGCGATTTGGCCTTGTGCAAGCTTTTTTACTGGTTGGGTATCCAGTATTTTGCAGGTGCGGGAACGTCGGGAGGCGGGCGCTGCGATAGCGTCAGGAGGAAGAACCTGTGCGAAAAGTAGACACGTCAGACTCCCGCTGGGGAGACAACCACGCGCTTTATGGCTAGCGTTTGGCTATCACATACAGGGAGGTATTCAGATGGAAATTAACGTTACGGCTGTCGAGCGAGCGGTGAGGCTTTTCGCGTTGCCAATAGCCCTCATGCTGCTTGGGCTGGCTCTGCTGGCCTTCACTGGCCGCGCGCTGGATATTCAAAGCCCGATGCTGCGACCGGCGCTTGAGGCGGTGATTGTCCCCGCCAGGTGGTTTCTGGCTGGACTATCTGGCTGGGGGGCTCTTTGGTTCGCCTGGCGCTTGCTCCTCCTGTACCGATGGGAGAACGGCGCCGATGGAGGCTGTCATCGATGCGGCGGCTTCGTCAGGCACCTTGAGGGCCGCTGGGGTGATTACAGCAAGTGCATGATGTGCGGCGGGACCAGATCGGGCCATCACTGACAGCGCCTGCTGGGAGGCCCGAGCCCAGGATCAGAGCAAGGGTGAGGATGTCGGCTCGATCAAATACCGCCCCTCGTTGCGAACGTTGCCGACTGCCCGATCAACTGCGAACCATTCGAAGGCATCGGCCGGTAATGCCAAGTCGCGAGCCAGCTCCTCGGCTCGTTCTAAAGACAGGCCCGGTTCGATCCATTCTCGCGCTAGGTCAGCTTCGAGCACGACGGGTCGTCGGTCATGGATGTCTAGCATCCCCTGATCGCTGTCGGCGGTGATGATTACAAACCCATCGCCATCGCGATCGGTCAGTCCGGTGCGATCCAGCTGAGCGAGCGCGGCGAACCATAGCGGCGCGCCGTCCTTGCGTCGGATGTAGAAAGGCTGCTTGTTCTTGGGGTCGGCCGGATCCTTCACCCACTCGTACCATCCATCCGCGGCTACCAGTGTCCGCCCGGAAGACCAGATGTCTCGGAAGAACCGGCTGGTCGCAGCCGTCTCGACACGCGCGTTAATAGCTGGCGGCCGTTTTCCAATCGCCCAAAATGGTTGGTACCCCCACGGCAGGCGTGCCATCCGCAAGCCGGTGTCTGTTTCGTAGAAAATTATCACCCTCGAGCGCGGTGCGACGTTGTAGCGATTGATCGGCTCCGGGTCGATGCCGCCTTCGATTGGCTTGTCATACTGCAGTGCATCCAGATATTCGACCGCAGTCCGGTATTGTGTAAAGCGACCGCACATATTCCCTCCCGCCTGCTATCGGATGGCTGCCTTACTTCATTGACCGCATGATTCGCTCGCGGTTTACTGTACGTATACACAGTAATCGCAAGAGCAGCATCATGCGCGCCACTATCCTCGGCCAGCTTGGCCCATCCTCAACATACCTCCAGTACGTCGACGCTCGCGTCCCGGCGGGCTTTCCCTCTCCAGCCGCGGATTATGAGGAGGTCACGCTTTCCATTGATGAGCTGATCGACCTGCGCACGCCGCACGTATACCTAGTGAGGGTGGAGGGTCCCAGTATGGTCGGCGCCGGCATTTATGACGGTGATGTGCTCGTGGTGAACCGGGCGCTGGAGGCGCGCGCTGGGCACATTGTCGTTGCCTACGTGGACGGCGGAATGACGGTCAAACGGTTGCAGGTGTCGCAGGAAGGTGTGTGGCTGCAGGCCGAGAATCCCGATTACCGCGCGATCCGCGTTACTGAGTCCCTGCACGTTTGGGGCGTGGCCACTCACAATTTACACCAGCTATGTTCGCGCTGATCGACTGCAACTCGTTCTATTGCTCTTGTGAGCGTGTCTACCGGCCTTGGCTTGAGGATGTGCCGGTCGTAGTGCTGAGCAACAATGACGGTTGCGTGATTGCTCGTACGCGCGAGGCCAAACGGCTCGGCATTCCGATGGGGGCGCCGTATTTCCAATGGCGCGACCAGATGCGCGAGTGGGGCGTGGTCTGTTTCTCAAGCAACTATGAGCTCTACGGGCAGATGAGTGCCCGGGTGATGACGACGTTGGAGGGGATGTTTCCGCGAATCGAGGTGTACAGCATCGACGAGGCGTTCGCCGACCTGACAGGGATGACGGGCGATTTGTTGCCGCTGGGGCATGAGGCGCGGGAGCGAGTGCTGCGCTGGACCGGCATACCGGTGGGGGTTGGAATTGGGCCGACGAAGACCTTGGCCAAGCTCGCCAACTGGGCAGCCAAGTCCTGGCGCAAGTCCGGCGGTGTGATCGACCTGCGCGACGCGGAGCGGCGTGACAGGCTTTTGCGGATGACAGAGGTCAGCGAGGTTTGGGGCGTTGGGCGGCGCCTAACCGCTCGGTTGCGTCCGCTGGGCATCCAAACGGCCTGGGATCTGGCGCAGTATGACGCGGCATCGCTGCGCCGGCAGTTTAGCGTGGTGCTGGAGAAAACCGCCCGTGAGCTGCGTGGCATCCCCTGCCTTGAGCTGGAAGAGGCGGTACCGCCCCGGCAGATGATCTGCTCATCGAAGATGTTCGGCGGCCGCCTGCGTGACATCACCCCAATCCGCGAAGCGGTCGTAGCCTACGTAACCAAGGCCGCTGAGAAGCTCCGCGCGCAGAACAGCCTGGCCGGCGCGCTGCAGGTTGCGATTCGTACCGGGATGCACAACCCCAACCAGCCGCGCTACGCCAACGCAATCAGCTGCCCTCTGCCATATCCCACCGATGACACCCGAGTGCTCGCCGCCGCGGCCGTTCGGGGGTTGGAGTCGATTTTTCGGCCCGGCTACGCCTACAGCAAGGCGGAGATACTGCTGATGGATCTGCGGCAGCGCGGCGAATTCACCGGCGACCTGTTCGCTGAGGCACCCCGACCCGGTGCCGATCGGCTGATGGAAGTTGTCGACCAAATTAACGCCCGTGAGGGTAGGGGCACGGTTCGGCTCGGCCGCATCCCAGCAACGACAGAGTGGTCAATGAAGCGGGAGATGATGAGCCAGCGATACACGACGCGGTGGGATGAGCTTATGGTAGTGCGGTAGTTCTCAACGCTTCAAAGGTGGTTGGCGCCGACTGAGGTAGGGCCGATAGTGGAAGCTTCGTTGAACCTCAGATTGGGCGCGATCTTTTGCCTCCCCGAGTTCATATTGGGGGTTGCTTAGCGATGCTGACTAGCGCCAAGCTCATTGGTGCTGAGCTTGTTCAGGTTGTTGAGTTGGGGATCGCTAGCGGACTGTGGCTCAGGGCGCTCGTTGCCTTAGGCGCTTGACGGGCTTCCCTGCGACCGCAATTCGGTAACGTTGCCCGCGTCGGTTTGGCCACAGGTGCCATTAATTATCTGATCAAGGTCCGCTCCGCTTGGATAAAGCGGACCAATGGCTGCATTGCTGGGATTGGACCTGTACTTTTCGACGGCTGATTCGTTGTTCCATTCCTTAGCCAGCCGGATGACCCCTTCGAATGATCTTTGATCAAGCTTCTGTGCCTCTAGGATTAGATGGAATCCTCGCCGTTCTAGTCCAGCCAAGATGGACGAAAAACACTCTCGGAGCAGGCAGGCGTCAAGATCCTTGTACTTGATGCCCTGGGCAAGAAACTCAAAGTAGTTAAGGATATAGATGGTTCCCTGAATCGCTTCCTCAATCTGCTGAGGAACTTTGATGTTCTCGTATTCTTCCTTGTTTGGGTTGAAGCGCCACTCTGCGAGTTCTGGTGGGATAGCGGAGGCCCGATAGATGCGTGAGCTGTTCCGTGTCTGCAGTTGATACTCACTGCTCGTACGAGACGCCATGATGATATTGAGCGTATGAGTGCGTCGCGAATTGGCTGCTACGTTGATGGCTTGAATCCACCAGCCCATTCCCACAAATACCCCTGTCACCAGGATCGAAAGCGCGGTTTGGTACTGGTTGTGGTATCGAAGAACGTAATAGCCAATAGGAATTATACAAAGCACGACGCCACAGAACAGGGGCAGCATATCTGCGGTATCAGGGTACCTGTTAATAATGTACAAGCGCGACGACGAGACGGCCGCGACTGCTCCAGCGAGCACAATGAATGCATCTATCGCGTCTAGAGCGAAGGGAAGCGTGCCGGGGAATCCGTATGTGAAGAGGATGCGCAGCGCGACTCCTATGGCAAGAGCCGACAGCGATGCGCCGATACCGAAATTGTTCATAAGATCCTTCTCCTGCGCCACTAAAAAAGGCCCTTGTTAGGGCCTTTTTTCTTTCGGGCAAATTTAGCCTTCACCAACGCCTACGTTTAGCATAGCTTTCCCCTCTCTCCTTTAGATTACTCTCTCAGCTGCATTCATTAGAGCTGTTCGGCCTCCCATGGTTCAGGAGCTCCCCTGCGAACTGCTCGGCATCGAGATTTCGTGTGCGTAGGATTGTCTGGAACCGCTTCTCCGTCAAGCAGGTTATGCGAAAAAAACAACGGTAATCGCTAGGGCTGTGATGGCTTGGGCGATCGGTCCGATCAGTGTGCGATCCACGTGTAGGCAAGCGGTCGCTACCTGGACTCTCACAGTAAGAATACCCTGATGCTCGGCACCGAATGGGTGCGTCTTCAATCGCCCTGGTCTGCGGGCTTGCAGACGATTGCAATAGCTACTACTTCTCACCTACCTTCCGCCAATCCCATGGGGGGATAGCATGAGGTTCACTCCATAGCCCAACAGGTCTAGCGCGGGCCTCGGTCTCCTCAAACTCGTATGAGTGCCGCTCCTCCAATGACTGCTGCTTCGCGTAGCGCTTGAACCACCAAGCCATACCGGAGGTGATTTGCGCCCTGCCGGCATCGAGCGTTTGGCCGCAGCCGACACAGTCAGCAGGCTCGACCCATACCGTGCCGATGATGCGGCCCCATCGGTCGCGATTGTTCCAATGCACTGTTGCGGTTTTACCGAAGGTGAGATCGGCAGGCTTTGCGTAGAGCGCGCACCGAATGGCTGCTTTCGCTCCGGCGCATCGATACCGCGAAGACGGATGCGTTCCTGTTTCTTGTCAGCGGTTAGGCAGGTGAGGGTATCCCCGTCGCTGATATCAACTACCCGGCAGACAATGGCTTCGGCAGCAGCTGGAAGAGCTACGACAAGCAGAGAAAGTATGAGCAGGTGGCGCATAAAAACATCGTGTGTTTTCAGGTCTTCGCTAGCGTGCCGGCCGGCTAGGTTCCAAGCTCATTTGAACCTTGAGGAAGGCAGATAAGGCGGAGCGAATCGGGACGGGATCTCCACCGCCCCTGTAGTCATCAATCCACAAAGCAATCGGTCCCGCCCATGATGCAGATCGATTGCGTCGGAGAAGGATCGCGCAGTGTTCAATGAATGCGTGATCAGACGCTTATCGCTCGCCGTTCATGATTCGGTGTAGTTCTTCATGAACGACTAGCGGGTGATCCATCTCCAGCATCTCCACGGTTAGCAGGCGTAGCCTTTGGCCGTATCCTTCAAGACTTCAGCAAACTCGAAAATGTCGTCGAGCGCGTCGATCGGATGGCGGGTCTCGTTCTTGTCAGCGTCGAAGGTGCCGAGGTACTTCTGCTGACGGTTGAAGTGCAGGCGGGCCAGCGGCTTGCGATTGTTGTCATCGAGCAGCACGCCGAAATAGCTTTGCGTGTCGCGGGCAGCTATGCGCTTTACGTCGACTTCCGACCGTACGATCGCCTTGATGATGTTGAAGCCCTCGATTTCTTCAACCGTGGTTTCGATCTTGGTCTTCTCAGCATCGCTATCGGTCGAGCTGTCGGCCGGCTCTTGTGTCTCAGGTGATACCTGGGCAGGGATAACTGGTCGTACGGCTCCGGTCATCGCTGACTTCAGGCGCTCATTGATCTGATCCCCGAGAAACTGCGCCGTAGCCTTTCGAGTGAGCTGTGCGAACTGCTCGCGCACCTTCTGAGTGATGACGCCGTCGTAAACCCGAGAAGCCATGAGTCGGACGAAGTCATCGTCGGGCTCGCTGAACTGTGCGGCGAGGACGCGCTTAATCTGCCCTACGTACTTAAGTTCACCCGCGGCGCTGATGATTGAGTCGACATCGAATGCGCTCTTGGTCAGCTTCTGCAGCTCCGGCACGACGTGGTCATCGATGTCGAGAAGGTCGAATTCGAGGAACGGCTTTTCGTCCATCTTGTTCGGGGCGTCCAGGTCAGTGAAGAAGCGGTAGACCTGGCCATTGGTGAGGATCGAGATTCTGGCTGTCGTAACGTGGAAGTAGCGGAAGAGCTGGCTGGCGTGGTTGATGTTCAGTGGCTCGCCGATCTTCTTGCTTTCGATCAGGATCTGGATTTGCCCATCCTTGAGGATGGCATAGTCAATCTTCTCTCCTTTCTTGGTTCCGACGTCACAAACGAACTCGGGAACCACTTCCGTAGGATCGAAGACGTCGTAGCCGAGCACGCTCTGTATGAAGGGCATAACAAAGGCGTTCTTGGTGGCTTCCTCGGTCTGAATGACCGACTTTTGCTGACGGATCTTCGCAGCCAGACTGGCCAGTTTCTCTTGAAACTCCATAACCCCTCCTTGATACCGCTGTTGGCAATCCTTTGATTCGATTCTGCCATCAGGTGGCCGCAGTTGCGATAGGCAAGAGTCGCGGTGTCACCGTTCTGGCCTACTGGTAAGGTGACTAAACCCAACCCTCGGATTCTAGAGTTTTGGCCGGTGCTGTGGGCCTGCCGTACATACCCGGAAAGCCGGTGATGTCCGAAAGTCGGACTTCAATCCGGGACGGTTCCCCGAATCGGCTCTAACAGGTGATGTGGGCTCACATCTAAATGTGACGGAATCCCACATTTAAATCCCTCGCATTCGAGGGGTTAGCGGGCGGGTGGGCCTGCCGTAAATACCCTGAATCAGGGGTATTTGATCGGCAGCGCGGCGAGTGAGACGTTTTGGTCTCAGTGAGACGGCTTGGTCTCGGTGAGATTTCCTCAGTTTGAGGAAAACCCCCAAGCTTGATTGCGGGAAACCCGCGGTCTTGATCGTGGGAAGCCGCCGTTCTGGTCCGAGTCGGACAGGTTGGTCTGTCTCGCGTGTTGAAAACGACACAGTGTGTTGATTCCTACACAGTGGCAGCGCTGAACTGTTGGCCAACCCTGCCCGATCGGCACAACTAGTCTGCCCAAAGGGGAGAACTGGCGGTGCGGTCTGGAAATCGGGAAATAGTCCGGATTGGTGGAATAACTCCGGACGGTCCCGGATGGTGCCCTTACGGAACGTTGTTGGAACTACCAGTTTTGGTAGTCTCGACTGATATTGGTAGGGGCGGTGGCTCCACTGTGGCCGGCTCGCCCCTCTGGAAACCCAGCGATAACCCAGCTGGTTATGGTTGGGTTTTGTCGCGGTGATCAGGTAAGCGACCCACTCATCAGCGCTCAACACTCGTTCACCTACGGTGGAGCTTCTCAACGGCCTCCAAGGCTTCATCCCGGCGCGCGTCAATGTAGTCAGCCATGTCCTGGACGTGAACTCCGCCAGCGGCTTTCTGGCTCGGCTCGATACGGGTGATTGGAAGCCGGAGCTGGCCGGCAAGCACCTTGCGCAGCAACTTCTCAGGCGATAGATGAGGGAAGTAATCGGCGCAGACGCGCTCTAGCGGGATGACTGCCAAGCCGTCATATTGCGCCATCAGGATAAAAAGAGTCTTCATCGTGCCCGGCCGTCAGCGTTTGCTTTGATCAATCGACCGCAGCGTTGGCGGTTCCCTACGCGGCCTGCCTGGCTTTTTCTTCGGTAACGATCCTTCTTCATACTCGCGCAGAAACTGCCGAACAGTCTCAACCCTCCAGCAAATTCGAGTGCCTTGTCGGAAGTAGGGTGGAAGCCACTGCGCACCATCTCGAATTGCGCTTCTGATTGAGCTTTCAGTACGGCTTAGCATTTGAGCTAGCTCTGGAATGTGGATGACTTCGGGATCCATAACAATCCTCATCGGGAGCGGACCACAAAAGAACCCCGCTCGATGGCGGGGTCTGGTGAATTACTGCTTAAGCCGCTTTACTCGCTCGCAGCCGCACTTCATCGATTCGGTTTTCGGTTTCTGTCAAACGCTCCGCTAGCGTGCCCAGCGACTTCAGCAACCAGCCGATGTCGACTGCAGTCTCTTGGCTAAGCTGGTTGGCTCCAGCAGTGAGCGCCATAAGATGACCGATAGCCGAGATCCCGAACTTTATTGTCGCGGCCTCGCCTTCGGCCAGGTTTGAGACTCGCCTCAGCTCCTCGGCCGACATAGCTGAAAGAGTGGCGTCGGAAGGCAGCAGCTCACTCCAGTCAAGGTGGCTCATTTGTTCACCTCGCAAGCATTGGTAATCGCTTCGGCCTGGCAGTCAAAGTGATTGGCCCAGTCGCAGGCAAGGTATTGGCTCAGCGCAGCCAGGTGCCGAGCGTGAGTTGGCATCTCGCTTTTCAGCGCCTCGCTAGTTGCCCAACCTAGCGCTTCGAGCCATTGCAGAATCTCGCGCGCTTGTGAGGCTTGCTCGGCGGCGTCGTCTTGGAAAACGGTTGTGATCATTGCTGTCTCCTTGTGCCACACCGGTCCCCCTCCCTAGGTTCTCGGTGCCGCGTGAATGTGTGTTGGTTATCTGTCTGTGGCGGCCTTACTTGATGCAGCTCGTCGGTGAGCTGAGCCTGTAGTGGGTGGCAGAATCTAAAAGGGTGCGCAGTTTCTGCGACTGTAAAACAGGCCTAACGGCGCAGTTTCTGCGCACGTAAACCGGAACATGAAACAGAACCGGATAAAGCCAGACAAAGCCACTCCCCTACGTGCGCAGAAACTGCGCTGGTCAATGCGCAGTTTCTGCGCAGGATGAAATCGAATCGAGTAGCGAGGGCAGGGGCCTTAGCGGCGCCTTGCGAGGCGCAACGTCCAGATCCTTACCGGGGCACTCGTCTATAGATAGCCAAGCCAGGGCGTATAGCGCGCAGCGGGCACCGTGCTTGTTGAACAAGCTGCTGCGGGTCTGAACGATCCAGCCGGCCGCTTCCAATTCCTTCAGCGCGTTCCGCAGAGTGTTATCCGAACCGATCCCCCATTCCTTAGCCATCGTGCGCGTAGCTGATAGGTCGCCATTGTTCGAGCCGTTGTATTGAGCCATTAGCTCTTGCAGAACGACGCGGGCGACGAAGCTCAGCGCGCGGTGGCCAAGTGACTGCACAAGACGTCTCTCCAGCCTGAAGAAGGGTGGTCCAGATTTGGGCTTGCTTTTGCCTGCCATAACGAATCCTGCAGATGCCGGCAGGGTAGACCTGCCGGCGCTCGTTCTTAGGCCGCTTCTTTGACGAGCACGTACAGCCCGACTCGGTGTGGTCGGCGGCCGCGCTCGGTTGGCTCGTACGCCCATTCGGTGAGAATTCCCCAGCCCTTACGGCGGAGATAACGAACGGTGCTTGGCGGGTGGACGATGTCTAGCTCCTGGGCCGCACGAATCGTCGTGATGGGCCCAGTGCGGAGAGCCTGGACTAAGCGCAGGGCCTGAGCCTCAGTGGAGTGGTTTACCGGGGAGGGGATATCTGGCACGATGTGATCCTCGCGTTGGTGCTCGCCAATGTGGTTTTGCTCCGGGCAGAGCTGCAACTCTGCCTCGAGCGTCCTCTCTTCGTTTTTCCTCATACGACCTCCAGTCGATATGCTCCGAGGCTTCGGAGCTGTTCGAGATCCGCCAACTTGGCGGTCCCTGGTAGGTTCAGCCAGCCCAGCACGGCGCCGGCCTTACCAATCAGTTTTACCTTCAGCGTTTCGGTGTTCACCGAGCGTTCTCCTTTGCCATCCGATTCAGCCAGGCGCGCAGTTCCTCGACAAGGATCAGCCGGCGCTTGCCTGCTTTGAAAGAAACGAGGTCGCCTCGGGCAATGGCTTCATAAACAGCTGAACGGGTGGTGCCGGAAGCGCGGGCAGCTTCTTCAGGGCCGACGGCAATGGGTTGCAGGGTCGCGAGCTGGCTCATGTTTTTTCTCCATCTGGCAGGCAGGAATAGTGCCAGTGGAAGCGAATTTATAACTACCTCCGCATATCGTCAAGCAAAATACTTTACGAAAGCATCCTGTTGTCTCTGGCTGCGTTTGGCGTTACGCTCTGCCTACGTCAAGGAGAGAAATATGGCTAAGCCCACCGGCAAGCAGAACAAGCTGGCCCCGGTCTCGTTTCGACTAGATCCGAAAATCAAATTCGCGGCCGAGATCATGGCTAGGCATCAGCGCAGATCTCTGGCGAGCACCGTGGAGTGGGCGCTGCTCCGATCTATGGAGGGGTCGGTACATGTGGGTGCAGGGAAAGGGGACGGAATCACCCTGAATGAACTCGTTAACACTGCGTGGAATGAGGACGATTTCGTTCGGGCGGTAAACGTCGCGTTTATGGTCCCGCATCTTGCAACCCATGAAGAAGCTTGCATTAGGACGATAATTGTCTCGTCGCCGCCGCTCTTTTATAACAGGAAAGCAGAAGGGGTCTCGGAAAGGGACAAAGTCAATTTCGATGCCCTCCTTCTGCTGCGAGAATTAGTGAAGGAACGAGCAGAGCACTTGGCGGCGTATGGCGAGCTGATTCCCGTCACAGAAGAGGAGTGGGAGGAGGTTTATAAGATGGTCGTAGCCCGTCGACCGGGAGCACTGGAGCAGATTGAAGACCTCACTAAAGACGACGACCTTGAAACGTTACGTCTGAAATTTCTTAATGCTGTTGACTATATTGTCCTGCTACAAAGTCAGGTTCGATCGCTGGAAACAACCAAGATGCAATCGGACCAGGACGCCGTTCGGGCTAAGCTAAGCACCAAGTAAATCTACGGCCGCCGCCTTGCTGTCCGGTGCAAGGTGGGCATAGCGGAGCGTCATCTTGATTTCCGCGTGCCCCAGCAGATCGCGCACCGTGTTCAACGGCACGCCAGCCATCACGAGCCGCGATGCGAAGTCGTGGCGCATATCGTGCCAGCGAAAACCGACGATGCCGGCGTTCTTCAGCAGCTCCAGCCAGGCGGTTTTAACGTCTGTCATGGGCTTGTCGTCCTCACCGGGGAAGATGTAACCGGTACCGCTCGCCTGGTCTTTCCATCCCTGCAGCGTGGCCAGCGCCTCGGCGTTCAGTGGGATATGCCGTGTCTCGCTGGTCTTTGCGCCTTCGCCGGCTACCGTCATGGTCTTGGCTTGCAGGTTGGCGTGATGCCAGCGCAGATTGAACAGCTCGCCGCGCCTCATTCCAGTATTGAGCGATAGCAGCACCATCGGCTTTAGGTGATCGACGAAGGCGAGGGCGCGAAGGTCTGGCAAAGCCTCTCTGCCGCGTTTTGAGCGCCATTCGTTCGCACTGCCGCGCTCTGCCCTGATTCGTTCCTCGCGTGCGTCCAGCGCGTCCCTAAGGGCTTTGGCTTCGTCCTTCGATAGGTAGCGGATGCGGCCGATCGAATCGACCTTCAGTTGCTTGACCTTCTCCAGGGGCGAGGCGGGCAGGTAGGCCCATTCCACGGCTCGGCTCAATACTCCGCTGATGCTGCCCATCTTGCGGTTGGCGGTGGCCGGCTTGTTGCCGCCGTTGAGCCAGACGGTGCGGATCTGCTCCAGGTCGCGGCCGGTTATCTCATCGAGGCGACGGTGCATGATCGGCTCGAAGCTGGTGTCGAGCGTGTGCAGCGTCTTCTCGTGGCCTTTGTGGTGAGCCTGGAACCACGGCATATAGTGGTCATCGATGAAGCTGCGTAGGGTAGGGGTGCCGGCACCGCGGCGGCCTTGGGAGACTGCCAGCGGCTCGCCGTGCTTGCGGGCCTCGTTGAGGTACTGCAACGCCTCTTCGCGGGCCTGCTCAAGCGTCAGGATGCCGACACGGCCTAGGGTCTTCTTGCGACCGCGTGCCCAAGTTACGACGTAGGACTTCGCCCCGGCAGCGGTCACGCGCACGAACAGGCCGGGCACGGTGGTATCGTGGACTTCGTATTCCTTGCCGTTGACTTCCAGGCTGTTCAGTCGGCGCGCCGTCAGCTTCTCTCGCACGGTGTCCCCATGGGTGCAATGTGGGTGCAATGTGGGTGCAAAGGTAACTATACGGAGCAGATTTACCGGATGCAATGGGACGCTAAGTGTTTGATTTGCAAGATAAGTGCTTGATTTGGAAGGGGGCTGTTTGCCCCTCCTAAGGGGAAGGTTGTGAGTTCGAACCTCGCCTGGGACACCATCCTTCTCGCGGCCTTCCGGGTTCCAGTGTCCCTCATCTGCATAGCGGGTGTGTCCTATCCGCGTGATAAGCAGATGCCTGCGTCTCCTTTGTGATTGAATCCAGCCATGCGCTTTTTTAGATGGGCTGGATCACGTACCGCTGTGCAATCCGCCTTAAACCAGACAATAACCGCGCGCGCCCGCTCTCCTTCAAAAGGGCGGACGCCGACGTAGATGGTTAGACGAATGATTGCCGCGACTTGCCCCGAGGAAGACGGTTGCGTCCTCCCAATTGCTCCAGGCGCAGCTGCCATTCAGCTTGAGGTGACAATCTAGGGTTGGGTTTTACAGCTCCGAGCGATGCCGCTGCGGCTCTCTCGGCTTTCGCTGCGGCTCTTAGCTCAGCGAGGCTTGGCGTTTTCTGTACCGGCTCCTCCGCTAGCCGTTCAACAGAGCGGAGGCAGAGCTTGCAAGTAACCGCCTTGATTTCCGCAGTGCTTTTCAGGTTCGATCCAGTGCGTCCACATGCAACATTCTCTTGGGCCGCCAGGTGGTGAATGACCAACGTATTGTCTCCTGCTTTTTTTGGGCGCTGGATTCTACACGGCCGTTAAAGCGAAGGGTTGGTATGCGGCAATTCACTATTCAACCCGGCGGGGAGCGTAGGTGCCTATTCTCGTTAGGTCGTGATCACTGTTTTTTGCTTTAGGCGGGCCAGTCTACTAACCGCCGAACACGCTGATTGCTTGTCCGGTTCTAGCGGAAAAGGGATTGCCGCTGGTGCCAATGAACGATGGCTTTGCTGTCAGCTAAAGCGATCGCTCGTCTGGTCGCGTCGTGCCTCGCGTTGCAGCTGGTAGACGAACCGCTCGATCTGCCGTTGCGTCAGTCCGCTGATACGATAAAAACGCATTCCGCAAAACGTTAGATCAAGTTTTTCATCGAACACGACGTGGCGTAGCTCGGCGGCGGTTGTCACAACACCGAAAGGTAGCTCCAGGCGGAGCTGATCATAAACCTGCCCTGACTGAAGGCCGGCTTGCAGACCGCCTTGAAAGCTCAATTTGCAGCCAGTGGCCGACATATCAAGCACTTTGCCAACCAGTGGCTTCTTTATGATCTTGCCGCTCAATCCGGCAGCGATAGGCTGTCCGTTAAGCGTTGCGCGGTAGGCGTTGCGCCGCTGGTGATAGAGGATCTGATCCGGCAGTGGAATCCAGTAACAGCGTGCATCGTCCAGCTCACCAATGTGCACTGAGTGGTCGTTGTTCCAGGCGATGCGTACACCTTCGTAAAAACCTTCGACCTGAAACGACTCCCCTGACGCCATTAGTCGCTCGCCATCGTTAGGTATGAGCTCGTCCAAAGCGAGCCAGCCTTTTTCGCGGTTCATCTCTACGAGAAACGTTTGGTAGCGTTGGGCGCGGTCGGCAAAACGAACCTGCAAGGGGGTATGATTTTCCAGCAATGGACGTAGATTGGCTTGGACTTCAACGGCAGTCTTGAGTATCTGAGGAGGCTGAGGGCCTTCACCCTCGGCGAAAGGACTGGACACTTGGCGTTGCTCTCCGGCATATGACGACGTCAGCCGCATGATAGCACTTAGGCATTATCGATCTGCGCATGTCAGGCTTGGCTGAGCGGGCGATTTTGGCTGCTTTTGGCGGCGCTCCCGCGGCGGTCATACAAGTCGGGGGTCTGATTGCTACGCTGCAATATTGTCAGCATGCTGCCCACGGCGTTCTGGTTGGCGCGGATAAGCCTGCCGTTGCGGTCGTTGGCTATGCGGCACTCTTCAAGAATGCCGTCTAGCTGTTCTGCCCGGAGCAGAATATCCCCGCCAACAGCTGAACTCGCGGCAAACGTCGCCAGGCCATCACGGTTGGCGCCAAGCTGTGCTTTAGCGAGGGTCTGGGTGCGCAACGCGCTGTGTTGACCCAGTAGCGCCAGCAATGCCTGCTTTTTATTGAGCAGACCTTCCAGTTCGCCCAAACTGCGTTCGGCAAGCGCTTGGTATTCTGCGTCGGTGAGTTCTCGTAGCGCTCGGGCAGTGCCGATGTCGTCAACGAGCTGCTGGAGCAATTCGGTATCCTGCATGGTGTCCTCTGCTGCACTCACGGCCATGCGCAACTAAAGCAGGTTTCAGCGCTGGCTTTCAAACGCCAGTAACTTCGACGCTACTCGCTGACTGTCGACCTGATAGCTACCATCGGCAATTGCCTGCTTGATCTGAGCAACGCGCTCTTGGTCGACGACCGGCTGCTGACCAAGCTTTTCGGTGGTCTGCTGAATACGCTGGGCTTCTGCGCTGAGCTGAACGCTCTCGCCAGATACAGGGGTGCTGGCAGTGCTCTTCACTTCATCAGCACGTGGCTGCTGAGCTGCCGGCCGCTCGGCATTCTGGACATTGCTGCTACGCCCGGTGCTGGGTGAATTAACGGCGCTGTTGGGCCGATTAAAATCGATAGCCATGATCGAAACCTCGAATAAGTCAGGACGCTTGCCTGCTTTTCGGCAAATCCTTACGAAACTTTAGCTTTTTTTCGTCTCCAGGAATGCAGCAGCGACGAGTACAAATTTACATCGCGACTTCAACCTGCCCGGGTCCGATGACCCTAGCCTTGATCGTACGCCCGGATCGTTGATTTTTGACTCGGATCTGGCTGCCGAGTGCGCCGTCGGATAAGGCCTCTCCTGGCATTCTTACATTTATTGTCGAATTTTTCGCTGTGATTACCACTTGGTCGCCTTTGCGAATTATTTCGGCAGCGGAAAGATAAGTGGGTGGTAATACCTGATCGGGTAGTGCGCTGCGAGTGATCTTGTTTCCAAGCACCTGATCGAATGCCGTCAGGTAGCCCTGGGTCAGCAAGCTGACGTCGCGCTCGGCGAGGGTTACGTCATCCTGCTCGACTACGCTTCCACGGGTCAAGGGACGTCGCGCTACGATCACTTCCCTGAACAGGTGCACTTGTGCCGGAACGAACACGGACCAAGGCGAAGTGCCTTCGCAGCTGACCCGCACGGTGGTTCGACCGACTGGCTGTGCTGGACTTTCGAGCTTAGTGCTCAAGGCCCGATCACAGGATGCCAGTCGAAGGCGCGGATCAAGCCTGTTTATTTGGACATCATGGCGCGCTGCGATTTGGCTACGCTGTAAATAGTCCGTCACTTCACGCTCAAGAAAAGCCTGGGTTGCGTCGATAAGCTGTTCAGGCCGCGTTACGCCTGCCGAGTCGGCTAGTAGGCTCAGCCCGCACAGGGTGGAAAACAGGAACGCTTTGCATAGCGACTTCCACGGATGCCGGAAAATAGTCATCTGTTTGTTCATGCGTTGGACGAAGCAAGGGGCGTGCCGTAACGTGCGGTTAGATCGTTGGCAACGCAGGCGAGGCAAGTTTCTCGGGCAGAGCCGGATTTATGCGCAACGTATGAGTACTAACGCAGTATTGCCAGCGCAGGCGGTTTTGGTGGCTTATCAAGTTCGAAGTGCAAACCTTTGCGACCATCACACTAGCGAGAGGAAACTGGCATGGCCGGTGTCTTAGATTCGGTAAACCAGCGTACCCAGCTGGTGGGGCAGAACCGTCTTGAGCTGTTGTTGTTCCGGTTGGATGACAAGCAGCTCTACGGTATCAACGTGTTCAAAGTCAAAGAAGTGTTGCAGTGCCCGCGGCTTACGGTGATGCCACGGTCGAGTCCCGTAGTTCGGGGCGTTGCGAATATCAGGGGCAGCACGCTTTCTATACTGGACTTATCTGCCGCTACCGGGAAACCGATGCTGCAGGACCTGCCAAACAGCTTCGCGATAATTGTCGAATACAATACGAAAGTGTTGGGTTTTCTGGTCCGCTCGGTTGAGCGGATCGTCAACATGAATTGGGAAGACATTCTCCCTCCACCGAAGGGTGTTGGTCGTGATCATTACCTGACGGCCGTCACGCATGTCGATCAGCAGATGGTGGAGATCATCGACGTTGAGAAAATTCTTGCTGAGGTAGCGCCTGTTTCCGAGGTGCTGTCTGTCAGCATCGCGGATGAGGAAACCAGTAGCAAGGCGTCTAGCAGCAGGGTATTGATCGTTGACGATTCATCTGTTGCTCGAAAGCAGATTATTCGTTGTCTACAAAACCTGGGAATAGAAGTCGTTGCGCACAACGATGGCCGGCAGGCACTGACTTATCTGAAGAGCCTCGTCGCCGAGGGCAAGAAGCCGACCGAAGAATTCGTCATGATGATTTCGGACATCGAAATGCCCGAGATGGACGGCTACACCCTCACCACTGAGGTGCGGCTGGATCCAGCGATGCGTGACATGCACATTCTGCTGCATACTTCGCTCTCCGGGGTATTCAACCAGAGCATGGTCAAACGAGTGGGTGCGAATGATTTTCTAGCCAAGTTTCAGGCGGATGATCTGGCCAACCGGGTAATTGAGCGAATCCGTACTTCGGATAAAAATTGAGGCCTCGTCCTCGCATACGACTGGTGGGCATTATTAGTGTCAGGTGATCCGGATTTCGATCAGTTCCGAATATTCCTTGAGAAGACGTGCGGCATTCTGCTGGGCAGCAACAAGCAGTACCTGGTGTCCAGCAGGCTGAACAAGCTGATGGAGCAGCAAGGGCTCAAGACGCTTGGCGATCTGGTCAGGAAGATTCAGGCCCAGCCGCGGAGTGGCCTGCGCGAGCAGGTCGTCGATGCGATGACGACCAATGAAACGCTCTGGTTTCGTGACACCTATCCATTCGAGGTGTTGAGAAGCCGGGTTCTGCCAGAACTATTGAAGACGTCCCCTGGTCAGCGTTTGCGAATCTGGTCAGCGGCTTGTTCGTCGGGGCAAGAGCCTTACTCTCTGTCGATGACCATCGACGAGTATGAGCGGAACAGCCCTAGCCAGCCTAAAACGGCTGTGCAGATTGTGGCGACAGAATTGTCAGGGACCATGCTTGCTGCATCCAAAGCCGCTGAATATGACAGCCTCGCCATCGCCCGCGGCCTATCCAGTGAGCGTTTACAGCGTTATTTTGACGTTAAGAGCCCAGGTCGTTGGGTGGTCAAGCCAGCTGTCCGCAGCCGCGTCGAGTTTCGTGTGCAAAACCTGCTCGATAGTTATGCGGTGCTTGGCAAATTCGATGTGGTGTTCTGCCGCAACGTCCTGATCTATTTCTCCGCCGATGTTAAGAAAGACATTCTTAAGCGAATTCACGCGACATTGAAGCCTGGCGGGTACCTCTTTCTTGGCGCGTCCGAAGCGCTAAACGGACTTCCCGAGTTGTATCAGATGGTCCAATGCAGTCCGGGCATCATCTACAAAGCCAAGTAGTCCGGCGCTTGGAACTGGCGGCGGAAAACTGTCGGTAACGGGGCTTCATGAGCGGCAATAGTGTGGTCATGCTTTGCCGCTTTTTGACGCCGGCCCCGAGGCTTAATCTAAAAAAACCTTAAATATCAGTCGTTTGAAGAAATGGCATGGCCTTTGCTGCTGGTTTGCTAAGCAGACTTGTATCCGGCAAAGGGCTAGATCATGAGCATCAGTTTTGACAAGGCACTTGGCATCCATGAAAAAGCGCTCGGCTTTCGCGCTCAGCGTGCCGAGGTGCTTGCCAACAATATCGCCAATGCTGACACCCCGAATTACAAAGCACGTGATCTGGATTTCGGGTCCGTTCTTGCAGCGCAAAACAGCAAGAATCAGGGGGGTTTCGGTGTTGCGGTGACCAGCAGCAAACATATCGCTGCCGACGGAATGGAAATCGCTGATCCCGGCTTACGCTTCCGCACCCCTGCACACGCTTCGCTCGATCAAAACACTGTTGATGCTCAGGTTGAGCAGGCGGCCTATGCGGAAAATGCCATCGACTTCCAGGCGAGTTTTACCTTGCTCAACGGTAAGTTCCGGGGGCTTATGAGCGCCCTGCGCGGCGAATAACAGGAGCAGAAATCATGTCCCTCAGCAGTGTATTCAACATCGCCGGTAGCGGTATGAGTGCCCAGAGCACTCGCCTGAATACCATATCGAGCAACATCGCCAACGCTGAAACGGTGTCGTCCAGCGTCGATCAGACTTATCGCGCGCGTCACCCTGTATTCGCGACCATGCTCCAACAGGCCAACGGGTCGCCGAACGAGTCGTTGTTTGCCGAGCAGGACCAGGCAGGCGCTGGCGTGCAGGTGCTGGGCGTAGTGGAAGACCAGAGCGAACTGCAAGCCCGTTACGAGCCCAACCATCCTGCGGCGAACGCAGAAGGCTACGTGTATTACCCGAACGTCAACGTCGTTGAGGAAATGGCCGACATGATTTCTGCCAGTCGCTCGTTCCAGACCAACGCCGAGCTGATGAATACGGCCAAGACCATGCTGCAAAAAGTTCTGACCCTCGGCCAGTAACCCTAACGAGAGATTGCCATGAGTACGACAGGCGGCGTCAGCGGTACCGGTTCGGTACTTGACCAATACCAGATCAAAGATCGCGAGGTTAAGAGCAAGGACCTCGGCAAGAACGAGTTCCTAGAGTTGCTAGTCACGCAGCTGAACAACCAGAACCCGCTGGAGCCGCAGGAAAACGGTGAATTCATCGCGCAGTTGGCGCAGTTCAGCACCGTTGAGGGGGTGGAGAAGCTGAACTCAAGCATGGAGACCATGCTGTCCGGGTATCAGTCATCCCAGGCGCTGCAAGCGTCTTCACTGGTCGGCCGTAAAGTCATAGTGCCGACCGATAAAGCAGTTGTGGATACCAGCGAAACGTTCAAGGCCAGCATCGTTCTCCCTACGACCAGCAGCAACGTTGCGGTTAACGTCTACGACAGTGCTGGCACTGCGGTTAACCGAATAAACCTGGGGCAGCAGGAGGCAGGCAACGTCTCGTTCATGTGGGACGGCAAGGATGCAAGCGGCAAAATCTTGCCGCCTGGTACTTATCGATTCGAGGCACAAGCCACTTATCAAGGCGAGACGAAGGGGCTGTACACCATGCTTCCCGCCAACGTAGACAGCGTCACGCTCGGACAGAACGGCGGAGAGCTGCAGCTCAATCTGGCCGGTGTTGGCAGTATCGGACTGTCGAAAGTTCAGGTCATAGGTCAGTAACTGCCGGCGCGTCCGGTTACAGGAGCAATTCATGTCGTTCAATATCGGCCTTAGCGGCATGCGTGCCGCCAGCAAAGACCTCAATGTCACAGGTAACAACATTGCCAACGCTGGTACGGCTGGTTTCAAACAGTCCCGGGCGGAGTTTGCAGATGTCTATGCGTCATCTGTGCTGGGTACTGGCAAGAACCCTCAGGGAAGCGGAGTGCTTCTCGCGAACGTGTCGCAGCAGTTCAACCAGGGCAACATCAACTACACCCAGAACGCGCTTGATCTTGCGATCAATGGCAACGGTTTTTTCCAGGTCAGCAACAACGGTGCGTTGAGCTACACCCGCGCTGGCTATTTTGGCACGGACAAGGAAGGCAATCTGGTCGACAACTTTGGCTATAACCTTCAAGGATATTCGGTTAATGAGGCCGGGAATATCCAAACCGGGCAAGTGAGCGACCTGAAGATCCAAACTGCCAGCCAGGAACCGAAGGCCACTACCAAGGTTGTTCAGGGCTTCAACTTGAACTCAACAGATATCGCTCCGACCGATCCGTTTAATCGGAATGACCCGCGTACTTACAACTCTTCTACATCTACCAACATCTATGACGAGCAGGGTAACGCGCATGTCATGACCCAATACTTTGTGAAAAAGTCAGTTGATCCGGCTGACCCATCTACAGCTAATTCTTGGAACATGTTTGTACTTGTTGATGGACGGAATCCTGCCGCGCCAGTTGACACCGCTACCTGGGACGGCGATACGCCGGCAGGTATCACGGTATCCTTTGGCTCAGATGGGAGCCTAAAGTCGATGAGCGAACAGGATGCGGACGCAAATGGCGAATCGGATGGAATGACCTACAACGCAAGTACTGGCTTGGTTTCTCTATCCAATTGGCAGCCAGCTCGCCAAAACTCGGCCGGACAATGGGAGCTTAATAGCGCGGCTCCAAATGATGGCCTGGACGTCACATTAGATTTCCGGGGATCTACCCAATATGCCAGCGCCTTTGCCGTCAATAGCGTCAGCCAGGACGGCTATACGACTGGCGAGCTGGCGGGACTGGAGATCAGCGAAACCGGTGAGATCTTTGCCCGCTATACGAATGGCCAATCCAAGGTCCAGGGTCAGATCATCCTGGCTAACTTTGCCAACGTTCAGGGCCTGACGCCGGTTGGCAAGACGCAGTGGGTCCAGTCATTCGAATCGGGAGAGCCCGTGCGCAACCCGCCTGGAAGCGGCACCCTCGGTTCGCTGCAGGCTGGCGCGCTTGAAGATTCCAACGTCGAACTCTCTGACCAACTCGTCAACCTGATCGTGGCTCAGCGTAACTACCAGGCAAACGCCAAGACCATCGAGACCGAAAGCGCCATCACGCAGACGATCATCAATCTGCGGTAATGGTTACCAGGCACTGCGCGAGGTGGCGGGAAACTGCCGCTTCGTTTTGATAAGGTCCTTCGGGGCCTTTTTTTTATCTGAAAAATCCTTCTACTTCAGTATCTTAGAAGTTTCAGTCGCGCTTGGCATATCCCTTGCTTCGATAGCCTATATGAGTTCAGTCAGCGTCAATTTGCGTGGGGAGGTTCGATGGACAAGATGCTCTATGTAGCCATGACGGGGGCGAGCCAGAACGCTCGCGCTCAGCAGGCGCATGCCAACAACCTGGCAAACATCTCGACTACCGGCTTTCGGCGCGACTTCGAACAAGCGCGCTCGATGCAGGTGTTCGGCGACAGCTTCCCGGCTCGGGTTTATGCGATGACCGAACGGCCTGGAACAGACTTCAGTTCCGGCACCCTGCAAGAGACCGGTCGGGATCTGGACGTCGCGGTTGAGGGCGATGGCTGGATCGCCGTGCAGGCGCCTGATGGGAGCGAGGCCTATGCCCGTACAGGCAGCCTGAATATCGACACGCTCGGCATGCTCCGGACCGGCGACGGTTTGCCGGTGCTCGGCAATGCCGGGCCGATCGCCGTGCCGCCAGAAGAAAAAGTAGAGATCGGTGCCGACGGCTCGATCAGTATCCGTGCGCTCGGTGAAGATCCGAACGTAGTGGTAACAGTGGACCGCCTCAAACTGGTCAACCCCGATCCCAAGCAGTTGGAGAAGGGCACCGACGGCCTTATCCGAATGAAAGATGGCCAGCCAGTCGAGGCTGACGCCGCGGTTCGCGTTACTTCAGGTTTTCTTGAAGCGAGCAACGTCAACGCTGTCGCAGAGATGACCTCGATGCTTGCCCTGTCCCGGCAATTCGAGCTGCACGTGAAGATGATGCGTACTGCAGAAGAAGACAGTGCCGCAGCGGCCCGAGTCTTGCAGATCAGCTAAACAAACTAGGCGGCGCCCGAAATCCGGCGCACGAGGAGAAGAACATGCTTCCAGCACTGTGGGTCAGCAAGACCGGTTTGTCCGCGCAGGACATGAACCTGACCACCATTTCCAACAACCTGGCGAACGTCTCGACTACAGGCTTCAAGAAAGATCGGGCTGAATTCCAGGATCTGCTGTACCAGATCCGCCGTCAGCCTGGCGGCCAGTCTAGCCAGGACAGCGAGCTGCCTTCGGGGCTGCAGCTGGGTACCGGTGTGCGGATCGTCGGCACGCAAAAGCAGTTCACCGCCGGCAGTCTGCAAACCACCGAGCAGCCGCTCGACATGGCCATTAATGGCAGGGGCTTCTTCCAAGTCCTGTTGCCTGACGGCACGGTATCTTACTCGCGTGACGGCAGTTTCCATCTGAACGCCGAAGGCCAGATCGTGACGTCGAACGGTTACTCGCTAGAGCCAGCCATTGTCGTGCCGCCTGAGACTCAGACCTTTACCGTGGGCGAGGACGGCACGGTATCCGTCACCACGCTGGGCAACCCTGCACCACAGATCATTGGCAACATCCAGACCGCGGACTTCGTCAACCCGGCTGGTCTGCAGGCGATGGGCAGCAACTTGTTCCTGGAAACCGCAGCAAGCGGTGCGCCTCAGGTCAGTACCCCTGGCCTCAACGGTCTGGGCACCGTACTTCAGAACACCCTGGAAAACTCTAACGTCAGCGTCGTCGAAGAACTGGTGAACATGATCACCACTCAGCGCGCCTATGAGATGAATTCGAAAGTCATCTCCACGGCCGACCAGATGCTGTCCTTTGTCACCCAGCAGCTGTAATAGCTGTCAGCCGCTGGATTGAGGTGAATATGCGCCGCTTGTCGATTGTCCTTCCGCTGATTTCCGCCGCGATCCTCTCCGGTTGCATGGCGCCAGCTCCGAAGCCCAACGATCCTTACTACTCGCCGGTTCTGCCGCGCACGCCGCTGCCTGCTGCACAGAACAACGGTGCGATCTATCAGGCGGGCTTCGAGACCAATTTCTATGACGATCGGAAGGCTTATCGAGTCGGTGACATCATCACTGTCACCCTGAACGAGAGGACCCAGGCCAGCAAGAATTCGAACTCCAAAATCTCCAAAGACAGCAGCGCCAATATCGGCCTCGGTTCGCTGTTCGGCGGTGCGGTATCGATGGCCAATCCGTTGACCGGTAACAACATGAGTCTCGGTGCAGAGTACGAAGCGGCGCGCGATACCGCTGGTTCCGGTCAGGCGGGGCAGAGCAACAGCCTTTCCGGCTCGATCACGGTGACCGTTTCGGACGTGCTGCCCAATGGCATTCTTGCGATCCGCGGCGAAAAGTGGATGACACTCAACACTGGCGACGAACTGGTGAGGATAGCCGGCCTGGTGCGCTCGGACGACATTTCCACCGATAACACCGTTCCGTCGACCCGTATCGCCGATGCTCGTATCACCTACTCCGGCACTGGCGCGTTCGCCGATGCCAGTCAGCCAGGTTGGCTGGATCGCTTTTTCATTAGCCCGTTGTGGCCGTTCTAAGCAGGTGCAGGCAATGAAACTGTTCAGCTCGATCCTGGTTGCCTTGCTTTGCGTAGTGGCGCTTCCTGCCCATGCCGAGCGATTGAAGGACATCGCCACCATTCAGGGGGTCCGTAGCAACCAGCTCATCGGATACGGCCTTGTGGTCGGTCTGAATGGTAGCGGTGACCAGACGACCCAGACGCCTTTCACGGTGCAGACCTTCAATAACATGATGGCGCAGTTCGGGATCAAGGTGCCCGCGGGTGGCAACGTCCAGCTGAAGAACGTGGCGGCCGTATCGATCCATGCCGAGCTTCCTCCGTTCGCCAAGCCGGGCCAGACGATCGATATCACCGTTTCGTCGATCGGTAATGCCAAAAGCCTGCGCGGCGGTAGCCTCTTGATGGCGCCGCTTAAAGGGATCGACGGGAACGTCTACGCGATTGCTCAAGGTAATCTGGTCGTGGGTGGTTTCGATGCTGGTGGCGCAGACGGTTCGCGCATCACCGTCAATATTCCTTCAGCCGGTCGAATCCCGGGCGGTGCGACGGTCGAGCGACCGGTGCCCAGCGCGTTCAATCAGGGCACGACCTTGACCATGAACCTCAACCGCCCGGACTTCACAACCGCCAAAAACATCGTTGATCACATCAACGAACTGCTTGGGCCGGGCGTGGCTCAGGCGCTCGATGGTGGCTCGATCAGCATTACCGCTCCGCTGGATCCAAGCCAGCGAGTGGACTACCTGTCGATTCTGGAAAATCTGGAAGTCGACGTGGGGCAGGCGGTCGCCAAGGTAATCATCAACTCGCGAACCGGCACCATCGTGATTGGCCAGAACGTGCGTGTGCAGCCGGCAGCGGTGACGCACGGCAGTTTGACAGTAACCATTTCCGAAGACCCGCAGGTAAGCCAGCCAAATCCGCTTTCTGATGGGCAGACCGTGGTCGTCCCGAACTCCAAAGTGAAGGCAGAGCAAGAAGCCAAACCCATGTTCAAGTTCGGCCCTGGCACGACGCTGGATGAAATCGTTCGGGCGGTTAATCAGGTCGGTGCGGCGCCGAGCGATCTCATGGCAATCCTTGAAGCGCTCAAGCAGGCCGGTGCCTTGCAAGCAGACCTGATCGTGATCTGAGGACAGGGATATGGAAAATCGTCTGGGACTGGGCCGGCGCACACCTGACAGCGGTAGCTATTCCGACCTGAATCGTCTGAACCAGCTCAAGGTCGGCAAGGACCGTGACGGTGCTGAGAACGTGCGCAAGGTGGCGCAGGAGTTCGAGTCCCTGTTTATGAACGAGATGCTCAAGTCGATGCGTTCGGCCACGGAAGTCATGTCAAAGGACAACCCGTTCAACAGTCAGGCCAGCAAGCAATACCAGGACATGCACGATCAGCAGCTGTCCGTCACGCTCTCCAAGGAAGGCGGTGGCATCGGCCTTGCGGACGTGCTGATTCGTCAGCTTAGCAAGCAGCAGGAACCCAGCGAAAAGCCGAATCCTTTCGCCCAGGTAGCACAGACCGAGGGGGCGAAATGGTCGAGCAACCCCAACTCGAAGATTGCGCCAGTAGACCCGGCGCGCAATGATTCTCAGCTGCTGAACCAGCGTCGTCTGGCGCTGCCGGGTCGAATGGCCGAGCGCGCTCAAGCAGACGCTGTGGCTACGCATAACCAAGTGGATCGGTCTAACCAGACGGGCACAGGCCAGCCGCTCGTCGATCTCGACTGGAAGCCCGCTACCGCTTTCGCGGCGCCCCAGGACGCGCCGTTGACGATCAATGGCGTCGAGGCAACTGCACCGAGCGCGCCGAGCAAGACGCGTTTCAGCTCACCTGCAGAATTCATCGCAACCATGTTGCCAATGGCTGAGAAAGCGGCGAAGCGTCTTGGCGTCGAGCCGCGGTTCCTCGTCGCCCAAGCGGCGTTGGAGACCGGCTGGGGCAAGTCGATGATCAAACAGAAGGACGGCACCAACAGCCACAACCTGTTTGGCATCAAGGCCACGGGGTGGGATGGTGAATCGGCCAAGGTCACCACGACCGAATACGTCAACGGCAAGGCCACGAAAGAAGTTGCCGGGTTTCGGGCCTACAACTCGTTCGAACATAGCTTCAACGATTACGTCCGGCTGCTGGAAAACAATGATCGTTACAAGCCAGCCATACAGGTGGCCAGCACATCCGGCAACTCCGAGCGCTTCGTCAACGAATTGCAGCGGGCAGGTTACGCAACCGACCCGCAGTACGCGCGCAAGATCAATCAGATCGCTCGCAAAGTGCAGGCTTATCAGACAATTGCCGACGCCAGCGCGTCGCCCGCGGTGCGGACTAGAGGTTAAACATGGCTGATCTACTGAATATTGGCCTTTCCGGCCTGAGCGCCAGCAAGAGCCAGCTGTCCGTCACCGGCCACAACATCAGCAACGTCAACACGCCGGGCTTCAGCCGACAGGACGCCTCGCAAGCGACTCGCACGCCGCAGTTCAGCGGTGCGGGCTACGTGGGCTCGGGTACGACGCTGGTAGAAATTCGTCGTAGCTACAGTGAGTTTCTGACCAGTCAGCTACGCAGCAGCACGTCGATGAGCAGCGACGTTGAAGCCTACAAGAGCCAGATCGATCAGCTCGACTCGTTGCTTGCAGGCAGCACGACCGGCATTACGCCATCGCTGCAGAAATTCTTTTCTGCCATGCAAACCGCAGCGGAAGATCCAGCCAATATTCCGGCACGCCAGTTGGTGCTGGCTGAAGCCGAAGGCTTGGCACGGCGTTTCAATACGGTTTCTGATCGACTGACCGAGCAGAACAACTTCACCAACAAGCAGATGGCGGCGGTTACCGACCAGGTCAATCGGCTCGCGGGCAGTATTGGCAGCTTGAACGACGCTATTGCCACGGCTTCTGCGAACGGCAAGCAACCGAACGATCTACTCGACGCGCGAGACGAGGCCGTGCGTCAATTGTCGACCTATATCGGCATCAGCGTGACGCCGCAGGACGACAATAGCTTCAATATTTCGGTTGGCAGTGGTCAGCCGTTGGTTGTGGGTAAGACGGTGAGTCAGCTCAAGGTGGTTCCGGGGCTCAGCGATCCCAACCGTCACGAGATTCGATTTGTCAGCGGAGGCTCAGAGCAGGGCATTACATCCCAGATAACAGGGGGTGAGCTGGGCGGGTTGATTCGCTATCGCAGCGAGGTGCTGGACTCGACGATGAACTCGTTGGGGCGACTCGCATTGGCAATGAGTGATCAGGTTAATACGCAGCTGGGGCAGGGGTTGGATCTGAAGGGGCAGGTCGGCAAAGCGCTGTTCGGTGATTTCAACAGCAGCGCGCTGATGACGCTGCGTGCAACGCCGTTTAGCGATAATCCTTCGGTCAAAGTGGCAAGCCCCGCTGTTGCGGCTGATGCGTCTCTAAGAATTACCGAAACTACCATGCTCACCATCAGCGATTATCGCCTAGAGCGTGCAGGTACCGGTTACACGGCGCGCCGCTTGAGCGACGGTGAACCCATCACCGTCTCGCCAGTGCTCGATGAAGGCGGCAACCCGGTACTAGATGCCGACGATAATCCGCTTTTGCGATTTACCGACTCGACTGGCCGGGATCAGGGTTTTCAAGTGAGTGTGAGCGGGGACGTGGCAGATGGAGATCGTTTTCTGCTGCAGCCGACCCGCCGAGGCGCCACGGACATCAAAGCAGTGCTCGACCAAGCCGACCAACTCGCGTTCGCTGCGCCGATTAGAGCTGAAAGCAAGCTGCAGAACGTCGGAACCGGGATGATCAGCCAGCCCGCTACGGCTCATCGCGTCGATATGGCTGCGCTAAAGACGGCGCTGAGTAGCGACATCACCCTGACCTACAACGCGGGCCCGTCACCAAGTTTCACAGGTACCGGTGTCACCCAAGTTAGCCCCGCAGCGTTCACGCCGGGACAGACCAACGAGCTGGCCATCGAAATTGATGGGCGAAGTTTTACCTTCACCGTCAGTGGGCGTCCGCATGACGGCGACACATTTATCGTTGGCTTCAACCGCAACGGCGTGTCGGATAACCGGAACGCCCTCAAAATAGTCGATCTTCAATCCAAGCAGACGCTTGGGGTATATCCGGGCGTTTCTGGATCGGGTAAGAGTTTCACCGATGGCTATGGCGAACTGGTCGAGCGCGTCGGCACCCTAACGGCTCAGGCTCGTATGGACAGCGAAGCGACCGGCGCGATTCTCAAGCAGGCCACGGATAATCGCGACTCACTGTCAGCCGTAAACCTCGATGAAGAAGCCGCAAACCTGATCAAGTTCGAGCAGTACTACAACGCTTCGGCTCAGATCATTCAAGTTGCCCGCTCCTTGTTCGATACATTAATCAATACCTTCAGGTAACAGGCCCGCCCATGCGCATTTCAACTTTGCAAGCGTTCAATAATGGCGTGACCGGCATCCAGCGGAACTACTCGAACGCAACCCGCACACAGGAGCAGATCAGCACGGGTAATCGAATCCTGACGCCTGCTGACGATCCGGTTGCGTCGGTGCGTTTGTTGCAACTTGAACAGCAGCAGAGCGTGCTGAGCCAGTACAACTCAAATCTGACGGCGGCGAAGAACAGCCTGACTCAGGAAGAGGTGACGCTGAACTCCGTCAACACCGTATTACAGCGAGTCCGAGAGCTGGCTGTACAGGCAGGCAATGGTGCTCTGGATCCGCAGGATCGCAAGTCTATCGCAGCGGAGCTAGGTGAGCGCGAGGATGAACTGCTGTCTCTGATGAATACCCGGAATGCGCGCGGTGAGTACCTGTTCTCGGGGTTTCAGGGCAAGACCCAACCATTTGTCCGCAGCGGGGAGGGTAGCTATAGGTACGAAGGCGACGAAGGACAACGGAAGCTTCAGATCGCCAGTTCGCTCAGTATCCCGATCAGCGACAACGGCAAATCGGTCTTTCAGTCTGTAATCAACGCCGGTCGGTTGTCGATGAGTCCTGAGGCCGAAACGATCATTGCGCCAGCAGTGCGGTTGTCAGCTCCGCTCGTCGATGACGAGGTAGCGTTTGCCGCATTCGATTTCCCTGCGACAGGAGTCGAGGTGCGCTTTTCAGATATCAGTGATCCTAAAAAATACCAAATCTACGCCGTAGGTGGCAGTACGGTTTTATACGAAAACCGCTTGGATGAAAATGACAAGTCGAGCGACAAAATTGTATTCAAAGGAATGACGATACACGTGGATGGAACTCCGAACGGCACGGAGACTTTCACCATCAAGCGAAGTGGCCTAGAGAAACAAGGAATTCTCGATACAGTCGCTAACCTTCGTATGGCCTTGGAAAGCCCGGCCACCGGCAACAATGGCGTTCGCGACGCCGTGGCCGTGGCCTTAACTAACCTAGACCACGGTATGGTGAGTGTTGACCAGGCGCGCGGAGATATCGGCGCTCGACTCAATGTAATCGAAACTACGCAGACTGATAACGAAGATGTCGCGCTGGTCAATAAAGGCGTTCAGGCAGATCTGCGTGAGCTGGACTATGCCGAGGCATTGTCCCGTTTATCAATGCAGACCGTAGTGCTCGAGGCCGCTCAGCAGAGCTATGTGAAGATAGCTGGACTGAGTCTGTTCAATGCCATGCGTTGAGTCAGCGGGCTGGGACCAGGTCACAGAATGGCGGTCAGGATTTGACTTACGGTCATTGAGTCTTAGAGTGTATTCGCGGCGCATGGAGTACCGCGTCGTTAACCTGACACTCATAAGGATATGACCAATGATCAAGTCTTTGCTCAAAGCGGCTGCATTCGTCCTGCTCACCAGCGTTTCTGCCAGCAGCTTTGCCGCCACAACCGACGCGGTTGACCCGGTTAAGGTTGCAGCAACCCAAGCCGCAACAATCAATTTGAACACCGCTGATGCTGAAACACTGACCCGTGAACTTGCTGGTATCGGTAAGGCCAAGGCTCAGGCAATCATTGCCCATCGCGATGCTTATGGCCCGTTCAGCTCCGTCGATGACCTGCTTGAGGTCAAAGGTATAGGCGCGGCGATTCTTGAGAAAAATCGGGCCAAACTTAGCCTGAACTGATCTGGGAAAAATCCTGATTGAATAGGCCGGTCCTCTGACCGGCCCTTTTTTGCGCCCATTTCCGAAGGCATTGCTTTTAGGAACAGCGAGGGTGCAACGTTGTCACTCTTAAACGCGGCATCGGCATTAGCCTGTTTCTGCAGTTTCAAGCCTGATCCGGCCCAGAGCTACTGACCTGTTGCGGCTATCCACATCGTGGGTAGCAAGGTCTGTAAGGCTGGCTGATTCGAAGGCGTACATGTCCAGAAAGCGTCAACCCGCTCCGCTCTGCGGGGTGTTTAGCCTACCACCAGCCATCTATTCACAATGTCGCCCATAGGGACTTTGGGTTGTGTTTCACTTCCTATGTCGTAGGTTTGCGGAGGCAGTCGATGAAAGCACCTTGGAGTTTCCTCAAGTACCTACCAATGGCGCAACGGGTGCTTGCTCGCGGCCGGTTACCGATCGTCCTTCTCGCGGTTGCCCGTAAACGCTCCGCCAGGGGTGGTTTAATCAAAGGGCTGCGGGAAGACCTCGGGCTGCTACAGGCAATGTGTGTAGCTTGGTGGCGCGGGGAATATCGTCAAGTCAGCAGGCCTGCGCTGGTCGCAGCTGTGGCTGGTTTGTTGTATTTCCTGTCGCCACTGGATGCCATTCCGGACTGGATTCCCGGTCTTGGTTTCGTTGATGATCTCGCCGTGCTCAGTTGGATCGTTCGAAAGTGGTCTGGCGAACTGCAGGCGTTCCAAGCCTGGAGAGACAGCCAGTCTGCTGAGGTTCGCGCCGACTTGGATCGTCTGCCCTCCGCCGAAGAGATGGACGTCAGTGGAGCGCGTGCTGCTCAACGCTAGAGCGTTCATCGATGAATTATGTCGTGCGTGTCCCTGCGTCATCTGGACTGAAGAACATGGCTTCTGGCCCTCACGTGTTCCCCTGGACTGTTAACATCCCGTTTTTCAATCTGAGACAGAAGTCGGGGTAGCGAATGAGTGTTCAGGTCATTATGCGGGACGGTATCCCGGAGTACGCTGTGCTGCCTTGGGAGGAATATCAGGCGTTGCTGCTTGGGCGTAGCGCTAAAGCAGAGGCGCCGGTAGCTGAAAGTGCACCGACACCTTTGCCCGCATTCAACAGACTGTCAACGTTGCGGCAAACCAAGGGGTTGAGCCAGGAGGCGCTGGCCCGTTCGGTAGGCATCAGTCCCGCTTATCTAGAGCTCATAGAGTCGGGCGAACGGAAACCTGATGACGCCATACGCCGCGCGCTCGCCCGCGCGTTGGAGATCGATGGATGGGAACAGGAGGCGTGACAGAAAAGCCAACGTCGATTCGTATCAGTCGGCCGCATTGGCAGGCGCTGCTCGAGGAATTGGACGACGCGCGCCGACAGCGCCATCTAGTAACGTACCGTGCGTTAATCGAGCGGCTACAGCTCCCGGCTCCAGCAATGCAAACGTTGGCGGCTGCGTTGGAGCATCTCGCTGCGATCGATGCGCATGCCGATCGACCGTTGCGTAGCGCGTTGGTTATCAGCCAAGGCGCGTGCAGACTGCCCAGGACGGGCTTCTTTGAATGCGCAATCCGTCTCGGGCGATTTTCTGGCCCGGCTGATGGGGCCGCTGCGGCTTCATGGCATGCCGGTGAGGTTGCGAGAGTGTTCGAGTTTGATTATCCGGAGGTCCCGTAATGCTGCACGAGGCTCGAGCGCGATTCGGTTATCTGTTTGCACGCAGATTGATGAGGGCGCGCTGGGCGGTTCAGCATCCGAAGCTCTGGCGTTGGATGGAAGGCCAATTTGCACGCATGGCTGCAATTGGCAATCCCAAGGCACAAAGCTTTTATGGCCATATCCTGCTTTTTCGAGGGCAGGGCTATGGTGCAAGGCAGGAAGGGATACGCTTGCTGCGTCAGGCGGCCGAAAAAGGCGATGCCAAGGCTGCTTACCAGATGGGTGTTATAAGTCTTGGTGAAGACGCCACGCACGGCCCGGACGGTGCCCAAGCGGCTTATTGGTGGAAGCTGGCGGTCGAGGCCGGGCACCCGCTGGCTGCGGCCCGATTGGCTCAGCTGTATCAGGCAGGTGGGCATGGGCTACCCAGGGATCCTCAGCAGGCTGAACATTACAAGGCCAGTGCGGCGAGGCTGGGGCTTTAAGCGATCGCAGCCCCGGCTTCTCGTCGATGATGCGCAGGTCGTTGCGCTCGTATCTTGTTTAGGTTCCAAGTCCGGCAGCATTAGCTGTAGCGACAGGGTTGGTCTGTCTGTGCCTGCCTATCGACCGAAAGCAAAGCGGGGCAGGGCGCGCGATCAGGCGCCTGTAGATCGATACACACCAGGCGTGCGGGACAGCGTACTGGCCAGATAAGCATTCTGCGCCTTCAGATCGGTGATCAACCTGAGCAGATCAATCGCCCTGCCTACCCCGTGGTAGCAGCCGTTCACGGTGATGACAAAATGCTCATCGACACGTTGCTGATTGCGGCTGGTCAGCTGGCGGCTCACTTGCTGCAGTGAGTGGCTCAACTCGACGGCCACATAGTCAACGCACATGAATTGCTCGATAGGTTTACTCGCAAGCAGGTCGGCTGCATGAGGTTTGAGTAACGCGTCGGATAACGGGGCTCGGTGAACGACACCGACGGGTATGCCGGCTTTATCGATCACCACGATGGAACTCAAGCTTGTCTGCAGCTGAAACAGTTCAAGCACCGCGCCAGCCGGGTGAGAGGCGATGACAGCGGATTGCTTGATTAACAAATCGACCAGGCTCGGGTGTTCATCGTTTGCCAGCCCGTCGCGATTACCGGCTTTCGGTAATAAGGCTGTAGCGTTAGTGCTCGGCTTTTCCTCGGGACGACCGAGCAGATAGCCCTGAACCAGGTCGATACCCATATCCGAAAGTATCTCCAGCTCTTCGCTCAGCTCTATGCCTTCAGCTATGACCTGCGATCTAGAGGCTCTGGCAATCTTCATGATTGACTCAACGAATTTGCGCTTCACGGCGTCCCGGTGAATACCGTCTATGAAGTAGCGATCGATCTTGACGTAGTCGGGACGTAGCTCAGACCACATGCGTAGGCTGGAATAGCCGGCACCCAGGTCGTCCAGCGCGATGGAAAATCCCATATCACGGTAATGACGCAGGGCCGCATCAAGCAGCTCGAAATCGTCGGTTGGAGTCTGCTCCGTAAGCTCGATAACAACCTTGTCTGCCGGAATTCCGTATTGATGCAGAAATTCGAGAGTTCGGCCTGGCTTGTGCGTTGCGTCCAACAACGTTTCGGGCGACGCGTTAAGGAACAGCTTCCCCTGCAAAGCTTGCTGACGATAGCGGCGACAAGCGTTCTCACGACAGGTCATCTCCAATTCGTTGAGCCGACCGGCATGTCGAGCAGCCGCAAGCAGGTTGATAGGTGAGTGCAGCGAGGTGTCTGAAGGGCCACGTGTCAGGGCCTCATAGCCCAGGATGACTCGTCCGGAAAGCGAGACGATCGGCTGGAACAGACTGGTAATGTCGCCGTGAGCAAGGATGTTATCCAGCGTGCTCAACTGCTCGGTGACGGTCATGGGAGTCTCGTGGTGGCCGTAGAATGTGAAAGGCCGCACATGGCGGCCTTCCGTATTTCACGACGAAATGATGTCAGTTTGATGACATCTATGTTCAGCGATCTACAGGCTGGAGGTCGGCTGTTGCCTTCTGTAGCCCCAGATAATCGAGCAGCACCCTGCCGCTCTCGGACAGATAGGCATCCTCTTCTGGTTTGACTTTCTTAGGCTCCACGTGAGGCGTGTTTTCATCCTCGCGTTCGAGTTTTGCCAGCGGCTGTTCACCTTTGGATTCCCGCAGCGCATTTTCCAGCGCCAGTTGGCGCTTCTCTATGCGGTCTTGCTGCGCCCGACGCTTCTCTTCGTTGAGGCTGACGGTAGTCTCGTGCATGAGCTCCTGAGTTAGAGCCAGGCGATCCCGCGTAAACACGAAGTCTGGATTCTCGCCGGTTCGTTTGTCATGGCGGGCTTTAAGCTCTGCCAGGAACGGCTTGAACGGATTCATGTCCGGGTTGATTGCGGCTCGGATGCTGTCCCATGGCATCGCTTCAGGCAGCGCGCTTTCGCCAATCTCTTTGGTGTCGACCTCTGCCGGATAGGAGATGTCTGGAATCACGCCCTGATGCTGAGTGCTCTGGCCAGAAACCCGATAGAACTTGGCAAGTGTAAGCTTGAGCTCGCCATGATTCAGCGGCTGAACGGTCTGCACCGTTCCTTTGCCGAACGTCTGGCCGCCAACGATCAGAGCGCGGTGGTAGTCCTGCATGGCGCCAGCGAAGATCTCTGATGCCGATGCGGACAACCGGTTGACCAGAACAGCCAGCGGGCCCTTATAGAACACACCGTTTTGCTCGTCCGACAAAACGTCGACTCGGCCATCGCTGTTGCGTACGAGAACCGTTGGACCCTGATCAATAAACAAACCGGTCAGCTCAGTCGCTTCCTGGAGCGAGCCGCCGCCGTTGTTACGCAGGTCAATGATGACGCCATCTACCTTTTCTTCCTCAAGCTCGGTCAGCAGCTTCTTGACGTCACGAGTGGTACTTTTATAGTCCTTTTCACCGGCGCGCAGCGCCTTGAAGTCCAGGTAGAACGCCGGGATTTCGATTACGCCGAGCTTATAGGCACGGCCGTCCTGTTCCAGATTGAGTATCGATTTCTTCGCAGCCTGTTCCTCAAGCTTGACCGCTTCACGGGTGATGGCCACGACTTTGCTGGTCTGATCGTTCGGGGCGTTGCTAGCAGGAATGACCTCAAGGCGAACCACCGACCCCTTCGGGCCGCGGATAAGCTTCACCACCTCGTCCAGGCGCCAACCGATAACGTCGACCATTTCCTCATCGCTCTGACCCACACCGATGATCTTGTCTGCTGGTGCGATCTGCTTGCTCTTCTCCGCCGGGCCTGCTGGCACCAGCCGCACAACTTTAACGTGCTCGTTGTCGCTTTGCAGAACAGCGCCGATGCCCTCCAGGGAAAGGCTCATGTTGATGTCGAAGTTTTCCGCATTGTCTGGCGACAGATACTGCGTGTGCGGATCATAGGACTGGGCAAATGCGTTGATGTACGTCTGGAACACATCTTCCCCGCGAGTCTGCTCCAGGCGAGACAGCTGACTCTTGTAGCGCTTGGTAAGCAGTTCCTCGATGGCCTTGGGTTCCTTGCCGGCCAGTTTCAGGCGGAGCACCTCATCTTTGACGCGTTTGCGCCAAAGGTCATCGAGCGCGGCGACATCTTTTGGCCAAGCCGCGTTCTTGCGATCAACCAGCAGTTCCTCGTCGATGCTGAAATCGAAGCTGTCGACGCCTTTGTCCAGCAAGCTCAGTGCGTATTGCAGGCGGCTCTGCAGGCGTTCCAGATGCACTTTGTAGATGGCGAACCCAGGTTCGAGATTGCCGTTTTTAAGGAAATCGTCGAATTGGTTGCGCCAGGCTTCGAACTCCGCCAGATCACCTGCGGTGAAGTAGCTGCGTGACGGATCGAGCATCTCGATATAGCTATCGAAGATCTTCGATGACCGCGCGTCATTGAGCGGAGGCTTGTTGTAATGATGACGCTTGAGCAGCTCGACTACGTTCAGGCTGGCAATTACCTGATCACGGTCGGGTTGCAGATAATCCCAGGTTTGCCCGTCCGCAGGCTTGGCCAGGATGGCGCTGGTCTGGAGGCCTAGCAGCAGGGCTAGGAAGCCTGCAGTCAATGATCGTTTCATCTCTATAGGGCGACGCTTGGCTTGGTGAGAACGCATAGTAGGCCGTCAAATCAGGCGCCGGCTTTAGGATCCGTCCGGCGGTAAAAAACAATAGCCCGATGGTAACTGGCGGCAGACGAACCGTCGCAGCGACTGCACTAGGCTGGCAGGGCGTGTACCGCCTGGACCGATCCGCCGGGTTGGCATTGACGGCTTCAGGGCGGGCTGTTCGCTATGTAGCCTGACCTATCAATAGGCGCGCTGCTACTCGATGACGAATAGAAGGCACAGGCATTGACCACTATGGAGGCAGCATCAAGGCATTGCAAGGCGTCTGGGGACAGGTGGCGCGGTGGGGTGTGATGATCTTGATGGGGTGCCGAGCAGGTCATGATTTGAGCGACGGCTGTTGGGCCGACATGACTGACCTGTCGCAGTGCCAGGCGCTGTCTCGATTGTCGCTTGGCGTCACTTACGGGCTTTCTAGACTTGGAGTGTTCCGGTGACTGCGGAGCCGGCCTGGGGTGGGGTATCGCACATGGCTCGGGGCTTTTTTGCGCTGCAGTTGTGGGCGGATGCACGGTAGAGGAAGTAGAGGCTGCGTTTGTGTTCGGCGATACGCTGCCGTGGGTCGCTCGGAGCGCTTTTTCAGCGCTCCGACATTCGAGGGGGTCAGGGCAGGTCGGCGCTTGAGTAGAACGCGCTAAGCACCTTGACCAGGTGCGCCAGATCCTGGCTTCCTGCGAGTTCACGAATCGAGTGCATGCCGAAAGTCGGCAGGCCGATGTCAACAGTGCGCACGCCGAGCTGGCTGGCAGTGATGGGGCCGATGGTCGAGCCGCAACCCATATCGCTGCGGGTGACGAAGCTCTGGACCGATACCTCATTCTCGAGGCAAAGGTGGCGGAAGAATCCCGCAGTCTCGCTGCTGGTTGCGTAACGCTGGTTACTGTTCACCTTGATTACAGGGCCAGCGTTGAGTTTCGGGCCGTGGTTGCCGTCATGCTTGTCGCTGTAATTCGGGTGCACCGCATGAGCATTGTCGGCAGAAATCAACAACGAACGATTGATGACGCGCTGGAACCCTTCGCCCTCGGGCAGCACACGATGCAGGACTTGCTCAAGGAAAGGGCCATCTGCACCGCACATCGAGGCTGAGCCGACCTCTTCATGATCGGTACATACCAGCACGCAGCTCTCTTCTGGCCCCGCTCGCAACAGTGCTTGCAACCCTGCGAAGCACGACAACAGATTGTCCAGCCGCGCGCCAGCTATGAAGTCGCCATTGAGGCCGATCACCGCTGCGCTCTGGGTGTCGTAGAAGCTCAATTCGAAATCCAGCACCACATCAGCTACCAGACCGTGTTCTCGGCTCAATTGATCAGCGAGTAGAGCGCGGAAATCCGGCCTGTCTTCGCTGGCGACTTGCGCGAGGATCGGTGGCAGTTCGTTCTGTGGATTGATCGCCCAGCCTTGATTGGCTTCCCTGTTGAGGTGGATCGCCAGGCTCGGGATGACGGCGATAGGCAGCTTGAAATCGATCAGCTGGCTTTCGATCTTGCCGTCGCGGCTGTAAGTGACACGTCCGGCCAGCGACAGGTCGCGATCGAACCACGGCGCCAGCAGCGCGCCGCCGTACACTTCCACACCAAGTTGCCAAAAGCCCTGCCGCTGCAGCTCCGGTTGGGGCTTGACCCGCAGACAAGGGCTATCGGTGTGGGCGCCGACCAACCGCACTCCATGCTCAACAACCGGCTTGGTACCGACCTGAAACGCAATGATTGCTGAATCGTTCCGCGTCACGTAGTAGCGACCGCCAGGCTCGGTGTGCCAATTCTCGCCTTCGTTCAGAGCTTTGAACCCGGCAGCCTGAAGACTATGAGCCAAGCTGCGGGTAGCGTGAAAGGGTGTCGGCGAGGCCTTGAGGTAATCGATCAGACCCTGGTTGAGTTCTTCGCGCATGATGAGCTCCTGACTTCAAGGTCAGCGAGTTTACCGTATTGTCGAGCGCTGGCTCGACGACAACGTGCCTTCCGACCTTTGGCCGTGCAGCGCGCAGCACGTTCAAAAGGGCGCGGGGCAGTCGAAACGAAGGCGCTCGCCGGTTTGCGGATGCGTCAGAGCAAGCATGCTGGCATGCAGGCAGAGGCGTTCATGCGCTGCAAGCGCCTGGTCATGGGCGTAAAGCCTGTCGCCCAAGAGCGGGTGGCCAATCGAGAGCATGTGTACCCGTAGCTGATGGGAGCGACCAGTGATCGGTGTCAGCTCGACCCGGCTGTATTCACCGTAGCGCTCGAGAACCCGCCAGTACGTCAGGGCATGCTTGCCCAGTTCGTGGTCAACGACGTGGCGCGGCTTGGTTGGTGGGTCGTAGCGTAGCGGTAGATCGACGCTGCCACTGTCCTGCTCGGGATTACCCCAGCATAGGGCGGTGTAGGCTTTTTCTGTCTCGCGGTCATGGAACTGGCGAGACAACTCGCGGTGGCTGTCAGCGTCGCGCGCGAGCACGATCAGACCCGACGTTTCCCAATCCAGGCGGTGGACGATCAAGGCTTCGGGATAGCCATTATCCTGCAGGCGGGTCACTAGACAGTCCTTGTTGTCCTCGGCCCGGCCGGGCACGGATAACAGGAGGGTAGGCTTATTGATCACCAGCAGGGCAGGGTCCTGGTGGACGATCTGGATATTGCTCAGAGGCATTTTCGAATTCCACAAACGACATCGGCGACCGAAGTCGCCGATAGATCTGTCGCTACACAAATGTGCCGGCGACTACCCGGTCGATCAACGATCCGGCAGGGTGATGTTCAGCTCAAGTATCGAGCAGCTGCCCTGATCTTCCAGTGCCACCTGTACCTGATCGCTATCGATGTTCACGTACTTGCGAATCACCTCGACCAGCTCCTTTTGCAAAGCAGGCAGGTAGTCCGGTTGTGTACGCTGCCCGCGCTCGTGGGCGACGATGATTTGCAGGCGTTCCTTTGCGATGTTGGCGGGCGTTTCCTTCTTCTTGCGTTCGCGGAAGAAGTCGAGGAAATTCATTCGCGACCTCCAAACAGGCGTTGCAGGAAGCCCTGCTTCTTCACGTCGAGGAAGCGATGATTCACTTCCTTGCCCAGCAGGCGATCCACAGCGTCGCTATAGGCCTGGCCGGCGTCGCTCTGGTCATCAAGAATAACCGGCACGCCCTGGTTGGAGGCTTTCAGTACGGCCTGGGACTCAGGGATCACACCTAGCAGGCGGATCGACAGGATTTCCTCGACGTCTTCAACGCCGAGCATCTCGCCCTTGACCACGCGCTCAGGGTTGTAGCGGGTCAACAGCAGATGTTCCTTGATAGGCTCTTCGCCGTTCTCGGCGCGGCGAGACTTGCTTGCCAGCAGCCCCAGCATGCGGTCCGAGTCTCGAACCGAGGAAACTTCCGGATTGGTCACGACAATAGCTTCGTCGGCGAAGTACATGGCCAGGTGTGCGCCTTTCTCGATACCTGCCGGCGAGTCGCAAATAACGTACTCGAAGTTTTGAGCCAATTCGTCTATGACCTTGCCCACACCTTCGAGCGTTAATGCATCCTTGTCGCGAGTCTGGCTGGCTGCGAGAACGTATAGGTTCTCGAGACGCTTGTCCTTGATCAGTGCCTGGGTGAGGGTGGCATCGCCTTGAATGACGTTGACGAAGTCGTACACCACGCGACGTTCGCAGCCCATGATCAGGTCCAGGTTACGCAGACCGACGTCGAAGTCGACGATGACGGTCTTGTGGCCGCGCAAGGCGAGGCCGGTACCGATGGCGGCGCTGGAAGTGGTTTTACCGACGCCACCCTTGCCGGAAGTGACTACGAGGATCTTGGCCAAGGTGATTCACCCTAAATATGAGGTCGGGACCGTAGCCGTGTCGGCTTACAGTACGTCCGTTTTGGTGCTTGAAAATTCGCGGCAGTATCCGTTAAAGGCGGGTGATGTTCAACACGTCGCCGGATAGCTTCATCTGCACGGCTTCGGTCCAGAGCGGGTCGCGTCTGAGGTCTTCGGCGACCTTGTAATGCCCGGCTATCGAGACCATTTCCGCTGCGAGCTGCTGGCAGAAAATACGTGCGTTGGTGTCGCCTTTTATGCCTGCAAGGGCACGTCCGCGCAGCGGACCGTACACATGGATGTTCCCGTCGGCGAGAAGTTCCGCGCCGGGGCTGACCGCAGCCAGGACGATCAGGTCGCCGCCTTGTGCGTAGACCTGCTGGCCGCCGCGGATCGGTGTGGTGACAACGCGGGTGGGCCGATATACCGGCTCGGCCGGTTTGGCGGGCTCGGCAGGTGCTTTGCTGGCAATGTCGAGTTTGCGCTCGCGGGCGCCGGACGGTGGGAGTACGGGTAAGTCGAGGCGGCTGGCAGCTTCGACGATCTGCGGGTCGCCTGCACGCAGGGCCAGTGTCCGCAGGCCATGCTTTCGGCACAGGGCAATGAGCGCGGGCAGATCGAGATCACACTCGGCCGGGAGCTTGTCCAGCGCCAGGACCAACGGTGTGTTGTTGAAGAAGTCGGGTGCTTGTTCAACCTTTACTGCGAGCTGCTGATCCAAGCGCTCCAGGTCGTTCTGCGCCAGCTCCAGCACAGTGATGGCGAGCATGCTTCCCTTGAGCTGGAACACAGGGATTTGGTCGTTGAGATCGGCTTGGCTCATGGTCTGCCTACAGCGGTAAATGGCGAGGACTTATAGCGGGGCAAACCGCAGCCTGCAAGTCTCGCCAACGCTCTTGCACAGATGCCATGCATCGCGAAGCAGCCGCATCGGCGAGCGAATTGCCGCTAGAATGCGCGCTTTTATTGGTTCGGGCTTGCCAATGGATCGTCCTCGTTTTCGCGCCACATTTCTTCACCCTCGTTTCTGGTTGCTCTGGCTTGGGCTCGGTTTGCTGTGGCTCGTGGTTCAATTGCCTTATCGGGTGCTACTGGTGCTGGGCCGGGGGCTCGGCGCGCTGATGTATCGAGTCGCGAGCTCGCGGCGGCACATTGCCCGGCGCAACCTGCAGCTGTGTTTTCCAGAGCTGAGTGAGCGGAAGCGCGAGCAACTGTTGCGCGAGAATTTCACCTCTACCGGCATCGCGTTTTTCGAGATGGCGATGAGTTGGTGGTGGCCCAAAGCGCGTTTGCAGCGACTTGCACGGATCGAGGGGCTTGAGCATCTGCAGCAAGCACAGGCGGAAGGCCAGGGCGTGATATTGATGGCGCTGCACTTCACCACGCTGGAGATTGGGGCGGCCTTGCTCAGCCAGCGCCACACCATCGATGGCATGTATCGAGAACACAAGAATCCGGTGTTTGACTTCGTTCAGCGACGTGGGCGTGAGCGGCATAACCTCGACGCCAGCGCGATCGAGCGTGAGGACGTCAGGGCGATGCTCAAGGTCCTCCGTGCCGGGAGGGCCATCTGGTATGCGCCTGATCAGGATTACGGCCGCAAGCAGAGCCTGTTTGTACCCTGGTTCGGTATCAACGCGGCAACGGTAACCGCAACCACCAAGTTCGCCCGCCTGGGCAGGGCACGTGTAGTCCCTTATACGCAGGAGCGTCTGGCTGACGGCAATGGTTACCGGCTGGTAATCCATCCGCCTTTGGCTGATTTCCCTGGGGAAAGCGAGGAAGCCGACTGCCGGCGTGTGAACGAGTGGGTCGAGGACGCGGTCAGGCAGCACCCTGAGCAATACTTATGGGCCCATCGTCGCTTCAAGACGCGCCCTGCCGGCGAGCCGAGCCTCTACCGCAAACTTCCGAAGAAGCCCGTCAGTCTGTAAAGACCCCACTCCGGAAGTCACGTAGCGCCTGTTCAATCTCTTCGCGGCTGTTCATCACAAAGGGACCGTATTGGACGATCGGTTCTCCGATAGGACGGCCAGCCAGCAACAGAACGCGCGCCCCTCTGCTGGATGAAAGGTTTAGCTCGCCCAGTTCGGAAAGTCTGGCCAGCTGGTTTCTGGCGATAACCTGGCCGTTGACACACAACTCACCTTCGAACACATAAACCATCACTCGCAGCCCGTCAGCGAGCCGGGGGCTCAGGTGAGTGCCAGCTGGAAAACGAAGATCGAACAACTGCGGTTCGGTGTCCGGCCGATGCACCGCACCCTTTTGTTCGATGTTCTCGGCAATTAGCTGCCCCGCGATGATGACGGCGTCGATGCCGGTAGGCAGGGTGACCCTGGGGACTTCGGAGGGCGAATAGTCGCGATAGCTCGGGTCGAGGAGCTTATTTTTCCCCGGCAGGTTGAGCCACAACTGGAAGCCCCGCATCACGCCGTGCTCCTGCTGCGGCATTTCGCTGTGAATCACCCCGCGTGCGGCCGTCATCCATTGCACTCCACCGCTTTCCAGCAGACCCACATTGCCGAGGTGGTCCTCATGGCGCATGCGACCCTCAAGCATATAGGTGATGGTTTCGAAGCCGCGGTGGGGGTGAGCAGGAAAGCCGGCAATGTATTCGTCCGGGTTGTCCGAGCCGAATTCGTCGAGCATCAGGAAGGGATCGAAACGCTCCGGCGCGGCGCCACCGAACAGCCGAGTCAGGCGGACGCCGGCGCCATCGGATGTCGCGCGGCCGGTGCTGATTGAAAGGATTTCGCGCATGGTCATGGCTTCGCTCCCAGGAAAGATGGCTAAGCCTACAATGAGCGATCCGATGTGTTGATGCGAAATCTGGACGCTATCTATCGACGGGATTGATCACTCTTCTATCTGAAGTTCCCTTGCACGCGTATAGACGTAGCGGACCTTCTCGTATTCGAACGGCGAATTCAGCTGCCCGTATCGCAGCGGAGTGGTGTGCCGGATATCGATCAATCGCAGCGCGGTAAGGCCGAACTCGCCACCGCTGGCTTCAGCATAGTTGAAGTAGTCGACCTGCCGCTCAACGCCGAAGTCAACGACCTGACCGGTTGCGTCCCGCAGATTCGACGGCCCGAGTGCCGGCAGGATCAAATAGGGGCCGTGCGGTACGCCGTAGAAACCTAGCGTCTGTCCGAAGTCTTCGTTGTAACGAGGCAGGCCCATACGGGTTGCCGGATCCCATATTCCCCCGATGCCGATAATGGTGTTGAACAGCAGGCGCGCTGTGGTCGTCATCGCGCGTTCGCCTTTGAGCTGAGCGACGCTGTTGAACAGGGTCGGTATTTCGCCGAGGTTATCGAAGAAATTACTGACGCCGGTTCGTACGATTTTCGGCGTCACCAAACGATAACCGCGGACGGCGGGCAGCATCACAAACTGATCCAGCCGGTAATTGAAGTAATACATGCGCCGGTTCAGCGACTCCCAGGGATCGTAGATATTCAGCGCGTTGAAAGTGGCGCGCTCGAACTCACGTTGGTCGAGGCCGGGGTTGAACTGCAGGTCGCTCAGCGGATGAGTGAAACCATCCTGATCGGCAGGCTCCGTCTGGGCATGGGCCATGCTGCTCATCATCAGCATGGCGGCAAGCATTAAGCGTTTAGCCACGGAAAAACTCCAACATATCCTGAGCGTTGACCCGGTAGGTAAGGTTGCCGCAATGACCGCCGCGTGGGTAAAGCTTCATCCGGTCACCAAAGGTACGGCGAAGAAATCCCAGATCGCCTGCGCCAAGAATGATGTCGTCGGCGTTATGCATGACACCAATCTTCGAGCTGTTGTGCATGTAGTCTTCGAGCGCATATAGACTGACCTCCTGTACCAGTTGCGCCATGCTCCCGCCGTCCTGCTGCGCGCGCCACATCGGGATCAGTTGCTCTGTGATATAGCAGTCGAAGTCGCATAGCAGGGCGCGGCGAAAGAACGGCTCGAGGCTGGTGCCCTCATCGATGGGGTACTTGGGCGGCACGATCAGGCCGCGGCGGTTGATCAGATCGGAAGTAAAGGCGATGTCTGCCGCCGAGAAGCGGAACACCGATCCGATCAGCATCGCCATCTGCTCATCGGTAAGTCGAAGCGCCGATTGCTGGAAGTCGAAGAGCATGGCTTCGTCCAGATTGATCGTGCCTTGTTGGCGGTAGTAGCGAGTCAGCTTTTCTAGAATGACTTCGTAAAAGGTCGTGGTGCTGTCGATGGCGTCAACCTGAGTCTGCACCAACTTGTCGAGGTTGCTGATTGAGGTGTAGAGGTTTACCGGAGGATTAATCATCAACACGCGCTTGAAGTTGAAACTCTGACGCGTCTCGTCGAGCTTGCTGACGAATGCTGCATTCAGCGCGCCTAGGCTATATCCCACGAGGTTGAACTCTGTAACCGGAAGCTCATGGTGTTGCGCGCGAACGGCCTGCATCACCCGGTAAAGATCCTTGGCATCACCCGGGCTGTAACCTGGCGTGGCATAACGTGAGGCTGCGGCGATAAAGTCAAAGCTGGTCGGCGACGACAGCTGTACCACGTGATAGCCAGCCCCGTAGAACAATCGCTTGAGCGACTCCGTCTTGCCGGCTGAGTAGCTCCCTCCGGTGCCGGATATGATGAACATCAACGGAGCTGGCCCTGGCTGTTTTGCCAGCCGGTAGGTCAGTTTTTTTACCGCCCAGAAGTTCTCGGGCAGAATGAATTCCCGCTCGGGGCGTAGGCGAAGGCTGTAGTCCGCCTGGTCGATGTCGTCATCGCTTGGCAGTTCGGCTCGAAAAGCCTCCGGCGTGGTCGCTATCGTCGCCTCGAATGGGTTGCTCAAGGGATAGCCATACTGCTCGACGCTGATATCGGCCGCGTGGGCAGACGTAACAGCGACCAGCGCGAGCAGTGCGCTCAGGCACAGCAGCAATCGCATATGAGGTGATCTCCGGTGTCTACGGTGGGGTTCGGCTGGCTGGATGCGCGGCAATAGCGGCGGTGATTGCGGAGTTCAGCGTTTCGGATGTGCTTTTGTAGCCACGCTTGCTGTCGACCCATGGTTGGATCGCCGGCTGAGTCCGCTGCGAAAGATGTGCTCCTACAAATAATGCCGGAATAGCCAATGGCATGTCGCTTCGCTACCCATTGACCATAACTAAGCCCGCTTGTTGCGTTGCACTCTACAGATAATAGCCAAGAGCCTTCTCGGTTTCTGTCAGTGCGTTATATGACCGGTCAGTCGGGCCGCTAGCTATGGTCGATCAGGAAGTTCAGGGGGCTGAGGCCTGGTGATCATGCCTGGTGATGAAGCCAGGCGTGGGCAGGGATCTTTTCCTCTGACGCTCGGCTTTTGTCAAAGCGATGCCAGATTTTTTCGTGAAAATAAAAGCCCACCGAGTTGCACAGGGGCTCGATCGCCGCTACCAGACCCCCAGCCGCGACGCTGCCGGTCAACGCGTAGGTCACGGTGAAAGCGATGCAAAAGTGCATCAGCGTAAAGGTAACGGTCTTGATCATCGCGACGTGCTCCAGAATATTTTCGAGAATTATTCTCATATGTCGTAATCCTGATCGCTCTTTGAGCGGGCTGGAAATCGTCGCGCTTGATCGAGCATATAGCTGCGCTCTATAGACCCCTACGCTAAAGCGTCAAAGCGGATGAATGCGTCTGGCACGGGCATTTCGCGAAATAAAAACAAGACCAAGGTCGAGTGGTTTTCAAACGGGCCGGCCCTAAAGTAGCCGCCTTGCCTACATGTGTGGGCAAAGACCGTGTGGAGACACCAATGAACAACGAGACCGTAATTCAGCAGATCAATGCTGATCCACGATTCCAAGACCTGGTTGCCAAGCGTGGTCGTTTCGCCTGGCTGCTGGCGACCGTCATGCTCACCGCTTACTTCGCTTTCATCCTGGTCATCGCGTTCGACCCGGCGGTACTGGGAACACCACTGAGCAAAGGCTCTGTCACGACCTGGGGCATCCCGGCGGGTCTGGGCTTGATCTTTCTATCGTTCGTGCTGACCGGCATTTACGTGAAACGCGCCAACGGCGAGTTCGACCGCATCACCCAGGACATCCTCAACGAGGCTCAGAAATAATGTTTGCTCGCCTGCTGACCGCAGCTGCTCTGATGGCAGTTGCTCCGGCGCTGTTCGCTGACGCCCTGACCGGCGACGTGCAGAAACAAGCCACCAACTGGACCGCCATCTCCATGTTCGTCGTGTTCATCGTGTTCACGATGGGCATCACCAAATGGGCGGCCAAACGCAACACGTCCACCTCTGATTACTACACGGCTGGCGGCAGCATCACCGGTTTCCAGAACGGTCTGGCGATCGCCGGTGATTTCATGTCTGCAGCATCGTTTCTCGGCATCTCCGCGCTGGTTTTCACCAGCGGTTATGACGGTCTGATCTATTCGATCGGCTTTCTGGTGGGCTGGCCGATCATCCTGTTCCTGATGGCCGAACGCCTGCGCAACCTGGGCAAGTTCACCTTCTCGGACGTGGCCTCCTACCGTTTGGGCCAGACGCAGATCCGTATCCTGTCTGCATGCGGTTCGCTGATCGTGGTGGCCTTCTACCTGATCGCGCAGATGGTTGGCGCAGGCAAGCTGATCCAGCTGCTGTTTGGCCTGGATTACCTAGTTGCCGTTGTGCTGGTCGGCGTTCTGATGGTCATGTACGTAATGTTCGGCGGCATGCTGGCAACGACCTGGGTACAGATCATCAAGGCTGTACTGCTGCTGTCCGGCGCGACCTTCATGGCCGTCATGGTGATGTACAACGTCGGCTTCGACTTCAGTCGTCTGTTTTCCGATGCCGTAGCGCTTCACCCGAATCATCAAGCGATTATGAGCCCTGGCGGTCTGGTTTCTGACCCGATCTCGGCGATCTCGCTGGGACTGGCATTGATGTTCGGTACGGCTGGCCTGCCGCATATTCTGATGAGGTTCTTCACCGTTGCCGATGCCAAGGAAGCGCGCAAGAGCGTGTTCTACGCAACTGGCTTCATCGGTTACTTCTATATCCTTACGTTTATCATCGGCTTCGGTGCAATCCTGCTGGTCAGTACCAACCCGAGCTTCAAGGACGCTACGGGTGCCATCGTTGGCGGCACCAACATGGTCGCCATTCACCTGGCTTCGGCTGTCGGTGGCAACCTGTTCCTCGGCTTCATCTCGGCGGTTGCCTTCGCCACCATTCTGGCGGTGGTCTCGGGCCTGGCCCTGGCAGGTGCCTCGGCTGTTGCTCACGACCTCTATGCCTGCGTGATCAAGAAGGGCAAGGCCAAGGAAGAGGACGAGATGAAGGTGACCAAACGCACCACGCTGGCCCTGGGTGTGTTGGCTATCCTGCTCGGCGTCGCGTTCGAGAACCAGAACATCGCCTTCATGGTGGGCCTGGCGTTTTCGGTCGCCGCAAGCTGCAACTTCCCGGTGCTGTTCCTTTCGATGTACTGGAAGAACCTGACCACTCGCGGTGCGCTGATCGGCGGTGCGATGGGTCTGGGGACAGCTCTGCTGCTGACCATCCTCAGCCCGACGGTATGGGTTGATGTACTGCACTTCGAGAAGGCCATCTTCCCGTACAAGTACCCAGCACTCTTCGCCATGATTGCGTCTTTCGCCGGCCTGTGGTTCTTCTCGGTCACCGATAAGTCCAAGGCGGCGGCTGAAGAGCGTGCTCGTTTCTTCCCGCAGTTCATCCGCTCGCAGACCGGTTTGGGCTCGAGTGGAGCCGTTGCACACTGAAATCAGCGTTGTGATCCAAAGGCAGCCGAAAGGCTGCCTTTTTTTGTTTTCGGAGCATGCGTCTGAGCGGTGCCAATCGAACCTGAAGCATGCCAGGCATTCAGCATTTCGATAGAGGCCGGAGGCCGGTTCGGCTTTCGCTAGACTCGTGGCAACCCAACGAACAAAAGGTTACAAACGATGCAAAATCGCATGATGGTCACTGGCGCCGGTTCCGGTCTGGGTCGTGAAATCGCGATGCGCTGGGCGCGCGAGGGATGGCAGCTGGCGCTTTCGGATGTCAACGAAGCCGGCTTGGCCGAAACCTTGAAGATGGTTCGTGACGCGGGCGGCGACGGTTTTTCCCAGCGTTGCGATGTGCGCGATTACAGTCAACTGACGGCGCTGGCCCAGGCCTGCGAGGCGAATTTCGGCGGTATCGACGTCGTCGTCAACAATGCCGGTGTTGCTTCGGGCGGCTTCTTCGAGGAGCTGTCGCTGGAGGACTGGGACTGGCAGATAGCAATCAACCTGATGGGCGTGGTCAAGGGCTGTAAGGCCTTCCTGCCGCTCGTGCAACAGAGCAAGGGCAAGATCATCAATATCGCCTCCATGGCCGCCCTGATGCAGGCGCCGGGGATGAGCAATTACAACGTCGCCAAGGCCGGCGTCGTGGCACTGTCCGAAAGCCTGCTGGTCGAGCTGAAGCAGCAGGAGGTAGGGGTTCACGTGGTATGCCCGTCGTTCTTCCAGACCAATCTGATGGATTCCTACCGCGGGCCGACGCCCAACATGAAGGCACAGATCAGCAAGCTGCTAGAAGCGTCGCCGATCACTGCTGCCGATATTGCTGACTATATCTACAGCCAGGTAGCCGAAGGCGTGTTCATGATTTTGCCGCACGATGAAGGGCGCATGGCATGGAAGATCAAGCAACAGAACCCACAGGCCATCTACGACGAAATGGCGATGCTGGCAGAGAAAAAGCGCAGCAAGAGCAAAACCTGACTGGATAGTCCGTTTTGCTTGCCCTGATCCAGGGGCGGGAGTAGGGTTGCCGGTCCAACCCAGTCTGCCCCTGGATTCACTGTGAAAAACCCGTCTCGCTGGCTCCTCATGCTGGCTCTTGTGCTGGCCGCGATCAACCTTCGGCCCGGCATTACCTCGTTCGCCCCGTTGATCGAACGCATCGCTGACGAGCTGAGTCTCAGCCGCAGCCTCATCAGTCTCACCACAGCATTGCCGGTGCTGCTGATGGGCTTGCTCGCACCACTGGCACCTCGTCTGGCTGTGCATTTGGGCCTGGAACGCACCATCAGCCTATGCCTGGGCTTGATCGGCCTGGCACTGATGCTTCGTCTGTTTGGCGACAGTGCGCCGGTGCTGATACTCACCGCGGCTCTGGTTGGCGCAGGCATCGCGGTTGCCGGGCCGCTTCTGTCGGGCTTCATCAAGCGCTATTTCCTCGACCAGGTAGGCAAGACGGCGGCCTTTTATTCATTGAGTATGGCGGTTGGCGGCACCGTGGGCGTAGTGCTGACCGCGCCTGCAACCGAGCTGCTGAATCAACGCTGGACCGTGGGGTTGGCGCTGTGGTCGATCCCTGCCGTGGTGGCGCTGCTGTTCTGGTTGCGATTGCCAAACCAGCCGGAGCCTGCCCTTGAAAGCCGTGCCGGTCTGCCGTGGAGCGAGCCGCGTGCCTGGCTGGTGAGCATCTATTTCGCACTGCAGGCCGGCCTGTTCTATGCGTTGGCGACCTGGCTCGTTGCGCGGTATCACGAGGTTGGTTTCAGTCTGTTGCAGAGCAACGCCTTTATCAGCGGGTTCATGCTTATCGGCTTGCCCAGCTCGTTCATCATGCCTTGGCTAGCGCAGCGCTTCGGTGGACGGCATCTGCTGATGTCTGGCTGCGGCGTGCTAGCAACGACCTGTCTGTTGATCATCGCCATGCTCCCGCAGGTGAGTCCATTGCTGGTGTGCATGTTGCTCGGTGTTGCGTTGAACGGGACCTTTTCAATGTCGCTGGTTTTGCCCATGTATGAGGCGAACACTCCGCTGGCGGTGAGCCGTCTGACCGCGATGATGCTCTGCACCGGTTACAGCCTGGCCTGCTTTACGCCTGTGTTGACCGGGTTGGGCCGGGACCTGGCCGGCGACTACCGCTGGCCTTTTCTAGTGCTGGCGGGCATCTCAGCGACGATGTCGATTCTGGCGTTGCGGCTGGCGCCCCGCCGGGAACCGAAGCCTGCGACTACAGCCTGAGTACTACGTCATTCGTAGGCTGTGGTCTGTGTCACCGCTGGATAAACGAGCCGATATAGAGCGGCCCTGGCGCTGGAACACCGCTTCGAATTGGTTGAACATGACGGCCTTTCGCCTGGAGTGACATCGTGGAGTCCGAATCCATCGTCTACGGCATCATTCGCGACTGGCCTTCGGGCGACGCCGAACAGTGCCGGCAGCGCCGCCTGGTCAACAGCCGTGCGCTTGATCGCCTGCCGCTAGGGGAGGGCTGGCCTTTCATCGGTCGTGAGATGTTTTCGTGCTGTACGGACGAGGGTGTCTATCAGACGCAGGTTATCCACTTTGGCGCCAGCTACCGTGCGGTTGAATATGAGTGGGCGCTGTGGGTGCGTAATTTCGAGGCGCTTCTGAACGAGCTCTATTGGACCAGCGCGGTGGTCCATCTTGAAACCGAGCTCAACGGTACACATACCTTTCGCTGGGAAACCGAAAGCGGGTCCCACAGCCCGGACCAGCGAGATCTTCGTATGCGTTGCGCCTGGGAGCGTGATGGTGGCGTGCTCGGCTGAAGTGCGATCTCAATCTTCCAGCCATTCCCTCGGTACGTCGCGCTTGAGCGCCAGCTGGCATTGTTGGTGATCGACATCGAACACGATGACAGCGGTGCCTTTGCTGAGCGCGTGGCGTACCCGTTCCACGCGGGTCTCAAGCGGAGTCTCGTCGCCATTGTCCGTGCCTTCGCGGGTCACGAAATCTTCGATGAGGCGGGTCAGGGTGTCAGGTTCGAGCTGGTCGTAAGGGATAAGCATCGGTGTCGGATCAATTGAGGTGGCGCAGGTCAGGTTCAGTAATCGGCGCTTTGAGGAATCGGTCCAGGCAAGCATACAGCTGCTCGCTGTCTAACGGTTTACCGATGAAATCATTCATGCCGGCGTCGCTGCCCTGACGACGGTGCTCCTCCAGGACATGGGCAGTGAGCGCAACGATCGGCACCGGCGGCAAGCCAAGCTCCGCCTCGTACCTTCGAATCTGCCGGCTCGCCTCGAAGCCGTCCATTTCGGGCATCTCGCAATCCATCAGAATGAGATGCACCCTGGCGGGGTTATCCCGATATGCAGCCACGGCTCGACGACCATTGTCGGCAACCATGACCTCATAGCCCCGTTTACGCAGCAGGCTGGACACCACCATCTGGCTTACGGGATTGTCTTCGACAGTGAGGATGCGTGGCTTGGCGACCATCCCGCCATCTGCCACTGCGGCACCATTCTCAGGCGAGCTGGCTGGCTGATAGAGGCGATGCAGCGCTTCGCGTAATGGTCCCATCAGCAGCGGCAACGGCAAACTGGCGAGCCGCAAAGATGGAGAGGTTTGCAGTGTCTCGCTTTGCGGGGGGGACAACAGCATTACCCGCTGATTCGTCTCTAGCTGTTCGGTCAGGGGAATAAGCCAGGTCGATGCTGTACCAGGCCACGGCGCCATTATCACCAGTAGCGGTGCCGAAGCCTGATCGTCAAGGTAGCGGGGCAGGCGGCGCGGCTCCTCGCAGCGCACCACGCGCATACCCCAGCGGTTCAACAGGTTGGTCATGGCGTCCAAGGCACAGATGTCCTGCGACGCGACCACGGCCGTACGGCACTTGAGCAGCGCGTCAAGCGAGTCAGACTCCTCGGGCGCTTCGCGCAGTGGGATATCGAAGCTGAACCGGCTTCCTTGACCGGGGGTGCTCTGCACGTCAATCTGCCCACCCATCATTTCCACCAGCTCTTTGCTGATGACCAGGCCCAGGCCGCTGCCGCCGTAGCGCCGAGTAGTGCTGGAATCGCCCTGGGCAAAGGAAACGAACAGCTTGGCTAGTACTTCGGCGCGCATGCCTATGCCGCTGTCGGTGATTGAAAAGATCAGGCTGCGTGCGTCGGCTGGCCCTTGGCGTACAACCTCCAGCATCACACAGCCTTGCTCGGTGAACTTTAGCGAGTTGCTGAGCAGATTCATCAGCACTTGCTTGAGCCGGGTCGGGTCGCCACGCAAGCGGCGCGGGACTCCTGGGCCAAGGCTCAGATGCAGGTTCAGCTGTTTTTCCAGCGCCTGGGCCGTGAACAGGCTGATGGTTTCGGAAACCAGCGCTTCCAGGTCGTACTCGATGTCTTCGAGGACCAGCTTGCCGGCACCGATCCTTGCGTAGTCCAGGATGTCATTGATGACCGTCATCAGTGAGTTGCTGGAACTGGCAATGGTGTCCAGGTAAAAGCGCTGGTTGCGGTCCAGCTTGGTTTCCCGCAGCAGTTGCAGCATGCCCAGCACGCCGTTCAGCGGCGTACGGATCTCGTGACTCATCTTCGCCAGAAATCGGCTCTTCGCCTGGTTTTCGCTTTCGGCACGCTCTGCTGCCTGACGCGAGCGGAAGCCTTCTTCCTTGAGCAGATTGATGCGATCAGCGAGTCCGATGGATAGCGTGATCAGCTCGAAGGCGATACCGATCTTCACAACGGACGCGCCGTACAGCCCGAACAGGTTGAAGCCCAAGGAGCCGGCAGTGACGATGACGAAGGTCACTAACAGAACGCCCCACGCAAGCGTGTAATACAGGCCATAACGTACCCCACGGCTCCAGACGAAAGCGCCAGTCATCAGCAATCCGATGGAGACGCCGATCACCATCACGCTGGCGAGTAGGCTCCAGGTCTGTACGTTCAGTACGAAGCCGGACAGCAGCGCGCCCACCGATAAGAGCAATGCCACACGCAGAGTGAAATCCAGGCGAGGAAAGTATTCGCGGGTGTGCAGGAAGTGTCGGCTGAATTGCACAGCGATCAGGCAGTGGCTGAGCATCAGGGCGTAAATGCCCAATGCAAGCATGCCGCCTGCATCGTTCAGCCACTTCACTAACATGCCATCGAAGCTGAGCGCGAACAGGCCAACGTTGAGGTTGTAGATGAGGTACCAGAAATACGCAGGCTCACGCAGCGAGAGAAACAGAAAGAAGTTGTAGCAGAACATCGCAAACAGTACGCCGTAAAAAGCGCCAGCGAAGCCTGTCGAATCCTCGGCCGCTTCGGCGTTTGCCGCGTACGTACTGAAATATAGCGGGACATAGAGCGTGCTTGTGCTCTCCACTCGCAGCAGCAGCGAGGAGGTGCCAGGTTCCAGAGCCAGCGGAAACCAGAAATTGCTGACTTTCACGGACCTTTCACTGAACGGGTGCGTGTCGCCGGTCACCTGCCGGCTGGTCCGACCGTCTGGATGGCGAACGTAGAGCTGGATGTCATCGAGCAGCGGATAGTTGATCTCGATGAAGCCGCCCACCGGGTCGTTCAATTGGTTGTTCAGCTCAACACGAAACCACCAGACCGAATTGTTCTTGCCCTTGTTGGCGTGCAACCCCCTGACCGGCTCGAAGGTTTTTTCGGGCAGCGCGAAGACTTCGGAGACACCGAGCTCGGCTGCTGGATCTCTAAGAAAGTACGTCCAATTGCCGAGCGCCTGACGGAACTGCTGGGAACTGATCGGCACGGGCTCGAATGCCCAGACCTGAGCAGACAGGCAGAACAGCAGAAAAGCCAGACAAAGACGCGGCAGCATGTTATTGACCCGAGGGCGTGCAAAATCGCGATACGCGGTTTCAGTTACGCCAATGGCAAACCGGGTTCGCCTCATGCCTAACTGAACAGGCAACCATATTTTTCAGAGGGTTGCGACTTTGCCCGGATCGACGCCGCCTCGCAATCGGCAAATGCCTCAAGTTGGCGGCGTATCATGAAACGTGGCGATCAACCCGACGAATCGTCTGCAGGCTTGTCGAAGATCGAATCGACTGCGGGAACCCGAGTATCGTTTTCCATCTGAGTGACGTGTTCGAGTTGGTGGCTGAAGTTTTCCAATGAGTCTTTCCCCGCGTGGGCGTCACTGGCAAAGACGGGCGGGCTCAGCAGGTAGGCGCAGACCAGTCGACTCATAGCCGCGAGACTGTCGATGTGGGTGCGCTCATAACCATGGGTGGCGTCACAGCCGAATGCCAGCAGAGCCGTACGGATGTCGTGACCTGCTGCAATCGCCGACTGTGCATCGCTGTGGTAGTAACGAAACAGATCGCGGCGCACGGGTACTTCATTGGCTTCTGCCAGTTTCAGCAGGTGGCGCGACAGATGAAAATCATACGGGCCGCCCGAATCCTGCATCGCTACGGTCACTGCGTGTTCGCTGGATGCCTGGCCTTTCGCCGTTGGCGCGATATCGATTCCGACGAACTCGCTGACGTCCCAGGGCAGGGCACCAGCAGCACCCGAGCCGGTTTCTTCCGTGATGGTGAAGAGCGGATGGCAGTCGATGGGCGGTTCCCGTCCGCTTTCCACTACGGCCTTGAGCGCTGCCAGCAGTGCCGCGACCCCAGCCTTGTCGTCCAGGTGGCGTGAGCTGATATAGCCACTGTCGGTAAATTCAGGCATTGGATCGAAGGCTACGAAATCGCCAACGTTGATGCCCAGTGCGAGGGTGTCGGCGCGGCTTTGGGTGTAGCCATCCAGCCGTAATTCCACATGATCCCAGCTGATCGGCATCTCATCGACCGCCGTATTGAAAGCGTGCCCGGACGCGAGCAGCGGCAGCACGCTACCGCGCACCACCCCGGTGTCGGTAAATACGCTGACGCGGCTGCCTTCGGCGAAGCGACTTGACCAGCAACCAACTGGCGAGAGTCCTAGGCGACCTGTGTCGTGAATTTCCCGGACACTGGCACCGATGGTGTCCAGGTGTGCCGCGATGGCCCGATCCGGGCTATAGCGGCGGCCTTTGAGCGTGGCACGAATGGTTCCGCGGCGAGTCAGCTCGAACGGAATGCCCAGCTCTTTCAGTCGCTCGGCCACGTAGCGAACAATGGTGTCTGTAAAGCCTGTGGGGCTGGGTATGGCAAGCATCTCCAGCAACACGCGTTGCAGGTAGTTGAGGTCTGGTTCAGGGAGCTTTGCAGTCATGGTCAGTCCTTAGCGGCGATGGATCGCGGCCGCTATGCAAATGAGTGAAGTAGAGCTGCGGGGCGTGCGCAAGCGGCGTGGCTGTGTTCCGGCAGTTGGTGCTGCCGGAACCCGTTGAAACGGTGGGCGCGCCTAGTGAGTGCCGTAGCTCAAAGGAAACAGCAGATCGACGAAACGTTCTGCCGTGGGTTGCGGATGGTGGTTGGCAAGGCCTACGCGTTCGTTCGCTTCGATAAACACGTAGGCCGACTGGTCGGCTGCGGGCACCAGCAGATCCAAACCAACCACCGGGATGTCCAGCGCGCGGGCAGCTCGAACGGCCGCGTCGATCAAATCCGGATGCAGCTGGTCGGTTACATCATCCAGCGTGCCGCCAGTGTGGAGATTGGCAGTACGACGGACTGTCAGGTGCTGGCCGCGTGGCAGCACACTGTCGTAGTCGAAGCCGGCTTCGCTCAGACACCGCTGGGTTTCTTCATCCATGGGGATTTTGCTTTCGCCGCCTGTTGCGGCTTGGCGACGACGGCTCTGGGTTTCGATCAGCTCTCGAATGGTATGGCTGCCGTCACCGACCACTTCCGCTGGTCTCCGGATTGCCGCAGCGACCACTTCATAGCCAATCACCACGATGCGCAAATCAAGACCGGGATGAAAACTTTCCAGCAGGACGCGCTGGTCGAAATGGCGCGCTCGGGAAATCGCTTCTTCAACGTCTTCCAGACTGCGCAGATCGACCGAGACGCCATGACCCTGTTCGCCATCGAGCGGCTTGACCACGATACTGCCGTGCTTTTCCAGAAACGCCGCATTGTCCTCGGGAGCTCCCGCTACCTGCTGGGCCGGCAGTTTAAGCCCGGCACGTGCGAGTGTGCGGTGGGTCAGGCTCTTGTCCTGACAGAGCGTCATACTGACTGCGGACGTCAGGTCCGATAAGGATTCCCTGCAACGCACCTTGCGTCCGCCCTGGGTCAGGGTGAACAGGCCGGCCTCGGCGTCGTCGATGGTAATTTCGATACCCCGGCGTCGTGCCTCGTCGACGATGATTTTGGCGTAAGGGTTGAGTTCGGCTTCCGGACCCGGGCCCAGGAACAGAGGCTGGTTGAAGGTGTTCTTGCGTTTGACGGTAAAAGTCTGAAGGTCGCGGAAACCCAACTTGGCGTAGAGCGCCTTGGCCTGTTTGTTGTCGTGCAGTACCGACAGGTCCAGATAAGCGAGACCGCGACCCATATAGTGTTCGATCAAATGACGAACCAGCGCTTCGCCAACGCCCGGCCGCGTGCAACTTGGTGCGACTGCGAGGCACCAGAGGCTGGAGCCGTTTTCCGGATCGTTGAATGCCTTGTGGTGGTTGATGCCCATGACGCTGCCGATGATCTGCCCGGAGTCGTCATCTTCGGCAAGCCAATAGTCAGGACCACCTTTTTCTCTTGGCGTACACAACTCGGGATTGACGGGCAACATGTGGCGGGACTGATACAGGCTGTTGATCGCCTTCCAGTCCGCCTCGCTCTGCGCACGACGAATGCCAAAACCACGAAAGCTGCGCCGTGCAGGCCGGTAGTCGGTGAACCAGATGCGCGATGTGTCGGATGGGTCGAGGAACAGCTGCTGCGGCGCGTGTGAGAGCACCTGATGCGGTGCGGCAACGTACAGCGCAATGTCTCGCTCCCCGGCCTGTTCGTGAAGTAGGTCGGCCGCGAGTTTTTCCGGGTCGGAGTAGGTGTGGCCAATCAGGATTCGGCCCCAGCCGCAGTGCAGCGTCACAGGCGCCTGGGGTTCTTCCTGGCCATCCTCGGCGAGCCGCTGTTGCAGGCGCTCGTAGGTCGGCGTCTGGCCGCGCAACAGTCGCTGTCCGTAGGCTTGAGACTTCTGCATGATGCATTCCTTGGAGCTTGTCGTGACTTCGCGGCAGTAACGCTTCGGCGCTTGCTCACCGCGTCGTCATGATCGGGTTCTTAGAGGCCTTGTTCGCTCAACCAAAGGTTGACCGCTGCCAACTGCCACAATTTCGAGCCACGCAAAGGCGTCAGCTGGCTCTCAGGATCGTTGAACAGCTTGTCCAGCATCGCCGGGTTATAGAGTCCTCGGTCCTGGCTTGGGTCGGTCAGCAACTCCCGCACCCAGTTCAGCGTATCGCCTTCCAGATGCTTGAGCCCTGGCACTGGGAAATAGCCTTTGGGCCGGTCGATGACCGCGGCTGGAATGACTTTGCGCGCAGCTTCTTTGAGCACGTATTTGCCGCCCTCGGGCAGCTTGTACTTGGCAGGGATTCGCGCTGACAGTTCGGCCACGTTGTGATCGAGAAACGGCACCCGAGCCTCCAGACCCCAGGCCATGGTCATGTTGTCGACGCGCTTGACCGGGTCGTCCACCAACATCACCGTGCTGTCGATTCGCAGGGCTTTGTCGACAGCCGCATCGGCGCCGGGTTGAGCGAAATGCTGACGTACGAAATCGCCGGAGAAGTCGCCCTTGACCCATTGCTGCTGCACCGTGTCGGCGTATTCCTCGAAGCTACGATCACGGAAGGCTTTGAGATAGGCCTCGACTGGGTCTTCGGCACCGTCCACTTGTGGATACCAGTGATAGCCCGCAAACAGCTCGTCGGCGCCCTGGCCGCTCTGGACCACCTTGCAGTGTTTGGACACTTCACGCGAGAGCAGGTAGAACGCGATGCAGTCGTGGCTGACCATCGGCTCGCTCATCGCACGGAAGGCGGCAGGCAGCTGTTCGAGAATTTCCTTTTCCTGGATGCGCAGCTGATGATGGCGCGTCCCGTAATGCTCCGCGATCAGGTCCGAATACTTGAACTCGTCGCCGCGCTCGCCGCCGGCATCCTGAAAGCCGATGGAGAAAGTCTGCAGGTTGTCCGCAGCCCCCGCTTCGCGAAGCAGGCCGACCAACAAGCTGGAATCGACACCGCCCGAGAGCAGAACGCCGACATCGACCGCCGCCCGATGACGCAGGGCGACGGACGCTCGCAGCGTCGCCAGGGTGCGCTCTTGCCAGTCCTCGAAGCTGTAGCGTTGCTCTTCTTCGGATGCACCGAATTCCAGCGTCCACCAGCGGTGCTGGCTGGTCTTGCCGCTGGCATCAACCCGCATGAAGGTGCCAGGCGGTACTTTCTCGATGCCCGCGATAAGAGTATCGGGTGCCGGCACGACCGCATGGAAGCTCATGTAGTGATTCAGTGCGACCGGGTTCAGCACGCCAGCAATGTCGCCGCCCTTGAGCAGTGCCGGCAGGGTGGAAGCAAAGCGCAGACGCTCGCCATTGCGCGATAGATAGAGCGGCTTGATGCCAAGGCGATCCCGCGCAATGAACAGCTCCTGCACGTCTCGTTGCCAGATGGCAAAGGCGAACATGCCGTTCAGGCGCGGCAGCAGGGCTTCGCCCCAGGCATGGAAGCCTTTGAGCAAGACTTCTGTATCGCCGCCGGAAAAAAAGCTGTAGCCCAGTGCTTCGAGCTCGGCGCGCAATTCAGGGTAGTTATAGATGGCGCCATTGAAGACCATGGACAGGCCAAGCGCCGAATCAATCATCGGCTGGCCGGAGGCCTCGCACAGATCCATGATCTTCAGGCGTCGGTGACCCAGCGCGAGGGGGCCGTGACTGTTGAAACCGCAGGCGTCCGGACCGCGGGACGTCAGGGATTGAGTGATGCGTTCAACCGCTGCCAGATCGGCCAGTTGATTATCGAAGCGAAGTTCGCCAGCTATGCCACACATAGGATCCTTACCGGTATTGCCGTTGGGGAGTGTGACCGGCTCGCAGATCGCGAAGTTCAGGTTTTCAGACGGGCGTGCACCGCTCTGGGGCGCTGTTTACTTGGGTCGGTTGGACTCTGCATGTAGGGCCTGAAGCTCGCTTTCCGAGCCGGTCTGGTTTTACAGAGAAACAAATTGATCAATTCACGTCAAACTTGAGGGGACGTTGTCTGGCTGCCAATCAGAAGGATTCACCTGCTCAGCCAGACCCTTCGCAACAGCCTCCAAACGCAGCCAGCCAGTCTGATGTTCAGAGCCTGAAGCCTTCTACGATGTGCTCAGCCAGGGTTTCGCTGACCTGTGACTGGTTTCGCTCGCTACGTAGCAGGACGATGCTGCTCAACGGCAGCTCTGGCATGCCCTCGGCTTCACCCAGGACGCGCATGTCCGCGGTGATCAAACTCTGAAGTTGCGCGGTGACGGCCAGGCCAGCGGTTACCACTGCCATCAAGGCCGAGAGACTTGGGCTGGTATAGGCGACTCGATAGGGGACATCCAGGCTATCCAAGGCGTTGCACGCCCAGGCCCGGCAAAAGCAGTCGGTGTTGAACATCGCCAGCGGCATGGGGCGTTGCTCGTGCGTATTGAAGCCAGGCGCTTCGGCCCAGACGAAGCGCTCACGGCGTAGCAACTGGCCGATCTCGGTGCCTGGCTCGCGGGTCACGATGGTCAGGTCCAGGTCACGCCGTTGGAGCAACTGGTAGGAGGGCTCGCAATGCACCTCTACCTGCACGAGCGGATAGGCCTGAGCGAACCGTGACAGGATGCCGGGCAAAAAGCGCATCACGTAGTCATCCGGCGTTCCGATGCGTACTGAACCCACCATGTGGGGTTCGCGCAGGGTAGTCAGAACTTCACCATGCAATTTGAGGATTCTGCGTGCATAGCCCAGCAGAATCTGACCCTCGGCCGTGAGCCTGACCTGCCGACCATCGCGCTCGAATACCGAACGCTGCAGCACGTCCTCTTCAAGCCGCTTCATCTGCATGCTGATTGCCGACTGTGTGCGATTGACCGCTTCAGCAGCTCGGGTAAAACCGCCGTGATCGGCGATGGCTACAAAGCTGCGGAGCAGTTCCGCGTCGATACTTGGATAGTTGGCCATTCATCAATTCCAAAGATGTAAAGCATCATAAACATTCGTTGGATTGATCATAATCTCAGCGTGAAACTGGCGCCAACCACAAGGGAGGTGTACCAGATGAAAAGCCGTGTTGAACATGCTCAAGTCCGCAACCTGAGCGGCAATAGCTATCCAACCATTGGACGAATACTGCAGGCTGCATGGCAGCGATTACGCCGTTGGCATGCGTTGTACCGCCAGCGTCAACAGCTCGCGTCGCTGAACGATGAGATGCTCAAAGACATCGGGCTGAGCCGTGCCGATGTCGAGACAGAGATAAACCGACCGTTCTGGGATGAGCCGTTTCGTCGCGGCTGAGCGTCCAGGCATCCAGACGTGACGCTCAGCCTCATGTACGACGGATCACCTTGCGCAGCAGGAAGCGGTTGGGGTGACAGGCTTCGGCGATCGCCCTCGGCAACGGCAAGGGCTCGCCGTCCAGCCAGGCGGCCAGAAGCTCACCCGACAACGGCGTGGTGATCAGGCCGCGCGAACCGTGCCCCGTGTTGACGTAAAGGCCATCAAGCCAGGGGCATGGCGTATCGGGTGTCTGGCGGGCGTCCTTCGATAGCACGGCGTAAGCCTCTGCGAACAGAGTGGCATCCGCTAGTGGCCCGATAATCGGCAGGTAGTCTGGGCTGGTGCAGCGAAAGCCTACGCGACCGTGTAGTTCATCAATGGGTTGCTGATCGGCCTGCAGGCGCTCATACAGATCCGACGAAATCTCTTGCAGCATCTCGAGATTCGAGCGGTGCTCCGCTTCGCTGGGCACCGGTGTCACCTCAGCGAAGTTGAAGCTGGCGCCGAGCGTGTGCCGGCCATCTCGTGGCGGCGCGACGTACCCTTTGGCGCAAAGCACGGTTTTTAACGCGAGGCTCTCGTCCGTTGCCTGCAGCTCGGTAATCTGTCCGCGGATTCGCTTGAGCGGCAGCCATGCGCTCTGTGTAAAACGCGCAGCCTCGGCTGCGCCAGCCAGGACGACTATCGGAGCTTCGGCGAGCACCTGATCCTGGTCTATCGCCTGCCACATCTCGCCGGTACGGCGCAGCGCAATGGGCTGCTGGTGGCGGACCAGCTCGATGTTGGGGTGGTCTATCATCCAGCGGCACAGGGCAGGCGGGTGTGCCCAGCCGGCGTCTGGGTAGAAAAGGCCACCGTTGGGCAGCTGAATGCCAGACAGCTGTTCGGCACCGTTGCGGTCCACTGCCTGTAGCAATTCGACCGGAAAGGCTCCAAGTAGCTCTGCCTGCCGTGCGGCCTCTTTGTCATCGAACGCGATCTGCAGCACGCCGCAGGCATCCCAGTCGCGGCCCTGCTGGAGGAAGCCAAGCATCCGCCGGGTGTAGCCGAAGCCGCTGACTACCAGCTGCGACAGCGCCGTACCGTGCGCGGAGAGTTTCAAATAGAGCACCCCTTGCGGGTTACCGGAGCCTTCCTGTGCGATGTCGGCGTGACGCTCCATCAGCGTGACCTGCCAACCGCGGGCGGCCAGGCTGGCTGCACTGGCGCAACCGGCCAGCCCCGCGCCGATAACCAGCGCCTTGCGTTCGGCAGGCTTGAAAGCCGGGCGAGCGAACCAGGGCTTGGTCGCTTGCAGCGATGAGCCGACGAAGCGACCGCGCAGACATTCCCACTTATGCCCGAAGCCGGGGATGCGCTTCACTTCGAAGCCTGCTGCTTTCAATGCGCGGCGTACTTCACCGGCACTGGTGAAGGTGGCCAGGGTCGTGTCCGGCCTGGACAGGCGCGCCAGTTGGTCGAACAACGCCGGTTGCCACATCTCAGGATTTTTCGCTGGGGCGAAGCCATCCAGAAACCAGGCGTCGATCTGCGCGTCGAGCTTGTTCAGACTCTCCAATGCATCGCCTACCAGCAGGGTCAGCACTACAGAGCCGAAGCGAAACTGCTGAAAGCCGGGATTCACCGCCACATACTGATCCAGCAGTTGCTGCGCCTGCGGCCGCAGCTCGGGCCAAAGGGCCAGAGCGCGCTGGAGGTCGGCCCGCGAAAGCGGGTGTTTTTCCACGCTGACGAAGTGCAGCCCGGCGCCGGGCGGCGCGCTGCGCTCGAATAATGCCCAGGCGCAGAGAAAGTTGAGCCCGGTGCCGAATCCCGTCTCACCGATGACCAATCGCTGTCCCTGCGTCAGCGCAGCGAATCGCTCGCCGAGCGCGCTCGGCTGCAAGAAGACGTGATCGGTCTCCGCCATGCCTGACGCCCGAGAAAAATAGACGTCTCCGTAGTGACGGGACTGCGGTTGGCCGTCGGCGTCCCAGTCGAGTTCCGCTTGCTGAAAATCGGTGGAGGAGTGGATGGGCATGGCGGGCATCCTGGCGCGAAAGGCGGCGATTCTAACAGCCGCAGGAAACCTCCCGCGGGCGCGCTTTGTCGCATGAACACAACCCTTGCGGAGCGCCCGCCGCACGGTAGCCGGCTGGCGCGGTTCTTGGTCGCCCGGTTTGGCACTCACGCCAGCCATAGAGAGCCTGCTAGGGTTAAGCGAAGCCATCGTCTGGAGCACGCAATGTTCGAGTCCGCGGAAATCGGTCATACCATCGACAAGGACACCTACAACAAAGAAGTGCCTGTTCTGCGCGAAGCGCTGCTCCAGGCGCAATACCGACTCAGAGAGCAGGCACGGTTTCCGGTCCTGATCCTGATCAACGGCATCGAGGGTGCGGGAAAAGGCGAGACGATCAAGCTGCTCAACGAGTGGATGGACCCCCGCCTGATCCGAGTCGACAGCTTTGACGTGCCAACGGATGAAGAACTCTCGCATCCGCCAGCGTGGCGCTATTGGAGACGCCTTCCACCCAAGGGCCAGACTGGAATCTTCTTCGGTAACTGGTACAGCAAGATGCTGGAAGACAGGGTGCATGGCCGCATCAAGAAAGCCGATCTCGAGTTAGCAATCGATCGCGCCCAACGCTTCGAACGGATGCTCTGTGCAGAGGGTATGCTGATCTTCAAGTTCTGGTTCCATCTATCCAAGGACCGCATGCTCCAGCGCCTCGAATCGCTCAAGGATGATCCGTTGCACAGCTGGCGCATCAGCCCGTTGGACTGGCAGCAGTCCAAGACCTATGACAAGTTCGTGCGCCATGGCGAACTGATCCTGCGCCGGAGCAGTCGGGATATCGCGCCCTGGTACGTGATCGAGGGCTACGACGAGCGTTATCGCAGCCTAACGGCCGGCCGGTTACTGCTCGAAGGACTGAATGCCGCGCTCGACGCCGCCGATAGACAGCCCTCGCAACCCCACACCGCGCCTGTCGAGCTGAACCTCGATCGGCTGAGTCTGCTCGGCAGCCTCGACCTCGATCAGAAACTCAGCAAGGACGATTACAAGGAGCAGTTGGGCCAGGAGCAGGCGCGCCTGTCCCAGCTGCTGCGTGACCCGCGTTTGCGCAAGCGTGGCGTGCTGGCATTGTTCGAGGGGCACGACGCAGCAGGAAAAGGCAGCGCTATTCGGCGCGTTACCGATGCGCTCGATCCCAGGCTTTACCGTATCGTTCAGATCGCGGCGCCCAGCGAAGACGAACTGGCGCAGCCGTGGCTCTGGCGATTCTGGCGTAACGTTCCGGCACGGGGGCAGTTCACGATCTTTGATCGGTCCTGGTACGGCCGGGTGCTGGTCGAGCGAGTCGAGGGCTTCTGCTCACCGGATGAATGGCTGCGCGCCTACACCGAGATCAATGAGTTCGAAGAGCAGCTGGTCGATGCTGGCGTGGTCGTGGTCAAGTTCTGGCTGTCGATCGACAAGGACACGCAGATGGAGCGTTTTCAGGAGCGCGAGAATACGCCGCACAAGCGCTTCAAGATAACCGAAGAGGACTGGCGTAACCGCGAAAAGTGGGACGACTACGGGCATGCAGTCGCGGACATGGTCGACCGCACCAGCACCGAGATCGCACCCTGGACGCTTGTCGAGGCCAACGACAAGCGTTTCGCACGGGTCAAGGTGTTGCGCACGCTCAACGACAGGTTGGAAGCCGCCATCGCTACCCGGTAGCGCTCGCCTGCGCCAAGCGAAAGGCGCGGCAGGCCGGGCGATGGTCGACCATATCGCCGCTGAATGGTCGTCGCCTTGGGCGAAGGGCTGGAACTATGCTCCGGTCATCGTCCAACAGGCAGACCGCGGCGCAGCCGTGCAGCGCGGCATGGCGTCTGCCCAATCAATCGAGGTATGCCATGCGTGAAGTAGTGATCGTCGACAGCGTCCGGACCGGCCTGGCCAAGTCCTTCCGCGGCAAATTCAACATGACCCGTCCCGATGACATGGCGGCTCATTGCGTCAATGCGCTGCTGTCGCGCAACGACCTGGACCCCAAGCTGGTCGAGGACTGCATCGTCGGTGCCGGTTCCAACGAGGGTGCTCAGGGCTACAACATCGGGCGTAACGTCGCGGTGCTGTCGAACCTGGGCATCCAGTGCGCCGGGATGACCCTCAATCGCTTCTGTTCGTCCGGCCTGCAGTCGATTGCCATTGCGGCCAACCAGATCGCCTCGGGCTGCAGCGACATCATCGTTGCTGGCGGGGTCGAATCCATCACCATGACGGCCAAGAGCCGCAACAGCGAAAACCTGTTCAACCCGATCCTTCAGGAGCGCGTCCCGGGGCTTTACCACAGCATGGGCCAGACCGCCGAGATGGTGGCGCGCCGCTACAACGTGACCCGCGAACAACAGGATCAGTACTCGCTGCAGAGCCAGCAGCGCACGGCACGCGCTCAGGCCGAAGGCCTGTTTCAGGACGAAATCGTGCCGATGAACGTCCGCTATTTCACCGAAGACAAGGCCACCGGCGAGCGCACGGAGCATGAAGGTGTGGTCGATCGCGACGACTGCAACCGTCCCGATACCACACTGGACAACCTGTCGGCGCTCAAGCCGGTGTTCGCGGATGACGGCTCCGTCACGGCCGGCAACGCCTCGCAGCTGTCAGACGGCGCGTCGATGACGCTGGTGATGAGCCTGGACAAGGCGCTCGAACTGGGCCTGAAGCCACGGGCCTACTTCCGCGGCTTCACTGTCGCCGGTTGTGAGCCAGACGAGATGGGCATCGGACCGGTGTTCTCCGTGCCGCGCCTGCTTCAGGCGCGTGGGCTGCAGGTCAGTGACATCGACCTCTGGGAACTCAACGAAGCCTTTGCCTCACAATGCCTCTATTGCCGCGACACGCTCGGCATCGACAACGAGAAGTTCAACGTCAACGGCGGCTCGATTTCTATCGGTCACCCCTTTGGCATGACCGGCTCACGTACCACGGGTCATCTGATTCGTGAACTGCAGCGTCGTAACAAGCGTTTCGGTGTAGTCACCATGTGTGTCGGTGGAGGTATGGGCGCATCGGGGCTGTTCGAAGCCGTGCGCTAAGCTGTCAGGCAATAAAAACCCGCGCCAGGCGCGGGTTTTTTATTGCCCCAATCCGGACAGTTAGGCACCTCGCATAGGGTGGGCTTCAGCCCACCACACCGCGGCTAGACCGGCACATCGGTTCAGCTGCGGCTGGATTCCAGCATCGTTTCCGGCCTGACCCACTGATCGAATTCCTGATCCGTCAGATACCCCAGCTCGAGCGCCGCTTCGCGCAGTGTGGTGCCTTCTCCGTAAGCCTTCTTGGCGATTTCGGCTGCCTTGTCGTAGCCGATGTGTGGGTTCAGTGCTGTGACCAGCATCAGCCCACGCTCCAGATGTTCGGCCATACGCCCGGCGTCCGGTTCCAGGCCGACGATGCAGTGGGTATTGAAGTTTCGGCAGCCATCGGCCAGCAGTCGGATCGATTCGAGCATGTTGTGCACGATCACCGGTTTGAACACGTTGAGTTGCAGGTGCCCCTGGCTCGCGGCAAAGCCAACCGTGACGTCATTGCCCATCACCTGGCAGGCAAGCATGGACAGCGCCTCGCACTGAGTCGGGTTGACCTTGCCCGGCATGATGGAGCTGCCCGGCTCGTTGGCAGGCAGACGTACCTCGGCGAAACCACCACGCGGGCCCGAGCCCAGCAGGCGCAAATCATTGGCGATCTTCATCAGGGCTGTAGCCAGGGTTTTCAGAGCGCCGGAAAGCGCTACCAGCGGTTCGTGGCCGGACAGGGCGGCGAACTTGTTCGGCGCCGACACGAACGGCAGACCGGACAGCGCGGCGAGCTCGGCCGCAATCGCTTCGGCGAACCCGTGCGGTGCATTGAGGCCGGTGCCGACAGCGGTGCCGCCCTGGGCCAGTTCGTAGACGGCGGGCTGGGCGTGGCGAATCGCCTGTTCCGCGATATCCAGCTGGGCGACGAATGCCGACAACTCCTGGCCAAAGGTCACCGGGGTTGCATCCATCATGTGGGTGCGTCCGGTCTTGACCAGCGAGCCATGTCGCGCTGCCTGCTCGGCGATACCGCCAGACAGCTCGGCGATGGCGGGCAACAGGTCGTCATGGATCGCCCGGGCGATGGCGATGTGCATGGCGGTCGGGAAGCAGTCGTTGGAGCTCTGCGCGCGATTTACATGATCGTTGGGGTGCACCGGGCTCTTGCCACCACGAGCGCCGCCAGCCAGCTCGTTGGCACGCCCGGCGATCACCTCGTTGACGTTCATGTTGCTCTGGGTGCCGCTGCCGGTTTGCCAGACCACCAGCGGGAACTGGTTATCGTGTTGGCCGGACAGTATCTCGTCGGCAGCCTGTTCGATCAGGCGGGCGACGTCCGGGGGCAGGTCGCCGATGCGGTCGTTGACACGTGCTGCGGCTTTCTTGATCAGCGCCAGGGCATGGCAGACAGCGAGCGGCATGCGCTGCTCACCGATGGCGAAGTTGATCAGCGAGCGCTGTGTCTGCGCGCCCCAGTAGGCCTGCTCCGGTACTTCCACTGGGCCCAGGCTGTCGGTTTCGGTGCGTGTCATGCCGTAACTCCATCGGGTGAGATATTCCTGTTAGGTCGCCGGGTGCCGGTACAGGTTCAATCCAGCCTGCGGCTGTTCCCTTGAGCGACGGGAACTCCGCGCGCAGAATATGTCCACTGAGGTTCACCTAACGACCACCAAGGATCATCTCATGCACATGCTTCGTACATTCGGCCTTTGTAGCGTTCTGTCGATAGCGCTGCTCAGTGGTCAGGCCAGCGCGGACAGCGCCAACCACGCAACCCAGGCCGAGCGCTTCCTGGAACTGGTCAACGCTGATCGGCTCGCGGTGCCGGTGTACGCCCAGGTGCAGCAGATGTTCGCTCAACGCTTCGAGCAGACCCAGGCGCCGGAGAGCAAGCGCGCACTGCTCGAACAGTATCAGTCCAAGGCCGATGCGGCGCTGGACAAGGCGATCGGGTGGGAACAGATCAAGCCGGATCTGATCAAGCTCTACACCGAAACCTTCACCGAGCAGGAGCTGACCCAGTTGAACGAGTTCTATGACTCGGCTCTGGGCAAGAAGATGTTGAGTACGCTGCCGGAGTTGAATGCGCGCTCGGCGCAGGTCACCCAGGCCAAACTGGAAAGCGCCGTGCCTCAGGTAAACAAACTGCTGGCAGAGATGACCGCCGAACTCGATACCCAGAAAAAGCCCTGAAGGAGCCCGCTCGGCATGCCCAAGATCGACCTTCTCCAAGACGCGCTCCAAAGCGCACTGCAACCTCAGCATCTGCAGGTGCTGGATGAAAGCCACATGCACAGCCGCGGGCAGGAAACCCATTACAAGGCGGTGATCGTCAGCGAGCAGTTCGCCGGCCTGAACGCGGTCAAGCGCCACCAGCGGACGTACGCTGCCATGGGCGATCTGATGCAACAGATTCACGCCCTCGCATTGCACACCTATACGCCGGAAGAATGGGCCGAGCAGGGTGTCGCACCCGCATCCCCGGTCTGCGCCGGCGGGCATAAGTAGTCAGCTGGCCGGGCGGCTTGAAGCCTGTCCTCGAATTTGTTGCTAGAATGCGCGCCGCGCCGGCTCACGCCGGCGTTGTCGTTTTCGTATACCCGGTCCGCCCTTTGCGTGGGTGACCACTGGAGGAAGTACCCGCATGACCCAGAAAATCGTCGTCGCGGCGCTGTACAAGTTCGTCTCCCTGCCGGACTACGTCGCGTTGCGTGAACCCCTGCTCGAAACCCTCGAAGCCAACGGTATCAGGGGCACGCTACTGCTGGCCGAAGAAGGCATCAATGGCACCGTGTCCGGAACTCGTGAAGGGATCGATGCCTTGCTCGCCTGGTTTGGCACCGATGCGCGCCTGGCTGACATCGACCACAAGGAATCCTACTGTGACGAGCAGCCGTTCTATCGCACCAAGGTCAAGCTGAAGAAAGAAATCGTCACCCTCGGGGTGCCGGGCGTCGACCCCAACCAGCGCGTCGGTACCTATGTCGACCCGAAGGACTGGAACGCACTGATCGAAGATCCGGAAGTGCTGTTGATCGACACCCGCAACGATTACGAAGTGGCCATCGGTACGTTCGAAGGCGCAATCGACCCGAAAACCAAGTCGTTCCGCGAGTTTCCGGAATACATCAAGGCGCATTACGACCCGGCCAAGCACAAAAAGGTCGCGATGTTCTGCACCGGCGGTATCCGCTGCGAGAAGGCTTCCAGCTACATGCTCGGCGAAGGCTTCGAAGAGGTCTATCACCTCAAGGGCGGCATCCTCAAATACCTCGAAGAGGTACCGCAGGAGGAAACGCGCTGGCGCGGCGACTGCTTTGTGTTCGACAACCGCGTGACCGTCCGTCATGACCTCAGCGAAGGCGACTTCGACCAGTGCCACGCCTGCCGCACCCCGATTTCGCTGGAGGACCGCCAATCGGAGCACTACGCTCCAGGCATCAGCTGCCCGCATTGCTGGGATAACCTCAGCGAGAAGACGCGCCACAGTGCGCGGGAGCGGCAGAAGCAGATCGAACTCGCGCTCGAGCGCAACCAGCCACACCCCATTGGCTATAACTATCGCAAGGCGAGTGTTTAACGAGTACAGCCATGAAGCGCGTGTATAGCGCTTTACCTGATAGAACCGGAGCGCCGATGAGCACCCGATTGATCTATGTGATGGACCCGATGTGCTCATGGTGCTGGGGCTTCGCACCTGTGGTGCAGGCGCTGATCGAGCAGGCTCAGGCCCGCGGCGTCGGTGCGGATCTGGTCGTTGGGGGGCTGCGACAGGAGCGTATTGCGATGGACCAGGCGGCTCGCGACCGCACGGCGTCCTATTGGCATGCGGTGCATGAGGCGAGCGGTCAGCCCTTCAACTTCGAGGCGGGCCTGCCCGACGGGCTCATCTACGACACCGAGCCGGCGTGCCGCGCGGTGGTCGCCGCGCGCGGTCTCGATGGTCAAGCCGCGTGGCAGCTCGCCGGGCTGATTCAACGTGCGTTTTACGTCGAAGGGCGCGACGTCACGTTGCCTCCTGAGCTTGTCGATCTGGCCGAGACGGCCGGTATCCCGCGCATCGAATTCGCCAACCGCTTCGACTCCCAAGCTGCGCGTGATGAGACCGTCGCGGATTTCGAGTGGTCGCGTAATCTCGGCATTGCCGGTTTCCCGACCCTGCTCGCTGAGCACAACGGTCAGCTCGCACTGGTAACCAACGGCTTCCAGCCGATCGAGGCGTTGTCACCGCTGCTGGCACGCTGGCTGGACCATAACCTCAATGCCTGATCAGCTCAGCTGGGCCGAAATCCGCCGTCTGGCGCTGCACCACCGTAAGGCGCTCGTATTGGCCAATCTGGTTGCCGTGCTGGCGACCTTGTGCAGTGTCCCAATTCCCTTGCTGCTGCCGCTGCTGGTTGACGAGGTGCTGCTCAATCAGGGCGACGCAGCGCTTGAGGTAATGAACAATTTTCTGCCGGCTGGGTGGCAGACTGCGGTCGGCTATATCGGCCTGATGCTCTGCGTGACATTGTTGTTGCGCACCTCAGCCCTGATGTTCAACGTTCTACAGGCCCGGCTGTTCGCGCGACTTTCAAAGGATTTGGTCTATCGCATCCGCGTCAGGCTGATCGAGCGCCTCAAGCGGATCGCACTGAGCGAGTATGAAAGTCTGGGTGGCGGGACTGTCGCGGCGCATCTTGTGACCGACCTGGAAACGATCGACAAATTCATTGGCGAGACGCTCAGCCGTTTGCTGGTGGCGGTGCTTTCCATTGCCGGCACGGCGGCGATCCTGCTCTGGATGCATTGGCAGTTGGCTCTGTTGATTCTCTTGTTCAATCCGTTGGTGATTTACGCAACGGTGCAGCTCGGCAAGCGCGTCAAACATTTGAAGAAGCTGGAAAACGACAGCACCTCGCTGTTCACCCAGGCGCTCACCGAAACTCTTGATGCCATTCAGGAGGTTCGGGCGGGCAATCGGCAGGGTTTCTTCCTGGGGCGTCTCGGTCTGCGGGCTCGTGAAGTGCGTGACTATGCCGTCGCCTCGCAATGGAAGACGGACGCCTCCAACCGCGCCAGTGGGCTGCTGTTCCAGTTCGGCATCGACATCTTTCGCGCCGCTGCGATGCTCACGGTGCTGTTTTCCGACTTGACGATCGGGCAGATGCTCGCCGTCTTCAGCTACCTGTGGTTCATGATCGGCCCGGTGGAGCAGTTGCTTAATCTACAATACGCCTTCTATGCCGCAGGTGGTGCGCTCAGTCGTATCAACCAGCTGTTGGCGCGGGCGGACGAGCCACAGTACCCAGGTGGCCAGGATCCGTTCGTTGACCGGGACACGGTCGACATTGAGGTTCAGGGGCTGCGTTTTTCCTATCAGGACGAGCCGGTCCTGGAAGGGCTGGATCTGTCCATATCAGCTGGGGAGAAAGTCGCCATCGTCGGTGCCAGTGGAGGTGGCAAAAGCACCCTGGTGCAGCTGCTGCTGGGCCTGTATCAGCCGCAGGCCGGGCATATCCGGTTTGCCGGGGTCGAGGTGCAGGACATTGGTCTGGCTACGATTCGCGACAACGTGGCGGTGGTGCTCCAGCATCCGGCGCTGTTCAACGACACGGTGCGCGCCAATCTGCTGATGGGCCGTGAGCGGGACGACCAGGCTTGCTGGCGTGCGCTGGAGATCGCCCAGCTGGCCGATACGATTCGGCAATTGCCGGCCGGGCTGGACAGTGTTGTTGGTCGCTCGGGCGTGCGCCTGTCTGGCGGGCAGCGGCAACGTTTGGCTGTGGCGCGCATGGTCCTGGCCGAACCCAAGGTGGTGATCCTCGACGAGGCTACGTCGGCCCTGGACGCTGCCACCGAGTATGCCTGCATCAGGGGCTCAACCGCTTCCTGCAGGGACGCACTACGCTGATCATCGCTCACCGTTTGTCGGCAGTGAAGCAGGCTGACCGGGTACTCGTTTTCGACGGCGGGCGTATCGCGGAGCAGGGCGATCACCAACAGCTGATCGCAGACGGAGGGCTCTACGCCAAGCTTTACGGGCATCTTCAGCGGCACTGACCCGCCCATTACGCGCCATCCTGTGCGCTTCAGTTCCAGACTGGCCAGTGCGTGGTGGCAAATTGACGTCAATTCCTGATTAAATTGCTCCGCTCTCGCGCTCAACTTTAGTCGCGCCCTGCCGACTCCATAAGCACGCTCAATTTTTAGGGATCCTTTGATGCAGTCCGTCGATATATTCGCCAACCTGTCCGTAGGGAAAAAGCTGCTGCTTGGCTTTGCCATGGTCCTACTGCTGACATTGGGTGTAGCCGGGACCGGCTTTTATGCCGTGGACTCGATCCTGAACCGCTCCTACCAGATGAATCAGTTGTTGCGCATCAACGCCGCGCTGCTAGAGGCTCGGGGACTGGAGCGCGATTTCGCGCTGACTCGCAGTGACGAATCCGCGGCTGCCTTGCGCAACACCTTGGCCAAACTCAACGAAGAGCTGGATGAGCTAGCCGAAAGCTCGTCGGAAGAAGAGCAGCAGACGCTGGAGCAGATCCGTCGTGACGCAGCCGTCTATTCAGACGAATTCACCCAATACGGCAAGTTGATCGGCAACGGTGCTGCGCTTCGGGACAGCATGACCGATGCCGCACAGAAAAGCCGGGAAGAATTCGAGTACATCGAACTGGATATGTACGACGCCGTGCGTGTATTGCGTCTCGAAGGGGACCACCTGAAGGGCAGCGACCCGCTGACCATTGCCGAAGCGGCGTCGGGCCTGACCAAGCGCATCCTCGATCTGCGCACCTTTGAAAGCATGTTCCTTGCGAACAGCGCTCAAGCTGCTGTGGATAGCTGGAACGAGTCCTTTCAGGACGTCACCACCATCGGGACCAGCCTGAAAACCTGGCTCAATGACGAACAGAAAACCACGATGGATGGCGCGCTCGCGGCGCTTGCTTCGTATCAGAAGGCATTCGGTGAGTTCCGCAACAACCGCGCCGAGCGAATCGCGTTGGAGCAGGAAATGGTGGCCCAGTCTCAGCGCATCCTGGATGCAGCCGAGCAGGCGTTGGCCGCTGCTACGGAGGCGATGCAGGACCAACGCCGCAGCGCCTATCTTCTGCTCGGAGTCATCAGCGTTCTGGCTGTCGTTATTGGTCTGGTGGCCGCGACGGTGATCTCCCGCATGATCGTCGTACCGCTGCGCTACACCGTTCAGCTGGCTCAGCGTGTAGCTGAAGGTGACCTGACCCAGTCGTCCAAAGTAACCCGTCGCGACGAACTCGGTCAGCTGCAAAAGGCGATGTCCGAGATGACGGAAAGCCTGCGCACCCTGATCGGCCGGATAGGTGGGGGCGTCGGCCAGATAGCCACCGCTGCCGAGCAGCTGTCGGCCGTGACCGCACAGACCAGTGCGGGCGTACAAAAACAGCGGGTCGAGACCGAGCAGGTTGCTACCGCGATGCATGAAATGGCAGCCACCGTTCAGGAGGTCGCACAGAACGCTGAGCAGGCGTCCCATGCTGCACGCCAGGCCGATGAACAAGCGCGCCAGGGCGATGTGGTGGTTAAGGAAGCCATTGGCCAGATCGGCAGTTTGTCAGGCGAGGTCGAGCATTCTGCTCATGCCATCGAAGAGCTGAATACCGAAAGCGGCCGTATCGGCACTGTGCTGGAAGTGATTCGTGCGGTAGCCGAACAGACCAACCTGCTTGCACTCAACGCCGCGATCGAAGCCGCCCGTGCCGGCGAGCAGGGGCGTGGTTTCGCTGTCGTCGCTGACGAAGTACGCGCCTTGGCTCGCCGTACGCACGACTCCACCGAGGAAATTGAAGGGCTGATCGGCAACTTGCAGAGAGTGGCCCAAAAGGCCGTCGAGCAAATGCAGACCAGCCGTAACCTGACTCAGCGTACCGTTGATCTGGCGAACGAAGCGGGCAGCGCACTGGGCCGCATCACCGAGTCAGTGTCGACCATCGAGCAAATGAACCAGCAGATCGCGGCCGCTGCGGAGCAGCAGAGTGCCGTGGCGGAGAACATCTCCGAAAGCGTGACCCGTGTTCGCGACATTGGCGAGCAAAGCGCCAGCGGCAGCGAGCAAACCGCCGCCGCCAGTGCTGAACTGGCACGTCTGGGTATCGAATTGCAGGGGCTGGTGGCTCGTTTCCGCACCTGAATTTTGACTTGCTGCACCGAAGCCCCGGCTCTTGTCGGGGCTTTGTCGTTTATGGCGATGAACTCCAGCGAGACTCCACCTATCTAGAAAGGGAAGCGGCTGCGACCGCACGCACTGGAGACGAAGATTGAAACCCTTTCCGTTCGCTGTTTTCTGCCCAAATCATGGGGTAGCCCATCGATGAAGACCAACGCATTCGCTGCCGGCGAATCCCGGCTGAAACAAGCGATCACTGGTCCGGCGCTGTTTCTGTTCATTCTCGGCGACGTACTGGGTGCCGGCGTGTATGCGCTGGTGGGCAAGATCGCCGGCGAGGCGGGCGGGGCCGTCTGGGTTCCGTTGTTGGTAGCATTGGGTTTTGCACTGCTCACTGCTGCCTCCTACGCGGAATTGGTCACCAAGTATCCAAAGGCGGGTGGTGCGGCCGTCTTTGCCGAGCGGGCTTTTGGCAAGCCGTTGGTGTCCTTTCTGGTGGGCTTTTGCATGCTGGCTGCCGGAGTGACCAGCGCAGCTGGATTGTCGCTGGCGTTCGCGGGCGACTACCTCGGTGCTTTTCTCGACACCCCGGCCGTGCCCACTGCACTGGTGTTTCTCGCGATCGTTGCGTTGCTGAATGCACGTGGTATCAAGGAATCGCTTGGTGCCAACGCGGTCATGACGGTTATAGAGGTGTCCGGCCTGTTATTCGTTGTGGTGCTGGCCGCGCGCTTTCTGATGAGCGGACAGGGTGAGCCGTCGCGGGTGTTGGAGTTCGCGCCTGGGGTATCGCCAGCGATCGCCGTACTGGGCGCGGCGTTGATCGCCTTCTATTCGTTCGTTGGGTTCGAGGTGTCAGCCAACGTCGCCGAGGAAGTGAAGGATGTGCGCCGCAACTACCCACGCGCGCTGTTCGGTGCGTTGCTGGTGGCTGGACTGGTCTATGTGGGCGTCGGCATCGCAGCGACAGCGATACTTCCACCTGCAGTGCTGGCGGATTCGTCTGCACCCTTGCTCGACGTGGTTCGCGCCACCGGTTATGCCGTACCGGATTGGCTGTTCGCGGCTGTCGCACTGGTTGCGGTAGCCAATGGTGCGCTGCTTACGATGATCATGTCGAGCCGGTTGGCCTATGGGATGGCGGACGAGGGCTTGCTTCCCGTTGTGCTGACCCGCGTACTGCCGGAGCGGCGTACCCCTTGGCTGGCGATCGTGCTGACCACCTTGCTGGCGATGATTTTAACCGTGACTGGCACTCTGACTGCGCTGGCAGAGACGGTGGTGCTGTTGCTGTTGTTCGTTTTCATGAGCACCAACGTGGCGGTGCTTGTACTGCGCAAGGACAAGATCGACGCGCCGCATTTCCGCACGCCGACCCTTTTGCCGATCCTGGCGATCATCTCCTGTCTGGTACTGCTGTCCCAGCAAGGCGCCGGGACCTGGTTGCGTGCCGGGATGTTGATGGCACTGGGTGCCTTGCTCTACGGAATCGGGCGTTGGCGTAGCGGGCGACGCAGCTAGTCAGCCTCGATCCAGTTCTGCAGCCCATTCGGCCAGTGGCAAGCCCGGCTGTTGATTCCAGATGCGCTGCCAGATCAGCTTGAGCCGGTTCATATCGCCGCGCTCGGCCGGGAGTCGCTCGACGATAGGGATCAGCCTCCAGCTGGTGCCGTTGCGCTCGGCCAGGGCGAAGCGAAAGGGGTGAAAGCCGGTCATGCCGAGCCGCAAATCAGTCACCAGCAGCTGATCTCCCACCTCGTCGTAGCGCAGCACGCCGCCGCTGAACCACTGCAAGCGTGCATGCTGCGGTGACCCGCTCAGGGCCTCGGCGAGCCCATCTCCGCGAGGGATGCTTACCAGCTGAGGCGGTCGCTCGTCGAACCAGCTGACCAGCGCTTCATGGTAGCGGTCTTCACCAATGACGATAACCCGCCATAGCAGGCTGTTGAACGGCGTGGGTGTGCTGAATACCTGGCTGGCCTGGAGGCCTTGCTCAGCCATCACCGCTTCCACGCGCTGTTCGGCCATTTGCTTGCCGGCGAGCGTGAAGCCCAGATAGGCGGTCGACAGACCTAACGCGATGTTCGCCCAACGCGGGCTGCGGCCCTTCAGACCACCCAGCGCACCAGCCAGTACCGCCAGCAATAACGGGACGGTATAAAGCGGGTCGATGATGAACACGCTGGACCAAGCGACGGGCGGTGTGGTCAGCGGCCAGAATAGCTGTGTGCCGTAACTTGTGAAGGCATCAAGCAATACGTGGGTAGTCAATACCAGCCAGATCGCGAGAAACAGGCGCATGCTGCTGTAACCCGGATCGGGGCGTATTCGTCTCGCCAGCCATGTCAGCGCGACAGCGAGAAGACTGAGAACGAACAGCGAATGGCTGAAGCCGCGGTGATAGGTCATGTCCGCAACGGCGTCACCATAGTCGATGATGACATCGAGGTCGGGCAGAGTACCGAGTGCCGCTCCGTAGAGCAGCGCCTTGCGGCCTTGCCAACGCCCGAGCAGCGACGCCTGTACCGTGGCGCCGAGGAGCGCCTGGGTAATCGAGTCCATGCAGCAATCTCAGTTATAGCCAGCACGCTACAGTAGCCGAACCAACACGCTTGTACCGGCTCGAAATCTTATAAAAACGTGTCCATGTCAGCCGACTCCTTGGACAATGTCCGCTCATTTCATATCAAGAAGGGTCGATGCTCGAAATTTCCAACAGCATTCAACTGCCTGACAGCGAGATCGAACTTACCGCGATCCGGGCTCAGGGAGCCGGCGGGCAGAACGTCAACAAGGTATCCAGTGCGTTGCATCTGCGCTTCGATATCAACGCCTCCTCATTGCCGCCTTTCTATAAGGAACGCCTGTTGGCGCTGCGTGACAGCCGCATCTCCGGTGACGGCGTGATCGTCATCAAGGCCCAGCAGTACCGGACTCAGGAACAGAACCGCGCTGATGCGCTGGATCGCCTGGCCGAGCTGATCCGCAGTGTGACCAAAGTGGAAAAGGCGCGACGGCCGACGCGCCCTACGTTGGGCTCGAAGAAGCGGCGGCTGGAGGGGAAGAGCAAACGCGGCGCGATCAAGGCCGGCCGCGGCAAAGTGGACTTCTGAAGCGCGCCGGTGGCGTTGCACCACCAGCTACCTGAATCAGACCAGCGCTGCTGGCGCTATGAGTGGGTCCCTGTACGCGGCTCGATGATCTCTTCTTCCCGAGGATGCTGTCCCTCGTCGAGGATATCCGCCTCGGCAACTTCGCCCTCCGGTGTGTCCGGCATCAGCTCAAGCACGGTATGGCTGGTGCGCAGCATTGGCGTGAAGTGACCGTGTGGTTCGGTGACAAGATCAAACACGCGGCGTGAGCGGAAGTACGAATAAAGAGCCAGGATCGCCAAGGTGACAGCGAAGAACACCGGCAGCGCTTTGGGCCCGAAAAAGCTCATCAGACCACCCGCGACCACCGGGCCAAAGGCTGCGCCGAAGCCGTTGGCCAAGAGCAGCCCACTGGAACCCGACAGGATTTCATCCGGGTGCAACTGGTCGACCATCTGCGCGACGGCGATCGAATAAATGGAAAACGCCAGCCCGCCCCACAGAAACATCATTCCCAACAGCAGCGGTCCGGAGGTAAGCGGCGTAATCAGGCCGCCCAGAACCGCAGCTATTGCAACAACCCAGAGCAGCACCAGCCGTCGGTCATGGGTATCGGAGAACAGCCCGATGGGCCATTGCAGAACAGCACCGCCGAGAATCGTGATGCTCATCAGCAGACCCACGCCAGCAGCATCGAAACCGGTCTGCGAAGCGTAGACCGGTGCCAGGCCCCAGAATCCTCCCAGGGTCAGGCCGGAAATACCGGCTGCCATCAAGGGGAGTGGGGCGATGCGCGCCAGTTGCAACAGATCCGTAGCCGGCATGTCCGGCTGTGCGGGTTGCGCCTGGCGAGTCAGGGTGATCGGCATCAGCGCCGCACAGATGAGGATTGCCGCAAGCGCGAAAAGCGTGAAATTCATCGGGCTGTCGAGGCTCAGCAACTGCTGAGCCGCAGCCAGCGATCCGAGGTTGACCGCCATGTACAGAGCAAATACCTGGCCGCGCTTTTCTCCGCTGACCTGTGCGTTGAGCCAGCTCTCGATGACCATGTAAAGCGTGACTAGGGCAACCCCGTACATCAACCGCAACACCAGCCACACCCAGGGGTTCACTATCAACACGTGAAGCAGCACGGCGATTGATGCCAGTGCTGCGTAGAATGCGAATGTCCTGATGTGACCGATACGGCGAATAAGCGACGGCGCAAGCCAGGTGCCGACCAGAAACCCAGCGAAGTAGCCCGACATCAGCAGGCCGATCAACCCGGTGGAGTAGCCTTCTTCAATGCCGCGAAGCGTCAGCAGCGTGTTCAGCAGTCCGTGGCCGAGCAGGAGGAATGCAACTCCACCCAGCAGCGAGCCGATGGGGGCTAGTAACGACTTCATAACAAACAACCCTGAGCAAATTAGTCCGTAAAGGCGTGCCGCTCTGTTTAGAGGCAGCGTGCCGTTTTTCCTCGAAGTGATAGATCACTTCAACATCCGATCGTCGACGCGTTGGCATACGCAGGTTGGGCAGCATCTTCGCCCGAGGATTCAAAACGAAGCGGAATTTCCCGCAGAGCGCCGTTTCCGAGCAGGCTCATGTAGCCTAACCGATCAACTCCTTCAGCTGATCCAGACCCGAACGCAGCTTTACAACGAACAGGGTACAAGCTTGGCCCAACTTTTCACCTTTGTCCTGGCGCGAGCGTCGCGATCAATGCCCGTACGCTGCCGGGCAGGGCGTCGAGCTCGCGGACCAGAATGCTGCGCTCCCGGACGGCCCAAGGCTCGTCGAGGTCGACCAGGGCCAGTCTCATGGTGCGGCTGTGACGACGTGCCGCGGATTCGGGAATGATACCGATACCTACCCCTGCCTCGATCATCCGGCACACCGCTTCGAAACTCGACAGCTGAATACGCAGCGATAGCTGACCGCCGGCCGTCTCTACCTGGTCGCGCAGGAATGACAACAAGGTACTCCCCTCGTGCAAACCGATGTGCTGGAAGCTCAACGTCTGGCGGAGGGTAACCTGTGGCTCGTCGGCCAGTGGATGACCGACCGGCACAGCAAGCAGCAGCCGGTCAGTACTGAAGTGCAGCACCTGTAGCCCTTCGGCACTCACTGGACCTGCGATGATTCCCATGTCTGTGCTGCCATCGAGCACGCCGCGAACGATGTCGCGGCTCAGCCGTTCCTGCAGGTCGACCGTTACGCCTGGACGCTGGACGAGAAAACCGGCCAGTACCTCCGGCAGGAACTCCGTCACTGCCGTGGTATTGGCAAAGATGCGGATATGCCCAGCAGCGTCGGCGCCATATTCGGTGAACTCGCTTTTCAGGTAATCGACTTGCCGCATGATCAAACGCGCGTGTTGCAATAGCGTAGATCCGGCAGGGGTCAGCTCGACGCCGCGGCTGTCACGATAGAGCAGACGGCTACCCAGCTGGGTTTCCAATGCTTTGATGCGTGCGCTAGCGGCGGCCGGGGACAGGTGTGCACGTCGTGCCCCCTGGGTCAGGCTGGGAGATTCAGCGATGTGAATAAACAGGCGCAGGTCGGCTAGGTCGAAATGCATATTTCACTCTAAAGGCTCGTTGGCGTTCAGCTTAGCCGAACGCGGGCATCGGTAATCGCTGATTCTCAGTATGCCGGGGCGGGGCGCATCCTACTGAAAAAATAACGCTGGAAGCTCAGATGACCGACATAACTGCCTGGATTGGCCGCAGCGAAGAAGTCCACGACCAGCTCAGCCGAAATCTCCTGATGCGCATCGCCGCTACCCTTGGCGATGAGACGCCTGCCCATGGCGAAGCGCTGCCACCACTGTGGCAGTGGTGCTTCTTTCATGAGCCCGTTGAAGAGAAGGGGCTTGGTGAGGATGGTCACCCGGCACGAGGTGGCTTCCTGCCGCCGGCAGACAACCGTAATCGCATGTGGGCCGGTGGCCGCGTCGAGTTCCTTCGACCGCTTGAAGCCGGCGGCGAGGCGCGTCGGGTGTCGAGCATCAAGCACATAGAGGAAAAACAGGGGCGGACCGGCGCGTTGCTGTTCGTGACCGTTCAGCACGACTATCTGCAGGACGGCCGTCTGGCCATCCGCGAAGAGCAGGACATTGTCTACCGCGAGCCGAGCCCGCCGAAGTCCAGCAGTGGCGAGGCCATGGTGGCTGGCGATTGGCGCGAGGCGGTCACGCCTACCTCGACGCTGCTGTTTCGCTACTCCGCCGTCACCTTCAACGGTCACCGTATCCACTATGACTGGCCTTACGTAACCGACACCGAAGGATATTCAGGACTGGTCGTGCATGGCCCGCTTATCGCGACGCTCAACCTGCGCGCGTTCTGCCGTGCCCACCCCCATGCGCGTCTGCGCCGTTTCGCCTACCGCGGCTTGCGTCCGCTGGTCGCGCCGCAACCATTCGAAGTGGGTGGGCGCATCGTCGCGCCAGGCAAGGCCGAGCTTTGGGCCGGGGATCACAACGGTGTGGCTCAGAAGGCAGAAGTGGACTTCGACTGAACAATGCATCGCAGAAAGGATAACGGCAGAGCCATATCCAGCGCTGAGACCTGCAGGCTGATAAGCATCGAGGAACCGAGATGACGCCGAACAAGAATGAAGAACTGAACGCCATCCGTGAAGGCGTACGCGCACTCTGCGCCGAGTTTCCTGCCGAGTACTGGCGCCAGCTCGACGAGAGGAAGGGCTTTCCGGAAGCCTTCGTCAGTGCCATGACCGAGGCGGGCTGGTTGTCGGCAATGATCCCAGAAGAATATGGCGGCTCAGGACTTGGCCTGGCTGAAGCCTCGGTGATCCTTGAGGAAGTGAACCGCTGCGGGGGCAATTCCGGGACCATCCATGGCCAGATGTACAACATGTTTACCTTGCTCAGAAACGGCAACGAGGAGCAGAAACGCCATTACCTGCCGAAGTTGGCTAGCGGTGAGCTGCGCCTACAGTCCATGGGCGTGACCGAGCCCACCACCGGTACCGACACCACCAAGATCAAGACCACCGCGGTACGCAAGGGCGACAAGTACGTGATCAACGGCCAGAAGGTATGGATCTCCCGCATCCAGCATTCAGACCTGATGATCTTGCTGGCGCGCACCACGCCACTGGCCGAAGTGCAGAAGAAGTCCGAGGGTATGTCGATCTTCCTCGTCGATCTGCGCGAGGCCATCGGTAACGGTCTGACCGTCCAGCCGATCGCCAACATGGTCAATCATGAAACCAACGAGCTGTTCTTCGACAACCTGGAAATCCCCGCGAACAGCCTGATCGGAGAGGAGGGCAAGGGTTTCCGTTACATCCTCGACGGCCTCAATGCCGAGCGCACTCTGATCGCCGCCGAGTGCATTGGCGACGGCCGCTGGTTCATCGAGAAGTCTGCGCAGTATGCCCGCGACCGCGTGGTGTTCGGCCGGCCCATCGGGCAGAACCAGGGCGTGCAGTTTCCCATCGCAGAAGCGCATATCGAGATCGAGGCCGCCGACCTGATGCGCTGGCGTGCCTGCGAAGAATACGACAGCGGCCGCAATGCTGGCGCGGCGGCGAACATGGCCAAGTACCTGGCGGCCAAAGCCAGCTGGGAAGCGGCCAACGCCTGCCTTCAAACCCATGGTGGTTTCGGCTTCGCCAATGAATACGACGTCGAGCGCAAGTTCCGCGAGACACGGCTGTACCAGGTCGCGCCGATTTCGACCAACCTGATTCTCTCGTACGTGGCCGAGCATTTGCTTGAGTTGCCGCGCTCGTTTTAACGAGGCAGGGCGTAGAGGCGGAACGGGCCCGCTCATGAAGCGGACGCAAAGCCTTCGGCATTTTCCATCCATAACCTGACAAGCGAAGGAGTGGCGCCATGCGAATCGATCACCTCGACCATCTGGTCCTGACGGTCGCTGATCCTGAGGTCACGGTCGATTTCTATACCCGAGTACTCGGTATGCGAGCGGTGACATTCGGCGAGGGGCGCAAGGCGCTGAGCTTCGGTAATCAGAAGATCAACCTGCACCAGGCCGGGCGCGAGTTCGAGCCCAAGGCCGAGCCCAAGGCCGAGCGGCCAACGCCGGGGGCGGCGGACCTCTGTTTTATCGTTGCTACGCCGCTGGAGCAGGTGATCGCTCACCTCCAGGCGCAACAGGTTGCCATCCTTGAAGGGCCGGTGCAGCGCACCGGCGCGACCGGACCTATCCGCTCCGTTTACCTGCGCGATCCCGACCAGAACCTGATTGAGCTATCCAACCCACTGGAGCCGAGCGCATGAGCCAGCACACCCGGGCGCTAACCGAATTCCTTGCCGGGCTCGCCTACGAGCAGATCCCCGACTCCGTGCTTGCCCGCACCGAAGACCTGTTTCTCGACTGGCTTGGCTCCGCGCTAGCCAGTGCCGGGTCGCATCCGATTCCGCTCTTCGAGCGTTACGCCGAGAAGATGGGCCCAGCCGAAGGTCCGGCGCGGATTCTGGTCAACGGTAAGAGCAGCAGCGCCTACTTCGCCGCGCTCGTCAACGCCGCCAGCTCGCATCTGGTGGAGCAGGACGATCTGCATAACAGTTCCGTGCTACACCCGGCTACGGTCGTGTTCCCGGCGGCATTGGCGGCAGCGCAGGATCTGGGCAAGTCCGGGCGTGAGCTACTGCTTGCTTCAGTCGGCGGCTACGAGGCGGGTATTCGCATCGGCGAGTTTCTGGGCCGCTCGCATTACCGCATCTTCCATACCACTGCAACCGTAGGCACCCTTGCCGCCGCGGTTGCGGTTGGCAAGCTGATGGGCTTCGATTCACGGCAGTTCACCCACTTGCTCGGTAGTGCCGGGACCCAGGCGGCGGGGCTATGGGAGTTTCTCCGCGATGCAGCGGATTCCAAACAGCTGCACACGGCCAAGGCTGCGGGCGACGGCCTGCTTGCGGCCTACCTGACTGCCGATGGGCTGACCGGGGCGCAGAACATCCTCGAAGGTGAGCAGGGGCTGGCAGCCGGCATGTCGACGGATGCCAGGCCCACAGCATTGTCGGACCGCCTCGGTAGCCGCTGGGCGCTGGCGGAAACCTCGTTCAAATTTCACGCCTCCTGTCGCCATACCCATCCTGCAGCCGATGCACTGCTTGACCTGATGCAGCGCGAGGAGCTGAAGGCAGATGACATCGCTGCCGTCACTGCTCGCGTACACCAGGGCGCCATTGATGTGCTCGGCCGTGTAGTTGTGCCCCAGACAGTACACCAGGCCAAATTCAGCATGGGCGCCGTGCTCGGGCTGATCGCTCTGTACGGCAAGGCCGGGTTGACCGAATTCCACACGCACGCGCTCAGCGATCCGCGCGTCAGCCAGTTCCGTGAAAAGGTATCGATGGCGCTCGATACGGAGGTTGATGGTGCGTATCCCGCGCGCTGGCTTGGTCGGGTCGAGGTGACGACTACGGACGGTCGTAGGCTGCACGGCACCATCGACGAACCCAAGGGCGACCCCGGCAACACCCTGAGCCGCGCCGAGTTGGAGGATAAATTTCGCCGCCTGGTGCAGTTTTCAGGGGCGCGAAGTGAAGATGAAGCGGGCGAGCTGATCGATAAGGTGTGGCGGCTGCGTGAGTTGCAGCGGCTGGACGCGCTGGCCTGAGTAATAGAGAGAACGCCCGCAGGGCTTCGACACCGGGTGGCACGGCGCATCACTGGATGGCCGATCAAACAAACAGTCGGGTGGAAAAGGCTTCACCGTTTTCCACGCTATGGCGAATTTGCAGGAACCAGACATGAACGACACCCAAGCCAAACCCCGCCCCCTCGACGGCATCACTGTCGTCAGCCTTGAGCACGCGATCGCCGCTCCGTTCTGCACCCGCCAGTTGGCGGACCTTGGTGCGCGGGTGATAAAAGTCGAACGCCCTGGTGCTGGCGACTTCGCGCGCGGCTATGACGAGCGGGTCGATGGGCTGGCTTCGCATTTCGTCTGGACCAACCGCTCCAAGGAAAGCCTGACTCTGGATGTGAAACAGCACAGCGCCAGCCAGGTCCTTGACCAACTGCTGGCGAAAGCTGACGTGCTGGTGCAGAACCTTGCACCTGGCGCTGCGGCTCGCATGGGGCTTTCATTCGAGGCACTCCACGAGCGTTTCCCGAAGCTGATCGTCTGCGATATCTCAGGTTACGGTGAGGGCGGGCCTTACGAGCAGAAGAAAGCCTATGACCTGCTGATCCAGTCCGAGGGCGGTTTCCTCTCGGTCACGGGCGGGCCGGGCGAGACCGAGATGGCCAAGGCCGGGTGCTCCATTGCCGACATCGCCGCCGGTATGTACGCATACACCGGCGTGCTCTCGGCGCTGATGCTGCGCGACAAGACGGGTGAGGGTAGCCGCGTCGATGTGTCCATGCTCGAGAGTCTGGTGGAGTGGATGGGCTATCCGCTCTATTACGCCTACAAGGGCGCCACGCCGCCGCCGCGCGCCGGTGCCGCGCACGCCACCATCTATCCGTACGGGCCGTTCCCGACCGGTGGCGGCGGTACCGTAATGCTCGGTTTGCAGAATGAGCGCGAGTGGCAGCTGTTTTGCGAAAAGGTTTTGCTCCAGCCCAGGCTTGCCAGCGATGAGCGCTTCTGCAGCAACTCGTTGCGTTCGGATAACCGCGAGGCTCTTCGCGCGATCATCAATGAGGTCTTTGCTTCGCTCGACGCGCAGGAAGTGATTGCGCGCCTGGATACCGCGCCGATCGCCAACGCACAAGTCAACGATATGGCGGGGGTCTGGGCACACCCGCAACTCGAGGCACGGCAGCGATGGAGTGAAGTAGGCAGCCCGGCCGGACCGGTGCCGGCATTACTGCCGCCGGGGCGCAACAGTGCGTTCACTCCGCGTATGGACCCGATTCCGGCGCTCGGGCAGCACACCGATGGGTTACTCGCCGAGTTGGGCTATGCCTCAGGTGATATCCAGCGTCTGCACGAGCAGGGTGCGGTATGAAAGCGACGAGGATTCGCCCCGTGGACTCAGCTATCATCCGCAGTGCGCTGTTCGTCCCCGCAACCCGCCCGGAGCGTATCTCCAAGGCCCTTGCGAGCGGCGCTGATGCGGTCATCGTCGATCTCGAAGATGCTGTCGCGCAAAGCCAGAAAAGCGAGGCGAGGACCAATCTCGACACCTTTCTCGCCGACAATCCAAACGCACGTGTACTGGTGCGCATCAATGCCCCGACTCATGCTGAACAGGCCGACGATCTGCTGATATGTGCCCGCCATGAAGCAGTAGCCGGCGTGTTGCTGCCCAAAGCTGAAAGCGCGGTGCAGGTGGCCCAGGCAGCCCGCTGCGGCAAGTCAATCTGGCCGATCATCGAAAGTGCACGCGGGCTGGCCAACCTGGCGGAAATCGCCCATGCCCAGGGCGTCGAGCGGTTGTCTTTCGGCGCACTTGATCTAGGCCTGGACCTTGGTCTGGCTAGTGGCAGCGCCGGTGCCGAACGCATCCTTGATCAGGCGCGTTACGCGCTGCTTCTTCAGTCGCGGCTGGCGGGGCTGGCGCTGCCGCTCGATAGCGTCTTCCCCGATATCAAGAACCTGCGAGGCCTCGCCAGCTTCGTTGCCAATGCCCGCGACATGGGGTTTGGCGGAATGCTCTGTATTCACCCCAGCCAAGTGGCTGTGGTGCACGAAACGCTGATGCCCAGCGCCGACGAACTGGCTTGGGCGCATCGCGTCCTGGAAGCCGGCACGTCTGGCGAAGGGGTCTTCGTGGTGGATGGACAGATGATCGATGCGCCTGTCATCGGTCGTGCCCGTCGCCTGCTGCAACGTGCCGGGCTAACGGTCCCCTGACTGCAACGCTTGCCCGCGAAACGTACCAACCGACAAAAACAAGAGGTACTTCCATGCTGAGTCATAAACTCAAGGCCATCGCCTGCGCGCTGTCTTTCTCTATCGCAGCTGTGGTCCAGGCGGAGCCGATCACCATCAAGTTTTCGCATGTGGTGGCGGACAACACGCCCAAGGGACAGGGCGCTCTGATGTTCAAGCAACTTGCTGAAGAGCGGCTCCCTGGTAAAGTTGTTGTCGAGGTCTACCCGAACTCGTCGCTGTTCGGCGACGGCAAGGAAATGGAGGCATTGCTGATCGGCGATGTGCACATGCTGGCGCCGTCACTGGCCAAATTCGAACACTACGCCAAACCCATCCAGATTTTCGACCTGCCTTTCCTGTTTGATGATCTGGCTGCGGCTGACCGCTTTCAGAGCAGTCCGCAGGGCAAGGCGCTACTCACGTCCATGGAGGACAAGAACATTACCGGACTGGCCTATTGGCACAACGGTACCAAGCAGATGTCCGCCACCAAACCGCTGCGTGAGCCCAAGGATGCGCGCGGCCTCAAGTTCCGCGTGCAGGCCTCTCAAGTGCTGGAAGAGCAGTTCAAGGCCGTACGTGCCAATCCGCGCAAGATGAGTTTTGCAGAGGTCTATCAAGGCTTGCAGACTGGCGTGGTCAACGGCACCGAAAACACCTGGTCGAACTACGAGAGCCAGAAGGTGCATGAGGTGCAGCCATTCATAACCGAGTCCGACCACGGCCTGATCGATTACATGGTGATCACAAACACACAGTTCTGGCGAGGTCTGCCGGAAGACGTGCGTAGCGAGCTGGAGGACATAGTCGAAGAGGTGACGGTGGAGGTGAACCGTCAGGCCGACGAGCTGAACCAAAAGGCCAAACGCGCCATCGCCGAGTCGGGGAAAACCGAAATCATTCAACTGACGCCCGAGCAACGCAGCGAGTGGCGCGAGGCGATGAGGCCGGTGTGGAAGAAGTTCGAGGGCGAGATCGGCGTGGAACTGATCAAGGCAGCCGAGGCAGCCAACCAGCCCTGAGCGACAACGAGCCGCCTGCATCCTGCATGGCGGCTTGTTTCAGCTACTGACCTGAGCTGCCCAGGACAGTAGCTTTCTGCTGTCTTGCGCTCCGAGGTGCGGCGTCGCTACATCGAGCCACACGAAGCAGCAGCTCCATAACTGTCAGTGGCGAGGCCCTTCTTCGGGCATCATCATTAATTGCCGTTCCATGTTCCAGTCGAAAGGCTCATCGTTTTCCTCGGCTTCGTAGCGCCGCTCTTCCAGGCGCTGGAAGGTCTCGATCTCTTCGTCCGGCATGAAGTGCAGGCAGTCGCCCCCGAAGTACCAGAGCAGGTCGCGTGGAACCAGATGGGCTATTTGCGGGTAGCGGTGAAAGACCTGGCAAATCATGTCCTGCCCCATATGGCGTTCTTCCGGCACGTTCTGCAGGTTCATGATCAGCTCGTCGAAGCGCTCAAGAAATAGCGCATGGCTTTCTTCAGAAACCTGTTCCGTCTCTCCCATGGCAAGCAGGATGCCGCGCAGATGGGCCAGCAGTGCCAAATTGTGGTCGTGATAAGGATTGGCCATGGTTCACCTGTGTCGTAAGGGTGCGCAATTATAGCGGCGCACGGATTAATTGGGATGTGCTCAGTTGACTCGAGTCCCTGGCCAGGGTTCGGTGCGCGGGTCGGGTGGTCGTCGAGCGGCAAGGTTTAGTCGGCGCACCTGGCACCGGGTCGGCGCGCCTGTCGGCAAACGATGGCGGCTGGTATGAACGGATCGTGCGGCGATGACGCATCCGCCTGCTGTCGGCGCCATGGCACGGACAGCTGGCGGATGACTTCAGATTACTGCTAATGCCAGCGGTCGATCAGCGGATGCGATCCTCGTCCAGGACCAGCTCCTCTTTACCGAAATCATCAACACTGATGACCTTGCGTCGCGCAGCTTCCGCCGCGGTGAGCTGCTGTGCCTCGGCGGCATCCAGCACGCCGGCAGCAAGCGCAGCACCGATTGGGTCTTCGCCTGCGGTCGGCTTGACCTCGCCGCTCTTGAGCGCCTTATGCAGCTTTTTCTGCAGCGGCTGCGAGGCAGCCAGCGTGTCGAACGCATCCCGCAGGGCTCCGAGGGCTTCGTCGCTGCCCTGAGGGCGATAAACGCCTTCGAGAATCTGCTCAAGCGCCGGATCGCCTTCCGGCCGACCAAGAATGCCGGCAACTTCGGCATCGAGCGAATCGGATGGCCCTTTGTGGCGAGCGCCGAAGGGGAATACTAAGACCTGCAGCACGCCGCCAAGCAGGCGGTTGGGGAAGTTGGCCAGTGTGTCGGCCAGCGCCTGCTCGGCCTTGCACAGGCAGTCTTCCATCGCCCAGCGCAATAGCGGTGCCTGTTCGGCCGGATGACCAAGGTCGTGATACCGCTTGAGCGCGGCGGATGCCAGGTACAGGTGGCTGAGTACATCGCCGAGTCGTGCCGAGAGCCGCTCGCGGCGTTTAAGTTCGCCGCCCAGCAGCATCATCGACAGGTCAGCGAGCATCGCGAAGGCTGCGGCAATACGGTCCAGTGCGCGGAAATAGGGCCGGGTCAGCTCGGTGCCTGGTGCCTTGCCCAGCAGACCGAATGTAAGCCCGAGCACGAGGGTGCTTGCCGTGTTGCTGACAGCGAAACCGATGTGCTGCATCAGCAACGCATCGAATTTCTTGATTGCGGCCTCCCGGTCCGGCTCATGGACCAGTTCCATTTCCCTGAGCACGAACGGATGGCAGCGAATCGCACCCTGACCGAAGATCATCAGGTTGCGTGAAAGGATGTTCGCCCCTTCAACCGTGATGGAAATCGGGGCAGACAGCCACATGCGGCCGAGGTAGTTGCTCGGCCCCATGATGATCCCCTTGCCGCCGTGGATGTCCATGGCATCGGTGATGCACGCACGGCCGCGCTCGGTCAGGTGATACTTGAGGATGGCAGAGAGCACCGACGGTTTTTCACCCAGATCGACTGCATGGGCCGTCAGGATGCGGGCGCTGTCCATTAGCCATGCGTTACCGCCTATGCGTGCGAGCGGCTCCTGGATGCCTTCGAATGCTGAAAGGGGCACATTGAACTGTTCGCGGATCTGCGCATAGCGACCACTGACATAGCTGCAGGTCTTGGCTGCGCTGGCGCCTGTGGCCGGCAGCGAGATGGAGCGCCCGACGGAGAGGCAGTTCATCAGCATCATCCAGCCTTTGCCTATCATCTCGCGCCCGCCAATGATGGCTTCGAGCGGAACGAATACGTCCTTGCCCCAGTTCGGACCGTTCATGAAGGCTGCGCCCAGCGGGAGGTGGCGTCGGCCGATCTCGACGCCGGCGGTATCGGTGGGAATCAGCGCGAGGCTGATGCCCAGCTCTTCCTCGTCACCGAGCAGATGCTCAGGGTCATAGGTTTTGAATGCAACGCCGAGCAGGGTGGCGACCGGGCCGAGGGTGATGTAGCGCTTCTCCCAGTTCAGTCGCAGGCCGATAACCTCTTCGCCTTGCCATTGGCCGCGGCAAATAACGCCGCTGTCGTTCATCGCACCTGCATCGGAGCCGGCATAAGGGCCCGTCAGGGCAAAGCAGGGGATGTCCGTGCCGTTGGCCAGGCGCGGTAGGTAGTGGTTGCGTTGCTCATCCGTGCCGTAATGCATCAGCAGCTCGGCCGGGCCGAGCGAGTTGGGGACCATGACGGTGGTCGCGAGGTCGCCGCTGCGGGTGGCGAGCTTCATCACGATCTGAGAATGGGCATAGGCCGAAAACCCTTTGCCGCCGTATTCCTTGGGAATGATCAACGCGAAGAAGCCTTCGGCCTTGATGTAGTCCCAGGCTTGCTGCGGCAGGTCCATGCGCTGACCGATCTGCCAGTCGCTGACCATCGCGCAGAGCGTCTCGGTCGGCCCGTCGATGAAGGCTTGCTCTTCGTCGGTCAGGGCTGCTTTCGGATAGCCGAGTAGGGTGCCCCAGTCCGGTTTGCCGCTGAAAAGCTGGCCATCCCACCAGACCGTTCCTGCATCGATGGCGTCGCGCTCGGTGTCGGAGATCGGCGGCAGGACCTTCTTGAACCAGTCGAACATCGGCCCGCTGAAATATTTGATGCGCAGATCTGCGACCAGCAACGGGACTGCAACCGCGATAAGCAGGGCCCAGAGGACAATCATTAGCAGCGCTGGCGTTTCCTCTGCCGCGCCCATGAGCACCAGGTAGGCCGCAACGATGGCTAGCGCCGGGACGGGCGATACGCGCAAGTGAGCAATTACGGCAATGCCGAGCAATAAGACAAGCAGCCAGAGCAGGGTCATGTGGTTTTCCTTGTAAAGCGATTGGCGTCCTACCGGAGCATAGGCTTATGTGGCGAGCAGCGTAGTGGGGCAGGTCGCCGCTGGTGGTCTCGATAATGACCGGAAGTCAGTGGGTGAGTTCGGAAATGACTGGTGGTTAGTGATACGTTGTGTTTCGCTGCAGCGTTCTTTGCCGGCGCTAGATAAAACGATTGGGCGGCAGCGTTGCAAATGCCCCCCCGAGCCCTTACTTAATCTGAATCTTTCTGCGTTGTGTGCATGCTTATATGACTACTGCTCTATCCATCCGGCAGTTGACCAAGGTTTACGGAAACGGCTTCGAGGCTCTCAAGGGCATCGACCTGGACGTGGCCGAAGGCGATTTCTTTGCGTTGCTGGGCCCAAACGGGGCTGGCAAATCCACCACCATCGGCATTCTCTCGACACTGGTGAACAAGACGGCCGGCACGGTCAATGTGTTCGGTCGTGATCTTGATCGAGACCCGTCAGGGCTCAAGCGGTGCCTCGGCGTGGTGCCGCAGGAGTTCAATTTCAACCAGTTCGAAAAGGCCTTCGACATTCTCGTCACCCAGGCGGGCTACTACGGGATACCTGCGAAGGTGGCCAAGGAGCGCGCAGAGCAATATCTGAATCAACTGGGCCTGTGGGACAAGCGCGACGTCTCCTCGCGCATGCTGTCCGGTGGCATGAAGCGACGGCTGATGATTGCCCGTGCGCTGATCCATCGCCCCCAACTGCTGATCCTCGACGAGCCCACTGCAGGCGTCGATATCGAGCTTCGCCGGTCGATGTGGTCGTTCCTGACCGAGCTCAATCGTGAAGGCATCACCATCATCCTCACGACCCACTATCTGGAAGAGGCCGAGCAGCTGTGCCGCAACATCGGCATCATCGACCACGGGCAGATCGTCAAGAACACCAGCATGCGTGAGCTGCTCAAGCAGCTGCATGTCGAGACTTTCCTGCTTGATCTGAAGGAGTCGCAACTGGTCCCGCCAGAGCTTGGTAGCTACCCGGCGCGGCTGGTAGACCACCATACGCTCGAGGTGCAGATAGAAAAGAGCCAGGGCGTGACTGATCTGTTTCGAATGCTGTCGGCGCAGGGCATTGAGGTGTTGAGTCTGCGCAACAAGACCAACCGGCTTGAGGAGCTGTTCGTTTCGATGGTGGAAAACAATTTGCCCAAGGGGACCAAATGAACGCGGAATTTCGGCCCAATCTGGTTGCCCTGCAAACCATCGTTCACCGCGAGATCCGACGCTATACGCGCATATGGCCGCAGACACTGCTCCCGCCGGCGATCACCATGGTGTTGTACTTCGTCATCTTTGGAAACCTGATCGGCTCTCGCATCGGTGAGATGGATGGCTTCAGCTACATGGAGTACATCGTGCCTGGCCTGATCATGATGTCGGTGATCACCAACTCCTACAGCAATGTGGTTTCCAGCTTCTTCAGCAGCAAGTTTCAGCGCTCCATTGAAGAGTTGCTGGTCTCGCCGGTTTCGCCGCACGTCATCCTCATCGGTTTTGCACTGGGCGGCATCACCCGGGGACTTGCTGTGGCGCTGATCGTGACGCTGCTGTCTATGTTCTTCACCGATCTGCAGGTGCACCACCTGGGTGTCACGTTGCTGGTGATCACGCTGACGTCGACGATCTTTGCACTCGGCGGGTTCATCAACGCAGTATTTGCACGTAATTTCGATGACATCTCGATCATCCCGACCTTCGTGCTGACGCCGCTGACCTATCTGGGAGGCGTGTTCTATTCGATCAACCTGCTGTCGCCGTTCTGGCAGACCTTGTCGCTCGCCAATCCCATCCTTCACATGGTCAATGCGTTCCGCTACGGGATACTCGGTGTCTCGGACATCCGTATCGGCATTGCCATCAGCTTCATGGCGGTGGCGGCAGTGCTCATGTACCTCTGGTGCATCCACTTGCTCAAGAGCGGTCGAGGGATGCGTCAGTAACAAGCGCATCACGAGCCCTGGAGCGGCGGCTGCCCTCGAGCCAAGCGGGAGGGGAGAACGGCGCAATGATAAGCAGCGCGGGAACCGCTACACTAGCGGTCATTTTTCGTACAGGTTCCCGCCATGCAACACCCTGCCGAACTGTCGCCGCTGGGCAAATCCAGTGCCTACGTCGCGACCTATAGCCCTGAACAGCTGTTTCCAATTTCCCGTGCGGCGAAGTGGGCCGAGCTCGGTCTGACTGCCGATACCTTGCCCTATAGCGGCGTCGATATCTGGAACTGCTACGAGCTGTCCTGGTTGCTGCCGTCCGGCAAGCCAGTGGTGGCCATAGGCGAATTCAGCATCCCGGCCGACTCACCAAACATCATCGAGTCCAAGTCCTTCAAGCTCTATCTGAACTCGCTTAACCAGTCGGTGTTCGAGAGCCGCGATATGCTCGTAGAGGTCATGACCCGTGACTTGTCGGCTGCGGCGGGTAAGCCCGTCGGCGTTCGCTTGAGGACACTGGAAGAGGTCGCTGCCAAGGGGGTTGCAGCGTTAGCCGGACACTGCATCGATGGCCTGGATATCGCAATCGAAGACTATGATTCGCCCCGGCCCGATCTGCTGCGCTGTGATCCTGCGCGTCAGGTCGAGGAGCGTGTGTACAGCCATTTGCTGAAATCCAACTGCCCCGTCACCGGGCAGCCAGACTGGGGCACGGTGATCATCGAATACAATGGGGCCGCGCTCGATCACGGCAGCCTGCTTGCCTATCTGGTGAGTTTTCGCCAGCACGCCGACTTCCATGAGCAATGTGTCGAACGGATCTTCCTCGACTTGCAGCGCTTGCTGACGCCTGAGAGCCTGAGCGTCAATGCTCGATACGTGCGCCGCGGTGGCCTGGATATCAATCCCTATCGCAGCACCGGTAACGCACGGCCGAGCAACGGGCGATTGGTTCGTCAGTAAGCAGCAGCTAAAGCGGCGAGCGTGGCGCTACCACGCTCGTGGTGGCAGTTTCGCTCAGATACCCATGCTCGCCAGGGTCTGCATGATGTTTCGAAGTGTCATCGCCGTATTGGGGTGGCTGACCTCGAAACGCTCGACCGCCAGGTTTACGCCGTCGACCAGCGAATCGTTCTGATCGACCACGCCCTGGTTAGCCAGACGAAGCTCGATGTCCTGAGCGATCAGTTGCAGCGACGCGCGTTCCTCTTCGCTAAGCGGAGCGTCCGAGGCTAATTGACTACGCAGCTCAGCTAGCTGTGAGTGCAGATCATTTTCCGACATATCTCTTCCCTCTGTGTTTATTTCTAAGGCCAGCTTCCGCCAGCGCGCTTGGATTCAGGTTAAACCAGCGGTCCAGGCTTGTCGTTGGTTTGATTGGGTCGAGCCCTGTGAAGTTCGCCGCTGCCGCTCCGCATGTCTGCCAACTGCCGGAAATGGTCCCATTGGATTTATACTGCTGCGCTTTGACGGGTAGCCACCCTCACATGAGTTAAGGAGAGGCCTGCGATGGGATTGATCAGCAAGGTTTGGGTCAGGAATTTCAGTATTGTCTTCGTCGTCGTGACGGCGATGTTTGGCGCTTCGACGTTGCAGGCAGCCGAGGAAGATCCATGGGAGGGCGTTAACCGCGTTATCTTCAACTTCAACGACAAGGTTGACACCTATACCCTCAAGCCGCTCGCCCAGGGCTACCAGGCAATCACGCCAACCTTTCTCGAAGACGGCATCGGCAACGTATTCAGCAACCTGGGCGACGTCGTTGTGCTGACCAACGATTTGCTGCAGGGCAAAGTCCGCGACGCCGGCATCGACACCAGTCGCATCCTGTTTAACAGTACCTTTGGTCTGTTGGGCTTCTTTGATGTCGCGACCCGTATGGGCCTGCACAAAAACGATGAAGATTTCGGTCAGACACTGGGTGTATGGGGTTTAGGTAGCGGGCCTTATGTCGTGCTTCCGCTGCTGGGTCCGAGCACCGTGCGCGATACAGCAGGACGGGTGTCGGACTCGCTGCTGCAGCCCTATCCCTATATGGATCATGTGCCGACACGCAACGTGACTCGGGCAATCGATGTGGTCGATACGCGAGCAGAGCTTCTCTCGGCTGAGAGGATGATCACGGGTGACCGGTATATCTTTATCCGTAACGCTTATCTGCAGAATCGAGAATTCCGAACCCTGGACGGTCAGGTCGAAGACGACTTCTGATGCGGTCCGGTCCGCGCTGGCTTGGCCAGGGCGGACCACAAGGATCAATGGGCGCTCTGCGGTTTTTCTTTTACCGTTTTACGGTTCAGCGACGCTCAGTTCATCGACACAATGGCCAGCCCGAGGCTCTGCTGGCCATCGCTGTGGACGCCGACACGCACCACTTCAGTTTCAGCGTCCAACCCTCTGAGCTCGCTGTGCTCGGACGGGATATGCACGCTTACCTTATCGCCCATCTGAAATTGGGTCGCTGCGACTACCTGCATGCCGGTGCTGGAAAGATCCAGGCAGGTAGCTTTGTAGCGCTGGCCGCCCTGCGTCAGGGTGATCTCGGTCTCGATCTGCATGCGGATGAAGTCGCGCTTTTCGCTGTAGTCTCTATCTCGTTGGGTCATCGTTTTGTCCTTGAGTTCTGGTTTCGCCAGTTCTTATAGCGTCCGTCAATTCAGCCTGTAAAGCACAGACGGAGCGGCAGCGCCTGGCTTGAAACGCGGATCGTATGGGAGTACCGTCTGCGCCTTGAAAAGATCCCATGCCCGGCGCTCGCGCAGGGCCGATGCTTTCGCCATTCATCCTGGCGATACCGCCTGGTAGGAACATGCACAACCCAAGCGCGACGCTGCTGATCATAGATGACGACGATGTGGTACGAGCCAGCCTGGCTGCCTATCTGGATGACAGTGGTTTCAAGGTGTTGCAGGCGCCTAATGGGCCGCGCGGTGTGGAGCTGTTCGATGCTGAACACCCGGACCTGGTCATTTGTGACCTGCGCATGCCTCAAATGGATGGCCTGGAGCTGATCCGGCTTATCAGCGAGCGTCAGGCAGACCTTCCTGTAATCGTAGTCTCCGGTGCCGGCGTGATGAGCGATGCCGTTGAAGCCTTGCGGTTGGGCGCAGCGGACTATCTGATCAAGCCCCTCGAAGACCTTGCGATGCTTGAACATTCGGTCCGTCGAGCCCTTGACCGTTCGCGCTTGCGTCTTGAGAACCGGCGCTACCGTGAACAGCTGGAAACCGCCAACCGCGACCTGCAGGCAAGTTTGCATCTGCTGCAAGAGGATCAGGACGCGGGGCGCCAGGTGCAAATGAATATGCTGCCGGTTACGCCCTGCAGTCTCGACGAATTCCAATTCGCTCATCAGATCATCCCCTCGCTCTACCTGTCTGGCGACTTTGTCGATTATTTTCGTGTCGACGAGCACCGTATCGGCTTTTATCTGGCAGACGTGTCCGGCCACGGTGCCTCTTCTGCATTCGTGACGGTCCTACTCAAGTTCATGACCACGCGGTTGCTGTACGAATCTCGGCGGGGCGGAGCGCTACGTGCATTCAAACCTTCCGAGGTGCTCGATCACATCAATCGCGGACTCATAAACTGCAAGTTGGGCAAGCACGTCACCATGCTGGGTGGCGTGATCGACCAGGAACGTAATGTCTTGCACTACAGCATCGGCGGACACCTTCCGATGCCGGTGCTGTTCAGTGGCAGCAGCGCGAAATACCTCGAAGGAAAGGGGCTGCCGGTTGGTTTGTTCGTAGAAGCGACCTACGCTAATTACGAGATCGAGTTGCCCGAATCTTTCAGCCTGACGCTGCTTTCCGATGGCATTTTGGACCTTTTGCCGGGCGAAGCCCTCAAAGAAAAAGAGGCCGGGCTGCCTGGGTTGATTTGCGAAGCAGGCGGTACGCTGGCGGGACTGCAGCGAGTGCTGGGCCTGGCGGAACTTGAGGATATGCCCGATGACATCGCGTTGCTGGTATTAAGCAGGAACCTTGCATGAGCACTGGTAAAATCCAGTTTGCCGAGCAGAACGGTACATTCGTTCTCAAGTTCGTCGGCGAGATTCGGCTGACGCTTTGCTCGGCGCTGGACGCTACGATTGAGAAGATATTTTCTTCGCTGAATTTCTCGTCGATCGTTATCGACCTAACCGAAAGCCGTAGCATCGACAGTACGACGCTCGGCCTGCTTGCCAAGCTTTCGATCCTCTCGCGGCAAAAGGTTGGCATGCTACCGACGTTGGTCACCACTCATGCAGACATCACCCGATTGCTGCAATCGATGGGATTCGATCAGGTCTTCAATATCGTCGACCAGCCTTTGCCGACGACGGAACAGCTGGCTGATCTACCAAGCCAGGACCAGTCCGAGGAGGTCGTGAAGGGCAAGGTGCTCGAGGCTCACCGTATCCTGATGAGCCTCAATGAATCCAACCGCGAGGCCTTTCGTGACCTCGTAACCGCCTTGGAACGCTCCTGATTCAGAGCTTGGTAGGTAGTAGCGCTTCCAGCTTTTCCTGATCCCGCGCAAACTGACGAATGCCTTCGGCCAGCTTCTCCGTAGCCATCGGGTCCTCGTTCAGTCCCCAGCGGAAACTGCCTTCGTCCATGCTCACACGCGGCTCGGACGCACGGCCAGGGGACAGCTTGCGTTCCAGCGTGCCTTCTTCCTGGGCCAGTTGGCTGAGCAGCTCAGGGCTGATTGTCAGGCGGTCACAGCCGGCCAATGCTTCGATCTGGCCTGCGTTGCGGAAGCTCGCGCCCATCACCACGGTCTCGTAACCGTGCGCTTTGTAATAATCGTAAATACGGCTGACCGACTGAACACCCGGATCTTCGTCGCCGACGTAGTCACGGCCTTCCGACTTTTTGTACCAATCGTAGATGCGGCCAACGAACGGCGATATCAGGAACACGCCGGCTTCGGCGCAAGCGACGGCCTGGGTAAACGAGAACAGCAGCGTCAGGTTGGTCTGAATGCCTGATTTCTCCAGCTGCTCAGCCGCGCGAATGCCTTCCCACGTAGAGGCCAGTTTGATCAGCACGCGGTCACGCGATACGCCGGCCTGCTCGTACAGGCCGATCAGGCGTTCGCCGCGTTGGACCATGGCTTGAGTGTCGAATGACAGTCGCGCATCAACCTCGGTGGAGATTCGCCCCGGTATCAGCTTGAGCACTTCCTGACCTACCGCAACAGCGAAAAGATCACAGCCAAGGCCGATGTCCCCTGCGCAGCGGGACATGGCCGACTGCAGATGCTCGGCGTAGCGTGGCAAGGCGGCAGCTTTGAGTAGCAGGGAGGGGTTGGTGGTCGCATCAACCGGCTGAAGGCGGGCGATGGCATCGAGATCGCCGGTGTCGGCAACTACGGTGGTGAATTGCTTAAGTTGTTCCAGCTTTGACGTCATAGGGCGCTCTTCCTTTGGTTGGCATGGCTTGGCCCATGGCCATTGCACCGTTTGCATTTCGGGTGGTCCGGCGGGGCTGCTGTTGGATCGGAAATGCCACCGGGTGTTCCCAAAGAACTATATCAGTGACCTTCCAGCAGGTCTGTCGCCTGATCAAGAAGCACCAGCGGCTCGTCTGTCTTGTGGACGTCGACGGACAGCAATTGGCGAAACCGCCTGGCCCCAGGGAACCCCTGGCCCAATCCCAGCACGTGGCGAGTGACATGATGCATCAAGCCCCCGCTTGCGAGATGCGTTTCGATATAGGGCCGCATCCGCCGAAGCGCGTCGGCGCGGCTGATGCGGGGCTCCTCACTGCCGAACAGCCTGGCATCGACCTGTGAGAGTAGATAAGGGTTGTGATACGCCTCGCGGCCGAGCATGACGCCATCGAAGCGCGACAGGTGGGCCTCGCATTCGGCCAGCGTCTTGATACCGCCGTTGAGGATGACTTCCAGATGAGGGAAATCGCTCTTCAACTTTTCCGCAACGTCATAGCGAAGCGGGGGCACTTCACGGTTCTCTTTGGGTGAAAGCCCTTCGAGTATGGCCATCCGGGCATGTACGGTGAAACTCCGGCAGCCGGCCTCTTGCACCTGACCGACGAAATCGCAAAGTTCGGCATAGCTGTCGCGCCCGTTGATGCCAATGCGGTGCTTGACTGTGACTTCAACGCCAACCGCGTCTCGCATCGCCTTCACGCAATCAGCCACCAATGCCGGGTGGCCCATCAGGCATGCGCCGATCATGTTGTTCTGCACCCGATCACTGGGGCATCCAACGTTGAGGTTGACCTCGTCATAACCAACTGCTTCGGCCATCTTGGCGCAAGTAGCCAGATCCTTCGGTACGCTGCCGCCTAGCTGCAACGCCAGCGGATGTTCTGCCTCATCATGGCGCAGGAACCGCTCGGCATCGCCGTTGATCAGGGCGCCAGTAGTCACCATCTCGGTGTAGAGCAGAGCGTGCCGGGAAAGCTGACGCAGGAAGTACCGACAATGCCTGTCAGTCCAGTCCATCATGGGTGCAACGGAAAACCGTCGGGATGGCGTAGTGCGCTCGGTGACGGGCTTGTAGCTAAGGTTCATGGCGTTCCAGCTGTCTATATCAGATGCGTTGCAGCAATGTCGCTACGGTTGTTTCATTGGGCCAGCGTGAAATGTCACGGGCGCAGAGGCTCAGCAACCAGCTAGCAGGATGCGTAACGGGATGTTGAGACTGTCTGCCCCATTGGCCTCTGTGAAAAACGGTCAAGTTTATCAGTACGGTTGATACTTCGCGCGTCAGGGCTCGCAGAGCTTTCTGAGACGTAGGGCATCGTCTAGGACGACCCAGAACCAGCTGATCGGGTAGGGCAAGGCAGGGCTGCCAGCAAGGGCACATGCAATCGCAGCGTCTGGGCTTTGCGAGAAGCTGATCAGGCGGCAGTATGGGTCACTGCCGCTCCAGATTGGTCCTATGGCTGTCCGGTTCCGCCGGTTGCGCCATAGACCTGGCCTGTCACATAACTCGCTGCCGTCGAGGCGAGTAGGACGTAGACAGGTGCGAGCTCAACAGGTTGGCCAGGTCGCCCGATTGGGGTGCTACTGCCGAAGCTTTTGAGGTTCTCCATGGTTTGACCGCCACTGACCTGCAAGGGCGTCCAGAACGGGCCGGGCGCCACCGCGTTGACCCGTATGCCTTTGTCGATCAGTTGTTTGGCCAGGCATTTGCTGAAGTTGACGATGCCGGCTTTGGTCATGGAGTAGTCGAGCAGATTTGGCGGCGGGTCGTAGGTCGTCACCGAGGAGGTGTTGATGATCGCGGCGCCGGCAGGCAGATGTGGCACGGCGGCTTTGGTAATCCAGAACATCGCGTACAGGTTGGTTTTCAGCGTCCAGTCGAATTCTTCGGTGGTGATGTCTAGAATCGATTGTTCGCTGTTTTGCCGCGCCGCGTTGTTGACCAGGATGTCGAGTCCGCCCAACTCTTCCACTGCCTGCTCCACCAACCGTTTGCAGAACGCTTCGTCGCGGATATCGCCAGGCAGGGCCACGGCTTTGCGCCCGGCTTCGCGAATCAGCCGCACGACATCCTGAGCATCGGGTTCTTCATCGGGCAGATACCCGATGGCAACGTCTGCTCCTTCACGGGCAAAGGCTATCGCAGCAGCGCGCCCGATGCCTGAGTCGCCACCGGTTATGAGGGCCTTGCGACCAGCCAAACGGTTGCTGCCGTGGTAGCTGGACTCGCCATGGTCAGGTTTGGGGTCCATCTTTTGTGCCAGGCCTGGCCATGGCTGTGGTTGAGCCGAAAAGGGTGGTTGCGGATAGATTTTTTTCGGCGAGCGCAGCGGGTCAGGGGGCGGCATGGTTGTGGTGGACGCTGTGCTGGCGGTCTGGCCCAGGGCTGAGGCTGTCGCACCGACTGCTACGGTGGCGGCAGCGCCTTGAATGAGTCGGCGGCGAGAGAGGGGATGATCATCGGAATGCATGGCTGCTCCTGATGGGCTATGCAGCACCTCGCGGTCCGTTGCTTGATGTCGCACTGGGTCAGCCCGTCCAAGCCGTTGACGGGTTTTTAAGGTGTCTTTATAGATGCGCCAGCCCCGGGGCCGTTCATCCAGGCTGATGGTCGGTATCTAGGTGAGTGGGCCGTCTGCATGTCGTTCTGACCCCGCTGCCCGACTGGCGGATGCGCACTATCCAGACTTGCACGGCTCGAAGCTTTAGGTCAGTTGGGGCCTGTAGCGAGGTGAAACATGCGAGATGAAATGCTGGAAACGCACATGAATATCGGCCAGCTGTTAGCCGCGAACGATGCTAGCAATGGGGAGTCGCTTCCAGGCGATCCAGAAGGCGCCACCATCAACGATGCGCCCATGTCCGATCCGGATACGGGGGATGTCGGCGAAGAGGACGCTGATATGTTCGAAGACGACCCAACCATCCCTACCGAGTAGCGAGCGCTGCACCGTGCGCTCAACCGTATCAACCTGTAGCAGGCCAAAAAAAACCGCAGTCGCGCTGGGCTGACTGCGGTTTCTATCCAAGCCTTTCTTGGCTGGAGTTTCGCTGTTAGCGGTTGAACGCAGCACCTGTGCCGATGACGCTGGCAGATGGCAGCAACTGGCTGATGAAGCGATTCCAACGGGTAATGCCGGCTGGCCCAACGAACACGACGTCCTGCGGCTGCAGCGGGAAATGCTGAGCCAAGGCAAAGGCCGCTGGGGACTCGGCGTTCAGCTGGAACACAGTAGCCTTCTCAGTGGCAATGTTCTGCGCGCCTCGAATAACGTAGACGGCCTCACCGTCAGCCGTGTCCTGACGAATACCGCCTGCGGTGCCGATCGCGTCCATCAGGTTCAGGCTGGTTGCCTTGAATGTCATGGCTTGCGGCTGATTGACTTCACCCAGTACATAGATCTTCTTCTGGTCGTTGTACGGCAAATGGAGCTGGTCGCCGTCTTTGAGGTAAACCTGGTGCAACCAGGAATCAGGGCGATTCAGGTCGTCGAGATCGATCATGTACTCGCGGCCGTCGCGCTTGAGCATCAGGCCTGAGAGGTCTGCAGTATCGGTGTCGACACCGGCCTGGCCGATGACTTGCACAATGGTCATTGGTGCGGTGGTCACTTCCACTTCACCAGCGGTATTGAAGGCGCCAGAGAGCACGACGCGCTGGCTACCGAAGCGCAGGAGGCTCACGTCAACCTGAGGGCTGTCGATGTAGTTTGCCAGCCGCTTGGAGATATCCGAACGCAGCTGCTCGATTGTCTTGCCAGCTGCTTCGACATTTCCGATATAGGGATAGAAGAGGGTGCCATCGGGGCGTACCAGGCGACCGTTAGCGTCCAGCTGTTGCTGCGGACCTGACGGAGCTGTCAGTTCGGGGTGGTCCCAGACGGTGATATAGAGCAGGTCGTTCGCGCCAATGCGATAGGTCTCAGGCTTGAAGCTCAGCAGCTCCTGTTTGCTGGAGGTGCCCTGGTCGGACGACAGCTCACCTTTGAGCATATCGGGGGTGATGCGCATCAGCTGGACTGTACCGTCTTCGACTTCCGCGCCGTCCTTGAACTGGTCGGGATCTAAATGCTGGCCAGGAGCGAAAACGCATCCCTGCAGCACCAGCACGGAAGAGAAAGCGAGAGCAAATAAAGGTTTCATGGTTTCTTCATCCTTGACGGAATAGTTGTTTTTTACGAAGTGAAACTGCGCAATTCACTTTTGGTTGAAAGAGCGAACAAGCACTGATGCGTCAGCCCGACTGCTCATGAAGCTCATCCGAGGTGCAACTGAACGCATCCAATCTTCCTGCTCCTCGATGTCGCTACTGCAAGCTCGGAAGGACCGCCTCCGTGACCCAATGTAAGACCGCTACCTGATGAGCCACTCAATAGCTTTCGCTCGATCTGGTTGAGAGTTTTCCTCAAGCGGAAACAGACGCTGCATGACTCACAGTAGCCATAGACCGCTTCGTTTCTCTGCGGTTCACGACGATGCGCATAATTGGAACGATGTCGAGAGGGCGGCGGATGAGTGAAAAATTCAAACGTATTGGTCGCGCAAAATCATATGTTCAGCTACCCGCAGTGATTCCCAGGGTTCGGCGCTCGCGCTGCCATCGGGGCTGGAAGCTGGCAGCAGTGGTGAGTGGCTGTGCTGAAAGCACACCTGGCGTTACGCGCTGGTCTTGGCGGGATGCTCAATCATCCAGCGCAGGGTGTCCTTCAGTTCGATTCGGGGCATGTCGCCAATCAGTGAGTCCAGTTTGGCTCGGTTGCCAAACAGGTTTTTCACGTCAGCGCTGCGTACAAAGGCGGGGTTGACCCTGACTTCCATCTGGTGCCCTGAGATAGCAGCAGCCTGGTCGAGCACGTACTCGAGTGTATAGGCCGAACCCGAGCAGATATTGACGGTTTCGCCAACCGCTGCGGGCGTTTCGAGCAGCCGACGATAGGCTTGGACAACCTGACGGACATCGCAGAAGTCGCGTGCGATATCCAGATTACCAAGCTCGATGACACTGGCTCGACGGCGCGTATGCGAAATGATCTTGGGTATGAGAAATTGCTCAGCCTGCCCTACGCCGGTGTAGTTGAAGGGGCGGGTAACGATCAACGGTAAGCGGCCCTGATACAACTTGGCGAGGAACTCCATCGCCGCTTTGCTCACGGCGTAATCGTTGGCCGGCGCAAAGGGTGACAACTCATCCAGGACACCCTCGGTCGCGTTGCCATAGACGTTTGCGCTACTGGCCAGCAAAACGCCTTCAAGTTCGATCGAGGTTGAGCGTAGCGCTTCGAGAAGGTGTCGTGTGCCGAGCAGGTTGGCGGTGTAGATCGCATCGGCATCGGTATGGGCCACAAACGAAACTGCCGCCAGGTGCACGACGTAGGTTGGCCTTATCTCTGCCAGCAGTGTCCGCAGCATTTGAGCATCATTCAGCGAGCAGCAGTGGATAGCTGATACCGCTGGTGGCAGCTCGCCGGTTGGCTGACGGTAGCTGAGGCCATGGACTTCGTAGCCGCAGGCTGCGAGTTCTTCGGCCATATAGCGTCCGGTAAACCCCGTGACGCCGGTAATCAGCACTTTACGCATGGTCTTCCCGATAGGATGAGTTCCAATTTCAACAGCGATTCCTACCTTGTATAGGCATGGGATATTGCGCCCCGGTTACGCTCTTCCTTGTCGCTGTTGCCTGGGGGCTAAGGTCTGCCGTGTGGGTCTCTGGTATAACAAACTGGCCGCTCGCAACACACCGGCCACGCAGTGCCTGGCCCGGTTACGCCGATGGGAATAACCGAGCGTCAGCCAAGTCTTTGGCGCGTTAGCGGCAGCCAACCAATCGCACTAGAACGAAAAGCCTTGCTGATTGCGACGCAGGTCCGCATCAACCATCATGCGGCACAGTTGTTCCAGCGAAGTTTTGGGCTCCCATCCCAGCACGTCCTTGGCCTTTTGTGGGTCGCCAATGAGGAGGTCGACTTCCGCCGGGCGGTAGTACTTGGGATTGACCCGCACGACAATTTTGCCGGTTGCCGAATCCACCGCCTGCTCCTGTTCGCCGGAGCCTTCCCATTTGAGTTCGACATCAACGGCCTTGAATGCCAGTGTCACGAAGTCACGCACGGTCTCAGTGCGGTTGGTCGCCAACACGAACACATCGGGCTCGTCCGCCTGCAGCATGCGCCACATGCCCTCGACATATTCCTTCGCAAAACCCCAATCTCGTTTCGCATCGATATTGCCGAGCTCCAGCACGTCAAGCTGACCCAGCTTGATCTTGGCTACCGAGTCGGTGATTTTCCGGGTCACGAATTCGCGGCCGCGTAGAGGCGATTCATGATTGAAGAGAATGCCGCTGCAACCAAAGATGCCGTACGACTCTCGGTAGTTGATGGTCATCCAGTGTGCATACAGCTTGGCAACGCCATAGGGGCTACGAGGATAGAAGGGCGTGGTTTCGGCTTGCGGGATGGCCTGGACCTTGCCGAACATCTCCGAGGTTGAGGCTTGATAGAAGCGGATCTTCGGATTAACGATCCGGATGGCTTCCAGCAGATTTACTGCGCCTGCGCCGGTGATGTCCAGCGTGGTCAGCGGCTGCTCGAAGGAAACCCCCACAAAGCTCTGCGCGGCGAGGTTATAAACTTCGGTAGCGCCAGTGCTTTCCAACAACCGAATGCTGGAGGAGAGGTCGGTCAGGTCATATTCAACGAGATGCAGGTTGGGATGCTTGTCGATGCCCAGCTCTTCGATTCGCCAGAAGTTGACTGAGCTGGTGCGACGAAACGTGCCGTAGACGGTATAACCTTTCTCCAGCAGCAGTTCTGCCAGATATGCGCCGTCTTGTCCTGTAATGCCCGTGATAATCGCTTTCATGTTCTTCCTTGTTTGAGGATGTTTTACGCAAAAAATGCTTTCGCTTAAATTTCGTCTGCACATGGTGCAGACAAACAGCAAATGTTCACTATATGGAGCTGCCGATCTACCTGACCACGGCTGATCGGCATAGCTGTAATGACTAATACGTAATCAGGACTCCTGTTTGGCAGGGCTGGCTTTCTGCCTGGCGCTTTTCTCTCGTAGAAAGGCAGGCACGATATAGAGCGCGTCGATCCAGTAGCGTTTGGCCAATCTGCGAGGCTCCATGCACATACGATGTAGCCATTCGAGCTTGTACTCGCGCATCCAGGCCGGAGCCCGCTTGATCGTGCCTGTTGCAAATGAGATCGAAGCGCCAATGCTGAAGCCCATGCCTGTACGTTCGTGGGGTTGTGTTGCCGCCGCCAGAACTTCTCCACGCGGCGTGCCCACAGCGTAAAGCACCAGTTCGGAAGGGTTTTCCCGAATGAACTGTAAGCACCGCTGCACTTCTTCCGGTTTCTTTATAAAACCCATCGGTGGGTTGTAGTGATAAAGATCGATACCGGGGTACAGAGCCCGAAGTTTGTCGGCTTCGGTCTGTGCTGAACCGATCAGAACTACCCGCAAGCGGTCAGTGTTAGCCCATTTGAGCAAATCGAGAGTCAGGTCGCTTCCAGGAATGGCTTCGTCCAGATGGATGCCAAGCCTGCTTAGCAGGGACAGCAGAATCCGGCTGTCACAGAGTCGCCAACGCGCTTTAGCGTAAGCGTCACGCAGCTGGTCATCGTGCTCCAACTGAACGAGGTGATCCACGTTCGGCGTCACCACAAACGAATAGGGTTGCTTGACGCCCTCGCGTATGCAGGACAATAACGTCTTCTTATTGCCAGAATAAAAGTCTATTCCGAACGCATTAGTATCACTCGACACTCATTGCTACTCCCTTGAAGGCGCCCTTGATACCTGACCAGGCGAGGGTGGGATTTCTGTATTCCTTGATCGTTGTAACAGCCGACAGCAAGAACGCTGAGGTGATCGCGAATGTCGGGCCATAGAAACGCTTATTGAAGCGGGTGGCTGCACGGTTGCGGTAGTAGTGATAAAACGCCGAGCGGTTACCCAGACTGAGTGAGCCGTAGTGATAAAGGCGGCTTTCAGGGATGACTTTCGTCGAAACACCGAAGCGTTTGGCACGGTATTGCCAATCCACCTCTTCGAAATACATGAAGTAATCTTCATCCATCAGACCGATCTCTTCGGTCAGAGCAGCCGAAAACGCCAGGCTGCAGCCCATGATGTAATCCGGCACATGCTGAGGGTTTTGCTGCTGTGACGCTTCGATACTTTGGTCTTTTCCGAGCAAACGAGCCTTGCCCAGAATCGGATAGAGTTTTCCGCCTCCATAGCACTCCAGACGACCTGTATCGGCGCTCAACACGAGCGAGCCGACAAACTGACGATCGTTTCGCTGCAGCGCTTCCAATAGGGGCGAAAAAGCATCGCTGTCGACATAGGTATCGTTATTTATCACCCAGAAATAATCAGGTTGCAGGTGCTCCATTGCCCAGCGCAAGCCGTAATTGTTGCCCCCTGCATAACCGCTGTTCTCGGGGTTGCAAAGTAGCGTCACGTTTGCACAGGCTTTGTCGTCCAGCCAGCTTTGAAGGGCTAGAGCGGAGCCGTCCTGTGAGTCATTGTCGACGATGACGATATGGTTGATCGTCGCGCAATGCTTCAGCAGGCTTTCAGCGCAGCTGATAGTTTCAGTAGCAGCTTTGTAGTTGAGGATAAGCGCGACGTTCATGTACTCGTTCCTTGCTGCGAAGATGGCGTGCCCGTAAAGCGATTATGACGAAAAGCATACAAATCACTGGTTGGGTATATTCAAATAGGCCATTTAGGGGCCATATAACAAAGAAGGCCAGCATTACGGCGTATACGAACTCCATATTGCTATTGATGCTGCGAGCGATACGCTGGTATACGAACAACGTCAGCGGTACGAGTAGAAAGGTCAGAAAACCAAAGCGAAAAAGTGTGCCGATAATGCCGATATCGGAGAGAAAGAAATGCTCACCGAAATAAGGGATGAACCCGTCCTGCCACATCAAGGACAACGATCCACTTGGTAGCCAGCTCACCATATTTAGATGGCTGAACACCGACGCGATTGTATGTGGCCGCACGCCGTCCTCAACGTCGCCGTCCAGACTGCTCTCGTAGAATTCGACGTTCAACCCGAGCACTTCAAGTAGCTCTGGATAGAAGTAAAGCGGAGACAGCAGGACGCAAAGGGAGGCTGCCCAGACAATGGCCTTGGCTCTTAGCGAGAACAGCGTGAACGCTAAACAGAGAACAATTAGTTGGCGTGTTTGTGTTGCGAACACCAGGGTCAGCAATAGCACGGCAGCGATAACGAGGTAGACGTTTCGTTGACGTTGCTCTCCGCTGATAGGCGACTTACCTTTTGCCCAGATCTGGATGCTATAGAAGTAGGCGAAGCAGATCAGAAATGGCCCAATTGAAGAGCGATCCGGGCGGTCCCATGACGTCTGCTCTTCACGCAGATCCGGAAGCATTCCGAACTTGAAGCACCAGGATAAGAAGACTGCTATCAGTGCAGCATAAATGAGCGCATGTTCGAATTGGCGCGTGCTGATGTGCTTGGCGAGCAGCAGGAGCGGCACAAAGCCGAACGTGAAGAGAATCCGCCGCTCTTCGATCAGTCCGTACGTAATAGGCTGCCCGAACGTGAAAAAGGAAAAGATGGCCGGGAGAACGGTGAATACGAATACGCTATAAAACGCGTAATACATCAGGATGCGAAATTCTCTGGATGCCTCATCAGTGCTTGAGAGAATCAACAGAAGCGACAGACCCAAGCAAACAGCCAGATAGGCCTCATTGAGAAATTTGAAGCCAATTGGGTTATGCGTACTGTCGCCGAAGACGGAGAAGTGCAAGACGATCGCTAGCACGGTCAACGGCAAAAAGAAGAATCTCGAGCTTATGTTTGTCATTCACCTGGGTCCTTCGGTGCTTTTCCATTCCAGTGTCACTGAGCCGCCACAAACTCAAGCTTTCTAGCATCGCTACGTTGATGCTCTTTGTATCGTCGCTCGACGTACCGCTGAGATCAGCACTTCATCAAGCAGCTTTATCCAGTCACGTTCGATAGTGGCTGGCCGTCTGAGTTCCGCTCGCATTAAGCCGCCCGACGTAAAGGTTAAGCTTGGACAAGCGAGTCGCGGCAGGGTTGCGTCCGATTCACGCATGGACCAAAACTTTCTGAACCGCTTCACGTCGTCTGTAGTGGCTTAAGGCCCGCATGCCTGCTTAACGGGGAGAGGGACCGAACTCCGTGCAGCTGTTGGAAATGTGTTTCTGCATGACGTTCATCTGCGGTCTATCCTTGCCGTCGATAGGTTCAACCGCCAAAACGTACTTGCCCCAACCGGGGCCGCCTGCCCAATAAGCGCTCGGAATGCAGTTTTCATTGAGGTAGCCGAGCAGGTTGTCCATAGCGATCAGCATCGACTCAGAGTGACCAGGAACACCGTACTCGCCCAGGAAACCTTTCAGGTTGTTTTCCTTCAGCCATTCGACGAACGGCCGAGCCCGCTCCACGCCCAGCATCGGGTCAACCGTTTCATCTTTCGCGTAGCGTCCCGAGAAGTCCTTGTCCAGGTACAGGTGCCCTTCATAGATGATCTTGTCGGCCGGATCATTGATCACGAAATTCTCGTTGACCTTGCGCCAATGAAACGTGCTGGCCCAGCGGTCACCTTCAACGAATATCAAGGTGTCCATGTCCACCTGGCGAATAGCGTCTACAGCTGCCTGCGCAGCCGCGGGCCACAGTCCATCAGTGGAATGTGGTTCGTTCATGATGTCGTAGCCGAACAGTGCAGGATGGTCTTTGAATTTTGTCGCAAGCTTACGCCAGACATTTGCGTAGGCTTCATAAGGGACATCTTCGCTCCCGATCAGCTCGCCCTTGTATCTAGCGTAGTTATGCATGTCCAGAATGACTTTCTGATCATGCTCAGCGGCGAAATCGAGCGTGCGTTCGAGCAGCCGCATTTGATCAAAGTTGACGCCCTTGTAAAGATCATGTTGGAGGCGCTCCCATATGAACGGAAAGCGAATCAGCCGGATGTTTTTATCTGCGTAATACTTGAAGTACTTTTTTTCCGGGTAGAAATAGTTGGTTCCAACTTTTCCTGGGGTGATGTGCGGGGCGAAATTGGCACCGGACATGTTGATGCCGATCAGGTCAATGCCTGGACTCTTTTCATCAGGCTGAGCATGCGCAAGCGATATGCATCCGGCAACAGCCAGCCCCGCCAGTAACTTTGCGTAGCGAAGCAGTGAAGGGCGATTGCAATTTTCCATGATCGTGGGGGGTCTCCAGTGGCCGGTGTCACTCGGGACTTATTGATGTCCAGGCGAGTTATCGGTGCGAGCCGTCCTCCCGGTGAATAGGGGGGCGGCTCGGGAGGACGGCAGTTGAGGGTCAGTTGGTGGCAAAGCCTGAGGAGCGATACCAAATTCAGTATCGGGTTACTTGCTCTGATACTCGTACTGGTAATAACCGTACTCGCTGTAGGTAGAGGCCTTGCGGATCACGGCGTTGAAAATCACACCCTTGACCAAGATGCCGTTCTGCTCGAGACGGCGTTTGGCAAACTCGATTTCCTTGACGCCGTTGAGGCCGTAGCGAGTAACCATCAGCGTGGTGCCGGCCTGGCTGCCGACCAGTGCGGCGTCGGTTACGGCCAGGATTGGCGGAGTATCAAAGATCACCAGGTCGTACATGCTGCTGATCTCTTTGACGAAGCGCGAGAAATTCTCATGCATCAACAGTTCCGACGGGTTGGGCGGAAGCTGACCATGGGTGATCACATGCATGTTGTTCAGCTGGGTTTTCTGAATGGCGTCGAACAGCGTGATGCGACCAGACAGAATGTCGGACAGGCCCTTTTCACTCTGGCACCGCATGACCTTGTGCAGATACCCCTTGCGCATGTCGGCGTCGATCAGCAGCACTTTCTTGCCCGATTGAGCGATGACTGCAGCAAGGTTGCTGGTTACGAATGACTTACCGACCGCTGGGCTTGGGCCTGTGACCATGAGAATGTTGTTCTTGGCTTCGATCATTGCGAAGTGCAGGCTTGTACGGAGGCTGCGCATGGCCTCGGTCGCCAAATCGGCCGGATCGTTGATCGAAAGCAGGTACGAGGCGCTGCTCTTGTCCCGCTTGAAATTCGCCAGGCGTTTTTCAAGCTGATTCTGTTTCTCGCTGAACGGAATCGCCGCATACACCGGGATGCCAACGCGCTCGATTTCTTCGGGGTTTTCGACACCGCGCTTGAGCGCTTCGCGAACATAGACGAAGGCCACGGCGAGGATCGCGCCCAGCAAGGTAGCCACGATGACGATCAGAGGTTTGTTCGGTTTGATTGGCTGGTCAATATCAGCAGCGGCATGGTCAACGATACGCACGTTGCCCACGGTGCCGGCGCGGATAATGTCCAGCTCCTGGGTCTTGTTCAGCAGCATCGAATAGGTTTCGGAGGAAACCTCGACGTCCCGGTTCAGGCGCAGCAATTCCTGCTGAGTTGACGGCAAGGTGCCAATCTGCTTTTCCAGCTCGGTTTTCTGAGCTTGCAGCTGATTGATCTGGTTCATCAGCGCCTGGAAGTTCGGGTGCTGGCGGGTAAATCGGCTTTCCATCTCGGTACGTTTGAGATTTTGTTCGGAAATCTGGCTCTCTAGATCGACGATCCGGTCGAGCACCGACTGGGTTTCCGCAGAGATGTCCACGGAACGGTTACCGGTTTGGAACTCGTTCAGTGCTGTCTGTGCGGCGTCCAGCTTCTTGCGCACCTCAGGCACCTGCTCGCTCAAAAACTCCAGGCTCTGAGTCGCTTCCGCCGCATTGCGCGCGATGTTCTGGTCGACGTAACGCTGAGCTACCGCCTCGAGTACCGTTACAGCCTTGGCCGGATCCTTGTCCTCCAGTGTCACGTTGAGAATGCCGGACTGCTTGCCGCGCTCACCGGCGTTCAGGCGATTCTGATAATCCTCGGTGGTGGCGTAGGTACGGTTTTTCACTACGGAAAAGGTTGTGCCCGGGCGTGCGTTCAGTTCCGCAACGGTGATTCCATAATCCGGCGTTTCGATCGGCTCGCCGACGATTCCCTGCACCACAACCTCGCCATCGGGGTCGCGCAGGATGAAGCCGTTGTTTTCGGCAGCTTCAAGCGTCAGCTCTTCACCATGCATCTGGTCTGGCACGATCAACTGTGTGACGCGCAGCGACTCGCCGCCCCAGGCATAGGCCTCGAAGCCTTCTGGATGCCAGCCCAACTCACCTTCTTCGCTGGGTTCGAAACGGCGGAAAATGTAGCCGCCGATCACCGGGAAATGGTGGGGCTCGATGATGATATCGAGGTTTAGGTCTTCGACCGCGCCGCCAACGACCGAACGCGACTTCAGCAGGGCGATTTCAGTTTGTGCGGGGGAAACGGCCGGGGCGGTGCCAACCACGTCAGTCAGACTTGGCAGGCCGCCTTTCGCCTGGATTTGAATCATGGCGCTGGCCAGATAGACCGGTGTGGCGAGTAGCGCATAGGCAACACCGAGCGCTGCAAAAAAACCGGTGATGGCGAGAATCAGCGCTCGGTTATTCAGGAACGTATCAAAGAGGTGGGCAAGATCGATGTCCTTTTCCTCTTTTGTTTCATAGATGGGGCGCGGCATGGTGGTCATTGAAGTTCCTTCTTCTTATTTCAGGTAAGGAATCCAGCTTTCGACGGACTGAGTCAGAAGGCTGTGAACATGTTCAAAGGCGGGCTTGGACTGGCGATATGGATCCGGTATTTCCGTATCGTCCAGCCATTTACCTAGCAAGAAGGTTTTGCCATGTACTTCTGGCGCTATCTGGCGGATATGCTGGATATGACTCTGTTCCATCGTGAGAATCAGATCCGCCTGGTGCAGCATCTCGCTGTCAACTTGCCGGGCGCGATGGGACGTATGTTCCAATCCGTGGTCCGTAAGCACTTCATGTGCAGTCTTATCCATTGGGTTGCCTACTAAAGCACCTATACCCGCCGAGCTGATAGTTAAGCCTTGGCCCTTCAGTTTGTGGGCAAGCAACGCTTCGGCTGCGGGGCTTCGGCAAATATTGCCCACGCAGACGATCAATATGTTGTGGAACATTCAGTTCAGCCTCGTAGCCCTGATGTAATGGGCAAACAAGCCTGCCTGTTACAGAACGCAAATCTGATAATGGCTCGTTTCATTAGTTCAATCTTCCTGCTGCGCTTGCGCATGTCTTGTGGCGTACCTGCCAAGTTGGAGCTGATTTATGCGTGGCAGTCAGTAGACGTCTTTGTTGAACAGCAGGGCAGGGATGGTCCGGGCGAGGATGTAAAGATCGAACCAGACCGACCAGCGCTCGATGTAGTCGAGGTCGTACTCGACACGCTTTTCGATCTTCTCGACTGTGTCCGTCTCGCCGCGGTAGCCATGAATCTGCGCCCAGCCAGTAATGCCCGGCTTGACGCGATGACGTGCGGAGTACTCTGACACCGCGTCTTCGAAAAGAACGCCTGCCGCTTTGGTCGCTGTTGCATGGGGGCGAGGCCCTACCATCGACATGCTGCCAAGGAAGACATTCAGCAGCTGTGGCAGCTCATCGAGACTGGTTTTGCGAATGAAGCGGCCGACCCGAGTGATGCGGTCGTCATTACGGGTGGTCTGGCGTTCGGCGTTGGCATCGGACTTGGCGTGATACATCGAGCGGAACTTGAAGACTTCGATCAAACGGTTGTTGTAGCCGTAACGCTTCTGTTTGAACAGGACCGGACCGGGCGAGTCGAGCTTGATAGCCAGGGCCAGCAGCAGCATCACCGGAGCGGCCGCAAGAAGTGCAAAGCTGGACAGAACGATATCTTCGATGCGTTTGAACATCGGTGACCAGCCACGCAACGGCAGGTCCGAAGCGATCAGGGTCGGCAATCCACCGACTTCGGTGATGCGCTTGTTCGCATGGCGGAAGGCGACCATATCCGGAACGAGCAGTACGTTGACCGGAAGCTTGCGCAATTCACTGATGACCTGGCCAATACGGCTATCGGCGAACCACGGCAAAGCGACCAGCACTTGGGTCACCTTTTCTTCACGGATCATCTGTTCCAGATCGCGGGTATTGCCAAGCAATGGCAGATCCGCAAGTGTCTTCGGTAGGCGCTCGAGTCGGTCGTCAATAAAACCAAGGACGCCGGTGCGGATATCCCGATGATGAGCCAGATACTCTGCGACCCGTACACCGTTGTCGGTGCCACCCAAAATAACGGCGTTCTGCAGATATACGCCTTTCGACATCAGGCGGCGGAACAGGGCGAGCATCATCAGTCGCTCGGCCCCGAACAGGATGCCGCTGGTAACGAACCAGAAGGTCAGGTGTTTGGCTTCGAGGTAGCCAAACATGCCAAGGCCCTGGTGCATGAAAATCATCAGGCTGAAAGCTGCCGCCCAAGCGACGAGCATCGTGCGGAAGCGCAGGAGCGTACTGAACACTTCCTCGCTGTAAATGCCTACCGACTGAAAGATGACTACGCTGATGACGCCGAAAAACATGAGAAAGGTGCTGAACGTGCCTCCGCCGGCCGGCAAGTCAAGGGGCAGAAAGAGCAGCAACAGGACGCCCGGCAGCACAGCAGTCAGCCCGTGTATCAGGCGAATGCTGGCAAGAAAGTAGTCAACGAAACTGGGGTGGGCGTACTCAAGGGTTCCAACGGACTGTAAGCGCATACAAGGCTCCTTCCTACGGCTATTGCTAGCTCAATACTCGTTTTGATCGCCGCGATCCGCGGTTCTGATGGCAGGCCGCTACTGCAACCTCCACCTGGACTAGTGCTCCGACCGCCGCTCCTGAAATGAGTTCACAAAATGCGTAGCGCGCACTGTTTGGGCGGAAAGAATTAAATGGGGCTCGCAACTCGTTGATATCCAACCGATAACCTGAGCGAATCAGTCTTAAGCGACGCTTATAGACGCCTCGTCTCTGACCGGTGGTAGGGTGCCCTGCGGCCCCGGCTTAAGCCTTGGGTAGCTGCGTCCGGACAACTTATGTGGCCTGAATGGGTCTACACGCGCACACCGAAACGGATGGTTGGAACGATTGGCATGAATGAATCCAAGGCATTGCTCGTCCTTCACGGCAAGCAGGGGCTCAATGAAGAGTTAAGGGCAGCCGTTCACGAATGGCGCCAGCTCGGAAACGACCTGGCCGTGCGGGTTACCTGGGAATCGGGGGATACCGCTCGGCTGGTTCAGGAAGCGCTTGCGGCAGGTTATCGAACGCTGGTCTCAGGTGGGGGGGATGGAACGCTCCGAGAAATGGCCCAGGCTTTGGTGGACAGCGGGGTCGACGCAAGCCTGGCTGTGTTGCCGATGGGCACTGCCAACGATTTTGCACATGCCGCGGAAATCCCTCTCGAGCCATTCGATGCACTTACCTTGCTCAATCGGGAGCCGGTGTGGGTGGACGTCGGCGAGATGAACGGCGACTTGTTCATGAACATGGCGACCGGTGGTTTTGGCTCTAAAGTGACGGCCACGACTTCCGCGGAGTTGAAGCGGGTGCTGGGCGGAAGCGCCTATCTGCTGACGGGCCTGTCGCGCTTTAGCGAATTGCGTTCGACCTGGGGGCACTTCGTGGCGCCGGGTTTCAGCTGGGAAGGAGAATTCCTCGCTCTGGGCATCGGCAATGGCCGCCAGTCTGGTGGTGGACAGCAGCTTTGTCCTCAGGCATCGATCGATGATGGGATGCTTGATATCTGCATCGTCCCGGCGCCCGCCGATGCGGTAGGGACGCTTGGCACCTTGATCAGCGGTGGTCTACTGGGCATCGATACGGTGTCGGTCAAGGCGCGGGCGCCCTGGCTCGAGGTCGATGCGCCCGAAGAACTCAGTATCAATCTCGACGGAGAGCCTTTCGCCGCGAAACGCATGTGTTTCTCGGTGAAGCGTCGCGCGTTGCGGCTGCATCTTCCGGTAGACAGCCCGCTTCTGCGTGACGAGCCGTTGATCGAACATGAGGAGCCGCTTGCCTGACCGGAGAGGATCCCCTGACGGGAACACCGACTCCGGGCAATAAATCTCTTGCTGTTCGATAAAGCATGGGCACTATTGGCCGATATCGTCTAAGTCCGTATTCGCCAAGGAGCCCGCAATGGCCGGCATTCTAGAGTCAGTCGATCAACGCACCCGATTGGTGGGGCAGAATCGTCTGGAGATTCTCATGTTCCGGCTCTCTGGCCGGCAAAAATTTGCAATCAACGTCTTCAAGGTCCAGGAGGTGGTGCAGCTTCCCAAGATGACGTTGATGCCGCACCGACACAATTCGGTTTGTGGCGTGGTCAATCTCCGCGGCCAGACGTTGCCGGTTATCGACCTGTCGCGCGCTATCGGCCTGCGCCCGCTGGTTCCGGATGAGCGCAGCACCATCATCGTGACCGAATACAACCGCTCCATTCAGGCGTTTCTGGTCGGTGGCGTGGACCGCATCCTCAACCTCAACTGGGAAGAGGTATTGCCGCCTCCAACCACGGCCGGGCGCCAGCACTACCTGACCGCGATCACCAAGGTCGACGACCAATTGGTCGAGGTGATCGATGTCGAAAAGGTATTGGCCGAAATCGTGCCATACGACACAAGCATTTCGCCGGATCGTCTGAAAGATCCAGTGCTGGAACGCGCCCGCGGTCGCGAAGTGCTTTGCGTCGACGACTCGACCGTGGCGCTGTCGCAGCTGCGTGAAACCCTGAGTCAGCTCGGTATCACTGTGCACACCGCCAGCGACGGTATGAAAGGACTGAACAAGCTCAAGGCTTGGGCTGACGCCGGCGAAGCGCTTACCGATCGGTTGCTGATGGTCTTTACCGATGCCGAGATGCCCGAAATGGACGGTTACCGGCTGACCACCGAGATTCGAAACGACCCGCGTCTTCGTGATCTCTACGTCGTGCTCCATACCTCGTTGTCGGGAAGCTTCAACCTGGCGATGGTGCAGAAAGTTGGTTGCGATAACTTCCTTTCCAAATTCCAGCCGGAGAAACTGGTCGACGTCATCCGGGAACGGCTATTGCTGGATGAGAAAGGTTAACTGCCCATCACTTGAGGCTTCTATCGCATGCATCTTTCATCACTGTACCGCTTCCCACTCAAGTCCGGTGCAGGTGAAATACTTGAAGAGGCATACAGCGATGCGCTTGGGCTGATCGGTGATCGTCGCTGGATGGCCGTCGATGCAGAATCGGGCAAGTTCCTGTCTCAACGGGTTCTGTCCCAGATGGCGCTGCTGCAAGCGCGTTGGCAGAGCGAGCAGCTGCTACGACTCGACGCACCGGATATGGAGTCTCTGTCGGTCAAGGTGCCCGGGCCGTCGGACGGCGAGCGTGGTGTCCTGATCTGGCGCGATAGCCTGAGGGTACCGGATGCCGGCGATGAAGCTGCGGCTTGGCTGACACAACTGCTGGGCCGTTCAGCCCGGCTCGTTTATCTGCCGACGGAACGGGGAATTCAGGTCGATCCGGGTTACGCGCAGCCAGGCGAACGAACCGCTCTTAGCGATGGTTTTCCGTTCTTGCTGATCGGCCAGGCGTCGCTTGATGACCTCTGCGCTCGCGTGGGCCGCCCACTCGACATGCTCCGATTCCGACCGAACCTCGTGGTAGCAGGTGCAGAGCCTTACGCTGAGGACAGCTGGCGCCGTATCCGAATCGGCGCCATCGAGTTTCGCGTGGTGAAGCCCTGCTCGCGCTGCGTCATTCCTACCATCGATCCTCTGACGGCTGAGCGAAGTTCTGACAAAGAGCCACTGGCTAGCTTGATGACGTATCGAAAAGGCGAGGGTGGGGTGTTCTTCGGTCAGAACCTCATCGCTGAGGGGACCGGCCAACTGAAAGTAGGCATGCCAGTCGAAGTTCTCGAATAACGAGATCCTCGTCCTGGCACTCGGTCTCCTGCTTCACCCTGGTTGCTTCGTATCGCTTGAAGCATTCCACGCCGAACAACCGGTTACGCCCTGGCTATCCGGCGTGTACATGTTCTCCTACTGACTTTCGAAGTAGCGCTCATGCCACTCCACGAGTGGCTGCGGCGCATTTAGCTTCTGCCCGTAAATCACCGAGTAGGTGAGCACGTTTTGCACGTACTGGCGCGTTTCGTCGAACGGGATGTTCTCGACCCAGACGTCGAATGGCAGATGCTGCGCATTCTTGAGCCACTGGCGAACTCTGCCCGGACCAGCGTTATAGGCAGCCGATGCGAGCACACGGTTGCCCTTGAACTGACCGTAGATCTGGCTGAGATAGGCCGCGCCCAGCTGAATGTTGGTATTCGGGTCCAGTACTTGCCGCTGGGACGCGAGCGGGATGTTGAACCGCTTGGCCGTCTCCTTGGCCGTAGCTGGCATGAGTTGCATCAGCCCACTCGCGCCAACACCGGAGCGTGCGTCAGTCATGAATGCGCTTTCCTGTCGCGTGATTGCAAAAACCCAGCTCGGATGAATCTCTCGCGCCTTCGCTGCGCTGACGAGGCTGTTGCGGTAGGGCATCGGAAAGCGGATATCCAGATCATCCCAATATTGCGCTTGGCTGATGGTTCGGATGGCAGGGAAATACCATTCCAAGTCGTAAGCCAGGCGTGCCTGTGCAACCAGTTCGTCACGGTTGAACAGGCGGCTCGCGTGATACCACTCGCGACGCCCATCGACGATCTGGCCCCGCGCGTGAAACTCCATGGCACGACGGATGCCAGCCGTGTTGCGCACTTTCTGTACAAGCTTCGCGTCGAGCGCAAGCGGCTGGTGGTTGAGCTTGTACGGCGCCTGGATGCGATCTGCAGAAAGAAACCCGTAAAAATCCCGTTCGGTTGCGACTGGCTTGTACAGTCCAGCCGTCTGCTCATCGTTAGGGTGCGCCAACTCAAGGCTGCGAGCCTTCCAATAGCGCCAGCGATTGGTATCCGCTAGCTCCGCAGGAAACCGCTGGATGAGATCGTATGCATCCTGCCAGCGGCCCATCCGCAACAGCAGGCGTGCGCGCCACTCGCTGACAGTGTTGTCGCGAAGGTCGGGATCGTAATTAATCATGACATCCAAGGCGCGCGGGTCGAAGCGTTTGGCCAGGGTAAGTCCGATCTGCCGTGCGATGGCGACCTTTTCATCCGACGAGAAGGACATTCGGCGGGCATAGTTATCAAGCAAACCCAGGGCTTTTTCAGGGTCCTGCCTGGCAAGCCGACGCAAGCCGATCGCCACGACGTCAGCCATGGCATCGGTCGACGGTGTGAAGCGATCTGGCTGGCTCAACAATTGTGGCTTCTGCGCTACGTCGACTAGCAAATCGCCTTGTCGCTTGAGCGTCGGCAGGCCTTTGGCCAGATACTTGGCCAAGGAGTAGTTGCCGCTCTCTACTGCCAGTTTGGTGCGTTTCCAACGCAGTTCTTCTGTGAGCTGCCCGGCCGCCTCCCAGCGCTCAAATAGCGCATCGCAGGCGTTGTGCTGGGATTTGCCGACCAGCCAGAGCTCTTGGACCGTGGCATAGCCTTGTTCTTTCTGCCCGCTGATGAGCTGGTACTGACCGTACAGGCAGTCAAGCTCGGTGAAATTCATCTTCGGGTCGTAATGGGCGACGAAGGGGCGCCAGTCGCCGCGTGCAGCCAGCAACCGCAGCCAGCGCAGCTTCATCCAGCTGGCCTGCGGCAAGTCACCGTGCTCGGCTAGAAACTTCTCCACCTCTTCGTTACTGGCGCTTTTTAGCCGTGCGGTCAGGTCGTCGTAGGCCAGGTAGGGTTCGAGCGGATAGTCACGCAGCTCACCGGCGTAGCGTCGATAGGGTCCGCTGTCGCCTTTTGCCAACGCGCGCTTGGCTTCGTCGTAAAGCTGACGTTGCTGCTGCAACGTTGCGGCATGCGCGGTTTCGAGGGTGAAGACAGAGAAAAACAGACACAAACAGATGCTGGAGAGTCGACCGCGCATGAGACTTCCGATGACGGAGGGTACAGGAGAAATTCCGCCGCTAGCTTAGCTTGGCCGGTCGAGCAGTTAAACGAGGATTAAGCGATGGGCGCTGTCTGAACGAAACTTCCGACGAGCGTCACCTGTTCTCGCGGTTCCGCCAGAGCCAGCCTGTCCGCTCAGGGCTCCAACCGTCCTGAAGCGTGCCTGACGCCGCCTTGTCTGGCGATAGGCGCAGCCCGGTTACGCGGCGCCTCTGCTAGAATGCGCGCCCTGTTTCCCGGAGGTAGTCATGACCCTGCTCAAGTTGACCGATGTGTCCCTCGCCTATGGCAACAATCCATTGCTCGATGGAGTGTCCTGGCAGATTGCGCGGGGTGAGCGGGTGTGCATCATTGGCCGCAACGGCACTGGAAAGTCCAGCATGCTCAGCCTGGTCAAGGGCAGCCAGCTGCCAGACGACGGCGAAATCTGGCGCGCGCCGGGTTTGAAGATTGGCGAATTGCCACAAGAGCTGCCAGTGGCAGACGGACGCACGGTCTTCGACGTCGTGGCTGAAGGCCTTGCGGGAGTGGGGCAACTGCTCGCCGACTATCATCATCTGAGCCAGAACATTCAGAACGAGGCTGACCTGGACAAGCTCATGCATGTGCAGCAGGAGCTTGAAGCCAAAGATGGTTGGCGTCTGCAGCAGTTGGTGGACAGCACCTTGAGCCGCTTGCAGCTGCCAGCCGACAAGACCCTCGCCGAGCTGTCCGGCGGTTGGCGTCGGCGTGTGCTACTGGCGCAGGCACTGGTATCCGAGCCGGATCTGTTATTGCTCGACGAGCCCACCAACCACCTGGATATCGGCGCCATCGCCTGGCTCGAAGAGGCCCTGACCGGGTTCAATGGTGCGGTGCTCTTCATCACCCACGACCGCGCCTTTCTACAGAATCTGGCGACCCGAATCCTGGAGCTCGACCGCGGCCACATGATCGACTGGAACGGCGACTACGCCAGCTTTCTGGTGCACAAAGAGCAACAGCTGGCTGCTGAAGAAACCGCCAATGCGCTGTTCGACAAGAAGCTTGCTCAGGAAGAAGTCTGGATTCGTCAGGGTATCAAGGCACGCCGGACCCGCAACGAGGGCCGCGTACGTGCGCTGAAGGCGTTGCGTGCCGAACGTAGCGAGCGACGCGAGCATCAGGGCAAAGCCAATATTCAGATCGATGCGGCTGAGAAGTCTGGAAAGCAGGTCATCGTCGTCGAGCACGCGAGCTTCGGTCACCCTGGGGGCGAGTTGCTGATTCGCGACTTTTCGATGGTGCTGCAGCGTGGTGACCGTATCGGGTTGCTCGGTGCCAACGGCACTGGCAAGACCACGCTGCTCAAAATGCTATTGGGCGATCTAGAGCCTACTAGCGGCACGGTCGAAGCCGGCACCAAACTGGAAGTGGCGTATTTTGACCAACTGCGTCACCAGCTCGAACTCGAAAAGACGGTGATCGATAACGTCGCCGAAGGTCGCGACTTCATCACCATCGACGGTCAGAACCGTCACGTGCTCAGCTATCTCGGTGACTTCTTGTTCAGTCCGCAGCGCGCCCGTACGCCGGTCAAAGCGCTCTCCGGCGGTGAGCGGGCACGCCTCTTGCTCGCTAAGCTTTTTAGCAAGCCGTCCAACCTGCTGGTCCTCGACGAACCGACCAACGACCTCGACGTGGAAACGCTGGAGCTCCTCGAAGAGGTGCTGCTGAGCTTCCAGGGCACGGTTCTGATGGTCAGCCACGACCGGGCATTCCTTGATAACGTCGTGACGAGCACGCTGGTGTTCGAAGGTAATGGCTTGGTTCGTGAATATGTGGGGGGCTACCAGGACTGGCTGCGCCAAGGTGGTTCAGTGAAGCTGCTCGGGGTAGGCGAAGGCAAGGAGAGCAAAGAAGCGAAAGCCGAGGCTGCACAGGCCAAGCCAGCTGCTCCGCAACCTTCTGCCGAGCCCGCCCCAGCGAAGAAAAAGCTGAGCTACAAGGTTCAACGCGAACTCGAAGCGTTGCCAGGCAAGATCGATGAAGCTGAAAAAGCTATCGCTGCGCTACAAGAGGAGATGGCACAACCGACGTTCTATCAGCAAAGCGCTGAGCGAACCGGAGCAACCATTGCCAAGCTGGAAGCGATGCAGCTCGAACTCGATGGGCTTCTCGAGCGCTGGGCCGAGCTGGAAGACTGAGTCTTGCGTAACGACGCGGGCTCGCCATGTTAGAGCCGCACGTTGTGGAGCGCGCGGGTGGCACGTCTACGTATGAGCGGGACGTCGTGAAGATCAAGACATCTGCCTGCAGACGGAGCATAGATGGCAATCGAATACCGCATCATCCTGGATGATGAGCACGAGTTCAGTTACCGCATAGAGCCGGACCGTATCTTTGATCATCAGGCCGCGAAGCAGGCGCCGAAATGGACGCGCCTGGATCATCAGCAATGCAGCAACTGCCCGTTGAGTCGTGATGAGTTCAGTCATTGCCCGGCTGCGGTTGACCTGCATCGGGTCATCGAGGATTTCCAAGGCCTACCGGCAATCCGTAAGGCGCAGGTACGTGTCGGAACGCCGGAGCGGGAGTACAACAAGCTGGTCGGGCTGGATGAAGGATTGCGTGCATTGCTAGGCGTAATCATGGCCACCAGCGCATGCCCGATACTGAGTCGCCTAAAGCCGATGGCTCAGCAGCATCTGCCGTTTGCCAGCAACCAGGAGTTCGTCCTACGGGCAGTATCGCTCTATCTGGCTCGACAGTATTTCAATTTGCGCGAAGGACGGCACGCCGATTGGGAGTTGCGGGGGTTGGTAAGGTCGTTCCAGCAGCTGCAGCTGGTCAATCAGGCGTTCTGGCAGCGCATCCACGACACCTGCCAGGGGGACTCGAACCTCAAGGCCTTTCTGGCTTTTTTCTCCATGGCATCAAGCCTGACCTACTCATTGGAGACCCAGCTGCAAAAAATCCGGCCACTGGTGATGAGCGCGGGGGAGGGTGTCGAAACGGCCTGAGCCAAGCGACTCAGGCCGGGCGAAGCTTATTCGGGTTTTTTCAAGCGTACGGCGAGCACGTCGCACGGCGCACCGTGCAGGATGTCATTGGAAGTCGAACCGAGCAGCAACGCCAGACCGTGCCGGCCATGGCTGCCCACGACGACCAGATCGCAGCCCTGCTCCTTGGCCAATCGGTGCACTTCCTGGCGCGGCTGGCCGTAAGCCAGATGCCGTTGTTCAGCCGTCAGCCCTGGGTAGCGGTCGGCGAACCCGGCCAAGCGTTCACGAGCCTGATCGAACTGCTGCTGTTGCAGCATCGAAAGATCCATCGGCACATCACCACCAAAGGCCATGGCCATAGGCTCGATCACATGGACCAGTGCCAGTTTCGCACCGCTGGCAGTTGCCAGCGCCTGCGCCCGTGCTACTACCGGATGGCAGTCCTCGTTCAGGTCAGTGGCGACCAGAATATGCTGGTAGATCATGATGAATCTCCTGATGCGTCAGTTGCGACAAGTATGGCTTCTCGGCACGCGGTATGGGCAGCGATGCTTTTTTTCAGGGTTTATACGGCGTTGAATGGGTAATGGCTAGTGTGCATCGCATCAGGTGGCTAGCCGTGCCGCCGGTCACGACTGTTATCATGTCCCGCGTCAATGCCGGTGCTTCCTCCGGCCTGTCCAGAGATCGCCATGTTCCTACTTACCAATGAATATCTGCTTGCCTGGTCCGTTTATGGTGTCGCCGCATTAGGCTGCCTGCTGGTCTGGTTTCGGCTCACGCGACCGATGTGGCGCTGGCTCCGGGAGCCGTTGCGTCTGTTCATGGCCATTGTGCTATTGACTCCGACAATCGTCGACCCAGCCAAAGATCTCTATGCGCCGGCGGTCGCCATCACAGCGCTGGACATATTGTTCAAGGTTGGCAGCAATGCCTGGCGTGCTGTTGCCGACTTGGCACTTTACGGTCTGATCGCGTTCGCCCTGTATGCAGTGTTCGTGGCCGTGCGCTGGCCGATCGAACGCCGTTTGCAGCAGCGCCGGAGCGAATCGAACGGACATGAAGACCCGCGCACCCTGCGCGAACGGCTCGAAGACGATGAGGAAGACAGCTATCGCCCGGCTGGCCGTTATCAGACACGGACTGAACCCCGGCTCTGAACTCCTTTTTCTACGCGTTCCAGACGCAGAAGGACCTATCGGGAGGTAGTGCATGTGTGAACTGCTCGGCATGAGTGCCAACGTACCGACTGACATTCATTTCAGTTTCACCGGGCTCATGCAGCGCGGCGGACGCACCGGCCCGCACAAGGATGGTTGGGGAATTGCCTTCTACGAAGGCCGCGGTTTGCGCCTGTTCCAGGATCCTGTGGCCAGTTGCGAATCGGAAGTGGCCAAGATGGTCCAGCACTATCTGATCAAAAGCCAAGTGGTTATCGGCCACATCCGCCACGCCAACGTAGGGAAGGTCGCGCTGGTCAATACACATCCTTTTGTCCGTGAGTTGTGGGGCCAGCACTGGTGTTTTGCTCACAACGGCCAGTTGGCTGAGTTCGACCCGCCGCGAGGCTTCTACCGACCCGTAGGCGATACCGACAGCGAAGCGGCGTTTTGTGATCTGCTCAATCGCGTGCGTAGCGATTTTCCCGAGCGGGTCGCGGCCGAGGATCTACTCCCTCGTCTGCTCGAAGCCTGCGCCGGTTATCGCGCCAAAGGCGTATTCAACTGCCTGCTCAGCAATGGCGAATGGCTGTTCAGCTTCTGTTCCACCAAGCTCGCGCAGATTACCCGGCGGGCGCCATTCGGCCCGGCGCAACTGAAGGACGCCGAGCTCACCGTGGACTTCAATGCCGAAACCACGCCAAACGATGTGGTGACGGTGCTGGCGACCGAGCCGCTGACCGACAACGAACAATGGGACATTCATCGATCAGGCGAATGGACGCTCTGGCGTCTGGGTGAATGCGTGGCGCGAGGGCAGGTGGAGTAATGCTGAGAAGCTATCTACGTTTGACCTTGTTCGCCTTGGGCTTGCTGGTCGGGATCCAGGTGCCAGGCTTCATCCAGTCCTACGCCAACCACGTCGAAGCGCGCCGACTCGAGGCGCAGCAGGGGCTGGTGGGATTTCGCGACACCGCTGGGCGGTTCTTCGAAGGGGATCTGAACGCGTTGGTCGATCACTACCGAGCCAGCGAAGATCCGGTGATCCAGAGAGATGCGCGCAGTGTTTCGGCCTTGGTCGAACGCGCACGTCTGCTCGACCGTGAATGGCGGATCATGGAGGGCCCCTGGTACGCGCAAGCCTGGCACGTATTGGTCGGCGCGGATGATGCTATCAGACGTCAGGTCTGGAGTAGCTACCGCTTCCAGGTGTTGCTGGCGCCCGAGGCAATCGCGTGGGGCCTGAGCTGCGCGCTATTGCTTGCATGGCTTATCGAAAGCTTGTTCGTATTGCTTCGTCAGGCTCTGTTTCCTCAGCGCTATCGCCGCCGCCGACGTAGTGCTAGCCCTCCGCCAAAACCCTAGCACTACTGGTTGTCTGAGTGCGCGTTGCATGCGGACTGGCCTGGAAAGCCCATTCCCCCAATCCGAGCTGCAGGATAGGCAGACAGAGGGTCAACGGGATCAACCATTTGAGGGCGGTGGTCTCGATGATCTGCCAGGCAGCGCTTACAGGTGCGTTACCGGGTAGACCTGACACCTGCATCAAGATGCCAAGCACAGCGGCCCAGATCACTAGCGTTTCAACCAGCACACAGCTGCCGAATGCAGCGTTTGCCAGCCTCAACGCCGGGTGGCGAGTCAGCTTGGCTGTTGCCGTTAAGCCACCAGATCAGCAGCGAAGCCGAAGCGACAAGGTTCGCGATGATCAGGAACTGTTGATGCTCGACCAAAAGGCGGGCTATTGCGGGTGCGCTAGCATTGACAGTCTGTCTGGCAGACTCAGCTGATAAATTGACAGCCGCCTGCAGCGCGCCGGCGGTGGTCAATGCCGCGCCGGCGGTGGTCAATGCCGCGCCGGCGGTGGTCAATGCCATAAGGGCTGTAACGGCCCAGTGGGCCAATCGTGCATTCATCTACTGCGTCCTTGCAGCTCCGGGCATAACAGCCTATTTCGACAGGAACTTCATGCCTTCTTCAAGCCCGCTCAACGTCAGCGGGTACATGCGGTCTTCCAGCAAGTCGCGAATGATGCCCGTGGACGAGGTGTAGCCCCAAGTATCTTTCGGGTACGGGTTGATCCAGATGAGCTTTTTGTACTTTTCCATGAAACGCTGCATCCAGACGTAGCCTGCTTCCTCGTTCCAATGCTCGACGCTACCGCCTGGCTGCGTGATCTCGTACGGTGCCATGGCAGCATCGCCAACGAACACAACCTTGTAGTCGGCCCCGTACTTGTGCAGCAGATCCAGGGTCGATGTGCGTTCGGAAGTACGGCGAAAGTTGTTTTTCCAGACCGACTCGTAGATGAAGTTGTGAAAGTAGAAGTACTCGAGGTGCTTGAACTCAGTTTTACAGGCCGAGAACAACTCTTCGCAGACCTTCACATGTGCATCCATCGAGCCGCCGATGTCGAACAGGATCAGCAGTTTCACGGCGTTGCGACGCTCAGGCCGCATCTGGATATTCAGCAGGCCCCCGTCCTTCGCGGTGTGGTCAATGGTGCCGTCCAGATCCAGTTCGTCCTGCGCGCCCTGGCGCGCAAACTTGCGCAATCGACGCAGAGCAACCTTGATGTTGCGCGTACCCAACTCAACCTGATCGTCGAGATTCTTGTACTCGCGCTGATCCCAGACCTTTACTGCTTTGCCTTGACGCTTGCCTGCGTCCCCGATGCGAATCCCCTCCGGATTATAGCCGCCGGAGCCGAATGGGCTGGTGCCGCCGGTGCCGATCCATTTGTTGCCACCGGCATGCTTGCCTTTCTGCTCCTCGAGGCGCTTCTTGAACTCCTCGATCAGCTTGTCCAGGCCGCCCAGCGACTCGATCTTGGCTCGCTCCTCATCGCTCAATGAACGCTCGAACTCCTTGCGCAGCCATTCTTCTGGGATCAAGGCCTCGATGTGCTGGTCGAGATTTTCCAGCCCTTTGAAATAGGCGCCGAAGGCGCGATCGAATTTGTCGAAGTGCCGCTCGTCCTTCACCAGAATCGCCCGCGACAGGTAATAAAACTCGTCCATGTCGGAGAAGACGACGTTGTGTTTCAGCGCATTGATCAGGTCGAGCAGCTCGCGCACCGACACCGGAACCTTGGCGGCGCGCATTTCATTGAACAGGCCAAGCAACATGGCAGAACCTCGGGCGTGCCGTCATGGCGGCACCTTGTATGAATGGTCAGCGATCTTCGTCGTGGACAGGCAGTCCGTCGCGGATTTGGTACCAGTCGGCCTTTGAGCCCACGAAAATGTGCTCTTGCGGCGGGGCGGGCAGAGGCGAGTCGAGCGTGCCGGCAGCCACGCCGAGCTCATGCTCTCGATTGTCCACGAACTGCAGGTTGGAGCCGCAGCGAATGCAGAACGTCCGGGTTACATGTTCGGACGAGTGATAGACGCCAAGCTGATCCTTGCCTGAAAGGAAGTGAAACGCATCCAGCGGCACGCCGGCGTATGTAGCGAAAGCCGCGCCGTGCGCCTTACGACACATCTTGCAGTGGCAATGGGTCAACTCGTTGATCGGTGCGTCGATGCGATAGCGAACGACGCCGCAGAGGCAACTACCGGTATGCGTTTGCATGGATCTTCCTCCAGTGAGTGAGGCGTCCGGCTCCCGTGAACCGGCGCGGTCAGCGGCTTGCGCGACGACTCATGAACGCCAGACGTTCAAGCAACTGCACGTCCTGCTCGTTCTTCACCAGCGCGCCTGCCAGCGGCGGAATCGCCTTGGTCGGATCGCGCTCGCGCAGGACGGCTTCGCCGATGTTGTCTGCCATCAGCAGCTTCAGCCAGTCGACCAGCTCGCTGGTGGACGGCTTCTTCTTCAAGCCCGGCACCTTGCGTACATCAAAGAACACATCGAGCGCTTCGGCCACCAGGTCCTTCTTGATATTCGGGTAATGCACGTCAACGATCCGCTGCAGCGTTTCGCGATCAGGGAATGCGATGTAGTGGAAGAAGCAGCGGCGAAGGAAAGCGTCAGGCAGTTCCTTCTCGTTGTTCGAGGTGATGATGATGATGGGCCGCTGCTTGGCCTTGATCGTCTCGTCAGTCTCGTAAACGTAGAACTCCATCTTGTCGAGTTCTTGCAGCAGGTCGTTTGGGAATTCGATGTCGGCCTTGTCGATCTCATCGATCAGCAGGATCACACGCTGCTCGGACTCGAACGCTTCCCAGAGCTTGCCCTTCTTGATGTAGTTGCGTACATCGTGAACGCGATCGGAATCCAGCTGGGAGTCGCGCAGACGGCTTACCGCGTCGTACTCGTACAAACCCTGATGCGCTTTGGTTGTGGATTTGATGTGCCAGGTAATCAGGCGCGCGCCGAAAGATTCGGCCAGTTGCTCGGCCAGCATGGTTTTCCCGGTGCCAGGTTCGCCTTTCACCAGAAGCGGACGCTCCAGGGTGATGGCGGCATTCACGGCAAGCTTGAGGTCATCTGTGGCGACGTAGGACTGGGTGCCTTCGAACTTCATCGGGGTTTCCTTGGAATCGGGCCTGGCACGCAGGCGCTTCATGTTGAATTAGACAGTCGACTATAAGTGATGGGCGTGCGAGTGTGAACGTGAGCGGATCATTCAGTCACTGAATGGGCAGCCGCTGCGTCGATGTTCTCGCTTATCCCTCATCTTCGCTCAGCGAGCGCTCGAAGCGTGCCGAGAAGGCCTCGACGAAAGCGTTACGCAAAATGGCGACAAACGCCTGGAAAGGGCTCACATCAGTGTTTTTGGTGCTGCCCTCCAGCTCAATACGCGTAGCGAATTGGTCCTTGCGCTGATTCTGCAGCACCTCCTGACCACCACCGACAACTGCTTCCCAGATGCCGCGAAAAAATCCTTTGTCTTCATTTTTAACGTCTTGCTCGAAGTTGAACACTTCGACATCTCGCAGCAGTGGCTTTATGTAACCGTCCAGCTGAGCGTCCTTGGCTTCAACCTCGATAACAAGATCGCCAGTCCCCCCTGCGAAGTCGAAGCTTCCATAAGCGTTGCTGAAATCATTGAGCTTAGTCAGGTCGACGCCTGTTACACGCAAGCTGAACTGGAAATCTTCCCAGTCCGTATAAGGGTTGAACCTAGCGCTGGCTTCCATCGGAGCCTGGTTGAAGAACTGAGCGGTGCCTTCGAAACGCGCGACGCGCCCTTGCTCCTGATCGGCGGCGTTGGTGAGATTGAAGAGGCTGGCATTGATCGCGCTGGCATAGACGTGAACGGGTGGATCAGCCTGAACGTTGCGAAACGAGATCTGCCCATCGACAACCTTCAGCTCGTTCAGGGTGAACGGTATCAGTCCATCGAGGCGATCCCGCCAATCCACTCCATCGCCGGTTTGCGAACTTCCCTTCTGCTCACCGTCTACGAAATTGAGGTGCGGCTGTTCGAGAACGATTTCGCCGACCAGCGCCTGATCTTTCCAGAGCGCTCTCCAGCTCAGTCCGATATCGATGGCGTCGGCGGTGAAAAGCGGCGCCTGGATCTGCCCGTTCTTGTTCTCGATAACCAGGCCGTCCAGTCGATAGGCGCCTCTCCACCAGGCGAGGTCAACGTCAGCGATCCGGCCGCGGTAGTCGCCCATGTCTGCGAGTTTGCCGTTCAGGTAGTTGAGGACCACGTGGGGTAGCGCCAGATGGACAGTCAGCAGCAGTAGTGCAAGCGACAACAGGAACCACAGCGGGCGTCGGTAACGTGTCTTCATTGGAGACCTGGTTGAGGGAAACATGGGCGACTCGGCTTCTCGATGGACCTTGCTTGCTGATCATGAGTTCGGCTGGACGAGTCGGGAGACTGCGCTTAGGCTCATCAGTCTGGTTTTTTCAACGCAGGGATACCGACATGAGCCGCATCTTCGCTGACAACGCGCAAACCATCGGCAACACGCCGCTGGTAATGATCAACCGGCTGGGGCCCAAGGGCGTCAGCATCATGGCTAAGATCGAAGGGCGTAATCCCGCGTATTCCGTCAAGTGCCGTATCGGTGCGGCGATGATCTGGGATGCCGAGGAAAGCGGACGCCTGAAGCCAGGCATGACCCTGGTCGAGCCGACCTCGGGCAATACGGGTATCGGCTTGGCTTTTGTCGCAGCGGCACGTGGCTACAAGCTGATGTTGACCATGCCGGCCTCGATGAGCCTGGAGCGCCGCAAGGTATTGAAGGCGCTCGGTGCCGAGCTGGTATTGACCGAGCCAGCAAAAGGCATGAAGGGCGCGATCGAGAAGGCCACCGAGATTGCCGCTTCGGCCCCGGATACCTACTTCATGCCGCAGCAGTTCGAAAACCCGTCGAATCCCGCCATTCACGAAAGGACCACCGGGCCTGAAATCTGGAACGACACCGAAGGCAACATCGACGTGTTGGTGGCTGGCGTGGGCACGGGCGGCACCATCACCGGAGTGTCGCGCTATATCAAGAACACAAAAGGCAAGCAGATCCTGAGCGTTGCGGTGGAGCCAGTCAGCTCGCCGGTGATCAGCCAGACCCTGGCGGGCGATGAAGTCAAACCCAGCCCACACAAGATTCAGGGCATCGGCGCCGGCTTCGTGCCGAAGAATCTGGACCTTTCCATCGTCGATCAGGTCGAGCGAGTCGACGACGACGAGTCGAAAGCCATGGCGCTGCGCCTGATGCGGGAAGAAGGCATCCTTTGCGGTATTTCCTGCGGTGCGGCGATGGCCGCGGCGGTACGTCTTGCCGAGAAGCCGGAGATGCAGGGCAAGAACATCGTGGTGATCCTGCCGGACTCCGGTGAGCGCTACCTGTCGTCCATGCTGTTTTCCGACATGTTCGGTGAGCAGGAGCTGCAGCAGTAATCGCTGCTGCGCGGGGCTGTGTCCACAGTCCCGACGCAGTTGCATACCACTGCTGGAACGAGCGCGCTCCCGCCTAGCTGCGTTGGGTCTGAGGCACCGCTACTATCGGTGTTGGTGCCTGCCTTAGCACGAGCCAGAGCGCCACAGCGATCAGCAGTCCTCCGTAGGCATAAGCCCAATCCAGCGGTTCGCCCAGAAACAGTGCTCCCCAGAGCACGCCAAACGGTGGAATGACGAAAGTCACCGTCAGGGTTCGGACCGGGCCTATATCGGCAAGCAGCCGGAAGTAGAGAATGTACGCAAAGGCTGTGCAGCCGATGCCGAGGCCAGCGAGGCTTAGCCAGACCCGGCTGTCACCCCATGACATCGGGGGCGCTACAGAAAGCGACAAGACGAACAGTGGCAGCAGACATAGCGCCGCGCCGACCTGACTGCCGAATGCAACCAGTTCGCTGGTCAGTCCACCGTTCTGGTTGATCCAACGACGCGTCAGAAAGCCACCGAATCCATAGCAAGCGGTCGCGCCCAAACACGCCAGCGCGCCGATCAAAAGCTGCAGGTCGAAGTCGACGGGACCTGTACGCGTCAGTAGCGCAACACCGCTCAGACCAAACAGGACACCGATCCATTTTGAAGCGGTCATCGTCTCGCTAAAGAACAGGGCGCCGATGATCACGCCCATCATAGGGGTCGTAGCATTGAAGATTGCGGAGTAACCCGTCGGTAGAAACTGCGCTGCCAAAGCATAAAGTGCGAATGGAACGCCGGAATTGATCATTCCCAGAATCAGGCATAGTTTCAGCTTGCCGCGAAAATCCCAGCGAATCCGCAAGATCCACAAGATCGGCAACAGACCGAGGCAAGCGAACAGCACGCGGAAGAATGCGGTGGGAAAGGTGCCAAGTTCCGGCGCGATAATACGCATGAAGAGAAAACTGGCGCCCCAGATGGCAGCCAGACTCAGCAGACGCAGCAGATCGACAGGGCGCATTTCAGGGCTCCGGCAGAGGAGCGCTCAGTGTTAGCCAGCCATGGTGCACTGACAACTCCAATCACGCTTTCAAACTTCTCCGTTTGGCTGGTCGGCTTTCATTGAACGGTGGCTCTGGATAAGCTCGGGCTTCCACGTAGCGAGAGTAACCTATGGCGCAGCAATCGCCGGACGTCGATATCGCCAGACATATCCTCCTGGGTTTCGATGATTACCGCGAACAGTTCAGGTTGATAACCGAAGGCGCCAAGTCGCGTTTCGAAAAGGCGCAATGGCAAGGCGCTCAGCGTGCATCGGCTGCTCGGATCAATCTATACGAAGAGAAGGTGGGCGAAACCGCGGCCACCTTGCGCTCTGCCTTTGAATCTCAAGTGCTCGTCGACGTAACGCGCTGGCCGCAGATCAAGGCCGCGTACATCGAGCTGATCAACCTGCGCTTCGACGATGAACTGTCCGAAACCTGGTACAACTCGATTTTTTGCACGTTGTTCAGCCACGACTGCATCAGCGACAACACCATGTTCATCCACACCACCCGGCCGTCCAGTCGCGCTCAGCGGATGGCTCAGACACGTCGTTACCAGCCCAGTGGAGACCTACATGGAGTACTCGAGCAGGTCCTCAGCGACTTTGCTCTCGACGTGCCTTATGCCGATCTAGCGGGTGACCTCGAACGGCTGGAGGGTCAGCTGCAGGTATCGCTCCCCGATTGGGTGTGCAAAGACCCGGAGCTTACGCTCGAGCTGTTCTCCTCGGTGCTCTATCGCAACAAGGGCGCCTATCTGGTGGGGCGGATTTTCACTCGCGATGAACAATGGCCGCTGGTGATTCCACTGTTACACCTTGAGGGTGTCGGGCTGGTCGCCGACACCTTTATAACAGATGAGGCGGAAGTCTCGATCATCTTTTCGTTCACCCGTTCGTACTTTATGGTCGAGGTGCCGATTCCCGCTGAATTCATCGGCTTTCTCAAGCAGATCATGCCGGGCAAGCATGTTGCCGAGCTGTATACCTCGATCGGCTTCTACAAGCACGGCAAGTCTGAATTCTACCGAGCGCTGATCAACCATCTAGCCAGCACTGATGATCGCTTCATCATGGCGCCGGGCGTTCGGGGCATGGTCATGAGCGTATTCACGTTGCCGGGCTTCAATACGGTGTTCAAGATCATCAAGGATCGGTTCTCCCATACGAAGAACGTCAATCGGGCCACCGTGATCGAAAAGTACCGGCTGGTGAAGAGCGTCGATCGGGTAGGGCGTATGGCTGACACCCAGGAGTTCGCGGATTTCCGGTTCCCTTTGTCTAAGTTCGAACCCGAATGCCTCGCAGAGCTACTGGAGGTCGCACCGTCAACGGTAGAGGTACAAGGCGACACCGTGCTTGTACGTCACTGCTGGACCGAGCGGCGCATGACCCCCCTGAACATTTATGTGGAAAGTGCCAGCGAGCAGCAGGTGCTGGAGGCCTTGGAAGATTATGGTTTGGCGATCAAACAACTCGCAGCGGCCAATATCTTTCCGGGCGATATGTTGCTCAAAAACTTTGGGGTCACTCGGCACGGGCGGGTCGTTTTTTATGACTATGACGAAATCTGCTTCCTGACGGAGGTAAATTTCCGTTACATACCGGAGGCTCGATACCCCGAGGACGAAATGTCGTCAGAGCCCTGGTATTCGGTCGGGCCGAATGACGTGTTTCCGGAGGAGTTTCCGCGGTTTCTGTTTGCCGATATCAAGCAGCGTCGACTGTTCGCCAAACTGCACGGAGAGCTCTATGACGCCAACTTCTGGAAGGGCCTGCAACAGGCGATCAGCGATGGCAAGGTGATCGATGTCTTCCCTTATCGTCGCAAAACGCAGACTGCCCAGTAGTCGCGTGAGGCGAACGCTTACGGACAGTCTGGGTCGCTATTGATAAGGGCCAGACGAACGGCGCGGCGGCTGCACAATCTGCAACACCTGCCACAAGCGGTGTAGCGATTGTTGAGTTATGCTGATCTTGAAGTCCCATGGCTCCACCAAAACCCGTATCAAGCAGGAGGGGTTAGACCATGAAAGCATGGCTGAGCAGTGTGTGCTGGAATCTGGCAGTGGCGCTTGGGTTTGTTGAACCGCCTCGTTTGCAGCCAATCCCGGTTCGTGCGCAACGAGACAAGCCAGCGGCCCGACGTCGCTGACCTAGGCGATGCCGGGCGTGGTGGCTTAGCGGCCCGGCATCACCGGACCACCTTTCTCAACGGCGCGCTGATAAGCGGGTCGATCTCTTATCCGTTTCAAAAATGCAGTCAGGTTCGGTCGGCTGGCGTCCAGGCCAGCGCGCGACTGAGCGGCCTCTAGCGGAAAACTCATCTGAATGTCTGCGACGGTGAAGTTCTCTCCCGCGAACCACTGCGTTCTGGATAGCTCGTTTTCCATATAGTCCAGATGAAGTTTGAGCTGCGGGCCAATGAAAGCCTGATTAGCGCCTTTGGCGATGGCTCGGGCCACGGGGCGAATGAAAAACGGCATCGGTCCGTTGGCGACGCGATCGAACACCAGTCGTAGCAGTAGTGGCGGCATTGCTGAGCCTTCCGCGTAATGCATCCAGTAGCGAAAGCGAAGGTGCTCGGGGGTGCCCGCCGCTGGCGTCAGCCGGCCTTCGCCGTAGCGGTCAACCAGATATTCCAGAATGGCCGCGGACTCGGCCAGCGTCTGATCGCCATCTGTAATCACCGGAGACTTGCCCAACGGGTGTACCTGCTTTAGCTCGGGCGGTGCCAGCATGGTCTTCGGATCGCGGGCGTAGCGCTTGATTTCGTAGGGCAGCTGCAGTTCTTCCAATAGCCACAACACGCGTTGAGAGCGGGAGTTTTCCAGATGGTGGAGCGTGATCATTGGCAGCTGCCTCCTAGTTAGGTGAGTGCGACCAGCATAGCCTGCCGTTGCCTGCGATATGGCAGACTTTGCGCGACCAGAGGAGAAGTCATGTCTCGCCCACAATGTCCCAGCTGCCAGCGTCCAGCTAGCCACTGCCTGTGCCCGTTGATTCCCTCGCTTACTAGCGAGACGCAGGTGCTTATCCTGCAACACCCCAGCGAGACCGCGCATGCACTCAACACCGCTCGACTGGCTGCGCTAGGGCTGAGCAGTGCAGAGCTGGTGGTGGGCGAGATAGTCAGCCTTCCGGCTGATGAGCGCGACAACTATCTGCTGTTTCCAGGCCCTGAGGCCATTTCGCTGGAGACGCTTGCGAATAGCGAAGTGCCGTTGCGATTGATCGTTCCGGACGGCACCTGGAGAAAGGCGCGCAAGATGCTACACCTCAATTCCGAGCTTGCAGCCCTGCCGCGCGTCTCGCTACCGACCGGGCTCGTCTCGCGTTACCGATTGCGCAAGGCGCCAGCGCCCGGTGCGATTTCAACGCTTGAGGCGATCGTAGCGGCCCTGAACATACTGGAGGGGGAAGGGCGATTCGACGGGTTGCTTCGTCCGTTCGATGCACTGATCGAGGCGCAGATTGCAGCCATGGGTCTGGATGTCTATCAGCGTAATCATGGTTACGGACAGAACGCCCAAGGGCAGCTCAGCGAGAGGGCAGAGTCTTCATGCGAAGGATATAAATGCTGACTAGTGTGGCGCTGGTGAGCATGCCGACACGCGCCCAGAACATCGGAACCAGCCAGCAGGAAACACCGATACTGAGCCACATGGTAGCAAGCGCGTAGACCTTGCCCTTGAGGGGAATGCCGTTGCCTTCCAAGTAGTCGCGGAACCAGGGGCCGAGCCGCGGGTGGGTTACCAGCCAGTCGTAGAAACGGCGAGAGCTACGAACGAAGCAGGCGGCGGCAAGAAGGAGGAAGGGCGTGGTTGGCAGAACCGGCAGGAATATTCCGACAATACCGAGCGAGACGCTTAACCAACCGATCACCAGTAGCGCATAGCGCGCTACCGGGTTGCGATACGTCGGAATATCGCGGTGAGCCAAGAGGCTGACCGACGTCAGTGCTTGCGCGGCTTGAGAAGCGCGGGCTTCTCTTCGGGGGCATGGCAGATCAGATACAGCGCCGTCAGGATCTCGGGAATCTGCTCGACCATCTCGGCAACCAGATCCTGGTCCGTGGCGATATCGCTGAACTCGGGTTGCTCGTCGAATAGGCCGGATCCAACCATGATCGGGAGGAGCAGCTCGCTGACTTCCTCTTCGGAGTCTTCGAACCACACCGATTCGCGCATGAACACACCTTCCATGAAGCCGATGCACCAGCCGCGCAGGTCGGACTCGTCAGGCTCCTCGCCCATGTCGAGTTCGCAAGGCAGCTCCATATCTTCATCACTGGCCAACTGTCGGGCGATATGTGCCTTGAGCTGAATCAGCGTTGCCTCAATAGCTTCGCGTTCGGTGTCATCCGCATACTGTGGCGGCTCGGCGAAAAGCGCGTCGATCCATTCGCGCTCGGGCACCTGTTCCGAACAGATGCACAGTGCGGTGAGGTAGCCATGAGCGGCGATGTAATCGAGGGCTTCTTCGTGCAGATCATCTGCATCCAGAAACACTTGCAGGCGGGCGAGTTGCTCGGCGAATGACATCGAAGGCTACCTTGGAGAGAAAACAGCGCTGATTCTAGACGAGCTGCGGGCCCCAGGCTACCGCGCGCTTTGGCGCTGCAGCGGCTCGGCGGTTTTGCAGCCCTTGAGTCTTCGACAGATTGGCAAAGCTGCGCAGAGTTCCGTTTCCGGCGCGGCCGGCCGACTATCGCGTGGGCGTGGTGTTCGGCCTGAACCTGGCCGCCGGGTCGCGTATACTCGCGCGTCTTGTTTCGGAGACCGGCATGCTCGATCAGGCACAGCGCATTCTCAAAGATGTATTCGGCTATGACGCGTTTCGTGGCAATCAGGGTGCGATCATCCAGCGCGTTGCAGAGGGTAACGATGCGCTGGTGCTGATGCCGACCGGCGGCGGCAAGTCGCTTTGCTATCAGGTACCGGCTTTGCTGCGCGATGGCTTGGCTGTAGTGGTGTCGCCGCTGATTGCCTTGATGGACGATCAGGTGGCGACCCTTGAAGAACTTGGCGTTTCGGCCGCTGCTCTCAATTCGACATTGACGCCCGAACAGCAGCGCGACATTGCCGACCGGTTGCGCCGCAATGAAATCAAGATGCTCTATCTCGCTCCGGAACGGTTGGTCCAGCCGCGCATGCTGGCGTTTTTGCAGCGTTTGCAGATTGGTCTGTTCGCAATAGACGAGGCGCACTGCGTATCTCAGTGGGGACACGATTTCCGCCCCGAGTACCTGCAGCTCGGGCAGTTGGCCGAATTTTTCCCAAGCGTCCCGCGCATTGCATTGACGGCCACGGCAGACAAGCGCACCCGCGAGGAAATCGTCCAGCGGTTGCATCTGGAAAACGCCGAGCGGTTCCTGTCGAGCTTCGATCGGCCGAACATCTTCTATCGCATCGTACCCAAGGAACAGCCGCGCAAGCAGCTGATGGGCTTCCTCGCCGAACGCCGTGGCGATGCCGGCATCATCTATTGCATGTCGCGCAAGAAGGTCGACGACATCGCGGCCTTTCTCACCGAGCAGGGTTTCCCGGCATTGCCCTACCATGCTGGTCTACCAAATGACCTCAGGGCCTTCCACCAGAAGCGCTTTCTCAACGAGGAAGGTCTGATCATGGTCGCTACCATCGCGTTCGGCATGGGCATCGACAAACCCAACGTACGTTTCGTCGCGCATCTGGATCTTCCGAAATCGCTTGAAGCCTATTATCAGGAAACCGGCCGTGCGGGCCGTGACGGGCTACCGGCTGATGCCTGGATGGCCTATGGGCTGCAGGACGTCATCTTTCTTAAACAGATGCTGAACAACTCCGAAGGCGACGAGCGACATAAGCGCATCGAGCAACATAAGCTCGACGCGATGCTCTCGCTGTGTGAGGAGACCCGCTGCCGGCGCCAGGTACTGCTGGCCTATTTCGATGAGCAGATGCCCGAGCCTTGCGGGCATTGCGACAATTGTGTCGACGGCGTGCAAACCTGGGATGCCACCGAGCCGGCACGGCAAGCGCTCTCCGCGATCTACCGCAGCGGCCAGCGCTATGGAGTTGGTCACCTGGTCGACATCCTGCTCGGACGAGACAACGAAAAGATCCGCAGTCTCGGTCATCAGCATCTGTCGGTGTTCGGCATGGGCAAGGAGCTATCCGAAGGGGACTGGCGATCGCTGTATCGTCAGCTGGTTGCGCGGGGCCTGGCGGATGTCGATCTGGACGGGTTCGGTGGGCTTCGTCTAAGCGACAGTTGCCGCACCTTGCTCAGGGGGGAAGTCACCCTGGAGCTGCGCCGAGAGCTATCCACCAAGGCGCCGAAGTCCGCCGCCAGCGCAGCGAGTCAGCTGGTGCGTAGTGAGGAGCGCGAGACCTGGGAAGCACTGCGCACCTTGCGCCGAAAGCTGGCCGAGGAACATGCTGTGCCACCTTATGTCATCTTCCCGGACGCGACGCTGCTGGAGATGCTTCGCAGTCAGCCCGGCACGCTCAGCGACATGGCTCGCATCAGTGGCGTGGGCGCACGCAAGCTGGAGCGTTATGGCCAGGCGTTCCTGGAGGCCTTGCAGGGCACCGCTCCTGTGGCCAGGTCACCCGCTGATCTTCGCCACGAACTGATCACCCTGGCCCGTGCCGGAATGACACCGGCGCAGATCGCACGGCAACTCGACTGCAGCGAAAAGAACGTTTACGCCATGCTTGCTGAGGCCATCGGCCAGCAGCAATTGAGCCTTGAACAGGCGCTGGATCTACCCGAGGAGCTGCTCGGTGAGATCCAGGAAGCCTTCCTCGATGGCGAAGGGGAGCTTCCGCCGGTTGCGGCAGTTGCCGAACAGTTTGCCGGACGCGTCCCGGAAGCGGTCCTGTTCTGCGTGCGAGCATCGCTGCAGGCTGAGTTCGAGCTCTAGCGTCCGGCGCCGCCTGGTGCGTCGCATTGCCGCTGTGCTTGTTCTCTAATCTGGCCAGCCCGGGCCGGCAGCAACACTGGGTAACGTACCGAGCCAATGGTAGCCTTGCCAGCCTTCCGGCGCTGTGATTAGCTCGCTAATAATTAGGTTTTCTGGAAAGACCGCTTCATGTACCCCGACCAACACCGCTTCGCCATGCAGTTGGCTCAACTTTCGCGTGGCTGGCGCGCCGAGCTGGACCGTCGTCTGGCAGATCTTGACCTCTCTCAGGCACGCTGGTTGGTTCTTTTGCATCTGGCCCGATTCGATCACGACCCAACTCAGCGTGAGCTTGCCCAAAGCGTGGCAGTCGAAGGCCCGACCTTGGCCAGGCTGCTAGACAGCCTCGAAGCGCAAGGCCTGGTTCATCGTCAACCCGCACCCGGCGATCGCCGGGCAAAACTCATCACGCTCGGAGCTCCGGCGCGGCCCTTGATCCAGCGAATCGAGGCGATTTCCACGCAAGTCAGACAGGAATTGTTTGACGGCATCGACGAAGAAGATCTTCGCAGGTGCCAACAGGTCCATGAGCGAATTCTCGCGAACCTGGTTAGCGCCAAGCGTTAACGGCCAGTGCTGGTCAGGTCCGTGTCGTTAGCGATGGTGTGTGTTGGCCTCCCAGGTGGTGCACGGCCGCTGCCGTTTGTCCTCTGACCCTAGGCTAGGCTTCGTCAGTGATGGCACAATGCCTTATCGCGAAAACCGACGAACTGCATCTATTTTTTTTCGCACCAGTCGATAACCGCGTCACAGTTCAGTAATCGAACCGTGGACCGGCGACTATCGCGCCGAGCGCCACCAGCGGAGGTTTCATGGCACTCGGTCGTCGAGTCTTGTTAACAGTGGCCTCTGGCTCGCTGATCTATTCGGGCATGGTCTCCGCCTTGGGTATGGGGGACATCACGCTCCACTCTGCTCTCAATCAACCGCTCAGCGCGGAAATCGACCTGCTGGATGTCGGTGATCTAGAGGCCGATGATATCCGCGTCGTATTGGCCTCCAGCACTGACTTCGCGCGGGTTGGCGTGGACCGTCTGGCGTTCTTGCAGGATCTGAGTTTCACGCCCGTTATCGACGGCGACCGCAGTCGCATCCGCGTGTTATCCAACAAGCCAGTCCGAGAGCCGTACCTGAATTTTCTGGTCGAGATCACCCGGGCAAAGAGCCGGATGCTTCGTGAGTACACGGTTCTGCTCGACCCGATGCCCAGCTCGCCCGAGGCTTCGAACAGCTTGATCGCAGATATCCCTGATAACGTGGCTTCGCCGGCTCGCGTCGAGCCGGCGCGTTTCGTACCACCTGCCGAGCTGCCACTAGCCGCTCAGGGCAGGCGTCACCGGGTGGCGAACGGTGAAAGCCTCTGGACGATTGCCGGTGCGTACGCAGGCACACGAGCCTCTCAGGCGCAGTTCATGCGCGACATCCAAGCCTTGAATCCTGATGCCTTTGCCGGTGGTGATGCGGCGCGTCTCAGCGCCGGTGCCAATCTGCTGCTGCCAGATGCCGCTGCAACAATGACGCCCGCAGTCGTTGAGCCGGTTTCGCCACAGCCTGCTACTGAGGCCATGGTCGAGTATCGGCAAGTCCCTGAGTCAGGGCCCGCTTATACCGCGTCTGCCGGCCCTGCACAGGCTGAGGACCAGCTAGCACAATTACGCCGCCAACTGTTCGAAGAACTGGCGGCCAGCCGCGAGGAGAATCAGCAACTTAAGCAGATGCTGATCGATATGCGGCTTCAGCTCGAAAATGTTACTGCGCAACTTGCCGAGCAGGGACGGCCACCGTTGAGTGCGTCGCCAGCAGCCGAGCAATTGGCAACGGCGGTAACGCCAGAGCGCCAGCCTGTCGTACAGCCAGCAACTGAGTTGATCCCCGCCGAGCCTGCTTCAGCGTTCAGATGGCAAGACTGGACATTGCCTGGCGCTGGAGTCTTGATCTCCATGCTGCTGGGTGGCTGGTGGTTCAGCCGCCGTAAAAAGCCTGACATCGACTACCCGGATGCGCCGCCCCTGGTCGTTGCTCAGCCGACGCGTGTGCCGCCAGTGCCCGTGGCTGCGGCGTTGGAAATGCCGCGCCAGCCGGCCCATGCTTCGGTCAGCGAGACCGACGTGCTCGAAGCGGCAGACCTATATATTACCTACGGCCGCCGCGATGAGGCGCTGGAGGTGCTGTTGCGCGGAATAGAGCGGGCCCCTGAACAGCTCGATCTTCGTCTTCGCCATCTGGGGCTTCTCGCCGAGTCCGGCAATATCCAAGGCTATAGCGCCGCAGCCGAGGCTTATCTGCAGGCCGGGGGCGCACAGGCGCAGCTCGACCAACTGCTGGCGTTGCATCCGGCCTTGGCTTCGGCGGTCGCTGCGGTCGAACCCGTAGCACCGGAGCCTTTCCTGGATCCGGACATCACCTTTGTCTTGAACGAATCGCTCACCGCGGACTTTCTGGATGCATTCGAGCCTGCCCAACAGTCCGCGGTGGACAGCCTCAAGGCATACCCTGCGCAGCCGCTGATCGATGGGTTCGACGAAGCGCTGACGCTTGGAGAGCTGCCGTCGTTGCTTGGGCATCCAGAACCTGTAGAGCCGAAACCGACGGCCGAAGAGCTGCGCCAGCTAGAGCCAAACCCCGAGCATCTGGTGCGGCTCAACCAAGCCGTTGCTTACATCAAGCAGGGCGACATGGAGAGCGCCTGCGTCATCCTCGAAACATTGGCGACAGAAGGCGACGAGGCCCAGCGGCAGCAGGTCAACGAGCTACTCGCTCAAATTGTCTGACCGGCCCCGGCGCGCTTCGAGGCAGGCTTCTTATCAGAAGCTTCGCCCGAGATTCATATAAAGCGCGCGTTCGGCCTCATCATTCAGGCCATAGCTGAAGTTCAGGGGGCCTAACGGTGTCTCGTAGCCAATGAAGACGCTACCGGCATTGATGTAGCCGCTGTCGAACGCATTGTCGTTGTTCCAGGCGCGTCCTCGCTCGAGGGATGCGCCAAGGTACAGCGGGAAGTCCAGCGGTAGAAACGAGCGCGGCGTCATCTGACGAAAGTAAATCATTCGTGCCAAGCTGATGTTCTGCCCCGCGAGGGCGTCCTGTCGAAAGCCCGATAGTTGCCGAGCGCCGCCCAGCTGGAAGCTCGATGTAACCACCTGGGCCTCATCCAGCGTGCGTCCGTAGCGCCCACCGAATACGAAGGTGTTCACGCCATGGCTGATGGCCTTGTCCAAGCTGATCTCCCACTGGATATATCGCTCATCCGAGCCAAGCGACGGGTCGTATTGGCGTACACCAAAGCCGATGTCTTCTCCTACGCGCGGAAAATCGACGTTATCGATGGTGTCGAACGAGTACTGGAGTTGGTAATAGCCTTCCTCAAAGCTGAAATCAGGTAGCTGCTGATCGCCGACGCGAACGTGGGCGTCACCCCAACTCTGTCCGATACCGAAGCGGATTTCACCGTTATTGGAAATTTGGCGGCCCAGGTTGAGACCGTACCCGTAACGCTGCAGTCGGTATTCGGCGATTGGATCGTTATCCAGAATCGTGTCGACATTACGTGCTTCGGCGATCAGGTTAGGCGCGACGAACCAGCGTGAGCCCGCGTCCAATGGTTGATAGAACTCACTGAACAACTCCTGACGATCCCCAAGCTGCAGGCGCGTCAGCCACTCTGCACCCAGTTCATTGATCCCGTTTTTGCGAAAGCTAGCGCCGATGTTGAATGCGCTATCGCCCTGAAAATCATCCGAGAGGTTAATGCCCAGCCGCAGATAATCCGTGCCGGAGCGCTTTTCGCGGGTTGTGATGACTAGCGTATTGCCTGCCTTAGCATGGACCACGCGGTATTCGACCTGATCGAAATAGTCCAGTCCGTACAGGGTGCCCATGTCCTTCTGCAGGTCTTGTTGATTTAGCGGTTTACCGACCTGCTGGCGTATGTGGCTACGAATCACCGCATCCCCGACTTTCGAGTCATTTTCGATATGTACCGCAGTGATCAGTGGCGTACGCGGCTCGGTGGACCTGGCAAGACTAAGCGCAAGGTTTCCGCCGCTCTCGCTTCGCATCGTGGCCAGTCGGCCCTCCAGCGCCTCTGCAGCACGATAACCGGCCTCGATCAGCTGTTCGGCTCGGTCGAAGTCGGTGGAGCCGAAAGCAGCCAGCATCGGTTGTACCAGCAGATCCTCCGGCCGCAGCGTTGCCAGCTGAGCCTCCGAGTTGCGCCGGGTCATCATGGTTGTCGACTGGTTGAGCACATCGACAACCGTAAGCAGCTGCTCACGACGCAGAAGCGGCGTTCCGATATCCACTACGATCAACCGGTCCACACCCATGTCACGCGCGACATCCATCGGGATGTTGTCGACCATGCCGCCGTCAACCAAGAGCCTGCCATCTATCTCTACCGGGGCGAAAACTGCCGGAATCGACATGCTGGCGCGGATGGCCTGAGGCAGGTGCCCGCTGCGAAAGATCACTTTCTTGTCGTTAGCGATATCCGTGGCGACTGCGCGAAATGGAATGGGAAGACGGTCGAAGTCGCGTGTGTCGCTGGCATGAACCAGCAGGCGTTCGAGTAGCAGCGCGAGGTTTTGGCCCTGAATCACGCCGAGGGGGAGGCCGAGACTACCGTCGTCGCGAAAGCTCAGTTTGCGTTTGACCAGAAAATCTCGATCGTCCTGCTTGCGACGGAACGGAATGTCCTGCCGCGGCGGATCGTCGGACAGTACCTGTTGCCAATCCAGTTCGAGTGCCAGTTTTTCCAGTTCATCAGCACTGTAGCCAGCGGCATAGAGGCCGCCGATCACAGCACCCATGCTGGTGCCGGCAATCGCATCGATTCGCACACCTTGTTCTGCCAGCGCTTTAAGCACGCCGATATGCGCGAGCCCTCGCGCCGCGCCTCCAGACAGCACCAATCCGGTGCGTGGCTGGGTATCGGCAAAGCCTGCCAGGGGCACGAGCAGGATCAGCAGAAGAAGGAGACGAGACATGAGTGCACACCGGACAGATCGAGGTGAAATGGCGGCTATTATAGGCGTCCCGTCAGCTACCCGAGCGCTTCGACATGGCCGATACCAAACCTGAAATTGTCATCACCTATTGCACTCAATGCCAATGGATGCTGCGCGCGACATGGCTGGCGCAAGAGCTGCTTTCGACTTTTTCGGATGATTTGGGAAAGGTCTCGCTGGTGCCAGCAACGGGCGGGACGTTTCACATTTCCTGCGGCAGCGTGCAGATATGGGAGCGCAAGCTCGACGGCGGATTTCCTGAAGCCAAAGTGTTGAAGCAGCGGGTCAGAGATCAGATCGATCCTGAGCGAAATCTGGGGCATAACGATCGGGCCTGAGCCTGCTTCCAAGCCAAGCGGTGAATCGCTCAGACTGATAGCCCCTCGGCTGCAAGTCTTCTAACAGCAACAGGGCCGCTGCCGACAGGCTAGGGCGATCGCGCCGTAGGGCTCGCCGCGTGACCACGAAGTCAAGGGCAGACGGCGCATTATCGGGGAGGGGACACTTTCGTCTACGGGTTAAAAGCGCAGCCGGGTGATCTATTCGAGGCCAGCTTGGACGCTGCCGGTAAGCCGTCTCGCTAAAACGTCGCCTATGGCGCTTTCGCCATAGGCGAGGCAGCGTTCGTCACAGCCGGGGATTTCAACCGGCTGGTGATAACCGAGGCGAGAATGATCAAGGCGCCACCGAGCAGCATCCTCATTGTGGGTTGTTCGTCGAACAGCCACCAGGCGATGGCGATACCGTAAACCGGTTCCAGCGCAAAGATTACCGACGTCGTCCGCGCTTTGAGTACCCTCAGGCTCGCCACGAACAGGCTGTGGGCCATGCCGGTACAGAATACGCCGAGCAACGCCAGCCACAGCCAGTCCATGGCCGGAACGGCCGGCAATGTTGACCATGTAAAAGGCAGGAGGCACAGCAGGATGGCTCCGTTCTGCCAGAGAGCAGCCTGCACGGGGTCAACGCCGCGGGTAGTCGCACGGTTGAGCAGCGACAGCAGGGCGAACATCAACCCGGAAAGGACGCCGTAGATCAGGCCCACCGTGCTTTCACTGGCATGATCGAAGTGCGGCGTCACGAGCAGCAAACCGGCGCAGACCAGTCCCACCATACCGAACTCCACCGGTCGGGTGCGCTCGCGGAACAGCAGCCCTTCCAGCAATACGGTAAAGGCAGGGAAACTGGCGAAACCCAGTGTGGCGATACCCACCCCTGCGACCTTAACGGCCATGAAGAAGGTGAGCCAGTGGCCACCGAGCAGAAGGCCACCGAGTAACAATCCGGCCCGCTGGCGCACGGTTGGGGCTTCGCCACCGCTACGCAAGAACTGCATGGCCAATAACAGCGCCAAGACTGCAAAGCCAGCACGGCCAAGGGTAATGATCAGGGGCGTGCTTTCTGCCAGCTTGCCGAAGACCCCGGACAGCCCAAACATCAGCGCGCCGAAGTGAATCGCCAGCAAAGCGTTGCGATGGGTCATGGCCTGGCTTCCAGCTGAGCAGGTTTGCGGATGTGTGACGTGAATGAATTGAAACGGTTCATGATGCCTCGCGTTAGCATGCGTTCGCGCATCTGCAACAGTGAGTGCTCATGATAGGGCGTGGGCTGCGGTTGGTCTGTCGCGCTACTCTTGCGGTTTGTCGTGCGCCTCGCGTCGTACTGCTCGTGGTGTGCCCCCGTATTGTCGACCAAGCGCTGCTGTAAACGCACTTTGTGAGGCATAACCGACCCGTGCAGCGATCTCCCCGACCGGCAGTGGGGTACTAAGCAGCAATTCGCGTCCCTGGTGCAAGCGCCGTAGCCGGATGAACGCCTGAGGCGTGAGGCCTGTTTCGCTGACGAAGCGTGCGTGGAATCGCTGTACAGAAAGGCCGGCCACTGTCGCGAGGTCTCGGACTTCAAGTGGATGCGACAGGTGTCGGTCGACGTAGGCCTGGATCGCCGCTAATGGCAGTGAGCAGCGCTGACCGGCCGGCTCGCAACCGGAGGCGAGGCTTGCGAGCAACAATGCCGCGCCTTGCTCGCTGATGATCGGGTCGTTGATCGGGCTGGCCGCGAGCCAGCCGACCAGTTGGCTCTGCGTCGGGCTAAGGCGCAGCGCAGCGGGGCGTTCGAGCAGGTGTTGCGCGGCATCCGCATGGTGGCCAAGACGTTGCTGAAGCCAGGTCCACTCAGGAATATCGACAACCAGACACAGGCTTCCCTCGGTGCTACCGCAGGCATGCCTTGCCTCGCTGGGTACTACTGCCAGGAGCTGCTGCTGGATACGGCTGCCCTGCCCGGAAATCTCGAAATCCAACCGTCCCTGCAGGCCAAACACCAGTTGGGTGTGCTGATGGCTATGGATGATCTGGTCGTGGCTGTAATGACGTAGGGAAAGGATGGGCGACATGGTAGATCTCGACTGCATACGAAGCCCCGACACTATGGTGCACCCTGCCCATTGGTGCTGGGGCAGGGCGGTGCTACATGATGACTTTGTCGCGCAGTTTGTCCGCAGCCTGGTTGAGCGCCTGGATGACACGCTCCTTGTCGAAGTTCTGCACACCGTTGGTGTCGAGATACATCGAAAAGCCTGGTAGCTCATGCTCGACGAAGCTGTTGGTCGCGCCGAGGTCGCGACGGAAGTCCACCACCTGATAGATCTGCACTGGACGGGTAAAGCCCTTGACCGTGATCTGGCCTTTGTCGCGGCACATGATGACGTCTTTGACCAGCGAGTAGGTTTCGTGGGAGATGAGAATTTCGCCGGCCTCAGCGGAGCTTTCCAAGCGGCTCGCCAGGTTCACTTCGCGACCGATTATGGTGTAGTCCATGCGCGTATCGGCGCCGAAGTTGCCGACCGTGCAGTAGCCCGTGTTGATGCCCATGCGGATTTCCATCGGCTTGGTGATGCCTTGGCCGCGCCATTGCTGACGGAGGACTTTCATGTGCTTGCGCATGGCGATGGCCATCGAAACTGCAGCTACCGCGTCCTTCTTGGCGCCCTGACTGGTCGGGTCGCCGAAAAACACCATCACGCAGTCACCCACGAACTTGTCGATAGTGCCGCCGTATTTAAGCGTGATCTTCGACATCTCGTTGAGGTAGGTGTTGAGCAGGTCGGTCAGGGCTTCGGCTTCCAGCTCTTCGGACAGCTCGGTGAACCCTTTGATGTCCGAAAAGAACACGGTGAGCTTCTTGCGCTGAGTTTCCAGCCGGACGGTGCGTTTGCCGGAGAAGATTGATTCCCAGACCTGCGGCGACAGGTACTTGGCCAGGCTTCTTGCCAGCCGTGCAGCCTTGGCCTGCTGAGCTTCGACTTCGCTACGCGCTTGAGCCAGTCGGACGCCCTGTTGATGGACGTAGTAAGCCGTGATGCAGACGTACAGAGTGGTAAACAGGATGCTTACCGCTGACACCAGCGGCGAACTGATGCTCTCGAAGCGCAAAGGCACCAACATGCTGGTGAGGCCAATGCCAACAGCGACCATCAACACTGTCATCAACAGATTGCGTAGGCTGCCGACAACCAGCGCGCTGAAACACAATGTCAGCAGGAACATCAGGCTCGGCACCAGGGCGCATCCGAGCAGCACGATACCAGCGCCAGCGTTCAAAGCGTCCAGACACAGCAAAGTCTGGGAGGTCTTCTCGGGGTGTTCACGTTTGAAGCGATAGCTTACGTGGTAGGCAAAGTGCGGGTAGAGCAGGGTGTAAGGCACCATCCAAAGCAGCTCAAGCGGAAACTGCTGGACGTACACGCCAGCAGCAAGCGTGGCGGCACTGATCAGATAGGCGAAAACTCGGGCGTAGTACTCGCGCAGGGGGCGAGTGGCGAGCCCGTTACGTCGTTCACCGGTCACGGTTGACATTATGGTTGCTATCCCTGAAAGGTACGGCGCTCTGGCACGCGCCGCTGCTACGACAGCGAATCGGTTGGCGCTGGCTTGCGATCATAACTAAGTCGCCGCCGCTGCGCCAAACCGGCCGTTCAATCCGTGACCGGCGGTGCTAGCCGGTGCTCGATAGCACCCGACGGTTGAGGCTGGGCCTTAGAACGGAATCCTGCCCGTGAGCATATCTTTGAGCATCACCCAATCGCCAAGAAAGCTGTACAGCGGGTACTGGAAAGTCGCCGGTCGATTCTTCTCGAAAATGAAATGACCAACCCAGGCAAAGCCATATCCGGCCAAAGGCATCGCCAGTAGCCAGAGCCATTGTTGGGTAACCAGGGCGTAGGCAAGAATGCCGAGAACCAACAGGCTGCCAACGTAGTGCAAACGGCGGCAGGTAGGGTTGCCATGCTCGGCGAGGTAGAACGGATAGAAATCTGCAAAGCGGGTGAAACGTTCGGCGGTTTGCGTGCTCATGCCGCACCTCCTGTCATTGTGGTAGGTGGAGTCTAGAGCCTCAGTCGAAGCCGGGCACTGACTCAGAGTGCCAGTTTAGTGCCCTTGTATACCGTCCGCAGGCGGTTGAAACTGCCTGGGCCGTGACCCCGCATGCCAGTTCAGCCGATGTGAGCCAATTCGATTGATGACAGAACGCACCACCTCTTCAAGCTGGGCCTCTAGTATCGTCCAGGCGATCGAGCTTGAAGGTCTCGACAGCCGCAGCCTGTTCGCCGAGCTGGGCCTCGACCACTCGGCGCTGAACGATCCCGATGTGCGTTTTGCTCAGGACGGCATTACACGGCTCTGGCAGCGTGCGGTCGAACTTAGCGGTAATCCGGCGATCGGCTTGAATCTGGCTAAGGTGATGCGACCCGGCGCGATGCACGTGGTCGGCTATGCACTGATGTCGAGCAGTACGCTCAGGCAGAGCTTCCAGCGGCTGGTGCGGTATCAGCGCATCATTGCTGAAGGCGCAGATCTCGACTTCTCGCCGACTGAACGGGGTTCGCTGCTTACCCTCTCTATCCACGGAGACCAAATTCCACCCGCTCGGCAGAGCGCTGACGGCTCCCTGGCCAGCACGCTCACTTTCTGCCGTTGGCTGACAGCCAAGCCGCTGGTGCCGTTGGAAGTCTACCTGCAAGGGCCGCCGCCTGCGGACCTGGAGCCTTATCAAGCGATATTTCGGGCACCGCTGCGCTTTTATGCCGACAAGCACGGATTGCTGATGCGAGACGTCGATATGGACATCCCGCTACCCACCGCCAACGCCGAGCTGGCGCAGCTGCATGATCGGTTTGCCGGTGAATATCTGGCGCGCTTTTCGGACAGCCGGGTCACTCACCGGGCGCGTCAGGTGATCTGCCGTTTACTGCCCCAGGGAGAACCACGGCGCGAATCGGTTGCACAGCTGCTCCACCTATCTGAGCGCACTCTGCAACGGCGCCTTGGGGAGGAGGGCACCAGCTATCAGCAACTACTGGATGACACGCGGCGAACTCTCGCCGAGCAGTATCTGCAGCAGCAGGACGTGGCCTTGCTGGAGGTTGCGTACTTGCTGGGCTTTTCCGACCCGAGCAATTTCTACCGAGCGTTCAAACGCTGGTTCTCAATGACACCAGGCGAATACCGGGCTCATCGGTAAGCTTCGCAAGCTCGGAACTTGTGCTTCGCGCCTGTAGCCTTAGCTTCCGTATGTGTGGCGCACAGTCGCTTCTCTCCCGACTAAGGATGACCTGTATTGGCCAGTAGCCTTCTAGCCCTAATCGACGATATTGCTTCGGTTCTGGATGATGTATCCCTGATGACCAAAGTCGCAGCCAAGAAGACTGCTGGTGTGCTTGGAGACGATCTTGCCCTTAACGCCCAGCAGGTCACCGGCGTCAACGCCGACCGCGAGCTGCCCGTCGTATGGGCGGTGGCCAAAGGGTCCTTTCGCAACAAGCTGATTCTTGTGCCAGCGGCTCTACTGATCAGCGCGTTCATTCCGTGGGCGGTAACGCCCTTGCTGATGCTCGGCGGGGCATTCCTGTGCTTTGAAGGCTTCGAGAAGCTGGCGCACCGATTCCTGCATCGAGACGATGCCCATCATGCGCAGCAGATCGAGGCGCTCGCGAATCAAAACGTGGACATGGTTGCGTTCGAGCGGGAAAAAATCAGCGGCGCAGTACGCACCGACTTCATCCTTTCAGCGGAAATCATCGCCATCACCTTAGGGACGGTTGCCGATGCATCCTTCATCGAGCAGGTCGCCGTGCTCGCGGGAATCGCCATCATCATGACCATCGGCGTGTACGGCTTGGTCGCCGGTATCGTCAAACTGGACGATGCCGGTCTGGCGCTGAGTAAGGGTGCCAGCAGCGCTGCACAGTCTGTGGGCAGCGCCATCCTGTCCGTCGCGCCGTGGCTGATGAAGTCGCTGTCCGTGATCGGCACTGCAGCAATGTTCATGGTGGGTGGCGGAATCCTGACCCACGGCTTCAGGGCCGTTCACCATTTCATCGAGAACAGCGCGGAACACACCGTTGCCTTGCCTTACGTCGGGTCGGTGCTGGCTGGGCTGGTCCCGACGCTTATGGATGCGGCTTTCGGCATATTGGCAGGCGGTCTGGTGTTTGCGGCCGTACAGCTGGGCGGCCGGCTGTTCAAGCGCAATTCTCACACTGCCTGACAAAAGCGGGTATAGGTCGGGCGGATTCTGCCGGACCGTTCAACGATAAGCATTGGAAGGACAGCACTATGGATGAATTCATGCAGGCGGCAATCGACGAGGCGCAAAAGGGATTGTCCGAGGGCGGCATTCCGATTGGCTCGGTGATCGTTCACAAGGGCCGCATTATCGGCCGCGGTCACAATCGGCGAGTTCAGCAGGGCAGTGCGGTGCTGCACGGGGAAATGGATGCCTTCGAAAATGCCGGGCGACAGCCGGCCAAGGTTTATGCCGAGTCGGTGCTTTACACGACACTGTCGCCTTGCTCGATGTGCACAGGTGCGATTCTGCTCTATGGCATACCCAAGGTCGTGATTGGCGAGAACCAGACGTTTCTGGGCGAGGAAGAGCTGTTACGCAGCCGAGGTGTTGAGGTCGAGGTGATGCAGGAAGCGAGTTGTATCGACATGATGCGCCGCTTCATCGCCGACAGCCCCGAGTTGTGGAACGAGGACATCGGCGAAACCTGATCTGGTCAGTGACGCCAGAAGGAGGGGGTCAGCATGACCAGGACGGTGATGATTTCCAGGCGTCCGAGCAACATGCCGAACGACAGCAACCATTTTGCCGAATCTGGCAAGGTAGAGAAATTGCCCGCCGGGCCGATTATCGGCCCCAGCCCCGGACCCACGTTGCACACAGCAGTTGCCGCAGCGGTGAGTGCGGTGAGCATATCCAGGCCTAGCAGCGCCAACGCCAATGCCAACGCGCCGATGGTGATGGTGAAGAAAAACGAAAAGGTCAGGATCGACCGCACGATTTCTTCATCAAGTGGGTGCTTGTTGTAACGCTGCTTGATCACGGCGCGTGGGTGCACCAGCTGCGCCAGGTTGGCGCGTAGCAGCGAATACGCGACCTGGAAGCGGAAGATTTTCAGGCCCCCCGCTGTCGAGCCCGAGCAGCCCCCGATGAAGGTCAAGTAGAAGAATGCCAGCACTGCGAACTCACCCCATTGGGTGTAATCGCCCAGTGCGAAACCTGTCGTCGTGACCACTGATACGACGTTCAGCGAGACGACGCGCAGCGCATCGATAAAGACGTAGTCGGAGTTGAATGTCAGCCAGATCGCAAACCCGAAACATACGATCAGCAACATGCCTATGAAGCCCTGCACCTGCTGATCGTGCACCAGCGCGTAGCGGTTACCCCGGACAGTCGAAACCATCAGGATGAACGGCAAAGCACCCGCTAGCATGAACACCACAGCTACCCAGTGCGCCGCGGGGGTGAACTTGCCCATGGAACTGTCGGATGTCGAATAGCCACCCGTCGAGATCGTTGTCATAGCGTGGTTGATCGCCTCGAACGGCGTCATTCCGCTAAGCCAATAGGCCAGTCCACAGAGCAGAGTGAGTGCGAGATAAACGAGCAGGATCGACTTGGCCATGACGTGGGAGCGCGGCATGGCTTTCTGCGACCAGTCGGACGATTCGGTCTGGAACAGCCGCATGCCACCGATGCGCAGCAACGGCAGAATCGCCACGGCCATTCCGATAAAGCCGATGCCGCCGAGCCACTGCAGCATCGAACGCCACATCAGCAAGCCCGGTGATGCCGAGTCCAGACCGGCCAATACGGTCGAGCCCGTAGTGGTGATGCCTGACATCGTTTCAAAGAAGGCATCGGTATAGCTGATATGGTGAATCAGCATCATTGGCAATGCGGCGAAGCAGCAAACGATCAGCCAGCTGGCGGTGGTCAGGAAGTACATGTCCCGAGGGCGTAGCTGAGTAAGTTCCGGCCGACCAGGCGCGACCAGGGCGATACCGCAGCTCAATGTGATCAGGCTCGCCCAGAGGAAGGCTTGCAGGTCATCAGTACGGTCAAACGCGAACAGCGTGATCATCGGGATGACCATGCTGACGGCGAGTGTGATCAGGAAAATGCCGAGAATGAAACCGATAATGCGCAGGGTCGGCAGGGCCATGTGTGATTACTGCTCGGCTCGAAAAAAGAGGCCGCCATTCTACGCCTGTAGCGGTGGCAGTAAACGGGCGATCGGCTTGTTGAAAAATCTTTTCTGAAGAGCCCTTTAGGCCTCTTCCCAAGTTTGTGGCGATGAATAGAATAGCCGCCCGGTGCCGGCCCTTTGCCGGTTTCTGGGTGTTCACCTGCCATGTCCATCGATAATCCCTGCCTAACGTGCGGCGCCTGCTGCGCGTACTTTCGTGTGTCCTTCTTTTGGGGCGAGTGCGCCTCAGCCGGCGGTGTCGTTCCTGATAACGCGACCGTGCAGGTCAGTCCGTTTCACGTCGCGATGATAGGAACAGAATCCAAACCTGCGCGCTGCGTCGGCTTGATGGGTGATGTGGGGTGTGGTGTTCGCTGCACGATGTACGAGCAGCGCTCGAGTACCTGTCGGGAATTCGAGGCCTCCTGGGTAGACGGTCAGCACAATGCGCATTGCGATGCCGCCCGGGCCGCACATGGGTTGCCGCCATTGGTGCCACCGTTGGAACCTCAGCTTTCGCCTGATCGCGTTGCGTAAGCGAGCTTCCTATTTCGGCATCCTCAGCAATTGCACTGCCAAACGAACGGCTCGGGCCTCTAGAATGTCCGATTCGTTTTTGGAGGTAGTCGGATGGAAGCTCTCGACCTGATGCTCAACCGTGTGTCTGTCACACGGCTTAGTGATCCTGCGCCAACATCGGCTCAGCTGGATATCATGTTTCGCGCCGCGCTGCGTGCACCTGACCATGGCCAGCTGCGGCCATGGCGATTCCTGACCATTCAAGGCGAAGCTCGCGAGCGGTTGGGCGCCCTGATGGCTGAGTCGCTGCGCGTGCGGTCGCCCGAGGCGAGCGATGAAGCCTTGCTGAAAGCACGCAAGATGCCGTTGCGCGCGCCGTTGCTTGTGGTGGTTATTGCGCGAGTGTTGCCGCACCCGAAGGTGCCTGGTTCGGAGCAGGTGCTTGCGGTGTCATGCGCTGCCCACGGGCTGTTGTTGGCCGCGCATGCGCAAGGCCTTGGCGCCGTGTGGCGTACCGGCGACTTCTCATACGATCCGTACCTTGCGAAGGCGCTGGGACTCACCAGCGACGAGCAGATGCTGGGGTTCATCTATGTCGGCACCCCTGAAGGGACGCCTCGGACCCCGCCGGAACTAGAGCCCCAGCAATTCGTCAGTGAATGGACGGGCGCAAGCTAGCTCACCCCAACTCCAGATTCTGGAGATCCTCGATAGCAGGGTGAAGGGGCAGCTTCAGCGTTGCGATGAAGCCACCGTCCGGATGATTGCCCAGCAATAACTCGCCGTTATGCCGCTCGGCGGCTCGGCGTGCGATTGCCAGCCCCAATCCGTGTCCCGCAGTGGTCTGTCCAGGAGCTCGGAAGAAGGGTTCGCTCAGTTGCGCCAGGTGCGCGTCGTCCACTCCCGGCCCGTGATCACGAATGCTAAGCAGCAAATGCTGTGCGTCGCTGCGGGCATGCAGTTCGATAGGGGCGCCTTCCGGATTGAAGCGCAGCGCATTGCGTAGCAGGTTGTCCAGCGCACGCTCAAGCATGTCCGGCCAGCCGTGCATATGGGTTTCGGTTTCTACGTGACTGTCGATACGCTGATTCGGCGAGACGATGCGGGCGTTTTCTTGGAGCTGCTCAAATATCGAACGCAATTGGATTGGGCTCGGTGCGCCTGGATCGGCGTCAAGCCTTGCGAGTTCGAGGATCTCACTGATCAAAGCCTCCAGTCTGTCGCATTCCTTGGCCAGGCGCGGCCAGATTACCTCGCGTTCGGCCGGCGTAGCCCGTTCAGCCAACGCCAATGCGATTCGCAGGCGTGCCAGCGGCGAACGCAGCTCGTGGGAGACGTCACGCAACAGTTGCCGCTGGCTGCCGATCAGGCTTTGCAGGCGCGCGCCCATGCGGTTGAAGTCCTTGGCAAGAACCCCTAGTTCGTCGCGTCGCTTCGCCAGGCGAGCAAGGGAGTTCTGTTGATAGGTCGTCTGGCCGAGGTCATGTACGGCGCCGCGAAGCCGATCGAGCGGCCGGGTAATCGAAAGTGTCAGCAACAGGCTGAACCCGGTCAGAACGACCAAAGCGATACCGAGTGCACTCAGCGGCCAGAACAGGCTACCTCGGTGCCAGGCTTGCAGCTCCTGGTTGGGGATGCGGTAGATGAAGAGGTAGGTGTTACCGGTCTCGGGGCTGGTGTAGTCAGATGTCAGTCGCCGCCATGGGAGGCGCCCATCCCGGTGTTCCTGACGTGCTTCGAAAGCAGCGGCGCGAGCCGGGAAGGTGCCCCGGATAATCGGCTGGCCGTTTTCAGCCAAGACCTGCACGTCGACCCCGTAGCGGTTGCGATGCCGCTCGAGCAGAAACTGTGCGGTGATCGGGCCCTGACGCTCGTACACCTTCGTCCACACTTCGGCCAGGCCATTGACGCCGGGGTGACGGTTTAGAATCCAGGCGTCCTGATTTAGAGCATGGCCAAGGAGCATGGCCAAACCTGCCACCAGCGCAATAGCTAGCCAGAACGTCGCGAGAATGCGCCAGAACAGGGATCGCACCGGTCAGATACTCCATGGCAAAGCCCGGGTCGCTTGATCCTTTAGAAAGGCGAGCCGGGCAGGTTGCGGTTTATATGATCAGTTCTGCTGATCGCGTTCGGCTTTCCACTGTTCGAACTCAGCGCGTTCGGCGCGCTTGGCTTGCATCTTTTCGTGCAGCTCGTCGAACTTCTTCTGCTGTTCCGGCTTGAGCAGGTCACGCACTTGCTTTTGGGCTTTTTCCTGATTGGCTTTCAGCTCTTCCTGCATCGCCTTGCGGTCGGCTTCCGGCAGCTTTTCCAGGTATCGTTGAGTGATTTGGCGACGATTCTTCATCTGCTCGCCCATCAGTTGATGCATCTCGATCCGTTGCTCTTTGGTCAGGTCAAGCTGCTCAAAGGGCGAGTGCCCGCCACCATGATGGCGCTTGCCATCGTCTGGCATGGCCATGGCGATAGTGGGCAGGGCGGAGGCGAACAGTACGGCGATAACAGTCTTGCGCATCATGAGTTTCTCCTTGAGATGAAACCGGGTCGCCGGCTGGACGCCTGTCTAAGGCGCCTCAACGGGCTTCGACCGGATGAGTTCAGTCTAGGGTGCTCAAGGTCAACGGCAGTCAGGGCTGGGTAAAGGCTGGGTAAAGGCCGTTCAGGATGCGTAAAGGTAGCCACGGCTGCGCAAGGCGACGATGCGCTGGCGGCCGTCTGGGTGGGGGCCAAGCTTGCGGCGTAGGTTGCTGACATGCATGTCCAGGCTGCGATCGTACAGGGTGAGTCTGCGGCCCAGAGCCAGCTGAGCCAGCGCCTGCTTTTCCAGCGGCTCGCCTGGCTGACCCAGAAGCGCTTCGAGGATGCGCCCTTCGGAAAGAGTAAGCGTGACTTCATGATTCCCGACGCTGGCTACGCCGCGCGCTGGGCTGTAACAGAGGTCTCCCAATTCCAGTTGGGTCGGCGTGCTGGTTGGCTGGCTTCGGCGTAGAACGGCTTTCAGGCGAGCGGTCAGTTCGCGCGGATCACAGGGCTTGGCGAGGTAATCGTCCGCACCCAGCTCCAGGCCGAGAATACGGTCGAGCGGCTCGCCTCGCCCGGAAAGCATCAACACCGGCAGGTCGGGGTGCTCACTGCGCAGCTGCTTGAGCAGGTCCAGCCCGCTTCCGTCGGGCAGCATCACGTCGAGCACGACGGCAGCGGGCTGATGTTCAGCGAGCGCAGCACGGGCGCTTTGGCCGTCATGGCAGGCACGAGCGACAAATCCCTCTTGTGCCAGCCAGCTGACCAGTAGCTCGCAGAGTTCCTGGTCGTCATCTATCAGCAACAATTCGCTCATGGTTCGCTCGTGTCGATTCAGTTCAGCCATTGCCGGCGACGGCGGCCGCGGGTAGTCAGCACGCCCAGTAAAAAGCCAAGCACGCCCACGCCACCGCCAACCGCAAACCACTGCTGCTGGTCGTTCAACAACTGCGGCTGCGCCTCGATTTGTTCCTGTTCGAGTTGCATTCGCAGGCGTTGATTCTCCTGGCGCAGCCTGGCGAGCTGAGCCTGGCCAGCTGTATCGGCGGCGCTGAGGTCTTCCTTGAGCGCCTCGCGTTCCTGCTGGTTGTCGATCAAACGGTGCTCTAACTCGGCTTGTTGTTCAGCAAGGGGCGTAGGTGGCGCTTCTTGAGCCTGTAGCTGGGGTGTGACAAGAGATAGAGCGAACAGCAGGAACAGCGGACCTTGGCGCATCGGAACTCCTTTTTCCTAAACGGTTTTCCAGCCGGCCGTGGCGGAGCGACGGCCTATGTCAGGTGCAGCGGCGGCGTCAGCCGATCGAGTCAGGGATAGACTTGCTTGAATGGTTTAACGATGACCTCGCCATATACGCCTGCCGCCTTGTAGGGGTCAGCCGCGGCCCATTGCTCGGCCGCTTGTAGGGAGTCGAACTCAGCGACAACCAGGCTGCCGGTAAAGCCGGCTGCTCCCGGGTCATTGCTGTCGACCGCAGGATGCGGGCCGGCCAGTACGAGGCGGCCTTCGCTTTTCAGCTTGTCGAGGCGCTCGAGATGGGCAGGGCGGGAGGCAAGACGGTTTTGCAACGAGTCAGGTACATCGGTAGCGATAATGGCGTAGAGCATGTGGACTCCTATGATTCTTCGGGTTCAGGTTGCATGTGGCGCACTAGATAAAGAGCCTGGCCAGCCATGAACAGCAGCGTTAGGCCTAGACTGCCAAATACCTTGAAGTCTACCCAGATTGCCGGGTAGGCGAACGCAACGAAAAGGTTGGCTGAGCCGCAGACAAGAAAGAACAGAATCCAGGCGACGTTCAGTTGCGACCATTGCGCCGCAGGCAGGCGCACAGCGTGGCCCATCAAGCGCTGTATCAAGGGTTTGTCGCCGATGAAATGGCTGGCCAGAAACGCCAGTGCGAACAGCCAGTTCAATACCGGCGCTTTCCATTTGAGGATCGCTTCGCTGTGCAGCGCCAAGGTCAGCCCGCCGAATAGCAGGCAGGCGGCCAGCGTGAGCCATTGACTCTTTTCAAGTCGCCGCTGGTGGACGAACAAGGCTGCATAAACGATGACGGAACTGACAATCAGAACGGCCGTTGCGCTGAAGATGCCGCCGATTGCTATGTTCAGATCGGCAACTTCCACCATCCGTGGCTCGATTTTGTAGACGATGAAGAACAGCAGCAGCGGAACGAAGTCGATGATTTGTTTCACAGGGCAAGCCAGAGGGCGGGATGTGCCCGCATAATAACAAACCGCGCTTTTGGCGGAATGCTGTCTGCCTGCCGTTTCCAAGACGTTGCGCATGTTTTGACAACCTGGGCGACTGCACGAGCGCTGGCAGAGGCGGTCACAAGCTGTAAGCTGCCGAGCCCCTGGAGAATCTGTACCGAATGATTGTTGATCTGCACTGCCACAGCACCGCGTCGGACGGCGTGCTCGCGCCTGATGTTCTGGTGCATCGAGCCCATGCGCGCGGCATCGAGTTGCTTGCCCTGACCGATCACGACACCCTCGAAGGGCTTGATGACGCTCGTACGACGGCTGATTCGCTTGGCGTCCGGTTGGTCAACGGCATCGAGCTGTCCTGTCTCTGGGGCGGCGCGACGATCCATGTCCTCGGCTACGCGTTCCGTCAGGATGCCGTTGCTTTGCAGCGAGCCATTGCCGAACTCCATCAGGGACGTTGGCAGCGCGCCGAGACTATTGCTCAGCGCCTGGAAGCGAAGGGCATGCCGGGTGCGCTGGACGGCGCGCGCGCGATACAGCAAGAGCTGGGCGATAGCGGAAACGCGCCTGCACGCCCACATTTCGCTGACTTCCTTGTGCGCGCTGGTCATGTGCGTGACCGCGCCGAGGCATTTCGCAAGTGGCTCGGCTCGGGCAAGCTGGGTGACGTCAAGCAACACTGGCCGACGCTTGAGCAAACCGTAACCACCTTGCGCGATGCCGGCGCCTGGATCAGTTTGGCTCATCCCTGGCAGTACGATTTCACTCGCAGCAAACGGCGTCGACTCGTGAACGAATTCGCCCAGGCGGGTGGGCACGCGTTGGAGGTGGTCAATGGCATGCAGCCGCTAGAGCAGGTTGGAGGCTTGTCGATTCTCGCGCGAGAGTTCGGACTGATGGCCAGTATCGGCAGCGACTTCCACGCGCCTGGCGATTGGTCGGAACTGGGCATGTACCGCACCCTGCCTGGCGATCTGCGGCCCTTGTGGCAGTGTTTCGATCAACCGTCCGGTGAGTCTGTGGCGCGCTGAAATAGGTAGATTCCATGAGCCAGTTCTTTCAGATACACCCAGATAACCCCCAGGCCAGGCTGATCAAGCAGGCCGTAGAAATCATTCGCAGCGGCGGCGTAGTGGTCTATCCCACTGACTCGTCCTATGCCGTTGGCTGCTCGATGGGCAACAAGACAGGCATCGAGCGTATTCGCCGTTTGCGGCAGTTGGATGATAAGCACAACTTCACGCTGGTCTGTCGCGACCTGTCCCAGCTCGGCTTGTTCGCAAAAGTGGACACGGCGGCTTTTCGCTTGCTCAAGACGCATCTGCCGGGCCCGTACACCATCATTCTCAGTGCGACCCGGGAGGTGCCGCGCATGCTGCTGCATCCCAAGCGCCGTACCATCGGCTTGCGTGTCCCTGCCCAACCGATTGCCCAGGCGCTACTCGCGGAACTGGGTGAGCCCTTGATGAGCGTCAGCCTGATTCTGCCCGGCCAAACCGAGCCGATGAGCGATCCCTACGAGATGCGGGATGCGCTGGAGCACCATGTAGACCTGATCATCGACGGCGGGTACGGTGGCGTCGAGGCGTCCACTGTCATCAGCCTGGTGGATGGTGATCCGGAAGTTGTGCGCGTTGGCTGCGGCGATCCCGCACCGTTCGCTGGCTGACCGTTTCGCCTTTTTCAAACCTACAAAGGAAACCCTTTTGAGCTCCATGGATTCGCAGCGACGTGTAGTTTCCGGAATGCGGCCCAATGGCCGCCTTCACCTTGGCCACTACCACGGCGTATTGAAGAGCTGGGTCAAGATGCAGCATGAATACCAGTGCTTCTTCTCCATAGTCGACTGGCATGCACTGACCACTGATTACGCCGCCGGCGCGGAAATTTCTCGCAACGTCCAGGACATGGCGATCGACTGGCTTGCCGCAGGTGTGAGCCCGAGCTCCGCGACGCTTTTTATACAGTCCCAAGTGCCCGAACATGCAGAGCTGCACCTGCTACTTTCGATGATTTGCCCACTGGCGTGGCTTGAGCGTGTGCCTTCTTATAAAGAGCTACAGCTCGACTCTGCGGACAAGGACCTCGGAACCTACGGCTTCCTTGGCTATCCGTTGCTACAGGCAGCTGACATCCTGGCTTACCGTGCAGGCGTTGTGCCGGTCGGCGCCGATCAGCTACCCCACGTGGAGTTTGCCCGTGATGTGGCCCGGCGGTTCAACCACCTCTACGGCAGCGAAGAGGATTTCGAAGTCAAGGCAGAAGCGGCGATTCGTAAGCTTGGCAAGAAGGGATCGAAGCTGTACGCGAGCCTGCGCAAAAGCTACCAGGAGCAGGGTGATCTCGAGGCGCTGAATACTGCCCGAGCGCTGCTCAAGGACCAGCAGACCATTACCATCGGAGACCAGGAGCGGCTGTTCGGCTATCTGGAAGGTGGTGGTAAGTTGCTGCTCCCTGAACCGCAGGCATTGCTAGGCGATGCGCCGAGGTTGTCCGGTCTGGACGGCCAGAAGATGTCGAAATCCACCAATAACCCCATCTTTCTGCGTGATACACCTGCCGAGATCGAGGAAAAGATCAAGCGTATGCCCACAGACCCGGCACGCGTACACCGACACGACCCTGGCGAGCCGACACGCTGCCCGGTCTGGCAGATGCACCAGGCACATTCGACCACAGAAGTTTGTCAATGGGCGGAGCAAGGCTGTCGCAGCGCAGGGATCGGTTGCCTCGAATGCAAGGCGCCGCTGATTGACGCCATCAAATTGGAGCTCGCTCCGTTGCAGGAGCGTGCCCAGGACTATGAGCAGAATCCCGACCTGGTCCGCAGCATACTGGCCGAGGGCGCTGAGCATGCCCGAGATGAAGCACGCGAGACGCTCGTGATGGCGCGCCAGGCGATGGGTTTGAATTACCGCTAGAGCCATAACCCCAACCGGCTTAAGCTGTCGCGCGTTCAACTTGTCGGTCGCCCGGAGAAAGCATGCAGGAATCCCAGGTCGAGGCGGTGATCAATCCGCCCGGCGAGCAGTTGCGGCTGGCGCTTGTTTACGGCGAAGCCTTCAATAATCTGCCGCAGGATCTCTACATTCCACCCGATGCGCTGGAGGTGTTTCTCGAGGCATTTGAGGGGCCGCTGGACTTGTTGCTGTACCTGATCCGCAAGCAGAACATCGACATTCTCGACATCCCGGTCGCCGAGATAACCCGCCAATACATGGGTTATGTCGAATTGATGAAGACTGTTCGCCTGGAGCTGGCTGCCGAGTATCTGGTGATGGCGGCCATGCTGGCCGAGATCAAGTCGCGCATGCTGCTGCCGCGCTCATCTGAGGTTGAAGAGGATGAGCTCGATCCGCGTGCCGAGCTCATCCGTCGGCTACAGGAATACGAGCGGTTCAAGGCGGCCTCGGAAGATCTGGATCAATTGCCGCGGGTAGGGCGGGACCTCCATATTCCAAAGCTCGATGCGCCGGAAGCTCGGGCGCGAAAGCTGTTGCCGGACGTCAGCCTGGAAGAGCTTTTGGTCTCGATGGCCGAAGTATTGCGTCGGGCTGACATGTTTGAAAGTCACCAGGTCTCGCGCGAGACGCTGTCGACGCGCGAGCGTATGAGTGACGTGCTCGAGCGGCTCAAAGGTGGGGCATTCGTTCCGTTCGTAGCCTTGTTCACTGCTGAGGAGGGACGCTTGGGCGTAGTGGTGACATTTATGGCGGTGCTTGAGTTGGTCAAGGAGTCGCTGGTGGAGCTGGTACAGAACGAGCCCTTTGCACCTATCCATGTACGAGCACGCAGTGAGGATTCGTCGCTGCTGGCACATGAGGCAACGGAGCCGGTACTGTGAATTTATCCGACCCCAAAGATCTTGCGTCTCTGCTAGAGGCGTTTCTGCTGGCCTCCGGTAAACCGATGTCTATTGAGCGTTTGTCAGAGCTGTTTGATGAGGTCGAACGGCCAACGCCCACCTTGTTGCGCAAGGCATTGGAGGTGCTGGACAAGTCGTGCAAGGGGCGTGCATTCGAACTCAAAGAAGTTGCCAGCGGCTATCGCCTGCAAGTACGCGAGCGCTACTCGCCGTGGGTGGGGCGCCTCTGGGAGGAGCGACCGCAGCGTTACTCGCGAGCGCTCCTGGAAACCTTGGTACTGATTGCCTACCGGCAGCCCATCACCCGCGGGGAGATCGAAGACATTCGCGGTGTGGCGGTCAACAGCCAAATCGTCAAAACCTTGCTCGAGCGTGAGTGGGTGCGCGTGGTCGGCCATCGAGACGTGCCAGGTCGCCCGGCAATGTTCGCGACGACCAGGCAATTCCTCGATTACTTCAATCTGAAGAACCTTGACGAACTGCCGCCCTTGGCGGTGCTGCGTGAAATGGAACCGGAACCTGCACCGGTTGACGTCGAGGAGGCGCCCGTTCCAGCTGCGTTGCAGGCGCGAGCCGATCTAGCACTGGAAGAAGATGCGGAGCCGCGTGAGCAAACCAGCTTCCGCAGTTTGTTGGCAGAGCTGGACGGCATGGAAACCGGGCTCAAGATCGACTTCGATGATTTGGTCGAGGTGAAGCCCGAAGATAGTCAGAACATCCCGGGCGAAGATCAGCGCGACTATTGATCAGCTGTCTGCCGCCCAGCGAGGTAGCTGCTGTAATCGGGAATCTGCAAGCTGTGCGGTTGGTCCAATAGCGGGCTGGAGAGCAGGTAGTCAGCGCTGCTCTCGTTCGCGGCCAATGGGATGTTCCAGACTGCAGCGACCCTCAGCAGTGCTTTTACGTCCGGGTCGTGGGGCTGCGGCTCGAATGGATCCCAGAAGAATACCAGCATGTCGATGCGGCGTTCGGCGATGCGGGCCCCGATCTGCTGATCGCCGCCCAGCGGACCACTGATCATGCATTCCACCGGCAGTTCCAGGCGTCGGCCAAGCAGCAGGCCGGTAGTGCCGGTGGCGAGCAGTTCGTGATTCACCAGACGTGATTTCTGCCTTTCGGCCCATTCCAGAAGCCGTTCCTTGCAGTGATCGTGAGCAACCAAGGCAATGCGTTTGCGTGCCGGCAGTGTTGCGGTAACGAAATCGATGCGGTTCATCATCGTCCTTGTCTCGCAGGAACGGGCCGTCAGGTTGTTATGGTGCCTCGTGCAATGCGCGGCACGTATCGAGCATGCGGTTGGAAAAGCCCCACTCGTTGTCATACCAGGCCATCACTTTGAGCAGGCGTCCGCTAACCTTGGTGTGGTTGGTATCGAAGATAGATGACATCGGGTTGTGGTTGAAGTCGCAGGAAACCAATGGCAGCGAGTTGCATGCCAGTATCGGCGAGTGCTGGCTGGCTTCGAGCATCAGGGCGTTGACCGCTTCGGCTGTGGTCTCACGGCTGAGTTCGAGGGTCAGGTCCACCAGCGAGACGTTGATGACAGGCACCCGTACGGCCATGCCGGTCAGCTTGCCAGCCAGTTCTGGCAGCACCAGACCAACGGCTTCGGCAGCGCCGGTCTTGGTCGGGATCATCGACTGGGTAGCCGAGCGCGCCCGGAATGGATCGCTGTGGTAAACGTCGGACAGGTTCTGATCATTGGTATAGGCGTGGATAGTGGTCATCAGTCCATGTTCGATCCCGTACTCACGCGACAGTACCTGCGCAACCGGCGCCAGACAGTTGGTTGTGCATGATGCGTTCGAGATGATCTGGTGCGATTGGCGCAGCGTGTCATGGTTGACGCCATAGACGATCGTGGCATCAACACCCGAAGCGGGAGCCGAGATGATGACTTTGCCAGCTCCGGCCTGTAGGTGCGCGCTGGCTTTTTCACGAGAGGTGAACAGCCCGGTACACTCGAAGACGACGTCGACATTGCGTTCCTGCCAGGGCAAGTCAGCAGGGTTGCGAATGGCAGTCACGGCAATCGGATCGCCATTGACCCGCAGTTCATCGTCTGTAGCCTCGATCTTTGCGTCGAAATGACCATGGACGCTGTCGAACTGCAACAGGTGGGCATTCATCGCTGGGCTACCGAGGTCGTTGATCGCCACAACCTGCAAATGCTCGCGATAGCTCTGGCTGTAGAGGGCACGGAGGACATTGCGTCCGATACGACCGAAGCCGTTGATGGCGATGCGAATAGTCATAAGAGGTCCTGGGCGGAATTTGTTGTGGGAATTACAAGATTATTCCTGTCAAAATAGAAATCAAGCCCAAATACATGTTGTTTTGTTGGTAAAACTACAGATTCACGAGCAGGAGTGATGGCATGCACCCGCGGATTCAAGAAGTTACCGAGCGATTGATCGAACGCAGCCGGCCGACGCGACAGCGTTATCTTGCCCAGATGGCAGGAGCGGCGAGCGACGGGCCTCAGCGCGGCAAGCTGCAATGCGCCAATTTTGCTCATGGCGTTGCCGGCTGCGGATCGCAGGACGACAAGCAGCGGCTACGACTGATGAACGAGGCCAACGTGGCAATCGTATCAGCCTATAACGACATGCTTTCGGCACATCAGCCGTACCAGTATTTTCCGGACGTTATCAAAGAAGCCTTGCGCGAAATGGGTTCGGTCGGCCAGTTTGCCGGGGGCGTGCCGGCGATGTGCGACGGTGTGACCCAGGGCGAAGCAGGCATGGAACTCAGCCTTGCCAGTCGCGAAGTGATCGCCATGGCCACAGCCGTTGCGCTGTCACACAACATGTTCGATGGCGCTCTTTATCTCGGTATATGCGACAAAATCGTCCCTGGCTTGATGATAGGTGCGCTGCGCTTTGGGCATTTGCCGACTGTTTTTGTGCCTGGTGGGCCGATGACATCCGGCATTCCCAACAAGCAGAAAGCGGAAGTACGCCAGCGCTACGCTGAAGGCAAGGCCAGCCGTGAAGAGCTGCTCGAGTCGGAAATGCTTTCGTATCACAGCCCTGGAACATGCACCTTTTACGGTACAGCCAATACCAACCAGGTTGTGATGGAGATCATGGGCCTGCATTTGCCAGGCTCGTCCTTCGTCAACCCCTACACGCCTTTGCGCGACGAACTGACCCGTGAAGCCGCGCGGCAGGTGACTCGCCTGACACCGCAGTCGGGCAACTATGTGCCGCTGTGCAAGATTGTCGATGAAAAGTCGATCATCAATTCGGTCGTGGCCCTTAATGCTACTGGCGGCTCGACCAACCATACCCTGCATATACCCGCGTTTGCCCAGGCTGCTGGAATTCAGCTGACCTGGCAGGACATGGCTGATATTTCAGCAGTCACGCCGACACTGGCCAAGGTTTACCCGAATGGACAGGCGGACGTTAATCATTTTCACGCGTGCGGTGGCGTTCCGTTCATGGTGCGGACGCTGCTTGATGCGGGCTTGTTGCACGAAGACGTGTACACGGTCTTGGGCAAGGGCCTCAGCCAGTACACCAAGGAGCCTTTCCTCGAGGATGGAAAGCTCGTCTGGCGCGAGGGCACTGAAGGCAGTCTCGACGAGGCGATTCTGCGTCCGGTCGAGCGTGCGTTCTCGCCCGAAGGCGGTCTGCGGGTGCTTGAAGGTAATCTCGGGCGCGGTGTAACGAAAATCTCCGCGGTCGCGCCCGAGCATCGCGTCGTGGAGGCACCTGCGCGTGTTTTTAGCGATCAGACCGAGCTGGCCCAGGCGTTCAAGAATGGCGAGCTGGAAAAAGACTTCGTTGCGGTTGTGCGCTTTCAGGGGCCAAAGGCCAACGGCATGCCCGAACTGCACAAGCTGACGCCGTTCCTAGGCGTCCTGCAAGACCGAGGCTACAAGGTTGCACTGGTTACCGATGGCCGCATGTCGGGTGCTTCGGGCAAGGTGCCTGCTGCTATCCACGTCAGCCCGGAAGCACTCGACGGTGGTCCCCTGTGCCGTGTGCGTGACGGCGACATCATCCGTGTAGATGGCGAAACAGGTGAGCTGCGCGTGCTGGTCGACCAAGCCGAGTTCGACAGCCGCGACGCAGTGTCCGCCCCCAGCGATCTGGGAATTGGATGTGGCCGCGAACTGTTCGGTTTCCTGCGAGCGGCCTTCAGCCCAGCGGAAAAGGGAGCAAGCGTATTCACCACGGAGTTGGAGGCGCTCAAGTGACAGCTCTGGTAGGCGATATTGGCGGTACCAATGCGCGCTTCGCGCTGTGGCGAAACCAGCAGATCGAATCGGTGCGGGTGCTGCCGACCGTTGATTACCCGCGTGCGGAAGATGCGATTCGTGCTTATCTGCAGGGCACCGGGCAAAGCGTCGAAGCGCTGCAGGCGGTGTGCCTTGCCTGCGCTGGCCCCGTTTCGGGCGATGAGTTCGCTTTTACCAACAACCATTGGCGTTTGAGCCGAAAGGCGTTCTGTGAAGACCTGGGTCTGAGCGATCTACTGCTGGTTAATGATTTCACGGCGATGGCGCTGGGCATGACCCGGTTACGAGAAGGCGAGTTGATTGAGGTCTGCCCGGGCCGGTCTGAGCCGGGTGCGGCGCGTCTGGTTATAGGCCCGGGAACGGGCCTTGGCGTCGCTACGCTTCTTCCATTGCCTGGTGGTGGCTGGAAGGCGCTACCAGGAGAGGGTGGTCATGTCTGCCTGCCGATCGGCACCGCGCGCGAGGCTGCGCTCTGGGCGCGGTTGCATGACAAGTTTGGCCATGTGAATGCCGAGGCGATCCTCAGTGGCGGTGGGCTGCTGGAGCTTTATCGAACCAGCTGCGCCCTGGATGGCGAGTTGCCGAAGCTGACCACGCCAGCAGAAGTCACCGCAGCAGCGTTGACGGGCGACGCTTATGCGTCATCTGTCTTGGAACAATTTTGCGTGTGGTTGGGTCGGATCGCGGGCGATAACGTGCTGACTACCGGTTCGCGAGGCGGCGTGTACATCGCTGGCGGTATCGTGCCGCGCTTCGTGGAGTTTTTCATGCGTAGCGGGTTCGGCCAAAGTTTTCGCGACAAGGGGTGCATGAGTCGTTATTTTGACGAAATTCCGGTCTGGGTGGTGACGGCCGAGTACCCTGGGCTGGAAGGCGCGGGCTTGGCGTTGCAGCAATTTCTGGAGGCTCCATCCAGCGGAGGTTGACCCGCTTCGATACACCTACATAACAAGAGAATGGATGCCAGTGAGCCAGGTTGGAAGATCGATTCTGCTGGTCGATGACGATCAGGAAATTCGCGAGCTGCTTGATACCTACCTCAGCCGATCAGGCTTCCACGTGCGCACTGTTGCCGACGGTGCTCAATTTCGTCACGCCATGGCCAGCGATCCGGCGGACCTGGTCATCCTGGACGTCATGTTGCCTGACGAAGATGGGTTCAGCCTGTGCCGCTGGGTCAGAGGCCATCAGCGTCTCGCTCAGATGCCGATCATCATGCTGACTGCCAGCTCGGATGAGGCCGACCGGGTGATCGGGCTCGAGTTGGGCGCGGACGATTATCTGGGCAAGCCATTCAGTCCACGTGAGCTCCTGGCTCGGATCAAAGCGCTGCTGCGCCGGGTGCATTTTGGTCAGGAGCGCGCCAGCGATGTATTGGCGTTCGATGAATGGCGGCTGGATATGGTCAGCCATCGGCTATTTCATCAGGATGGTGAAGAGGTGCTGCTGTCTGGTGCGGATTTCGCACTGCTCAAACTGTTTCTCGACCATCCCCAGCAAATCCTCAATCGCGACACCATCGCCAACGCCACGCGTGGGCGCGAGGTGATGCCACTCGAGCGCATCGTGGACATGGCAGTCAGCCGTTTACGTCAGCGGCTACGCGATACAGGCAAGTGCCCTCGGTTGATTCGTACCGTTCGCGGTAGTGGCTATCTACTCGCCGCGCAGGTCGCGCCGCACTATGACTCGCTCGGTTAATCGCCGCTGGTTGCCTGTCCCGCGCTCGTTGCTCGGCAGAATGCTCTTGCTGACACTTCTCGTTGTGCTGATGGCACAAGCGCTTTCGAGCTTCATCTGGGTATCCCAGCTGCGCGCGAGCCAGATGGAAGGACTGCTGACCAGTGCCCGCAGCCTTGCGCATTCGATGTCCGCCAGCGTCAGCTATTTTCGCTCTCTGCCGTTGGGCTATAGACCGCTGGTGCTCGATCAGTTGCGAAGCATGGGCGGTACGCGCTTTTTCGTCTCGATGAATAACAAGCCGTTGGAAATGCAGATCTTGCCGCCAACCGAACGCAAGCAGGCGGTGCTGGCGGAAGTGGACGAGGTGCTGCGTGAACGCCTCGGCAAGGACGTCGATATGTCCGTGAGTTTCGTCAGCCCAGATGACCTGCTCATCTTCAATGGCGGCTTGAAGCTCGACGAATTGCCTAGGTCGTGGGCGCATTACGCGTTGAGCCTGGAGCCGCTGAACCCGCCTGTGCTGGTCACCCAGATTCAGATCGCGCCGGATGAATGGCTCTATCTCGCCTCATTGATGCCTGCGCCCTACGTAAGCCTGGAAGATGAGGGCATACCCAGGCAGCAACTGTGGTTCATCTTTCTCACCAGCAGCTTTCTGCTCTTGTTCATCGGTATCCTTGTGCATTGGCAGAGCCGACCGCTCAAGCAACTGGCTCGGGCTGCTCGAGAAATGTCGTTGGGCAGCGAAGTGGAACTGCTACCTGAGGCGGGTGGTAGCGAGGTCGTCGAGGTCAGCCGTGCCTTCAATACGATGCGTGAGCGCATAGGGCGTTACTTGACCGAGCGCAGCCAATTGTTCAGTGCGATCTCTCATGATTTGCGCACCCCGATTACACGATTGCGGTTGCGAGTGGAGCTGCTCGAGGACGAGACCTTGCAGCGAAAATTCAGCCGTGACCTGGACGAGCTGGAGCTGCTGGTCAAAGGCGCGCTGCAGTGCGTCAAGGACACCGACATCCATGAAAACATCGAGCCGCTGGATCTTAACCTGCTGCTCGACTGCGTGACCGAGCCGTACCTGGCGCCTGCCGGCAACGGCCGCGTGACGGTGCAGGGCAGGGCGTTAGCACCTTATGCCGGCAAGCCGCTGGCCCTTAAACGCTGTATCGGCAATCTGCTCGACAATGCCTTGAAATATGGCGATCGGGCGCGCCTGCTGATCGAGGACGACGACAATACCTTTGTCTTGCACGTCGACGATGAAGGGCCGGGTGTTCCTGAGGCATGGCTCAAGCAGGTGTTCGAACCCAACTTTCGACTGGCCGCCCAGCAGCCGGGTTACGGCCTGGGGCTTGGTATTGCTCGAAATATCGCCCATGCGCATGGCGGCGAGATCAGCCTTCGCAATCTGCCGGAGGGGGGGCTGCGCGTGACTTTGAGCCTGCCACGCAACGCAGATTAAGGGTTCAACGTCGCGATTGCTCGTTGTCTGTTACGAAACCCAGGTTTTGTAACGAAGCGGTGACCATTCGCTATCCCTTCGTTACCCGGCTCGCCAGCCGGCACGCCTAGAATCGATGCAGCGCAGGCAAAGACCTGCATCGATAACAACAAGAAAGGAAGACCCATGAACGCGATTCATCGTTTGGTTACTGCTGTTTCCCTGGCTTCTATCTCCTTGGCATCTGTCGTTCCGTTCGCCCACGCAGGCGAGGTTGAAGTTCTGCACTGGTGGACGTCGGGCGGCGAAAAACGTGCTGCTGACACCCTGCAGCGACTGGTCGAGGAAGAGGGTCACACCTGGAAGGATTTCGCCGTTGCTGGCGGCGGTGGTGAAGCGGCCATGACCGTTCTCAAAACACGTGCCGTTTCCGGCAACGCACCCGCTGCCGCCCAGATCAAAGGCCCCGACATTCAGGAGTGGGGCGAGCTTGGCCTGCTCACCGATCTCAACGATGTGGCTGAGAAAGCCAACTGGGACAAGCTGCTGCCCAAGCAGGTCTCGGCGGCAATGAAGTACGACGGGGACTATGTGGCCGTGCCGGTCAACGTGCACCGCGTCAACTGGTTATGGATTAACCCGGAAGTGTTCGAGAAAGCCGGGGTAGAACCGCCGAAGACACTCGACGAGTTTTTCGCCGTAGCCGAAAAACTTAAAGCGGCGGGCTTCATGCCGATCGCGCATGGTGGCCAACCTTGGCAGGACGGAACCGTCTTCGAAGATCTGGCGCTGGCAATCCTTGGTCCTGAGGATTTCCGTAAGGCTTTCGTCGAGCTCGACCGGGAAGTGCTGACCGGTGAGAAGATGGTCAAGACTTTCGAGGCGCTGAAAAAGCTGCGTAGCTACGTCGACAACAACGCAGCGGGCCGAGACTGGAACAGCGCAACGGCCATGGTCATGAACGGCAAGGCCGGCATGCAAATCATGGGCGACTGGGCCAAGAGCGAATGGACCGCGGCGAAGAAAATTGCTGGTGAAGACTATAAGTGCGTGCCGTTCCCAGGTACGCAGGGCAGTTTCGCCTACAACATCGACTCGCTGGCCATGTTCAAACTGAACAACGATGACAATCGGAAGGCTCAGCAGGATCTCGCTCGAATTGTCATGGAGCCGGAGTTCCAGCAGTTCTTCAATCAGAACAAGGGTTCGATTCCAGTACGGCTCGATCAGGACATGAGTGAGTTCGATGCCTGCGCCCAGCAGTCGATGGAAGACTTCAAGGAAGCGGCTCAGGGTCCAGGGCTCGTACCCAGTCTCGCTCATGGCATGGCGGCATCGAGCTATGTGCAGGGCGCGGTGTTCGACGTCGTGACGAACTTCTTCAACGACCCGTCGGCGGACCCTAAGAAGGCTGCCCAGCAACTGGCCGCTGCGATTCAGGCAGTCCAGTAACGCTCGCGGGGCACGGACCCTCGTGCCCCGTCCTACAACAAACGAACGGATGCCTTAGGCATCGACTGCGGTCAGGCCTGTCGGTCGACCGTAATGGGATCGGCTTGCTCGAAATCTCTGTTGTCTGTCGGCTTCTGACCGCCGACATCGGGGATTTCCATAACGGGACTGAGATGGAATCTGAACTCAATCGGAGCCAACCATGAGCTCAACGGCTGTATTCACCAAGGCTTCGCCGCTGGATGCGTTGCAGAACTGGCTGCCCAAGCTGGTGCTGGCGCCAAGCATGCTGATCGTGCTGGTGGGCTTTTATGGCTATATCGCCTGGACCTTCCTGCTTTCGTTCACCAATTCAAGCTTCATGCCCAGCTACAAATGGGTCGGGCTGCTGCAGTACGAGCGGCTTTGGAACAATGATCGCTGGTGGGTAGCCAGCAAGAACCTGCTGGTCTTCGGTGGCCTGTTCATCGCGATCAGCCTGGCCATCGGTGTGCTACTAGCCGTTCTGTTGGATCAGCGTATTCGCCGCGAAGGCTTTATTCGTACCGTCTACCTTTACCCGATGGCGCTGTCGATGATCGTCACCGGCACCGCCTGGAAATGGCTGCTCAACCCGGGGCTGGGCATCGACAAGATGCTGCGGGATTGGGGCTGGGAAGGCTTTCGTTTCGACTGGCTGGTAGACCCTGATCGCGTCATCTACTGCCTTGTAATTGCAGCTGTTTGGCAAGCCTCGGGTTTCGTCATGGCGCTGTTCCTTGCCGGTTTGCGCGGTGTCGACCAATCCATCGTGCGCGCAGCGCAGATCGACGGCGCCAGCCTGCCAAGCATCTACCTGCGCATCATCCTGCCTAGCCTGCGGCCGGTGTTCTTCAGTGCATTGATGATCCTTGCGCATATTGCGATCAAGGCGTTCGACCTCGTGGCGGCGATGACCGCGGGTGGGCCAGGGTACGCCTCCGACCTGCCGGCAATGTTCATGTACACGCACACCTTCACCCGCGGGCAGATGGGGCTCGGCGCAGCAAGCGCGATCCTCATGCTGGGGGCTGTGATGGCGATCGTCGTGCCTTATCTGTATTCGGAATTGAGGAACAAGCGCCATGACTAGCCATGTAGGGCAAAAGCGCCTGACGTTCAGTCGAGTGGCGATATACGCAACGCTGCTGGTAGCCGTTGCCATGTACCTCGTACCGCTGGTGGTCATGCTCCTGACCAGCTTGAAGACGCCAGCGGACATCCGCACCGGTAACCTGCTGTCCTGGCCGGAGGTAATGACCGTTATCGGTTGGGTCAAGGCGTGGGACGCGGTAGGCGGTTACTTCTGGAACTCGGTGAAGATCACCGTTCCGGCAGTCATCATTTCGACCCTGCTCGGTGCGCTGAATGGCTACGTGCTTGCCATGTGGCGCTTCCGTGGCTCGCAGCTGTTCTTCGGATTATTACTGTTCGGCTGCTTCCTGCCGTTCCAGGTAATTCTGCTGCCAGCATCCTTCACCCTCGGGCAGCTCGGGCTGGCCAACACCACGCCGGGGCTGGTGCTGGTTCATCTGGTCTATGGTCTGGCCTTTACCACGCTGTTCTTCCGCAACTTTTATGTGAGTGTGCCGGATGCGCTGATTCGTGCGGCTCGGCTGGACGGTGCGGGATTCTTCACCATATTCGCTCGAATCCTGCTGCCGATGTCGATCCCGACCATCATGGTTTGCCTGATCTGGCAGTTCACGCAGATCTGGAACGACTTCCTCTTCGGCGTGGTGTTCGCCAGTGGCGATACACAGCCGATCACCGTGGCGCTGAACAACCTGGTGAACACCAGCACGGGCGTCAAGGAATACAACGTCGATATGGCTGCGGCGATGATTGCCGGGCTGCCAACGCTGGTGGTGTACATCCTCGCCGGCAAGTATTTCCTGCGTGGGCTAACGGCCGGCGCGGTCAAGGGTTAGGAGAACAATCATGGCTGCACTTGAACTTTGTAACGTCCGCAAAAGCTATCCCGGTAGCAACCACGACACACTGAAAGACATCGACCTGAAGATCGATGACGGCGAGTTCTTGATCCTGGTAGGACCTTCCGGCTGCGGCAAATCCACCTTGATGAACTGCATCGCTGGTCTGGAAGAGATTACCGGTGGGGAAATTCGCCTGGATGGAGCCGACATCAGTGGTGCCAGCCCCAAGGATCGCGACATTGCAATGGTGTTTCAGTCGTACGCGCTGTACCCGACGATGACCGTGCAGGAAAACATCGCCTTCGGCTTGAAGATGCGCAAGGTGCCAACGGCGAAGATCGAGGAAGAAGTCTCGCGTGTCGCCAAGTTGCTGCAGATAGAACATCTGCTGAGCCGCAAACCTTCTCAATTGTCAGGTGGCCAGCAACAGCGCGTCGCCATGGGAAGGGCGTTGGCAAGGCGTCCGAAGATCTACCTGTTTGACGAACCGCTTTCCAACCTCGACGCCAAGCTGCGCGTAGAAATGCGCACCGAAATCAAGTTGATGCATCAGCGCCTGAAGACCACCACGGTATACGTCACCCATGACCAGATCGAAGCGATGACGTTGGGTGACAAGGTTGCGGTGATGAAGGACGGCATCGTTCAGCAATTCGGTACACCCAAAGAGATCTACAACAACCCAGCCAACCTGTTCGTGGCAAGTTTCATTGGGTCACCCCCGATGAACTTCATTCCGCTGCGGTTGACCCGCCAGGCAGATGGCTGGCGCGCATTGCTGGAAAGCGGCCAGGACCGTTGCGAGTTGCCGTTGAGCCTGGCTGACGGGCAGTCGCTGGAGGGCCGAGAGGTGATCCTAGGGATACGTCCAGAGCAGATCAGCGTCGGCACTGAAGCCGATCTGCCTTCGCTACGTGCCGAAGTCCAGGTCATTGAGCCGACAGGCCCTGACACCATGATCTTCGTCAGCCTCAACCAGACCAAGGTTTGTTGCCGACTGGCTCCGGACGCTGCGCCGAATCCCGGCGAGAGCCTGACGCTGCAGTTCGAGCCGGAGAAGGTGCTTCTGTTCGATGCCCAAACAGGCGAGCGGCTTGGCGTCACGCCTGTAAATGGCTCCGCTGGTCGCAATGGCAGCATCACCCGCCTGGTTGCGCGCTAGGTCGTTGCAGCCGGGAGAGTGGGAAAAAGGCTCGGTCGGCGTATTCCTGCGTACCGGCGCCTGGCGTGAAGGAATGGTATTCATTCCTGGGTTTTGAGCGGTTGGCGGTTAAACACCGCGAACTGTGAAAAAGCGGTCCGCAACGAAATGACAGTGAAAGGCGGATCGAAGGAGAGCCATAGCGGCTCAATCCAACGGCAGTAACAACAATAAGAGCTAATTGGAGCGGATATGAAGAAAACGAAACGCCTGGGCCTCGCAGTCTCGCTGGCCAGTCTCGCTATGCCGTTTGGCGCGCATGCCCTGGACTTCAACGGCTACGTGCGAAGTGGTATCGGCGAATCGACTGCAAGCGAATCGCAAGCCTGCTTTCAACTGCCGGGCGCAGCGTCCAAGTTCCGACTGGGCAACGAGTGCGAGCAATACGCCGAGCTGGGGTTGCGTCATGACCTGTTCACCATGGACGACGGCTCGGTGCTGAGCGTAGAAGGCATGGCGGCGCTGTATAACGAGTACGACCATACGCCGAAATTCACTGACGACCATGGTTTTGCGCGGCTCGTCCAGGCCTATGCGGAATGGAGCAACATCGCGGCGCTGAACAACGGTTCGTTATGGGCGGGTCGTAGATTCTACAAGCGGAACGATATTCATATTTCCGACTTCTATTACTGGAACCAGAGCGCAACCGGTGCCGGTATCGAAAACGTCGAGATCGGGGGGTTGCAATACAGCTACGCCTTCTCGCGTAAGGACAGCGTTTTCCAGGAAAACTACACCAATCGTCACGATTTCAACGCCGGCGGCATCGATACCAATCCTAACGGCGAACTGCAGTTCGGAGTCAGCTACATTGCCGACCCTGATCGTGGTGACTCAAACAGCGGCTGGTCTGTAACGGCACAGCATGAACAGGTTGGTTTCCTCGGAGGCAGCAATACTTTCGCAGTGCAGTATGGCGAAGGCCCTGGCACGGGGCTTGGCTACACGGGCAATGTGCAACTGGACGACAGCGCCAAAAGTTGGCGGGTCGTGGAGTTTTTCGACTGGCAGGTAACGCCGCGTTTCAGCGGACAGTTTCAGGTCGTCTATCAGAAAGACAAGCGTCAGGGCGGGGATCAGGATTGGATTTCGGTAGGTATGCGTCCGGTGTATGCCTTGACCGAAGAATTCAAGCTGGTCGCTGAGGTCGGCCACGATCAGGTTGACGCGGAGGCCGGGACTCGGAAGCTCACCAAGTTCACCATCGCTCCAACCTGGTCGCCGGCAGGGCCTGATTTTTGGGCGCGTCCCGAGTTTCGTCTGTATTACACCTATGCTCAGTGGAACGACGCGGCGCAAGATGCAGCCAATGTGATAGCCGCTGGCAGCGCATTGTCGGAGACCGGCGCGTTTGGCAGCGCGCAGCATGGCTCCAACTTTGGCGTTCAGGTCGAATACTGGTGGGACTGATCGGCGCTATAGGCTAATTCGCTTAGAACCTCCCGTCAGCCAGGGCCTCTACTAGCTTTAGAGGTCGTGGTTGAATGGGAGGTGGTTTTTGGGCGACAAGGCGAAAAATCCGTGTATTGGTGTCTGTAAGCTAAAAGACGACATCTGTATCGGCTGCGGTCGCAGCCGGGACGAGATGAAGAGTTGGAAGGGCATGAAGAACAAGGAGCGTAAAGCGGTCAATGAGGTGGCCGCCCAGCGGCTTAAAGAGCTAGGCAAAGCAAAGAAGAAAAAGAAGTGATCAGCTGTCTTCGGATGGATAACGGGTCGCCATCAGGCTTTCCTTTATCTTACGTAGATGGGGCTGAAAATCGACGCCGCGCCTTAGGGTTACCCCGGCAGCCAGTGCATCTAACACTGTTAGCTGGATGATTCTTGAAGTCATCGGCATATAGATGTCCGTGTCCTCCGGGAGAGGTATGTCGAGGCTCAGGGTGCAAATTTTCGCCAGCGGTGAATCTGCAGCGGTCAGGCCCAGCACCGAAGCACCGTTATCCCGCGCGATCGTCGCGGCTTCCACTAGTTCACGGGTACGACCGGTATAGGAAACGATCACGAATAGATCGCCCGTGTGTGCGACCGACGCGAGCATCCGTTGCATCAACACGTCCACATGCGCGGTTACCGGCAAATTGAAGCGGAAGAACTTGTGTTGTGCATCGAGCGCGACCGACGCAGACGCGCCTAACCCGAAGAAATGAATCTGGCGCGCCTGGATCATCAGATCTACGGCGTGGCTTACGACTTGTGGGTCGATCGCTCGACAGGCGCTGTCGAGCGATGCGATCGCGCTACCAAATATCTTTCTTGTATACGCCTCGGGGCCGTCGTTCGCTTCCACGGCCCGGCTGACATAGGCGGCTCCGCTGGCGAGGCTTTGTGCCAGTTGGATCTTCAGCGCTGGGTAGCCGGCCGCTCCAAACGACCGGCAGAAACGATTGACTGTAGGCTCGCTTACTTTGGCCGCTTGAGCCAGCGCCGCGATGCTGTAGCGGGTCGCTTCCTGTGGATCACGGAGGATCACTTCAGCCACCTTGCGCTCCGCTTTGTTCAACTCATCGAGCCGATTTTTTATCTGTTCCAAGAGATTTTTCATGCGATCCATGTCTCTTCCTTCAGGGACTCGTGCCCGATACTACGGATAGTAGCGAAATCGGGGCACGAAAAAATCGGGGGATGTTGTTTTAATAACAACATTTTGTGCTTAAACTGCGCCGATAAACCTGTCACGCAGCCTAATTTGGTTACTATAAAAATCATGCCTGCTATTACTGTTGACGCAACTACCTTCGCCTTGTTTGGCGCCCTCGGCGATCTGGCGCTGCGCAAGCTGTTTCCCGCACTTTATCAGCTCGACCGAGCTGGGCTGCTGAACAGCGACACGCGCATTTTGGCCCTATCACGCGATCAAGGTGAGCCGGCTGCTCATCTCGATCGTATCGACCAGGCATTGCGACGCTATGTGCCGGCTGCTCAGCTGGACGAATCAGTTCTCAGCCGATTCCATGGCCGGTTGGGTTATCTGACCATGGACTTCCGTAACGCGGAAGACTACGCCGCGTTGGCTGAAATAGTCGCTCCCGGAATGCCGCTCATTGCCTACTTCGCTACCCCTGCGGCGGTGTACGGCTCGATCTGCGAAAACCTGGCAGCAGCTGGATTGGCTGAGCAGGCGCGAGTCGTTCTGGAAAAACCAATCGGGCACGATCTCGACTCGTCGAGATTGGTCAATGATGCCGTTGCGCAATATTTTCCCGAGACGCGCATCTACCGGATCGACCACTACCTTGGCAAGGAAACGGTTCAGAACCTGATTGCGCTGCGCTTTGCCAACAGTCTGTTCGAGACCCAGTGGAATCAGCACCACATCTCGCACGTCGAGATAACGGTCGCTGAGACGGTCGGAATCGAAGGGCGTTGGGGGTACTTCGATCAGGCCGGCCAGTTGCGGGACATGATCCAGAACCACCTGTTGCAATTGCTCTGTTTGATCGCCATGGATCCGCCCAGCGATCTGACTGCAGATAGCATTCGCGACGAAAAGGTGAAGGTGCTCAAGGCGCTCGCGCCTATCAGGCCCGAACATTTGTCTCGTCAGGTCGTGCGTGGCCAGTACGTAGGCGGTTCTGTCGGCGGTAAGCAGGTTCCAGGTTATCTTGAAGAAGAAAACTCCAACGCCGAGAGCAGCACCGAAACCTTCGTTGCGCTGCGTGCCGACATCTGCAACTGGCGCTGGTCCGGTGTGCCGTTCTACCTGCGGACAGGCAAGCGGATGGCGGAAAAAGTTTCGCAGATCGTCATCCACTTCAAAGAACCGCCTTTTTACATCTTCGCGCCCGAGCAACGGTCGCTGATCAGCAACCGGCTGATCATTCGCTTGCAGCCGGACGAAGGCATTTCGTTGCAGGTCATGACTAAAGAGCAGGGCTTGGACAAGGGCATGCATCTGCGTAGCGGTCCGCTGCAGCTGAATTTCTCCCAGACCTACAAAAGCACACGCATTCCTGACGCCTATGAGCGGCTTTTGCTCGAAGTGATGCAAGGCAATCAGAACCTGTTCGTTCGCAAGGATGAAATCGAATACGCATGGAAGTGGTGCGATCAATTGATCGATGGTTGGTCGCGCATCGGTGACGCCCCTAAACCTTATCCGGCGGGCTCCTGGGGCCCCGTTGCGTCCATAGCATTGATTACGCGAGACGGGAGGTCTTGGTATGGCGATCTCTGAACTTGAACTGCCGTCGGACGTGGTTGCGCACAGCTTGCCTGACCCGGAACAGCTAGCGCAGACATTGGCCGATAGGGTCGCTGACGCGTTGCAGTACGCTGTCACCAATCATGGCCGTGCAAGCCTGGTGGTATCGGGTGGCCGTAGCCCGATAGCGTTTCTCGAGGCGCTGTCCGTGCGTGAACTGCCGTGGGCCAAGATTCAGGTCAGCTTGGCTGACGAGCGCTGGGTCCAACCCGAGGACCCGGATAGTAATGAGGGCTTGCTTCGCCGTTACCTACTGCAGAACGCCGCGGCTGGTGCCCAGCTTGTTGGCTTATATGACTCGGCAGCTGTTAGCTTGGAAGAAGCGGCAGAGCGAGCAAGTGCCAAGCTGGCTGGGTTCTCTCGGCCTATCGATGTGCTTGTGCTTGGAATGGGCGGTGACGGACATACCGCCTCGCTGTTTCCGAACAGTCCATTACTGAATAAAGGGCTGGACGAAGACTGTCTTGACCTGTGCCTGCCGATGCTAGCGCCTGCCAGTCCAGAGCAGCGTATCACTATGACCTATCCGTTGCTTGCATCTGCCCGCGTCCAATGCCTGGCGATTCAAGGCTCCGCCAAGCTGGACACGCTGCGCCAGGCCATGCAGCTCGAATCATCGCAGATGCCGATTCGCGCATTCCTGCATTCCCCTTTAGAGATCTACTGGTGCCCTTGAGGCCCGAGGACATTTTCCATGACGATGGACCAGAAAAACGCGCTGATCGAGAAGATCTGTACTGAGGCCCGCATCCTGCCGGTCATCACCATCGGCAGTGAAGACCAGATCCTGCCGCTCGCGGACGCCTTGGCAGCGGGTGGTCTGACTGCACTTGAAATAACGCTGCGTTCGGAACACGGGCTGACTGCCATTCGACGCCTGCGTCAGGAGCGGCCGGACCTGTGTGTGGGAGCCGGTACGGTTCTCGACAAGCGGATGATGGACGAGGTCGAGGCGGCGGGTGCGCAGTTCATCGTGTCGCCGGGCTGCACCGATGAGCTGCTTCAAGCCGGTGTCAATTGCTCTGTGCCGCTGCTGGCCGGTATCAGTAACGCCTCGGATATTATGCGTGGCTATGCCCTAGGGTATCGTCGTTTCAAATTGTTCCCAGCTGAGGTATGCGGAGGCGTCGCCGCAATCAAGGCGTTGGGTGGGCCTTTCGCCGATGTCCGCTTCTGTCCGACGGGTGGCGTCAACGCCAGCAATGCAGCACAGTATCTGGCGCTTCCTAACGTGATGTGCGTCGGTGGGACCTGGATGATCGACGGCGCTGCGCTGAAGAGCAGCGATTGGGCGACTATTCAGCGCGCTACGGCTGACGCACTCGCTGCGCTGGATTAAGGTTGATTGCATTCGGGCCGCGAAGGGAAGGCGCGCCTCCGTTCGGGCTGCTAACCTTCTAGTGCTTCGGCAATCCGTAGCGCGTATAGTGCGCGGCCTTTCAATCGGAACTGCCACACCGGGAGGTGCCTAGATGACCGAACAAGACGATACAACCCCTCACATTGCACACGGCGAAAAATTGCAGAAGGTGCTTGCGCGCCTGGGTCTGGCCTCTCGCCGTGATGTGGAAAGCTGGATCGCAGCTGGCCGAGTCAAGGTCAACGGCTCCGTTGCGACGCTCGGGCAGCGTGTCGACCTTCACGACGCCATTGCTGTTGACGGGCGCTTGCTGAAGCGGGAAGAGGCGACCGAAACGGTTCGTCGCGTGCTGATCTACAACAAGCCCGATGGTGAAATCTGCACCCGCGACGATCCAGAGGGACGTCCGACTGTGTTTGATCGCCTGCCGCGCCCGAAAGAGGGCCGCTGGATCAACATTGGTCGCCTCGATATCAACACCACGGGCTTGCTGTTGTTCACCACCGATGGCGAACTGGCCAACCGCTTGATGCACCCGTCGTACGAAATGGACCGGGAATACGCGGTGCGGGTGCGCGGCGAAGTCGACGACGAGATGATCGAGCGTCTCAAGACTGGCGTCATGCTTGAGGACGGCCCGGCTCGTTTCACCGATATTCAGGAAGCGCCTGGTGGTGAAGGCTTTAACCATTGGTATCACTGCGTGGTGATGGAAGGGCGTAACCGTGAGGTACGCCGCCTCTGGGAGTCCCAGGGATTGGTGGTCAGCCGTCTGAAGCGCGTGCGATTTGGTCCTGTGTTCATGACGTCGGACCTTCCCATGGGCCGTTGGCGCGAGATGTCACAGACTGAGGTCGACATCCTCAGCGAAGAGGTTGGCCTCAAGCCGGTTGCGCTACCAGGTATGAAAGCCAAGACCAAAGACAAGCTCGACCGCATGCAGCGCAAGGTAGCCAAGCCCATCGGACGGGGTGAACGTCGCCCTCGCGTCCTTCGGTCGGCGCACGAAGCTGACGTGCCGGCTGACGCGGGCCGTGGTCGCAGCTCTCGTGGCGATCAGCCCTCCCGCAGGCCGCGCGATACAGATGACCGGAACAAGCCGGGTCGGGGCACGCCCGTGGCGGAGCGGCCTGGTGCTGTCGGTCGTGAGCGGGGCAAACCGTCACCCGCAAAGCGCGGTGGCTCTTCCGCGGGCGAGGGGCAACGCCCCGGTTTCGGTCGTGGAGACCGCTCTAAGCGCCCCTGATAAAAGAACGTTCGGCGGCAGGAAAGGGTGAGGTTGTAATGGCCTCACCCTTTTTCTTTGGGCGGTCTATAGCAGTTGATCTTTACGCCGACGCGGCGCGGGTCAGGTTCCGACCGTCGCGTTTGGCTTGGTAGAGGGCTAGGTCAGCGCGACGCAACAGGTCGTCTTGAGATTCGCAGGGCTGGTAGGTGGCGCAGCCCAGGCTGGCCGACAGTCGGATTTGTTTCTCTCCAACAAAAAAGCACAGGTTCTGAACGGCTGCCCTGATCCGTTCCGCAACGATCAATGCCGCTTCTTGGTCGGTATTGGAGAGCACTAGAACAAATTCCTCGCCGCCGAAGCGGAACACCATGTCGACATTGCGCAGCTGCTCCCGAAGCAACAGGGCTATGGCTTTCAAAGCGGCGTCCCCAGCCTGATGACCGTGGGTGTCGTTGAGGCTCTTGAAATGGTCCATGTCCAGCATGACGATGGATAGGGCTCCGTTGTGTCGACGCGAGAGCTCTGTTTCTCGTGTCAGCGACTGAAGCAACGCTGCACGGTTTCCGGCTCCGGTCAGTGGATCCTTGAGTGACGCTTGAATGGCCTCCCGGTAAAGCAATGCATTGCGTAGCGGGAACAGCATGCAGTCGAGCGCCTTTTCGAGTTGCTCCAGTACCGAATCAGGCAAGTACTGATGGCTAAACAGGCAGAGTTCACCGAGAGAGTTTCCGGAATGAGAGAGCGAGTAGCTCACATCGAATCCCTCGGCTTCGCCTAAAAGAAGCTGAAAGTCGGTGCCGCTGTGCCGATAGGAGAGGGCGCAGAAAGGAACCAGATTCGTGACTTCTTCGAAAAAGAAGCCCAAGAGGCGCTCGATTTCCAGGCTGGTTTGCAAGCGCAACGTCAGGTATCTCAGGCGCTCGGAAAAGCTGTACTGGCGGGCCGACAATGTCGTGCTGCTGGAGATATCTAAGCGTCGAACACGTGCGGGACCGATATCGACGGAAGTTTGGGATTGCTTGTCTGCCAGCATGGAAGTGAGCCTCGAAACGCTACCTGCGTTGGTAGAGTGTCATAAGCTATTTTGATGCCAACTTTAAATGCCTTTATAAAACAACAGTTTAGGAGCTACTTCCAGCTGTGGTGGCAGTGAGATGCCAGCGAAACGGCAATCTGATGCCAATTTGACATGAAGGTCGCCGTCGTTGCGCCGGAAAACAGGCGCAACGGCCAGGTGCTATTGGGCGTCCAGCGCTTGTCCATTCACGCCCTGACTGTCCGGCCCCATTAAGTACAGATAGACGGGCATGATGTCCGCAGGCAATGGATTTACAGACGGGTTTTCGCCCGGGTAGGCTTTTGCGCGCATGTCGGTGCGGGTTGCGCCTGGGTTGATGCTGTTGCTGCGTACGGAACCGGTTCCGTCTAGCTCATCCGCTAGTACTTGCATCAAGCCTTCGGTCGCAAACTTGGAGACGGCATATCCGCCCCAGTATGCGCGGCCTTTGCGGCCTACGCTGCTCGACGTGAATATCACCGAAGCGTCAGTTGCCAGTTTCAGTAAAGGCAGCAACGTGCTTGTAAGCATGAAGGTTGCGTTGACGTTAACTTGCATTACGCGCATGAAGTTCTCGCCGGACAGCTGTTCGATCGGTGAACGGGGCCCAATGATACTGGCGTTGAGCAGCAGGCCATCCAGCCGTCCAAACTCCGCCTCAACGGTTGCGGCAAGCTCGTCGTATTGATGCGGTAAAGCTGTTTCCAGATTAAGCGGTATGACCGCCGGACGTGCCCCGCCGGCTGCTTCGATCTCATCGTAGACCCGATTGAGGTTGTCTTCGTTTTTGCCCAGCAGAAGCACCGTTGCCCCGTGAGCAGCGTAGGCCTTGGCTGCGGCTTCTCCAATTCCGCGCCCCGCGCCGGTGACCATGATGATCCGATCCTTAAGCAGGTCGGGGCGGGCTGAGTACTCGAACATCGGAAGCCTCATAAACAGGACGTGGGCGATAGCCCACCGGGGTTATAAAAGATGGCGTATCAAAAAGGGTACTAGCCCGAACAGCAGAGCTTTAGGTGTTCGCGCAGCTCCAGCGGATGGCTTACGACTAGGTCTGCACCCCAGGCGTCCGGATTGTCATCGGGATGGATATAGCCGTAGCGCACCGCAGCCGTAAGGCTGCCCGCTGCGCGTCCGGACTCGATGTCGCGCAGATCATCTCCAACAAACAGTACGGTAGATGGGTCTAGGTCCAGTTGGCTGCACGCCAATAGCATCGGTTCCGGATCGGGTTTGCTCCGACTGACGTGGTCGGGGCAAACGAGAACCGCAGAGCGAGAGGCAAGACCGAGCTGCTGCATGATCGGCTCAGCGAAGCGTACCGGCTTGTTAGTGACTACTCCCCAGATCAGGTTGGAATTTTCGATATCGGTCAGCAGCTCGGCCATGCCTTCGTATAGCCGACTCTCGACGGCGCAGTGCTGTTGATAGCGATCCAGAAACTCCAGCCGCAGCATCTCGAACTCATCTGAAAGCGGGTCGACGTCAAACGCACTGATTACCATTGCCCTGGCACCGCCTGAAACGACGTCGCGAACCTGTTGGTCGGGAACGCGATCGAGGCCACGAGCCAAACGCATGGCTTGCGCTACTGCGATGAAGTCCGGAGCGGTATCCAGCAACGTACCGTCCATATCAAATAACACTGCGCTCAGACGCATCATGCCTCCCGAAGCGTCTGGATCATGTAGTTCACATCCACATCGGGTGAAAGCTTGTAGTGCTTTGTCAGGGGGTTGTAGGTCAAGCCGATGATGTCTTTGACCTGGAGCCCGGCCTCGCGGCTCCAGGCTCCAAGCTCTGATGGACGGATGAACTTGCGATAATCATGCGTACCACGTGGCAACAGTTGCAGCAGATACTCTGCGCCGACGATCGCAAGCGCATAGGCTTTTGGGTTGCGGTTGATCGTCGAAAAGAATACTTGTCCGCCAGGCTTTACCATCTTGTGGCATGCGCGGATGACTGATGCTGGGTCGGGTACATGCTCAAGCATCTCGAGGCAGGTCACGACATCGAACTGCCCTGTCATTTCTTCAGCTAACGCTTCTGCAGTGATTTGTCGGTAGTCGATTTCCAGCTCTGACTCGAGCAGATGAAGTCGAGCAACCGACAGCGGCGCTTCCCCCATGTCGATCCCCGTGACTGTGGCGCCGCGCTGAGCCATTGCTTCGCTAAGAATTCCACCTCCGCAACCGACGTCCAGTACTTTCTTGCCGGCCAGCGGTACGTGCTCATCAATCCAGTTGACCCTCAGCGGATTGATCTCGTGCAGCGGTTTGAACTCGCTTTCACGGTCCCACCAGCGATGGGCTAGCGCTTCGAATTTAGCGATTTCGGCGTGGTCGACGTTACTCATGGTCTGTTCCGTTTATAAGCCTGGTGGAGAAGCCTGGGCTGCGAATGTTCATATTGCCAGCTTCGGTCGGATGGGGAGCATCCAAATAAACGCTGCGTGTAAGGCAGTTTGTCGCGGTGCATCGGACAAGCGAAGCCACTGCCTAGTGCTTCGAGCCGATTTTCTCACCCCATTCCTGGGCGGACGCAACAAGCCGTTGCTCATCCATTCGGGTCAGCTGTCGATCATCGAGCAGTTGCTTTCCAGCGACCCATACATGGCGGACGCAATCGCGGCCGCTGGCGTAAATAAGGGTGGACACAGGGTCGTACACGGGCTGCTGCGCAAGACTCGAGAGGTCAAAAGCCACTAGGTCAGCGAATTTGCCGATTTCAAGCGATCCGGTGTGGTCTTCCAGTCCAAGCGCACGGGCGCCGTTGAGCGTCGCCATACGCAGTGCGCGGTGAGCGTCTAGAGCAGCGGCTGATCCGGAGACTGCTTTTGCAAGCAGTGCGGCAGTGCGGGTTTCTCCCAGCAGGTCGAGATCGTTGTTGCTGGCTGCTCCATCGGTACCTATCCCGACATTGATACCGGCTTCCCAAAGGCGCTCCACGGGGCAAAAGCCGCTGGCTAGCTTCAGGTTCGACTCGGGGCAATGAATCACGCTGCAGTTGTGCTCGACCAGCAGGGAGATATCTTCGTCGTTTATCTGGGTCATATGCACTGCTTGGAAGCGAGGGCCCAAGAGCTGCAAGCGAGCTAATCGAGCAAGCGGTCGCTCGCCGTGCTGCTGCAGTGCTTCTTGCACCTCACGAGCCGTTTCGTGGACGTGCATATGAATACCGATATCCATCTCCGCAACTAACGTACGGATGCTTTCGAGCTTGTCGTCAGCAACCGAATAAGGTGCATGGGGGCCGAAAGCGATACTCAGGCGCGGATGGTGCTTGAGGTCATCAAACAACGCGACGCCCTTGCGAAGTGCTTCGTCTGCGTCGCGGGCACCTGGAATTGGGAAGTCGAGCACCGGGATGGATATCTGGGCGCGAATGCCATGCTTATGTACCAGCTGGCTTACGACGTCAGGAAAAAAGTACATGTCCGAGAAACAGGTGACGCCGCTCTTTAACTGCTCCGCGATGGCCAGTTCGCTCCCCGCTTCGACAAAGGCTTCGTTTACCCACCGACTTTCTGCTGGCCAAATGTGGTCGCGTAGCCATGACATTAGAGGCAAATCATCCGCTAAACCACGAAACAGCGTCATGGCCGCGTGGCCGTGCGCGTTTACGAGGCCGGGTGCCAGAAGCATCCCTGATAGATCCCGAGTCTCTATAGCAGCGTGTTTTTCGGCTTCTGCTCGTGGAGCTATCAATACGATGCGCCCATCCCTGACGCCTAGCCCGTGGTTCTTAAGGACGACCCCGGCTGGCTCGACCGGGACAATCCAAGTGGCAAACAGCATCAGGTCGAGTGGCTCGGTAACGGACTGGGGCATCGGAATCGCCGGCATGATGAGGTGAACCTGAAGTGTAAAGCCTGGCGGAGCTGGTTTGAAGGAACCGCGTGGACTCGGTAGATCTATATATAGGCGAGCGTCGATAAGCTCAGTAACCGTTTGCTAAGAAACCTGAAAACAACCGTTGACGTGAGATTTTGAGTGCCTATAATGCGCACCTTCTCCGGCGCAGGCCTTTGGCGAAACCTCTTGTAAATCAAGAAGTTAGCGAAAATAAAGGGTTGCACGGA
>Ga0163199_1000014_pt1 | contig 138803 bp, 127 predicted proteins | sample PL_2010_150m_FD_113537 | JGI IMG/M metagenome (GOLD analysis project Ga0163199, IMG submission 113537) | Freshwater microbial communities from Powell Lake, British Columbia, Canada to study Microbial Dark Matter (Phase II) - PL_2010_150m | ecosystem: Environmental > Aquatic > Freshwater > Lake...
AGCGGCAAGCAAGACTCGAACATCGGCAACACCTACCTGAATCTTGGCGTGGTTTTCAAGTTCGGGGCGGCGAAGCAGGTTGCTGCCGCAGGGGCGGAAACAGCGATGGCTGACATTGCGCCGAGCGAGGGCGAAGCGCTGCCACCATTGTACGATTCCGCATTGCAGGCGGAACAGATCGTGGATTATGGTCCGGACAAGCCGGCTTTCGACAAGGTGGTGATACAGGCGGAAGTGCTGTTCGATTTCGACAAGAGCGCACTCAAGCCGGGAGGCAAGAAACTGCTGGATGCTGAAGTGGTCGCGAAGATGAAGGCTCACCCGGAGGTCGAATTGCTGCTGGTTACCGGCCATGCTGACCGGATTGGCGATGAACCCTATAACCAGCGCCTTTCCGAGCGTCGCGCCGAGGCCGTCAATAAATATTTGATGAGCCAGGGCATTGAAGCCAACCGGCTGCATGCGGTTGGCAAGGGCGAGAAAGAACCTGTTGTCGAATGCAAGGGCGTGCGTGGCAAGAAGCTGATCGAGTGCCTGCAGCCTAACCGTCGCGTGGTGGTTGAAATCGAAGTTCAACCCATCAAGCAGAAATAACGGCGATAACTTTCCCGACAATAAGCCCCGATACGTCGGGGCTTTTTTGTGGCTGAATGATGACGGAATCTTCTCCTGTTGAAACATTGATAGAGGCGCGCTGGGTGGTGCCGGTGGCAACGCGCGGCACAGTGCTGGAAAATCATGCGGTTGCCATCCGCGCAGGGCGTATTGCCGACATCCTGCCAGCGGCCGAGGCCAGGCTGCGTTATCCAGCGGTGCCAACGGTCAGCCTGCCCAACCATGCCCTGATCCCCGGCCTGATCAATCCGCATACACACGCCGCCATGAGCCTGATGCGCGGCTTGGCGGATGACTTGCCCTTGATGGACTGGCTGCAGCAGCACGTCTGGCCGGCCGAGGGGCAATTCATGTCCGAGCAGTTCGTGCGTGATGGCACACTGGTGGCGGCTGCGGAAATGCTGTGCGGCGGCGTGACTTGCTTCAACGACATGTATTTCTTTCCTGTCGCTGCGGCAGAAGCCGTCCAGCGCGCCGGTATGCGCGCCTGCATCGGTCTGGTGGTGCTGGATTTCCCTTCCCCCTATGCCAGTGATGCCGATGATTATCTGCAAAAAGGCCTTGCCGCACGAGATGCCCTGCACGGCAACGAACGCATCACCACCTGCCTTGCACCACATGCGCCCTATACGATAAGCGACAAGACGTTCGAAAAGGTGCTTACCTTTGCCGAGCAGCTCAATCTCAACATCCATACCCATTTGCATGAAACGCATGGCGAAATTGAACAAAGCTTGGCGGAGCATGGCCTGCGTCCGCTACAACGGCTTGCCGCTCTCGGCCTGCTAGGGCCCAACCTGCTGGCGGCGCACTGTGTGCATCTGTTGCAAAGCGAGATCGAAACCTTGGCAGCACAGGGCTGTCATGTATTGCATTGCCCGACCTCCAATCTCAAGCTTGGCAGTGGCATTGCGCCTCTGGCTGCCATGGTAGCAGCCGGCATCAATGTCGGTCTGGGTACTGATGGCGCGGCCAGCAACAACCGGCTGGATGTGTTTGCCGAGATGCGTCTGGCAGCATTGCTGGCGAAAGGTGAGCGCGGCGATGCGACGGTGTTGCCGGCAACACAAGCGCTGGAAATGGCGACCATCAACGCAGCGCGCGCATTGGGACTGGATCAGGAGATAGGCTCCATCGAGCCGGGCAAGCTTGCCGACCTGGTGGCCGTCGATTTTTCCGGCGTGGAAATGCAGCCCTGCTACGATGTCATTTCGCATCTGGTCTATGTGGCCGGGCGCGAGCAAGTGAGCCATGTCTGGGTGGGCGGCGAGCTGCTGGTGGAAGAAGGTTATCTGACGCATATCGAGCGTGCGGAACTGAAGGAGAAAACAGCGTTATGGCAGAGCAGGCTGAGCAAATTCCGCCGTTGAACGCGGATGCTGCGGAATTGCAGAAATTCGCCGCATTGGCGCATCGCTGGTGGGATGCCAACAGCGAATTCAAGCCGCTGCACGACATCAATCCGCTGCGGCTGGATTACATCGATCGCCTGGCTGCCCTCAACGGCAAGCACGTGCTGGATGTCGGCTGCGGCGGCGGCATCCTGTCCGAATCCATGGCGTTGCGCGGCGCGACAGTAACCGGCATCGACCTTGGTGAAAAAGCGCTCAAAGTGGCGAAACTGCATCAACTGGAAAGCGGCGTCGCTGTGGACTACCGGGAGATTACCGTGGAGCAGCTGGCGGCGCAGCAACCGGAGAACTTCGATGTCGTCACCTGCATGGAAATGCTGGAACACGTCCCCGATCCCGCTTCTGTGGTTGCCGCCTGCGCGCAGCTGGTCAAGCCGGGTGGCCATGTATTCTTTTCCACCATCAACCGCAATGCTAAAGCCTACCTGTTTGCCGTCATCGGCGCCGAGTACGTGCTTAGCCTGCTGCCGCGCGGTACGCATCAGTACGAAAAATTCATCAAGCCATCGGAGTTGTCGGCGTGGTGTCGCGCTGCCGGTCTGGAACTGGCGGGCCTTAGCGGCATGAGCTATAACCCGCTCACCAAGCGCTACCGACTGGGCCGCGGCGTGGACGTGAATTACATCCTGCATAGCAAAAAAGTCTGACATGCGTGCCGTTCTGTTTGATTTCGACGGCACTCTGGCCGATACCGCTCCCGATCTCGGCTATGCGCTTAACCTGCAACGCCAGCGGCACGGGCAGGAGCCGCTGCCAGACTCGGTAATACGCCCCTACGCCTCGCACGGCACACGCGGTCTGCTCGAGATCGGTTTTGATCTGACGCCGAAAGATGCAGTGTTCGACGACATGCGGCAAGAATATCTGGGACTGTACGATGAGGTATTCTGCCGGCAGCCCATGCTGTTCGAGGGCATGGCTGAATTGCTGCGAATGATTGAAGACATGGGCATACTATGGGGCGTGGTGACCAACAAGCCGGCGCGTTTCACGGTGCCGATGGTGGAAAAGTTAGGACTCAAGCAGCGCGCCGCCTGCGTGGTGAGCGGGGACGACTGCAGCCGCCCCAAGCCATATCCGGACACGTTGCTGCTGGCGTCCAAACATACAGGGATCGCGCCTGCCGAATCCATCTACGTGGGCGACGCTGAGCGCGACGTCGTCGCCGGGCGGGCGGCGGGTATGGGAACGATAGTGGCGCGCTACGGTTATTTGTCCGAGAATGATAGTCCGGAGGAGTGGGGTGCCAGCGGCATTATCGATGTTCCGGGGGAGTTGCTGCCATTCCTGGGCTAAGCGCTGATATCAAGAGTTCGCCTAGCCGCCAGGGGTCTGCCCATACATGACGGCCTTTTTTGTATCCATTGTCGCTTATTTGCCCGCGCTATGGCTGGGGAGAAACTTGCTTGAACGCTTCGGCATCGAGTTGCCGGCCGGGCCAACCCGATGGATAGTCCTGAATACCTTTGCGACACTGGCGTCGTATCTTGCATCAGCACCTTTCTAGCGCGCTCTGTTTGGCGCAGTGATTCACTTCAATGAGCGCCGCTCCATCATCGCTTGTGCCAGCGTGCCGCTGTCCACATGCTCGATCTCTCCGCCCATCGGCAAGCCGCGGGCGATGCGGCTCACCTGCAGGCCACGCTCCCTGAGCAGTTCGCCGACGTAATGCGCGGTGGCTTCACCTTCTACAGTGTAGTTGGTGGCGAGGATGACTTCCTGAACTTCCCCATCCAGCGCACGCTTGAGGAGCTTCTCCAGATGAATCTCGCGCGGGCCGATGCCATCCAGCGGGGATAGGCGGCCCATGAGCACGAAATACATGCCGCCGAAAGCTTGTGTCTGTTCCAGCATGAGCAGGTCGGTGGGCATCTCGACTACGCATAACTGGCTGGCATTGCGGCTTCCGGAAGCACACAGGGCACACACCGGCTGTTCGCTGAAGTTGTTGCACATGGCGCAATGGTGGATAAGTTCCAGCGCGGTTTGCAACGACTGCGAGAGATTGGCGGCGCCATTGCGGTCGCGTTGCAGCAGGTGGTAGGCCATACGTTGTGCGGATTTCGGCCCGACGCCGGGTAGGCAGCGTAGCGCCTCGACCAGGTGATCCAGCGTGGTAGGGTTTTTCATAAGAGCCTGGCAGGCAATGGGCAGGGCGGGTGGTTTTCCACTAGTCCCCAGCCCCTATGTCTCAAAACGGCAGCTTCATCCCGGGCGGCAGCGGCATGCCGGCCGTTACCCGGCTCATTTTTTCCTGGGTGGTGGCTTCAGCCTGGCGTACGGCGTCATTGAAAGCGGCCGCGACCAGATCCTCCAGCATGTCCTTGTCGTCAGCCAGCAGGGATGGATCTATGGTGACGCGCTTGACGTCGTTGCGGCAGGTCATTACCACTTTCACCAGTCCGGCACCGGATTGGCCTTCAATCTCGATGGTCGCTAGCTGCTCCTGAGCTTTTTTCATGTTTTCCTGCATGAGCTGGGCTTGTTTCATCAGATTGCCCATACCGCCTTTCATCATGTATTTTCCTTTGCTTATTGAATGGGTTTGATGCTGGAAGGGACGATCTGCGCGCCGAAGCTGTCAACCAGCTCGCGCACGAATTCATCGTTCTGGATGGCTTCTTCTGCCTGTGCCTGACGCGAGGCTTTTTCCAGGTTCAATTGATGTGCTGGCGTGTTGCTGGCGCTGCCGCCGATATCGAAGTGCACCTGGAAATGTCTGCCGAAATGTCCCCGCAATGTCGTTTTCAGCTTTTCCTGATAGGCGGCTTCAAGCAAGTGTTTGTGCGCTTGCGGCACGCTAAGGCGCATGCTGTGTTCGTCGTGACTGCTGAGTTCGCAATGCTGCGCCAGCACTTTAGCCAGGCCGCTCAGCTTAAGCCGTTCCGTCAGCGCACGCCAATCACCGTCAAATGCAGGTTGGGCAGGGGCATTTTTTTCGACCTCATTGCGTATTTGCTGTATGGCTTGCAATTTCTCCGTAAGACTATCTTCGTGGTGTGCTGCAATGGGAGTAGGGGCGGGGGGTGCAGGGGTGGGTGTGTTTGCCAACGCCTCAACCGCTGCAGACCCGCCCACTTTTGTGACGCCGGGAGTTGGAGCAGAAGCCGCGCTCGCAGCCTTTTCCTGTGGCATAAAAGCCAGCATACGCAGCAGGCACATGGTAAATCCTGCAAACTCGTCCGGAGCCAGTGCCAGATCACGCCGGCCAAGCAGGGCGATTTGGTAGAACAGTTGCGCTTGTTCTGCCGAGATGCGCTGGGCCAGAGCAAATAGCTGCGCGCGCTCCGGCAAGTCCTCGGCTATGGCCTGCGGAATGTTTTGTGCCAGCGCGACCTGGTGCAGCAAGGCGGCGAGTTCGCCCAGCGCTGCGTCAAACGACAGGCTGCGTTCTTCCATGGCCTCGGCCTGGGCAATCAGTGCCGCGCCATCCTGATCGGCAAGCGCCTGCAGCAGGCTGAACAGGTAGCCTTGGTCGATGGCGCCGAGCATGGCGCGCACTTCCTGCTCATGCACGGTATTGCCGCCATAGGCGATGGCCTGATCCAGTAGGGACAACGCGTCGCGCATGCTGCCTTGGGCGGCGCGCGCCAGTAGTTGCAAGGCGGCGGGTTCCGCTGAAATGTTTTCGCTGGACAGCACGGTTTTCAGGTGCTCGACGATGGACAGCGGCGACATCTGCTTGAGGTTGAACTGCAGGCAGCGCGACAGCACGGTGACCGGCACTTTCTGCGGATCAGTGGTGGCGAGAATGAATTTGACGTGCTCCGGCGGCTCCTCCAGCGTTTTCAGCATGGAGTTGAACGCCGACTTGGACAGCATGTGCACTTCGTCGATGATGTACACCTTGAAGCGGCCGCTGGTTGGTGCGTACTGGGCGCTGTCCAGCACATCGCGCATATTGTCGATGCCAGTGTTGGAGGCAGCATCCAGTTCCAGCAGATCGACAAAACGGCCCTTGTCGATCTCAACGCAGGCAGCGCACTGACCACAGGGTTCAGCGGTGATGCCGGTTTCGCAGTTGAGCGCTTTGGCCAGAATGCGAGCCACAGTGGTTTTGCCGACGCCGCGAGTACCGGTGAACAGGTAGGCGTGGTGCAGACGTTGCTGGGTGAGCGCGTTGCTCAGGGCGCGGACGACATGCTCCTGGCCGACCAATTCGGCAAACGATTTTGGACGCCATTTACGTGCCAGTACCTGATAGCTCATATGGAAACCAGAGGAGGGGAAGTCATCGCGCAACTTTAGCCTAACTGCGGCAGGAAAAGAAGGGGGCGAGCCTAACCCCCGGCACTCGCTCGAATAGCTGTGGCTGCTTCCTTCCGGACCTGACCAGGTTGGCTACCTTGCGATGCGGGGAGGCCCGCCGCGAATATTGTACCTGAAGTGGGTGATAGGCAGGTAAGTATGCGTCGTTATGTGAGGTTATGGTGCCTCGTTGTATCCGTCCATATAAATCGTTGAAAACATCCTTGCAAGCCTTTATTCATGCGGAACTAAAGGGTTTTGTAGATAGTGTTTGACGCGCTATTGGGACTGCTCTAACCTATATTCGGTGACAGGCCGGGGAGGCTTGAATTTGCAGGCTTCCATAACAATGGCATAGCAGTTTCGAGGAGGAGTGTTTCCCATGCTGAAGTCTTTGAATATTGACCCTGAAAAGTGCACGGGTTGCCTGCAATGTGAAATGGCGTGTTCCTACGAAAATGAAGGCGTGTTCAACACCTCCAAGTCACGCATCAAAGTGTTCGATTTTCACCATGAAGGCCGCCAAGTCCCTTATACCTGCACCCAGTGTGCAGAGGCTTGGTGCCTGCACGCTTGCCCGGTAGATGCGATCAAGCTGAATGCTGGCACTGGAGCCAAGATTGTGCTCGACGATGTGTGCGTGGGTTGCAAGGTATGTACCATCGCCTGTCCGTTTGGCACGGTGAACTACAACCACGATACCGGCAAGGTGATGAAATGCGACCTGTGCGGTGGCGATCCCGCGTGCGCCACGGCTTGCCCGACCGGCGCGATTACCTATGTGAATGCCGACTGGACCGGCCTGGACAAGATGCGCAAGTGGGCTGCCAAAACCGACACGCAACCGCGAGCTTGAGGAGAAACGATCATGGCATGGCATCGTAAAGTTTTACGCGTGAATCTGACCAAAGGCACTTGTGTTGCAGAGCCGATGAATATGGAATGGGCGGATCAATATCTTGGTCAACGCGGCTTGGCAACCAAGTATTTTGTAGAAGAAGTTGATGCAAAAGTAGATCCGCTTTCCCCAGAAAACAAGATCATGTTTGTCACCGGCCCTTTAACCGGCACCATGGCCTCCACAGGCGGCCGTTACTCCGTAGTGACTAAAGGTCCACTGACTGGCGCAATTGCTTGCTCCAACTCTGGAGGTTACATCGGCGCTGAAATGCGCTTTGCCGGTTGGGATATGGTGATTGTTGAAGGCAAAGCAGCCAAGCCTGTGTATTTACATATTGAAAATGAAAAAGCCCAGTTATTGCCCGCTGAAGATTTCATTTGGGGCAAAACGGTTTGGGAAACGGAAAAACTCATCAAAACCAAGCATCAAGACCCGCAAATGCGCGTGTGCTCAGTGGGGCGCCCTGCTGAGAAGGGCGTGCTGTATGCAGCCGTGGTGAATGATTTGCACCGTGCCGCTGGCCGCTCTGGCGTGGGCACTGTGATGGGTTCAAAAAACCTGAAAGCCATTGCAATACGCGGCACCAAAGGTGTAGGTGGAGTCGTTAAACCCAAAGAATTTTTTGAGTCAGTGAATGCAGGTAAAAAAGTGTTGGCAGAAAACGCCGTAACAAGCCAAGGACTGCCTAAATATGGTACGCAGGTTCTGATGAATATCCTGAACGAGATGGGCGCATCTCCTACACGCAACCATAAAGATTCGCAATTTGAAGGCGCGCATAAAATCTCGGGCGAAGCTATGCATGAAAAGCGTGCATCTGACGGTAAAGCCAATTTGACTACCAACCAAGCCTGCTTTGGCTGCACTATTGCTTGCGGACGCATTTCAACGATTGATCCTACCCACTTTACCGTCAAAGACAAGGGTGGATATTTGGGAAATTCTGGCGGTTTGGAATACGAAGCCGCTTGGGCGCTGGGTAATGCCATTGGTGTGGATGACATTGATGCTTTAACTTATGTGAACTTTTTATGTAATGAAGATGGCCTTGACCCCATCACTTTCGGTGCCACCATTGGTGCAGTGATGGAACTCTATGAAATGGGCGTCATTTCTAAAGAAGAAATTGGTTTCGAATGTAAATTCGGGGATGCAAAAGCCCTAGTAAAACTGGCCGAAATGACTTGCCAAGGTGAAGGTTTTGGCAAGATAGTTGGTTTAGGTTCCAAGCGCCTTACCGAAAAATATGGCCACCCTGAGCTTTCCATGTCATGCAAAGGACAAGAGTTTCCCGCCTATGATGGCCGTGCATTGCAAGGCATGGGCCTGGCTTACGCTACGTCTAATCGAGGTGGTTGTCATTTGCGCGGTTACACGGTGGCCAGCGAAGTGTTGGGTATTCCATTCAAAACCGATCCCCAATCTACGGAAGAAAAGCCGGAGTTATTGAAGGCCTTTCAAGATGCAACTGCAGTGGTGGATTCAACAGGTCTTTGTGTATTCACCACCTTTGCGTGGGGGTTGCCTGATATTCAGCCACAAATTCAAGCTGCCTGTGAAGGCGACTGGTCATTGGAAAAACTCAATCTTGTGGGAGAGCGCATCTGGAATCTTGAACGCGAATTTAACCTGCGAGCCGGCTTTACGGCCAAGGATGACACTTTGCCAAATCGCTTCCTGGTAGAAGGCATTAAAAACGGTCCGCTGAAAGGCGCAGTGACGCGCCTGGATATCATGATGCCGAAGTACTACGAACTGCGCGGCTGGGATGCCGAGGGCGTACCAACCGCCGAGACCAAGCAACGTCTGGGGCTGTAAAACTTGGGCCGGCCTACGGTTTACTGGCCCCTAGTCCCCAGCCTCTAGCCCTCGCTTTCAGAGGTTACACCATGAATTATGTCATCATCGGCAACGGTCCGACAGGTGTGATTGCCGCCGAAAACCTGCGCAAAGTTGATCCAGCTGGCCAGATCACACTGATCGGCGATGAACCGGAGCCGCCATACTCGCGTATGGCATTGCCCTACCTGCTGGTTGGCAAGGTGGGCGAGGAAGGCACCTACCTGCGTAAGGAGGCCGGGCATTTTGACCGTCTCAGTATTGAGTTGCTGCGTGGGCGGGTGGAAAAGGTAGATGTTGCAGCCAAGCATCTCAGCCTGAATGGCGGCACACAGATTTCTTACGACCGCCTGCTGATCGCTACCGGCGCCCATCCGGTGGCACCGCCCATCCCGGGGATGGACTTGCCAGGCGTGCATCCCTGCTGGACGCTGGAAGACGCCCGCCATATCGCACGCTTGGCCAAACCGGGCGCGCGCGTGCTGCAAATGGGCGCGGGCTTTGTCGGTTGCATCATCATGGAGGCCATTGCCGCGCGAGGTGCGCAGCTTACGGTCGTGGAAATGGGCAATCGCATGGTGCCGCGCATGATGACCGAAGGTGCCGGCGCTCTGATCAAGCAGTGGGTGGAGAAGCAAGGCATCCGCGTTTACACCTCGACCAAGGTGGAAGCGATTGAAGCTGGGACGGGCGGGGCGCTGCATGTGAAACTGGGTAACGGCGAGACCTTGGAGATGGATCTGGTTATCAGCGCTACCGGCGTGCGCTCCAATACAGATTTTCTCAGGGACAGCGGGATCCAGACGGATGCCGGAGTGCTGGTGGATGACCGGATGTGCACCAATGTCGCCGATGTATATGCCGCCGGCGACGTGGCCCAGGCGCGCGATTTCTCCACCGGGAAAATGCTGGTCAACGCGATTCAGCCCAATGCCGCCGACCAGGCGCGCATTGCTGCGCTCAACATGGCGGGCAGGGTGACGCAGTCGCAGGGCAGTCTGGCGATGAATGTGTTGGATACACTCGGTTTGATCGCATCCTCGTTCGGCCAATGGTGGGGTGCGGAGGGCGGCGAGCATGTCGAATTGATGGACGAAAGCAATTTCAAGTATCTGCGGCTGGAGTTCGAAGGCGACGTGCTGATCGGCGCGACCAGCCTAGGCCTGACGCAACACGTCGGCATCCTGCGAGGATTGATCCAGACACGCACCCATCTGGGCGAGTGGAAGAATCATCTGCTGAAGGATCCGACCCGCCTCATGGAGGCCTATCTGGCCCAAGCCCAGGGAGCCCTGGTTGGCTAGGGCTGGCAGTGAAGATTACCTTCAAACTGTTCGCCAACCTGCGCGATTATCTCCCGGCAGGCACGCCGATGGATGGCCGTATTGAACTCGACCTACCGGCGGGCATCACCCCCATGGACTTGATCGAACGTTACAACCTTCCTCCCAAGCTTGCCCATCTGGTGCTGATAAACGGCCACTATATCGAGCCTGACCAGCGTGCCGTGATAAATCTGCAAGAAGGTGATGTACTGGCGATCTGGCCGCCCATCGCTGGCGGATGAGTGCAACGGCCTGCCAGCGTGCCATGTCGATCAGCGAGGCGGACTTTATCCGCCTGCTGCCTTTGGCGGCTATGCCGCATCACCTCAGCATAGGCAAGGGCCATGCGGAACTTCACGACAACGGCAAGCGCATCCTCATTACATTCACGCCACAGCAGGAAAACCGCATCGGACAATTGAGCTTGCCTGTGCTGGCGGTCAATGTCGCGTTCGAAGGCTGCGATACAAGCCAGGTGGAACATTTCATGGCAGCTTTCGACCGCTGCTTCCACCGTGGCGGCGGTTAGTGGATAGATGGCTTGCCGAATTTGGTCGGACGGGTGAGTTGCGCTATAATCGCACCCGCTTCGGAGAGGTGGATGAGTGGTTTAAGTCGCACGCCTGGAAAGCGTGTTTAGGCTAATAGCCTAACGCGGGTTCGAATCCCGCCCTCTCCGCCAGAGTCTTAATTCTGTTTATATGGCATATACAACAGGCAGGATTTCGCAATATTTTTAATGAATAATTTCTAGCTTTAGGATAAAACATGAGTCAAATTACCGTTGAACATAACCCTAGTGAAGAACGTCTGAAGGCGATGGGCGTTGCTGGCTGGTCCATCTGGGAGAAAGAAGTTTCAAAGTTCCCGTTAAAATTTGGTGAAAAAGAAACCGCTTATGTTCTTGAAGGTGAAATCATTGTGACACCTAAGGGTGGTGCACCGGTGCGCATTGTTCCTCATGATTTGGTGGTTTTCCCTGCCGGACTGGATACCAGCTGGGAAGTTGTGAAGCCGCTGCGCAAGCATTACAAGCACGGTTAAATTTAATTTTCCTATTGCCACACGCATGCCCCTCATTTGCAGGGGATATTCAACGAAAGGGTCATAGCATGAGCCATATCATTGTGGAACATGCCCCCGACGCGGGGCGTTTGAGCGAACTTGGTGTTACCAACTGGCCGACATGGTCGAAGGAAGTCTCGGTATTTCCTTGGACATTTGGCGAAACGGAAGTTGCCTACGTGCTGGAAGGTGAGGTGTTAGTCACCCCGAAGGGCGGGGAGCCGGTAAGTTTCGGCAAGGGCGATCTGGTAACTTTCCCCGCAGGTATGTCTTGCACCTGGGAGGTCAAGAAAGCATTGCGGAAGCATTACCGGCTTGGCTAAAGCTCCATGGGGTGGTCCAAAAACCTGGAGCACAGGCCTTCCTGACGGCGCTATGCGCGGATGACCTTTACGGTTTACAGCGTGAGCAATAACGCGCCGCCAACCAGCAGCAGGGTTGCGATGACTAATTTCAGTGCGATGATGCCTACCGTAGATGAAGAAGGTCTCGGTTGATTCTGTGCCGTACCTGTCGCCATTTGAACCTCCTCGTTAAGCAGGGAACGTCTGCCCTTGCCACCTTAGCGGCCCTATCCTTGAATACTTAAGCCTATGTGGCATGCCGCTACGGCTGTGGTAGCGAGATTACAGGGTACTTCTCACCATATTATGCTATTGGGGAGGCAGCAATTGCCACCTGATGAATTTGAATCTGCTTTCCACCATTTCACCGCCCAATTATTTAGAGCTATGTGAATACTATGTTTACAATGGCCTATTATCATAACAATATATTGTATTAAATCATATTATTAAATTAGCAATTAAATAATATGATCCGCATGGTCCATGCGCGCCACGTGCAATTGGCTGCAATAATGCGCCTTGGCCGCATGCAAGCTAGCTATTTGTGTGGCATTTTATGGCTGCCCTGTGAGGCGCGACCGAAATGTTTGTATTTTCCAGCGTGCTGGTGACCTCAGGTTAGGCGCAGTTCGCCTGCCCCCGTTTTTTTGTATCTTGCCCCGCTAATTTTTTGATGGTCTCAAACAGCAAGACGCTCGTCAGGCCGGCAACGAGCGTAGCTATCCAATGACGCAGACTCAGTGGAGCGAAGCGGAACAGCTCCTGAAAAGGTGCGAGCGTCGTTACAAATGTCATGCCAAGCAGCGTGCCGGCCACTACCCAGCCAAGAACCCGATTGCCGCCACGCAGGAGTGATTTTGAACCTGTGGTATGGGTGCGGTTGCTGAGAACCAACCCGATACTGGTCAGCACCAAGGTAATGAAGGCCATGCTGCGTGCAACCTGTTCTCCCGAGTCCAGTTGCAATGCCGCGAGGTAGAGCGTTATGACCACCAGCAGTGCCGCGAGTCCATACAGGATGCTGCGCAGGAAATGCGCAGATTGGAGCAGATGCTCATTCGCAGGACGGGGCGGGCGTTGCATCAGGTTTTTCTCCTCAGCTTCCGCTTCGAATACGATGGAACAGGCCGGATCAATGACCAGTTCCATGAACACGATATGGATGGGCGCAAAGATCAGCGGCAGCCCGAACAATACGGGCAGGATGCTGAGGCCTACGATAGGTACGTGCACGGCGATGGTGTAGGTCATGGCCTTGCGCAGGTTGTCGTAGATCCTGCGGCCGAGGCGGATGGCATGCACGATGGCGGAGAAGTCATCCTCCAGCAGCACCAGCGCCGCCGCCTCGCGCGCCACATCAGTGCCGCGCCGGCCCATGGCAATGCCGATATGGGCAGCTTTCAGGGCCGGTGCGTCGTTCACTCCATCCCCGGTCATCGCCACCACCTCGCCGCAGGTTTTCAGTACCTGTACCAGTCTTAGCTTCTGCTGCGGCAGCACTCTGGCGAAAACGGACACCTCTTTCGCGCGCTGACCGAGGTCAAAATCGCTGAGGTCATCCATTTCCTCACCGGTGATAACGGATGTGTTGCGTAGGCCGATCTGAGCGGCTATTGCCGCCGCAGTGGAAGGATAATCGCCCGTGATCATGATGACCCGGATACCGGCGCTATAGCATTCCTGGATGGCAGCTGGCACCTCCGGTCTGATCGGGTCGGTCAGGCCTATCAGGCCAAGAAATTCGAAATCGAACTCGTGCTGATGGCTGGGCCAGTTTTCTCCCGTGAGACGGGAGCGTGCTACACCCAGTACACGAAATCCTTCAGCAGCGATTTTCGATGCCTGTTCCAGAATGCCTGCAGATTCAGCCGCAGACATGTGGCACAGGTCAATAATGGCTTCCGGCGCCCCTTTGGTGGCGACTTTGTGGCCGGCCTCACCCGGCGTGTGCCACAGATGCGACATGGCCAGCAACTCCGGCGTCAGCTCGTATTCATGTACCAGTAGCCAGTCACTGTGCAGGTGCTCGGTATTGGCCAGAAACTTGCTGCCCATGTGGTGAAAGGCTTGCTCCATGGGATCGTAAGGGTTGAGCTCGCTGGCCAGGATGCTGTATTCCAGCAGTTGGTGAAAAGTCTCCGGTAACTCCTGCTGTCCGTGTCCCGGGTAGAAGTATTCATCCCCCACCGCCAGCAGGCCTACGCTCATGCGATTCTGGGTCAGCGTACCGGTCTTGTCGACACACAGAACGGTGGTTTCACCCAGTGTTTCGATGGCGTTAAGGCGGCGCGTCAGGACATTCTGCGCTGAAATGCGGCGCGCACCGAGCGCCATGAAAATAGTCAGGATGACAGCAAATTCCTGTGGCAACAGCGCCATTGCCAGTGTGATGCCCGCCAATAGGCCGTCCAGCCAGCCACCGCGCAGCATGATATAAAATATGGTCAGTGTCAGACAAAAGCCAAGGCCAATAATGGCCAGATGGCGAATCAGCCGTGCGGTTTCTTGCTGTAAAGGCGAGGTTTCAGTTTCTACCTGCTGTAACGATTTGCCGATCTTTCCAAGCTCCGTTGCCGTGCCGGTTGCAGTGACGCGGACGATGGCGTTGCCTTGAACCAGCAGTGTGCCGGCATATACCGAACCAGCGCTGGATTGTGCAGATTCCGCTTCCATCGGGAGTTTTCGCACAGGTACTGACTCCCCGGTGAGCATCGCTTCGTCAATACTTAAGTCATGGCAGGAGAGTATCGTCCCATCGGCGGGGACGCGGTCTCCTTCACTCAGCATCATGATATCGCCGGGTACCACCTCGCGGCCGGGAATGCGTTGCGCCCGTCCATCGCGGATGACGAGCGCACGCGGGCTTGAGAGTTCACGCAGTGTTTCCAATACGCGCTCGGTTCGGTACTCCTGCAAAACCGTCAGGCCGATGATGATGAAGACGAAGGCGAGCAGCATCATGGCTTCGTTTACATCGCCCATCATCAGATAGATCGAGCCTGCAGCAATCAGCAGCAGGAACATCGGTTCGCGCAGGGTGTCGCGCATGATTCTGCCGATGTGGCGATGTTCCCCTTCGCCGAGCTCGTTATAGCCGCCTCCGGTCAGCCTGCGTGCCGCTTCGGCAGCATTCAGCCCGGAAGGGAGTTCGGCGCTTGGCCTTGAATTTTCTGTCACTTGGGTTTCCACCATGAACGAGAGGCGGTTCAAATACAACTTACAGAGATTGTATTATCTTCCTTCTGTCGTGTTTCAATTAGCCGGCAAGAGTTTTTTACAAACAGGGCGTATTAAGTAAATAAACCTCGCAAAGCCTGTGCTCTGTTACAATGCCGGCCTGCGGCAACCGTTTCAGTCTACGTGCCGCTGCCCATCCCGGCTTTTACCCCTACATCTTCCGCCTAAGACTGGCGCCCATTGCGGCGACTGGCCGATGTTTCGATTGGAATAATCACTGTATGTCATTCTCAGCTCTCGGCTTGTCCGATGAAATTGTCCGTGCTGTTACCGAACGCGGCTACACCGAACCCACTCCGATTCAGGCACAGGCGATCCCCGCCGTATTGTCCGGCGGCGATCTGCTGGGCGGCGCACAGACCGGCACCGGCAAGACTGCCGGTTTTACCCTGCCGATCCTGCACATGTTGTCCGACAAGTCAGTCAAAGGACCATCAGAAGGTCGCCCGCCAGTCCGTGCGCTGATTCTCACTCCGACGCGCGAGCTTGCGGCGCAGGTAGAGGAGAGCGTGCGCGAGTACGGCAAATACCTGAAACTGAATTCGATGGTGATGTTCGGCGGCGTTGGTATCAATCCGCAAATCCAGAAGCTGCGCAGCCGGGTGGATATCCTGGTCGCCACCCCCGGCCGTCTGCTGGACCATGTGGGGCAGAAGACGCTGGATTTGTCCAAGGTTGAGATTCTGGTGCTGGATGAGGCCGACCGCATGCTGGACATGGGTTTCGTCCGTGATATCAAGAAGATACTCGCCTTGCTGCCGAAAAAGCGGCAGAATCTGCTGTTCTCGGCGACTTTTTCCGATGAGATCAAGGCGCTGGCTGACAGCCTGCTCAACAATCCGGCGATGATCGAGGTGGCGCGGCGCAATGCGACCGCCGAACTGGTGTCGCAACGGGTTTACCCGGTGGACCGCGACAAGAAATCCAAGCTGCTCGCCCACCTTGTCAAACAGCACAACTGGCACCAGGTGCTGGTATTCACGCGTACCAAACACGGTGCCAACCGGCTGGCCGAACATCTGGAGAAAAGCGGCATCCCGGCGCTGGCGATACACGGCAACAAGAGCCAGTCAGCCCGTACCCGTGCGCTGAAGGAATTCAAGGATGGCAGTTTGCAAGTGCTGGTAGCGACCGATATCGCCGCACGCGGCATCGACATCATCGACCTGCCGCATGTGGTCAACTTCGAGTTGCCCAATGTGCCGGAGGATTACGTCCACCGCATTGGCCGCACCGGCCGTGCCGGCGCGGAAGGGGAGGCCATTTCACTGGTCTGCGTTGACGAACTCAAGCTGCTGGCAGACATCGAGCGCCTGATCAAACGTGAGATACCAGAGGAAGTGATCCCCGGTTTCGAGCCTGACCGCAACGCCAAGCCCGAGCCTATCCTGAATGGGCAGAATCGCGGACAACGGCCCAGTCAGGGGCGTTCAGGCAATGGTGGTGGTGGCGGACGCTCCGGCTCCAAGCCGACATCGCAGAGCCCGGCAAAACCAAGAGGAGCACCCCCGCGCCCGAGCAGTGGCAACTCAAGTGGCCGCCCCGCCGCGCCGCGCCGGCCCGGTGGGCGCCATCACTGACTCGTCGAAACGACAGCCTCAGGCCAGCAATAGAAACACACTCGGCTGTTTGTGTATGTCAGGCAATGCCGCAGCGCGCCACTCCCGGATGCTGCGGCTGATCACCTGCTCATTTTCCAATGTCAGATTGCATGCCACGCACAGCCGTGTTTCCGGGCGGCAGGTGGCAATGACGTCTTCCAGCATGTGCTGGTTGCGGTAAGGCGTTTCGATGAACACTTGCGTCTCGTTGTGCTGGTGCGACGCTTTTTCTATCTCTTTCAGGCGTTGTACCCGCGCCGCCTTCTCGCTGGGCAGATAACCCAAAAAAGCAAACCGCTGGCCGTTGAGCCCGGAAGCCATCAGCGCCAGCAGAATGGAGGAGGGGCCGACCAGCGGTACTACTCGGATATGGTGACGGTGGGCAAGGGCAACGACCTGCGCGCCGGGATCAGCCACGCCGGGGCAACCGGCTTCCGAGATCAGCCCCACATCTTTCCCCGCAAGCAGCGGTGCGATCAGGGCCGGAAATTCTTCAGCCTTGGTGTGTTCGTTGAGCGTGAGCAGGGACAGTTCGCGTACTGGCGTGGTGGTTTTGATCGCACCGAGGAAGCGACGCGCGGTCTTTTCGTTTTCCACGATGAAGGTGTCGAGCATCTGCGCTCTGCTGACCACAGCGGCCGGCAATGCCTGGGCGATGTCATCATCGCCCAGGGTGACAGGGATCAAATACAGCGCACCGTAAGTTGTCGAGGCCACTAGATGACCGCAATGCCTTCATTCTGCAGCATGCCGATCAGGGCGATCAGCGGCAGGCCGATCAGGGCATTGGGGTCGTCTCCGCGCATCCACTCGATCAGAGCAATGCCCAGCCCTTCGGATTTGGCGCTGCCTGCGCAGTGGTAGGGTTGTTCCTTGAGCAGGTAGTTTTCGATCTGCGCGTCGGTCAGTGTGCGAAATTTTACTTCGTAGGGCACCGCTGTGGCCTGCATGTTGCCTGTGGCGGCGTTGAGCAGGCACAGCGCGCTATGGAAAGTGACGATTCTGCCGCGCATCAGTTGTAGCTGGTAAGTTGCCTTGTCGTGCGTGAGCGGCTTGCCGATCTGCAGGCCATCCAGAGTGGCAACCTGGTCGCAGCCGATCACCAGCGCCAGCGGATGGCTGCTCGCCACTTTGTGTGCCTTTTCCTGCGCCAGCCGTAGCGCCGTTTGCTCCGGGGTTTCCCCCGCCAGCGGCATCTCGTCGATCTCGGGGGATTCCGTGCTGAAAGGCAATTGCAAGCGCTCCAGCAATTCGCGCCGATAAGGCGAGGATGAGGCGAGGATGAGCTTAGGCGGATGCATATTCGATGGGTTCATAAGTTAGGTGCTAAAGCAAAAGGCCGGCTCAGGCCGGCCTTTCCGTCTCCTTGGTCTATTTACTGGATTTCCAGCAGCGTCTCGTCTGGCGTCACGGTATCGCCTTTTTTGACATGGATGGCGACGACTATGCCGCTGGTGGGTGCCTGGATTTCGTTTTCCATCTTCATGGCTTCAATCACCAGCACGCCATCGCCGGCATTGACCTTGTCGCCCACCTTGACCTTGACGTCCACGATAGTGCCGGGCATGGCGGTAGTCACGCAACCTTCGTGCGTCGGGCGTGGCCTGCTGCCACTACCTGCGGCATTGGCTGCAGTTTTCTTTTTGCCGCCGCTTTTGCCGCCGCCGGAAACTTCCACCTCGTCCAGCGTCTCGACGATGACTTCCTCGGAAACCCCGTCCACCGACACATAGAATGGCCGTTGTTCCTCTCCGGCATGACCGCTGCCGGTGAGTTTGATGTGGAAAGTTTCGCCGTGCAGCGTCACTTTGAATTCGTTCGGCGCGTAGCGTGGGCCGGCGGCAGTCGCTGCCTCCCTGGCCAGCAGTGGCTCCGGTTTGAGAGAATCCGCCGCGCGCTCCTGGAAGAAAGTCTGGGCAAGCTCCGGGAACATGGCGTAGGTGAGTACGTCCTCCTCATTCTTGGCCAGCGACTCGCACTCGACGCGCAACTTGTCCATCTCGTCTTCGAGCAGATCAGCCGGGCGGCAGGTGATGGTGTCGAGATTGCCGACAGCGAGGCTTTTCACTTGCTCATTGATGTTGCCGGGCGCTTTGCCATAGTGGCCTAGCAGATAGCTCTTGACCTCGGTGGTGACTGATTTGTAGCGCGCGCCGGTGAGCACGTTGAGCACCGCCTGGGTGCCGACGATCTGCGAAGTCGGCGTGACCAGCGGCGGGAATCCCAGATCCTCGCGTACCCGCGGAATTTCTGCCAGCACTTCATCCATACGCTTCAGCGCGCCCTGCTCCTTGAGTTGGTTGGACAGGTTGGAGATCATGCCGCCCGGTACCTGATTGACCAGGACGCGCGTATCCACGCCGGTGAAATCACTCTCGAACTGCCAGTATTTTTTGCGCACTTCACGGAAATAGGCGGTGATTTCCTGCAGTGCAACCAGGTTGAGCCCGGTGTCGTATTCCGTGCCTTGCAGCGCTGCCACGATGCTTTCGGTCGATGCGTGGCTGGCACCTTCGCCAAACGCCGAGTTGCAGGTATCAAGCATAGTTGCGCCATTTTCCACGCCCTTGAGGAAACTCATGGCGGATAGGCCGGAAGTGGCGTGGCTATGCAGGTGGATCGGCAGCTTGACGGCCTTGCGCATGGCCTTGACCAGTTCGCCCGTGATCTGGGGCGTGAGCAGGCCGGCCATATCCTTGATGGCGATGGTATCGCAGCCCATTGCTTCAAGTTCCCTGGCGAGGCCAACGAAGTGGGGGATGTCATGCACCGGGCTGGTGGTGTAGCTGATGGCGCCTTCGGCGTGTTTTTTCGCTTTCTTCACCGCCTCGACGGAAACGCGCAGGTTGCGCATGTCGTTCATGGCATCAAAGATACGGAACACATCCACGCCATTGGCGGCGGATTTGCTGACAAAGGCCTTTACCACGTCGTCCGAATAATGGCGGTAGCCCAGCAGGTTCTGCCCACGCAGCAGCATCTGGATGCGGCTGTTCGGCAGGGCTTTACGCAGCTTCTTCAGGCGCTCCCAGGGGTCTTCCTTGAGGTAGCGCACACAGGCGTCAAAGGTCGCTCCGCCCCAAGCTTCCAGCGACCAGAAACCGATGTCGTCCAGTTTCTGGCAGATAGGCAGCATGTCGTCGGTACGCATGCGCGTGGCTATGAGCGACTGGTGCCCGTCACGTAAAACAAGTTCAGAAATAAGTACTTTTGCCATAATATTAAAGTCGTTTATAGGTTTTTTAAATGCCTTCGTGCGCGGCAATGGCTGCAGAAATTGCTGCAGCCAGCAACTCCGGCGGGAATTTTGTGCTGTATTCGGTGAGCTCCGGGTGGGACTCCACAAAGCTGGTGTCGAATTGCCCATTGCGGAAATCCGGGTTCTTCATGATTTCCTGATAATAAGGGATGGTCGTTTTCACGCCAAATACAACAATATCGTTTAGCGCACGGCTGCCGCGCGCCACCAAACCATCCCAAGTCAGCGACCAGACGGTGAGCTTGGCGCACATGGAGTCATAGTAAGGGGGAATCACATACCCGGAATACATGGCAGCATCAGTGCGTACGCCTGGACCACCTGCCGCATAGTAACGCGTGATCTTGCCGAAACTCGGCAAAAAGCCGTTCTTCGGGTCTTCGGCATTAATGCGGAACTCCATGGCATAGCCGCGGTAGTGTACATCGGACTGCTTGTATTGCAACTCGAGCCCGGCGGCAATGCGTATCTGTTCCTGCACGATATCGATACCGGTGATGGCTTCCGTCACCGTGTGTTCCACCTGCAGGCGCGTGTTCATTTCCATGAAATAGAAATTGTTGTCCTGATCGAGCAGAAACTCCACCGTGCCAGCATTCTCGTAATCGACTGCCTTGGCCGCCTTGGCGCCGAGTGCCCCGATGTACTCCCGTTGCGCCTGGGACAATTGCGGTGAGGGGGCTATTTCAATCAGTTTCTGGTTGCGGCGCTGGATGGAACAGTCGCGCTCAAACAGGTGGATGACGTTACCATGGGAGTCGGCCAGTACCTGCACCTCAATATGGCGCGGGTTGACAACGCACTTCTCCAGGAACACCTCAGGCTTGCCGAACGCCTTGCTGGCCTCGGAGATGACCCGATCGTAGTTGTTGACGAGTTCCTTGTCGTCATTACAGCGCCGAATGCCGCGTCCGCCGCCGCCGTTGGTGGCCTTGAGCATCACCGGGTAACCGATTTTGGCAGCCAGCTTGCGTGCTTCTTCGACGTCCTCCAGATTGCCTTCGCTCCCGGGTACGCAGGGAATGCCGGCGGCAATCATGGCATTACGCGCCTGTATCTTGTCACCCATCTGGGCAATCACTTCCGCATCGGGACCGATGAACTTGATGTCGCGACGGGCACAGATGGCTGCCAGCTCGGGGTTTTCCGACAGGAAGCCATAGCCTGGGTGGAGGGCGTCACAGCCGGAAGCTACCGCAAGATTGACGATGTTATGCGCATTCAGGTAGCCGATAACGGGATCGGAACCAATGTTGTAGGCTTCGTCCGCCTTTTTGACATGTAGCGCATGGCGGTCGGCATCGGTGTAGATCGCTACCGATTTGATGCCCATTTCCGAACAGGCTCGCACAATTCTGACGGCGATTTCACCGCGATTGGCAATTAGAATTTTCTTGATCACGCAAGGTCCCGTAGTTTTGACACACAAACCCGAAAATTATATCATGCGCCCCTCATGACGGAACAAGTCATCATTGATAGCCTTGAATTTGCGCAGAAATCGCTTGAAATTCATGGTAAAATCCCGCTTTCGCAATTACCCCGGTTGCATGATGCCTTGTGCGCCGGCGATGGCGAGCTGGAATACCGCCTGAAAGGTGGCGTCAATGCTCATGGCAATCCAACATTGTGGCTGTGGGTAAATGGCCAACTAAGTTTAGCTTGCCAGCGTTGTCTTGAGCCGATCGAGTTTCCACTCAGTATTCGTGTGAATTTCGTGCTGGTGCCCGGCGAAGGCGCGCTGCCTGCGTCGGAAGACGAAGGCGACGAAACGGATTATCTGGTCGCCGACCCAAAGCTGCATGTCTGGCAGCTAGTGGAAGATGAAGTGCTGCTTGGGTTGCCGCTGGCTCCCATGCACGAAAATACCCAATGCGGCAGTGCTTCTGCGATGGGTGCGGTACAAAAGAAAGAAAATCCCTTCAAGGCATTGCAGGGTTTGAAGCTGAAACATAAAGATTAAAACAGTTATTTTTGCTTAAAGTTAAGGAGTCATCATGGCCGTTCAACAGAACAAGAAGTCACCGTCAAAGCGCGGTATGCATCGTTCGCACGATTTTCTGACCAATCCGCCGCTGGCTGTTGAGCCGACGACCGGTGAAGTTCATCTGCGCCACCACGTCAGCCCGAATGGCTACTACCGTGGCCGCAGGGCACTGCCTGCCAAGGGCGAGTAAGCGTCGATATTAGGCACATACGCCGCGCCCTCAAAAGCGCGGCGTTTTGTTATGGATATTACAGTAGCCATTGACGCCATGGGTGGCGACCACGGCCCCCATGTCACCGTTCCTGCCGCGCTCAAGGCGCTTGATCAGGATAGCGGCGTCAACATCGTCCTGGTCGGCTTGGCGCAAGCCATCGAAGCCGAGTTGCGCGCACACAGGGCCAGCGTCGGCCCGCGTCTGCGCATCCACCATGCCAGCGAAGTGGTGACCATGGATGAAACCCCGCAAAGCGCGCTGAAAAACAAAAAAGATTCTTCCATGCGTGTGGCCATCAATCTGGTCAAGAGCGGCGAAGCACATGCCTGCGTCAGTGCCGGCAATACCGGAGCTTTAATGGCAACCGCCCGTTTCGTCCTGAAGACCCTTCCCGGCATCGACCGCCCTGCCATCGCTTCCACCTTGCCCAGCGAAAAAGGGCAGACTTACATGCTGGACTTGGGCGCCAATGCCGACTGTACGGCCGAGCACCTGCTTCAATTCGCCATCATGGGCGCCATGCTGGTGTCCTGCATCGAACACAAGGAGCGCCCCAGCGTCGGCCTGCTCAATATCGGCTCCGAGGACATCAAGGGCAATGAGGTGGTAAAACAGGCGGGGGAATTGCTGCGCGCGAGCCATCTCAATTTTTACGGCAACGTCGAGGGCGACGATATCTTCAAAGGCACGACCGACTTGGTGGTGTGCGATGGCTTTGTCGGCAATGTCGCGCTCAAGACCTCGGAAGGCCTGGCGCACATGATGGCTGGATTTCTGACCGGCGAATTCAGGCGCAACCTGTTCACCAGGCTAGCGGCGCTGATCGCGATGCCTGTGCTCAAAGCATTCAAGCGCCGCCTCGACCCGCGCCGCTACAATGGCGCCAGCTTCCTTGGCTTGCGGGGTATCGTGGTGAAAAGCCACGGCGGTGCGGACAGCTTCGCCTTCCTGCATGCCATCGATACCGCCATCGAAGAAGCGCGCAGCGGCGTGCTGCGCCGCATCAGCGAACAGATTGCGCTCGACGCACACCCGCAACCGACAGCAAAGGTGGGTGCTTGATGATCTACTCGCGCATCGCAGGCACTGGGAGCTACCTGCCGGAAAAGATTCTTACCAATGCCGAGTTGGAGCGCATGGTGGAGACCAACGACGAGTGGATAGTCAGCCGCACCGGTATCCGCGAGCGGCGCATCGCTGCCGAAGGCGAACTGACCAGTGATCTGGCACTACATGCCTCGCAGCGCGCCATTGAGGCATCCGGTATCGGCAAGGAGGATATCGATCTCATCATCGTCGCCACCACCACGCCGGATCAGGTTTTCCCCAGCACGGCCTGTCTGCTGCAACAAAAACTGGGCATCGCCGGTTGCCCGGCATTCGACGTGCAGGCGGTATGCAGCGGTTTCGTTTATGCGCTTGCCACTGCCGACAAGTTTATTCGTACCGGTGCCGCAAAAGCAGCGCTGGTGGTGGGGGCGGAAACCATGTCACGTATCACTGACTGGTCTGATCGCAGCAATTGCATCCTGTGGGGAGACGGCGCTGGCGCTGTCGTACTCACCGTCAGCGATGCCCCTGGCATACTCTCGGCCCATCTGCACGCCGACGGCAGCTACAAGGATATGCTTCACGTGCCGCGTGGCGTATCCCAGAAAGGGGGGAACCCTTATATCGTCATGGAAGGCAATCCGGTATTCAAGGTGGCGGTCAATACGCTGGATGCCATCGTGGATGAAACGCTGGAAGCCAACGGCCTGCAGAAATCCGACATCGACTGGCTGGTGCCGCACCAGGCGAATATCCGCATTATCCAGGCGACCGCGAAGAAGCTTGGCATGAGCATGGAACGGGTGGTGGTGACCGTGGGCGAGCATGGCAATACATCTGCCGCCTCGATCCCGTTGGCGCTGGACGTCGCGGTACGCGATGGGCGCATCAAAAGAGGTGAAACCGTATTGATGGAAGCTTTTGGCGGCGGCTTTACCTGGGGTTCGGTTTTATTGAAGTATTGACACTGTTGAACATGGATTACAGATGAAATTTGCGTTTATTTTCCCCGGCCAGGGCTCACAATCGGTCGGCATGATGCAGGGGCTACAGGATGTTGCGGTGGTGCGTGACACCTTTCAGCAAGCATCCGACGTGCTCAAGCAGGACTTCTGGCGCATGGCGACGGAAGCCAACGAAGAACTTAACTTCACCACCAATACCCAGCCGCTGATGCTTGCCGCAGGCATTTCTGCTTGGCGCGCATGGCTGCAACAGGGCGGGGCGCAGCCGGCATTGATGGCCGGCCACAGCCTGGGCGAATATTCTGCGCTGGTTGCAGCGGGAGCCATTGCATTCGAGGATGCCTTGCAGCTGGTACGCTATCGTGCCGAAGTGATGCAAGGCGCCGTGGCCGAGGGCGTTGGTGCGATGGCGGCAATCCTCGGGCTGGATGACGATGCCGTACGTGCCGCCTGTGCGGAAGCCGCGCAGAGCGAGGTGCTGGAAGCGGTCAATTTCAATTCTCCCGGCCAGGTGGTCATCGCCGGCCACAAGGCGGCGGTGGAGCGCGGCATGGAGGCTGCCATGGCCAGAGGCGCCAAGCGTGCGCTTATCCTGCCGGTGAGCGTGCCGTCGCATTGCGCGCTGATGAAGCCGGCGGCAGAAAAGCTTCAATCCTATCTGGCCCAGGTGGCAGTGCGTGCGCCTAGCACGCCGGTGCTGCACAATGCCGATGTGGCGGCTTATACAGATCCGGAGCAAATCAAGGATGCGCTGGTGCGCCAGCTCTACAGCCCGGTACGCTGGGTGGAGACGGTGCAGGCATTGGCGGGGCAGGGTGTCGCGGCGCTGGCGGAATGCGGTCCCGGCAAGGTGCTGACCGGCCTTAACAAGCGCATTGCCGGCGATATACCATGCGTCGCGCTGATTGACGTGGCCGCGCTGGACGATGCCAGAACATTATTCAACCAGTGAGGTAAACATGCTCGAAGGACAAATTGCTCTTGTCACCGGTGCCAGTCGTGGTATCGGCGCCGCAATCGCCCTGGAGCTGGGTAAAAACGGCGCCACCGTCATCGGCACCGCGACCAGCGAGAACGGTGCGCAACTGATTACACAAACCCTGCAGCAGGCGGGCGCCAAGGGCGTCGGCATGGCGCTGGATGTGAACAATGCCGAACAGATCGCCGCAGTGCTCAAGGCGATTACCGGCCAGTTTGGCGATGTCACGATCCTGGTCAACAACGCCGGCATCACGCGCGATATGCTGCTGATGCGCATGCAGGAAGTGGAGTGGGACGATGTGTTATCCACCAACCTCAAGTCGGTATTTCGGCTGTCGCAGGCAGTGCTGCGCCCGATGATGAAGGCGCGCAGCGGTCGCATTATCAGTATCGGATCAGTGGTCGGTGCCATGGGCAACGCCGGGCAGGTGAACTACGCCGCCGCCAAGGCAGGACTCATGGGTTTCACCAAGTCGCTGGCGCGCGAAGTCGGCAGCCGGGGCATTACCGTCAATTGCGTGGCGCCGGGCTTTATCGACACCGACATGACACGCGCGCTCACCGAGGATCAGCGCAATGGTTTGTTGCAGCATATTCCGCTGGGCCGCCTGGGGCAGGCGGAGGATGTCGCGGCAACCGTGGCTTTCCTCGCCTCGCCGCGCGCCAGCTATATTACAGGCGAAACGCTGCATGTGAATGGCGGCATGTACATGGCCTAGAAACTCTGCACAAGTCGCAGTAACGGTTTCAGGGCGGTTTTTGAATTCCTCGGGAGTTTTGTTAGAATAGCCCGAGTTTTACCAAACATAACGTAAAGGGGTAGCACAGATGTCTGACATCGAACAGCGTGTAAAGAAAATCGTGGCCGAGCAGTTGGGCGTAGCTGAAGGCGAAGTCAAAAGTGAATCTTCTTTCGTAGACGATCTGGGAGCAGACTCTCTCGATACCGTGGAATTGGTAATGGCGCTCGAAGAAGAGTTCGATTGCGAAATTCCGGACGAAGATGCAGAAAAAATCACCACTGTCCAGCAAGCGATTGATTACGTCAACGCCCACCCGAAGTAATAGCAGCATCATTCATCTTTCTGTTTTTCCGGAGCGATCTTGTCCAAACGTAAGGTAGTGGTTACCGGCCTCGGTATTGTTTCGCCTGTCGGCATTGGTGTGGCTGAGGCTTGGGGCAATATTGTGGCCGGAAAATCCGGCATCACCAGAATCAGCAAGTTCGATGCGAGCAATTTTGCCTCGCAGGTTGCCGGCGAAGTGAAGGGGTTCGACGTCACGCAACACCTCCCGCCGAAAGATGCCCGTCGCATGGATGTCTTTATCCAATATGGCCTGGTTGCCGCAATCGAGGCTATCAAGGATGCCGGCATCGAAGTCACCGAGCAAAACGCCGAGCGTATTGGCGTCAGCATCGGTTCCGGCATCGGCGGCCTGCAACTGATCGAGGATACGGACAAGGTCTATATGGAGTCTGGCCCACGCAAGATTTCGCCATTCTTCATCCCGGGCACGATCATCAACATGATCTCAGGCAACCTATCGATCATGTTCGGCTTCAAAGGGCCGAATATTGCCATAGTCACCGCCTGTTCCACGGCAACCCACAGCATCGGCGACGCTGCGCGCCTGATTGAATACGGCGATGCCGATGTCATGATTGCAGGCGGCTCGGAGGCTTGTATTACGCCGCTGGCCGTGGGCGGCTTCGCATCGGCGAGAGCGCTATCCACGCGCAATGACGACCCTGCCACTTCCAGCCGCCCTTGGGACGTGGACCGTGACGGCTTCGTGATCGGTGAAGGTGCCGGCGTTCTGGTGCTGGAAGAGTATGAATCCGCCAGGAAGCGCGGTGCCAACATTTACGGCGAAGTGGCCGGTTTCGGCATGAGCGCCGATGCCTACCACATGACCGCGCCCAGCGAGAGCGGAGAAGGCGCTGCGCGCTGCATGCGAAATGCACTGCACAATGCCGGGATCAATGCCGACGCGGTCGATTACATCAATGCCCACGGCACTTCCACGCCCGCGGGCGATGTCGCCGAAACGCAGGCCGTCAAAGGATTTTTTGGCGATCATGCGAGAAAGCTGGCGATGAGTTCCACCAAATCCATGACCGGGCACCTGCTTGGCGCCGCTGGCGGCGTGGAAGCCGTATTCACTGCGCTGGCGCTGCGCGACCAGATTGCCCCTCCCACCATCAATATCTTCAACCAGGACCCGCAGTGCGACCTGGATTACGTCGCCAACGTGGCGCGACAGATGAAGATAGATGTTGCCGTCTCTAATTCCTTCGGCTTTGGCGGCACCAACGGAACCCTGGTTTTCCGCAGGATTTAGCCGACATCAACGTCTGAAATAGGCACGTTTGTGCACAACCGCCGCTGGCCTGTCAAGCACCCTATTCAAATAATGGACAGACATCCCCACGCTCCTTTTGTTATGGCGTAACAGATTGATTATTAAAGACAATAAACTGGTGTCTAAAATATGACCAATCAGCAAAATAGTGAATCGGCAGCGTGAGTTAGCAGCACTATCCGGTTCTAATCCACAAAACTATCCACAGGTTTTGTGGGGACGTGAAAATGCGTAATCGCCTCCGTGACTTGGCTGGCATTTCCCTTAATGTGGCTGCATAACTCGAAGGTGATTTCTCTTTCTAGCGACGGCAAGTTGGGTTAGCATTGGACGCCAATCCAGCCAGAATTCCGCAGGTTTATTCTTCATGTCACGAGACTTCCTCATCAACGGCCGCCGAGATGGCTGCATCTCGCCATTCGACCGGGGCTTTGCCTACGGTGATGGCGTGTTTCGCACGCTGCCTGTACGCGATGGCACGCCGCACTGCTGGGAACGGCACTATCGCAAGTTATGTGAAGACTGCAAGGTGCTGGGCATCGTCTGCCCTCCGGAAGAAGTGCTGGCAGCCGATATCGCCATGCTGGTCAATGCAGGCGAGGACGCAACCGTCAAAATTGTCATCACCCGCGGCGAGAGCATACGCGGCTATGCCGTTCCGGCATTGGCACAGCCCATGCGCACGGTGATCCGGACGCCGGATCAGACCTATGCCCCGGATAACGCCAGCGAGGGGGTGAAGCTGCATCTTTGCGCATTGCGCTTATCGCACCAGCCCAAACTGGCCGGAGTGAAACACCTCAATCGCCTGGAGAATGTGCTGGCACGCATGGAATGGGTGGATGCCCAGTTTGCCGATGGCTTGCTGCTGGACGTGGACGACCATGTCATCGAATGCACCATGAGTAACATATTCATCCGCACCGGCACCCAGCTGACCACGCCGGACATCAGCCGCTGCGGTGTTGCAGGCGTAACCCGCGAGCGCATTCTAGAACTCGCCCCACTGCTAGCTTGCCAGGCGGTAATCGCTGATTTTAAGCTGGAGCAGTTGTTCGCCGCGGACGAAGTGATCATCTGCAACAGCCTTTACGGCGCCTGGCAGGTGCGTGAGCTGAAAGGGAAAGTCTGGCCGCGTGGCGGCCTTGCCACCGAGTTGCGTGAACATTTGCTGCTGAATGATACGCGTACTGCTTAAATTCACTCTGCTGGTATTGATGCTGGCCGCCATGGTGGCGGGCTGGATGTACCATTTCGCCCATACGCCGCTCACGCTGCCGCAGTCGCCCTATTATTTCGCGCTCAAGCATGGCAGCAGCCTGCGTGGTGTCGCGCAACAAATGGCGCAGGAGGGAGTGTTGCGTGAGCCCTGGAGTTTTATCGCGCTGGTGCGGGGTTTCGGCAAGGATCAGGAAATCAAGGCCGGCAACTACCAACTCGAAGCCGGGCTGACGCCGCTTCAACTGTTCACCATGATTACCAGTGGCGATGTCGCGCAAAGTGGCGTTACCTTTATCGAAGGCTGGACGTTCCGCCAGATGCGCGAAGCGCTCGACAAGCAAGAAGGCTTGCGCCATTTGAGCATGTCATGGCCTGATGCCCAGTTGATGAAAGCCTTAGGCGCCCCAGAGACGGCACCGGAAGGGCTGTTCTTCCCGGACACCTATTATTTCAGTTCCGACATGAGCGATCTCGACATCCTCAAGCGCGCTTACCTGACCATGCAACGCAAACGCGATGCTGCCTGGCAGAGCCGGGCGGCCGGACTGCCTTATCGTGACTCCTATCAGGCGCTTATCATGGCATCTATCGTGGAGAAGGAAACGGCGAGTGGCGAGGAGCGCCCGCTAATTGCCAGAGTGTTCATCAACCGCTTGCGATTGAATATGCGCTTGCAGACGGACCCCACCGTCATCTACGGCATGGGCGAGATGTTTGACGGCAACCTGCGTAAACGCGATTTGCTCACCGACACGCCTTATAATACCTATACTCGTAATGGCCTGCCGCCCACGCCAATCGCCATGCCGGGGCTGGCTTCCATGGAAGCGGTGCTGCACCCGGTGCAGAGCGATGCACTTTATTTTGTAGGCAGAGGCGATGGGCACCATGTATTTTCTGCAACACTTGCCGAACATAACCGCGCAGTGTCGCGTTACCAGTTGAAAGCGGATTAATGCAAAAAGGCAAGTTTATTACGCTGGAAGGCGTAGACGGCGCGGGGAAAAGCACACATATTCCGGTGATTGCGGAACTGCTGCGGAAACGCGGCAGGGAAGTGTTGGTTACGCGCGAGCCTGGCGGGACGCCGCTCGGCGAAAAGCTGCGTGAGCTCCTGCTGTCTCACCCCATGCACGCCGAAACGGAGACCATGCTGATGTTTGCCGCGCGCCGCGAGCATATCGAGCAGGTGATCAAGCCGGCACTGTCGCGTGGATCGCATGTTCTTTCCGACCGCTTCACGGATGCGACTTTCGCCTATCAAAGCGGTGGCAGAGGCGTGTCCAGCGAGAAGGTGCGCGCGCTGGAGCAATGGGTGCAAGGTGATTTTCAGCCCGACATGACATTGCTGTTCGATCTGCCAGTGGCCATCAGCGTGCAACGCCTTGCAGGAGTGCGCCACCCTGATCGGTTCGAGAGGGAAAATGCCGAGTTTTTCGAGCGCATACGCCGCGCCTATCTGGAACGCGCGGCTGAGTTTCCACAACGCTTCCGTATCGTGGATGCCAGCTTGCCGATTCCAGAAGTCCATAAATCGCTTGAACAATTACTCTCACTAGTCTGATTATGGAAATATTTCCATGGCAATCCGAGTTGTGGGGCAGCCTAATGAGCATACGGCAACGCATGCCGCACGCGCTATTGCTGCAAGGCCGGGCCGGCACCGGCAAGGTCCAGTTTGCCAGCACCCTTGCGCAGTCGCTGTTATGTGACACACCGACAGCCAATGGTATTGCCTGTGGCGCTTGCCCGAGCTGCGGCTGGTTCCTGCAGGGTAATCACCCGGATTTCCGGCTGCTCGAGCCGGAAGACGCCGCTGACAGTGATGCTGAGGATGGCGGCGAGCAAGAGGGCGCCAAAGAAACAAAATCCAGGAAAAAACACCGGATTGCGGTGCATCAGGTGCGTGCGCTGGGGGATTTCTTCAACCTTTCCACGCATCGCCAGGGGCTGCGCATAGTGCTGCTGCACCCGGCCGAGAGCCTGAATCCGGCCTCCGCCAACGCTCTGCTCAAAATGCTGGAAGAACCGCCGCCGGCAACGCTGTTCATACTGGTGACGCACCAGCCACAGCTGCTGCTGCCGACTATCCGCAGTCGCTGCAACAAAGTCACCATGCCGCCGCCCAGTAGGCAGATGGCGGAACAATGGCTTGCCGCCCAAGGAATACAGGACTGCTCCCAGCGCCTCGCTTACGTTGGCGGTTCACCCTTGGCGGCAGTATCGAGCGACGAGGAAACGGAAGCTCGCAGGCAAACCCTGTTTGGATTGCTGGGGCAGGGCGGAAAGCTCGACCCGTTTGCCGCATCGGCGCTTTGCAGCAAGGATGGAATGGCTGAGGTTATTGCTTCCCTGCAGAAATGGGGTTATGACCTGTTGGCCGCGAAACTGAGCAGGCAGGTGCGTTACCATGTCCGTCTTGCCGCATCTATGCAAGCTTTGGCCAAGAGCGTAGACTTGGCCAAATTGCTGGGTTTCCAGCGCGCATTGGGCGAAGCTCGTGGGTATGCGCAGCACCCGCTGAATGCGGAGTTGCAACTGGAAAGCCTGCTGATTCAATATATTCGTATGTTCCCGTCGCAGAGCAGAGCGTGAACAAGCACACAGAGCCCGAAGCACAACAGTCGGTAAGCACATCGCCCAAGCCGGGTGTGTTGTCGCTCGCCATCAAAGAGAAGGCGGCACTGTACGCCGCCTATATGCCCTTCATCAAGGGTGGTGGACTGTTTATCCCGACCAACAAGACTTACAGGATAGGCGATGAGGTGTTCATGTTGCTCAGCCTGCTGGATGAACCGAATAAGCTCAAAGTGGTTGGACATGTGGTCTGGGTGACACCGGTAACGCAGGGTAGCCGGCCGCAGGGCATAGGCGTACAACTCAGCGAGAAAGATGGCGGCATCGAGGCGCGCAATAAAATCGAAGCGCTGTTGGGCGGGGTGCTGAAGTCATCACGTGCCACCCATACCATGTAGTTCCCTCAGTTCAAGTCTTCTAACTTTTCAACTCCCGGATCGCGTCATGCTGGTGGATTCGCATTGCCATCTCAATTTCCCTGACCTCGCGCAAAACCTCGATGGCATCCTCGCCGACATGCGAGAGCGGGGCGTTGGACATGCCCTGTGCGTCAGCGTCACGCTCAAGGAATTCCCTCAGGTGCTGGCCGTAGCGCAAGCGCATGCGAATGTTTTCGCCTCGGTTGGCGTACATCCGGATTACGCTGACGAGGGGGATATCACGGTGATGGATCTGGTCACTCGCGCTGCACATCCAAGGGTGGTTGCCATCGGCGAAACCGGGCTTGATTATTTCCGCCTCAAGGGCGATCTGGAGTGGCAGCGTGAACGATTTCGCGTGCATATCCGTGCCGCCATCGAGTCCGGCAAGCCGTTGATCATCCACACCCGCGAGGCGGCTGAAGATACGCTGCGCATCATGCGCGAGGAAGGCGCCGAACGCATCGGCGGGGTGATGCACTGCTTCACCGAATCGTGGGAGGTAGCGCAGCAGGCGATGGACTTGAATTTCCATATTTCGTTTTCCGGCATCGTCACCTTCAAAAATGCCGTTGCGCTGAAAGAAGTGGCGCAGCGGACGCCGCTGGAGCGCATGCTGGTGGAGACTGATGCGCCTTATCTGGCGCCGGTGCCGATGCGCGGCAAAACCAATCAGCCCGGGTATGTGCGCTATGTGGCTGAGGAAATCGCCCGTTTGCGCGGCAACACCTATGAAGAAATCGAACAGGCCACTACGCGCAACTTCTTTCGATTGTTCAGTCAGGCGCAGCCGTGCAGCTGATAGTCCTCGGTTGCGGGTCAAGCGCCGGCACGCCGGTGATCGGCTGCGATTGCGCCACCTGCACCTCATCTGACCCGCGCAATCAGCGCACCCGCAGTTCCGCCGCATTTGTAGCGCCGGGGGGAGAGGTGCTGCTGATCGATAGCGGGCCCGACCTGCGCCAGCAATCTTTGCGCGAGAACCTGCGCCGCGTTGATGCGGTGCTGTGCACCCATACCCATGCCGACCACATCCACGGCATCGACGACCTGCGCAGTTTCTGCCAGCTGCAACGGCGGCAGATACCGCTCTATGGCAGCCACGATGCCATGGCAACTATTGGTTCACGCTTTGGCTATGCCTTGCGGGAACCAGGTGGCCACTGGGACATGCCGATCCTCAGCGTCAACCCGGTCAACGGGCCGTTTGATGTATACGGGGTAACGGTGACCCCGGTGCCTGTGCAGCATGGGCATATCGTCATTAATGGTTACCGCATCGGAAGCATGGCTTATCTCACCGATGTTTCCGAGATACCGCCGGCTTCGCTTGAATTGCTGCGTGGGCTGGACGTGTTGCTGTTAGACTGCCTGCGCTACAGGCCGCATCATACGCATATCAATCTGGAACAAAGCCTGCGTTATGCCAGCCTCATTGGTGCGCGCAATACTTACCTGATCCATATGACGCATGAAATGGAATATGGAGCATTGAGCGCACAGTTGCCGGATGGCGTGCATGTTGCCTACGATGGCCTGCGCCTTGATGTGGACTAACTGCGTGATTTTTCAGGCAGGAAATGCGATAATTTTCACAATCTTGTCATAATCTTGTTTAAGGAACTCAAAATGCAGGTAAAGAAACTTTTGACCGCCGCCATACTCGCCTGTGCATGCGCAGGAACCGTTGTCGCCAGCCCGGTGTGGGCCGAAGCAACAAAAGCGATCAAGACGACCAAGGGCAAGGTTTATAACGAAATGGAGTTTTTGCACGCATTCAAAGGGAAATCGCGCCAGCAGGTTTCCGATGTGCTCGGCAAGCCAGAGCGGCGCGAACAGTCCGTCAAGCCATCCGACGCGGAAGGTACGATGGGCCGTCCTCTGGATGCTTCCAAGCCGGTCAATGTCGAAATGTGGTATTACAAAAATATTGTCGAGTATGCAAAAAAGAAAACCTACAAAATTACCGAACTGACCTTCGTCAACGACCACTGTGCCAATATCGCATTTTTCAATAACCAGTAGCTTTACGGTGGCAGCCAGCAGCTAGGGCTTTCTCTGGTGCCGTTGGGTAATTACTGAGGGAATAGCAAAATGGCAACCGATAAAGATCCTGCGGAGATCAAGAACGCTGCGGCCGAGAGCGCTGCAGTAGACCCTGCTCATGCACAAGCCAGCGTGGAAGTTACTGAAAGCGAAAAAAGAAAACAAGCTGCCCTGCAGGCAGAAATGGCAAGCTTGGCAGCAGTAGAAGCTCGCAGGGCAGCATTAGATACCGCATGGAAAGAGATGGAAGGCAAGAGTTCCGAGTATGAGCGCTTGGCACAAGAAAAGAAGGCGCAGGCCAGAAAAGATGCAATGCGGTTTTTCCGCAACACTGTTGTGGTGGCCATAGGCATCATGTTGTTATGGCAAGTGCCAAAGTTAGTTGCGCCGTTTATGCCAGATAGCACGCGCGCCAAGCTGCCACCGCCTGCACCCGCGCAATCTTCAGCCCACCGTTCTGTTACGGATGCACGCGGCAAGGACGACCTGCAAAACGGAAATAAACTTTTCGACAGCCAAGACTTCGCCAACGCCGTGAAATCTTTCAGAAAAGCGGCAGATCAGGGAAACACCAAGGCGCAGTCCACTCTGGGAAACATGTATGCTGAAGGCCGAGGGGTCACGCAGGATTACCAACAGGCCATGTCCTGGTATCTCAAGGCAGCAGATCAGGGATCCAGCGAGAGTCAAGCAAAGCTGGGAGGTATGTACGCCGAAGGCAAAGGGGTTATGCAGGACTACATTGAAGCACATAAGTGGTTCAGTATTGCCGGCACGGGCGGTGATGAGGAAGGGAAAAAACGCCGCGAAACTGTGGAAAAGGCCATGACCCCTGCCCAAATTGCAGAAGCCGTGCAGCGCGCCGGTGAGTGGACAAAGGCGCATCAGCAGTAACGGCAGTAATGCGCTGTGTTATCGATGGCGGAGATGACTTACTGCGTTTGAGCCATTTCTAATGACTCTTTTTATTTCGAATCAACCACCTATTGAGTAGATGGCGTCCCCACGGGGATTCGAACCCCGGTTACCGCCGTGAAAGGGCGATGTCCTAGGCCTCTAGACGATGGGGACTAAGTGATGCTTCTTTTTGGTGGAGGTAAGCGGGATCGAACCGCTGACCTCTTGCATGCCATGCAAGCGCTCTCCCAGCTGAGCTATACCCCCGAAAAGAAGGCGCAATATTAGAGAAGCGCATGGGAGTTGTCAACCGCTTTTAGCGCTCTTTCTAGCCTACTCGGCCTATTGCTGATGGCGTGCCTGCAATGCCCGGCGATGATAACGGAACACGGTACGCGTCATCCAGTCCAGAAACTCTTCATCCTGATCCAGGAATTCCGCAACGCAGCGGAAACCCCCGTCAACCGATGTCACATCCGCCACCTTGGCTCTCAACATAAGCGGTTCTGGAAGTTTCGGATTGAGGTATACGGTCAGCATGATTTCTTGACCGGCTTTCGGTGATGCGGTATCAGTCCATTCAATATGCTGCGCGCTTAGCGTCACCGGCAGTTGCCGTGGCAGCTCGGCTTGCCCATTGCTGAGGCGGGCCAACAGGCTGAGGGCGATGTCAATCTTGGACTCCAGCCGCTCCAGCGTTTTTACCAGGTGCGAGTCACGATCATGTTCACCTTCGAGTGGAAGGGTGGCTTCAATACCGGCCAGTGCACGCAGCAGGGCAAGGTTGGCGTGGTGCCAGCGTGCCTGCGTGGTTTCATCCTGAACTGAAGCAGCCTGCCAGGACAATGGCAGAATGGTGGAATAACTAACGGTAGAAGGTTCGGCAGCAGTCATGGGGTGGCATATGGGGTCTGATGGTGTCGTGCCTAGTATAGCAACTCACCGCCATCAAGGGACAGCTGCGAAACTCAGTCCAACATCTAAGGTGCGGCGGAATCAGCCGCGCGTGTTGGATTGCGCCTCAAACTGGGTGAGATCGACGCGTGGTGCGGGCTGCCAGCCTGGCTTGCGGTATTCTGCGACGACATTGGTGAAAATGCCGCCGCGTACAAAAAACTTGGCGGTAAGGCGCATGAATTTCGGCTGTGTGGCGGCGACCAGATCATCGAGTATCTGGTTGGTCACGGCCTCGTGGAATGCCCCCTGATCACGGAATGACCAGATATAGAGTTTCAGGCTTTTTAATTCCACGCATTTTTTGTCGGCGATATAGTCGAGGATGAGCGTGGCAAAGTCCGGCTGGCCGGTCTTCGGACACAAGCAGGTGAACTCGGGGATTTCCATGTGGATATGGAAATCGCGCTCCGGTTTCGGGTTGTCAAAAGTTTCCAGCGTTTTTGCGGGTTGACTAGGCATGACACGTTCCGTATAAATCTGATATTCGGAAGAATTATACAGACAACCTGACCCGCCCCCAATTGCGCCTCACTCACCTCAAACTCGCCGGCTTCAAATCCTTCGTCGATCCGACGACGCTGCACATCCACGGTCACCGCGTCGGTGTGGTCGGACCCAACGGCTGCGGCAAGTCCAACATCATGGAAGCGGTGCGTTGGGTGCTGGGCGAATCGAGTGCCCGCGAACTGCGCGGCGATTCGATGCAGGACGTGATTTTCAACGGTTCCGGCAGCCGCAAGCCGGTTTCGCGCGCCAGTGTGGAACTGCATTTCGACAATAGCCTTGGCGGTGCCGCGGGCGAATGGTCGCAGTACGCGGAAATCGCCGTCAAGCGCGTGCTGGAGCGCGACAGCGGCTCCGCTTATTTCATCAACAACACCCAGGTACGCCGCCGTGACGTGGCGGACCTGTTCCTTGGCACCGGCCTCGGTGGTCGTGCCTACGCCATCATCGGCCAGAATACCATCTCGCGCATCGTCGAAGCCAAGCCGGAGGAGTTGCGCGTATTTCTGGAAGAGGCCGCCGGCATCTCCAAATACAAGGAACGGCGGCGTGAAACCGAGCTTCGGTTGCGCGATACGCGCGAGAATCTGGCACGGGTGGGCGATATCCGCAGCGAGATGGACAAACAGATGGCCCGCTTGCAATCGCAGGCAGAGGTGGCGGCGCAATACCAGAGCCTGCAGCAGGCTCTGGCGACCGCGCAAAGCCAGTTATGGCTGCTGAAAAAACGCGCTGCGGCGATGGATTGGGAAAAAACCAAGCGCCAGGTCGAGCGTCTGGCAAACGAACTGGAAGCGCAAATTGCCCAGCTGCGCAAAACCGAAAGCGAAATCGAGCATCAGCGCCAGGCGCATCATGCCAGCACTGAGGCGGTGCAGCAGGCACAAGGGCATTATTACGAAGCCAATGCACAGGTTTCCACGCTGGAACAGCACCTCAAGCACGAGCAGGAAACACGCGATCGCCTGAAGGCGCAATTGGCGCAGATTCAGCTCCAGCAGGAAAAACTCGCCGCCCAGCAGCAGGAGCGCCAGGCCGAGATGGCAACACACATAGCCTTGCGTGAAACCGCGTTGATGCAAGCGGCGCAGAGCATTACTGCGCTTGAAACCAGCCGTGCCGAGTTGCCGCATCTGGAGCAGGAACAGCAGGCCGCGCTGACACGCTTTACCGAAGCCCAGGCCGCGCTGACACAAGCCGAGCAGGTGATTCAGCTGGAAACCACGCATCTGGAGCATGCGCGCCGCGCCTTGACAGAATTGCAGCAGCGCCGGCAAAAGCAGGCAGAGGAGATTGCGCAGCTGGTATTCCCTGACGCCAGCCAGATTGCGGCCAGGCAAGCGGAAGGCACACAGGCAGAGAGCCAGTTGCAGACGCTGGAAGCGGCAATCGCCGAGTTGCAGCGGCGTGAACAGGAAATCGCGGCCGAGGTACAACAGCGCCAGCAAGCAGTGCATGCGCAGGCAAAGCTTGCCGCCCAACTGGAAACGCAGCGCGCCACGCTGCAGAAAATTCAGCGTGCGCTCGGCCATGAGGCAAAGCTGGATGACTGGTTCAAGCAGTCCGGGCTGGATGGCGGGCGCCGCTTCTGGGAATGCCTGACCGTGGCAGCAGGCTGGGAAACAGCGGTGGAAAGTGCGCTCGGCGCGCGCCTCAATGCCTTGATGGTACAGGATCTGGGACGAGTGTCTAAAGCCGGCCGCCCCCCGGCGGCTGCCGTGTTCTGCGCCGGGGACAAGAGTGCGACCGTGCAGAGCGGAAATCCTGGCCGCACATCGCTGCTGGCGCATGTCAGTGCAACGGAGCCTTCTGTCGGGGCGGTGCTGGGTGACTGGCTGGCTGGCGTTTATATGCTGGAAGAAGGTGCGGATTTGCCAGCCGCCCGTCATGCGCTGCATCCCGGCGAAACGCTGGTGAGCCGGTCTGGGGACGTATTTACCAGGTACAGCGTGAGCCTCTATGCCCCGCAATCGGCGTTGCATGGCGTGCTGGAGCGGCAACGCGAACTGGCGCAGATCGAGCGCGACTTGCCGCTGGCAGAAGCCGAACAGCAGCGCCTGCAAAGCGTGCTCGTTCAAGCCGAGCAGGCGCAACATGACCTACGCCGGCAAATTGCCGAGCAGCAGCAGGACCAGCGCCGCCAGACGGCAACCGTGCATGCCATGCGCCTCGAATTGCAGCACTTGCAGCAACAACATCAGCATGGCATCGAACGACTGCAACGCCTGGAAGCGGAACAAGGGGAAATCGCGGCACAAACTGTCGCCGTCGAAACACAAATGGCCAACAGCGGCAGCGCATTGCAGGTTCAGCAGTCGAAACTGGTTTCGCTCCGCAGTGAACGCGACAGCCTGCTGCAAGCGCGGCAAGGCGCTGAGCAGAAACTCGCCGAAGCACGCCAAGCGTTATCGCAAGTCGAGCGCAAGGCGCAGGAACTGGCATTTAACGAAAAGCTAATAGAAAGCAAAATCAATGAGTTAAACAACTCAATTCACGTATTGCACGCAAATGAAACTGCCTTGGTTCAACAGCGCAGCGAATGCGAGGCCGCGCTGGTTGCAGCAGCCGGAGAGGCATCCAAAACCGCGCTCGAGCAAGCGCTGGAGGTCAAGCGTCAGCGGGAACAGGCGCTAACCGCAGCACGTAACCTCATGAGTGAAGCCGAGCTGCAATTGCAGGCTCAGGAGCGGCAACGGCTGCAAACCGAACAGCAACTACATCCGCTGCGCGACAAGCTGGAGCAGGGCCGATTGCAGGAGCAGCAGGCACGGCTGCATTTCGAGCATTGCGCCACCGAATTGGCGAGCGGCGGCGGTGACGAGGCGGCGCTGGAGCAGAATCTGCCGGCTTCCGCCAAGCCCGCGGCGCTGGAGCAACAGGCAGCGCAAATCGAAGCGCAGATTGCCCAGCTTGGCCCGGTCAATCTGGCGGCCATCCAGGAGCTGGAAAGCGAACGCGAGCGCAATGCCTATCTGGAAAGCCAGGCGCAGGACCTGACCGAAGCGGTGGAAACGCTGGAAGACGCCATTCGCCGCATCGACCGCGAAACCCGGAGCCGCCTGCAACAGACCTTCGATGAGGCCAACCGCCACTTCGGCGAACTGTTCCAGATGCTGTTCAGTGGCGGGCAGGCGCGGCTGGAGCTGTTGGGTGAGGAAATCCTCGATACCGGCGTGCAGGTGTTTGCGCAGCCGCCCGGCAAAAAGAACAGCACCATCCATCTGCTCTCCGGCGGCGAAAAGGCGCTGACCGCCATTGCGCTGGTATTCGCCCTGTTCAAGCTTAATCCGGCGCCATTCTGCCTGATGGACGAGGTGGATGCGCCGCTCGACGACAGCAACACCGAACGCTTTTGCGCTATGGTGAAAAAAATGTCCGAGCACACGCAGTTTTTGTTCGTCAGCCATAATAAAATAACCATGGAGATGGCCCAGCAATTGATCGGCGTCACCATGCAGGAGTCCGGCGTGTCGCGCATCGTGGAAGTGGATATTGAAGCGGCCATGCAAATGAAAACAGAACAAGCGGCGTGACATATAATCACACACGCGCAATCACCAAGAACTAGACCATGACCGACTTGCAACTCGCACTGCTCGCCCTTGGCGCCATCATCATCGCCGCTGTCATCCTGTTTAACTGGCTGCAGGAATCCCGCATCCGCCGCGAAACGGTGCGGCGCTTTGAAGGCCCGGTGGAAGACGCGTTGCTGGTCGAAGATTACAAACCCAACCCGGGGACGGTAGTCCGGGAAAAAAGTGCAGAGGCAGGGGAAGGCGTCGTCATCACTGATCTGTTCGAAGAGGATCGCTTTGAACAGGATCGCCTCGAGCCAAAAATCGAGCCGACATTCAGTTTCGAGCAGGTCGGCGCCGAAGTGACCGAACTCCCACCGGATAACACAGCCCCTTATGACGTGGCAGAAGCTCCAATGGAAGAGGCGGAAGCCGTTGTCGAGCAGGCCGACGTGCCCATTGTGGCCGATGAGCCTCCGGAGGCGGCGGAAATTCCGGCTGCTTCTCCTGAGGAAGAAACAACCCCTGAAGCGGCTATGGCAGAACCCGCTCCAGCAGCAATCAGCAGCCTGCTGCCGCCCAATGTGGATGAGCAGATCGATCTCGTCGCCATGATCGTCCCGGAACAGCCGTGCAATGGCGAGAAATTGCGTGAAGCAATGCTGCCATTGCCGCAACTGGACAAACCTTCGCAGTGGATGGGATTGACCGTGGACGGTCTCTGGCGGCACTTCACCAAGGATCAGGAACAAACCCTGTTTTCCCAGATTGTCGGCTCGCTGCAATTGGCTGATCGCTCCGGTGCGGTTTCGGCTGAGACGCTGCGCGCTTTCCAGCGCAAGGCAGAGGAAACCGCGAGTCGCCTGGCGGCGCCGCTGGAATGGCGTGGGCCTGTCAGCCCGCAGCGCTACGCGCTGGAACTCGACCAGTTCTGCATCGAAGTGGATGTGATGGTGAGGTTGCACCTCATTGCCGAGCAGCATGGTCAGTTTGCCGGCACCAAGTTGCGCGGGCTGGCTGAGGCCGGCGGAATGACGCTGCAGGATGACGGCATGTTTCATTACGTCAATGAGTCCCACGAGACGCAGTTCACGCTGGTCAATCAGGCGGCACCCGCATTTTCTGTGGAAATGCTGCGCACGGCGCTGATTCAGGCGGTTACCCTGCAATTGGACGTGACGCGCGTAACAAATTGCCCCGAGGCCTTCAGCAAGATGGTGCTGCTGGCGCGGCGCATGGAACAGGGGCTGAATGCCAAGCTGGTGGACGACAACCAGCGCGTGCTGGGCGACGCGGAAATCGAAAAAATTCGTCAGCAGTTGAAAAAAATCCATACCACCATGGTTGCGCACGCTATCACCCCGGGCAGTCCAACCGCGCTACGCCTGTTTTCCTAGCTCATGATCGTCCCGCAGGAAGCCGTGCAGCGCGCGCAGTCGCTGCGCGAACAGATCGAACGCCACAACTACCTGTACTACGTTCTCGACGCACCTGAGATTCCGGACAGCGAGTTTGACCGACTGTTCCGGGAACTTCAGGCACTCGAAGCGCAATATCCCCAACTGGCCAGCGCCGACTCCCCCACCCAGCGGGTAGGCGGCGCGCCGCTCAGGGAGTTCGCGCCGGTGACGCACCGGCAGCCCATGCTGTCGCTGAACAATGCTTTCGAGGAAGAGGAAGCAGCGGCTTTCGACCGGCGTGTACGCGAAGGGCTGGGCATAGAAAACATCGAATACGCCGCGGAACCCAAGTTCGACGGCCTTGCCATCAGCATCGTCTATGAATACGGCATGCTGACGCAGGCGGCGACGCGCGGCGACGGCTATACCGGCGAAGACGTCACCGCCAACGTGCGCACCATTCATGCGGTCCCGCTGCGGCTGGTTGGCGACCAGGTGCCGCCGCTGCTGGAAGTGCGCGGCGAAGTGCTGATACTCAAGCGCGATTTCCTGGCCCTCAACCGCCGCCAGGAAGAGCGCGGTGAGAAGCCGTTCGCCAACGCGCGCAATGCCGCTGCCGGCAGCCTGCGCCAGCTCGACCCCAAGATCACCGCAACGCGCCCGCTGACCTTTTTCGCCTATGCCGTCGGCGCACTGGAAAAAGCGCCGGAGTTCGCCACCCACACTGCGTTGATGGACTGGCTTGCCATGCTGCACCTGCCGGTCTGTGGCGAGCGCCGCACGGTGCTGGGGCTGGACGGGTTGCTTGGCTATTACCGCAGCATCGGCGCCAAACGCGATCAATTGCCTTACGACATCGATGGCGTTGTTTACAAAGTCAACAGCCTGCGCCAGCAGAACGAGCTGGGCTTCGTCTCGCGCGCCCCGCGCTTTGCCGTTGCCCACAAATACCCGGCGCAGGAAGAGCTGACTGTGGTCGAAGCCATTGAAGTCCAGGTTGGCCGCACCGGGGCCATTACCCCAGTGGCGCGCCTGCAGCCGGTATTCGTCGGCGGGGTGACGGTGACCAACGCCACTCTGCACAATGAGGATGAAGTGCGCCGCAAGGATGTCCGCGTGGGCGACACCGTGATCGTCCGGCGTGCCGGCGATGTCATCCCGGAAGTGGTATCGGTGGTGCTCGACAAACGTCCGACCAGGGATCTGTTCGGCGGCGAGCCTTTGCATGCGCCATTCAAACTGCCGATGCATTGCCCGGAATGCGGCTCCGCCGTGGTCAAGCCGGAGGGCGAGGCGATTGCACGCTGCACCGGCGGCCTGTATTGCCCGGCACAGCGCAAGCAGGCGATGCTGCACTTTGCATCGCGCCGCGCCATGGATATCGAAGGGCTAGGCGACAAACTGGTGGATCAACTGGTGGACAGCGGCCTGGTACGCCGCCTGTCCGACATCTATCGTCTTGATGCGGCGCAACTGGCGGGCCTGGAACGCATGGCCGAGAAATCCGCGCAGAACCTCATCGATGCGCTGGAAAAAAGCCGGCACACCACGCTGGCGCGCTTTATTTTCGCCCTCGGCATCCGCAACGTGGGTGAGGCGACAGCCAAAGAACTGGCGCGGCACTTCGGCTCGCTGGAAGCCTTGCAGGCTGCCGATCTGGAAACCTTGCAGCAAGTCGCGGATATCGGCCCGGTGGTGGCGGAGTCCATCGTGGATTTCTTCGCAGAACGGCACAACCGCGAGGTCATTGCCGAGTTGCGCGACGCGCAGGTGCGCTGGGATGACGGCGCAGGCGTTGCGACGGGGCAGGGAGGCGTGCTGGATGGCAAGACGCTGGTGTTGACCGGCACGCTGCCCACCCTGACGCGCGAGCAGGCCAAGGAAATGATAGAAGCCGCCGGCGGCAAGGTCAGCGGCAGCGTATCGAAAAAGACGGATTACGTGGTGGCAGGGGCGGAAGCCGGCAGCAAGCTCGTCAGGGCGCAGGAGCTTGGGGTGGCCGTCATCGGCGAGGAAGAACTGCAGGCGCTGCTTAATCAATGAGCTCTCAATGAACCCCAAGCCCGCACAACTGCTCGATGGCGTCATCGCGCTGGCGCTGCAAGCCGGGCAGGCCATCATGGCGGTTTACCAGGGCGAAATCGCGGTCAGCCACAAGGACGACAACTCGCCGCTGACGCAAGCCGATCTGGCCGCGCACGACATCATCGATGCCGGCCTTGCCCGCCTGACGCCGGATTGGCCGGTGCTGTCCGAGGAATCCGCCGCCACCGAGTTCGCCGAACGCAGTCACTGGAACCCCTATTGGCTGGTTGATCCGCTGGACGGCACGCGCGAGTTCATCAAGCGCAATGGCGAATTTACCGTCAACATCGCCTTGATCGAGGATCACCGCCCCGTGCTGGGTGTGGTCTATGCGCCGGCGCTCGACCAGCTGTTCTACGCAACAAAGGGGGAGGGCGCCTATCACCGCTTGGGAAGCAAGGCGCCGCAAGCGATCCATGCCAAAACATTCGACCCTGCTAAAATCACCGTGGCAGGCAGCCGCTCCCACGCAGAGGCCAGCCTGACGCGCTTTCTCAAGCGGATGGGCGAGCATACGCTGCTCAGCATGGGCAGCTCGCTCAAGATATGCCTGGTGGCGGAAGGGCGTGCCGACGTCTATCCACGCCTGGGTCCGACCTCCGAATGGGACACTGCCGCCGCCCAGTGCGTACTGGAGGAAGCGGGCGGGCAGATTATCGACATACACAGCGAACCGTTGCGCTACAACCTGAAACCCTCGCTGCTCAACCCGTGGTTCTTCGCCTGCGGGGCAGCCCGCCACGACTGGGCACAATACCTGGATAAACACCTATGAAGCGTTTGGCATTTGCAGCGATTTTTTCCCTGGCATCCATCGCTTATGCAGGCGTGGCGGAGCAGGAGCTGGAATCCTGCACCAAAGCGGCTGCTGCCGGTAACCTCAGCGAGGCTGTGCAGCACTCCGCCGCTTCGATCGCTGCCTCCAACACCAATCGCAATGCCTACCTGTGTCAGGCGCGGGCGTATGCCGGGCTGAATGATCGCGCCCACGCCATCGAGGCGCTACTGGCAGCGGACAGGCTCTCCAAATCGCCCCTGGAACACATGGTTGCGCTGATGTTAATCGGCAATCAAAACATGGCACTGCGAGAGTTAGATAAAGCGATGGATCAATATAATAAAAGTCTGGGCATCGCGCGGGAAATCGGCGACAAGCACTTCGAGATGATCAACCTCAACCTGATCGGCGAAGCGCAGGAAGCCAAGAGTGATAACAACTTCGCACTGGAAAACTACCTGCTGGCGCAGAAACTAGCCGCCAACGATAACGAACGGGCAGACAGCAACGCGCGCCTGGCCGCCGCCTATAGCGCAAGTGGAAAGCACGACAAGGCCGTTGAGCACCAGCTCAAGGCCATGCTGCTGGAGGAACGCAGCGGTGATTTTGATCATTACGCCAATGCCGGCCTGGAGCTTGGAAGAATCCATATTCAGGCCGGGCAGTTCGACAGTGCGGAAAAGGCTCTCAACAAAACGCTGGATAAGATACGCAGCGCGGGCGACCCATATTGGGAAGCCAAGGGTATGTATTTTCTCGCATTGGCCAGGCGCGGCCAAGGTGATGTGCAGGGCGCTAATACGCTGCTGGAGAGTGCCAGGAAGCTGGCTGAAAAAATCAGTGCCAGCGATTTGCTTGAACTGATTTCTGCGTACTAATGAGCGGCGAAGCCGCGCCTATATTTATATAAAGGACACAATACAACCGAGGCAGGACTGGCGCGGGTTACAGAAGGGGTGTTTAGGTCGTTTTCGCTTGGATATGTAGGTTTCTGGTTCTTTCCATGCAGGCACCACCCGCCGTGCGTATGCCCGTGTATCATTGCAAATGCGTTTGCGTTATCGATAGCGCAAACCCCTCTGGATGCGGTCGTCGAGGCTGTCGTGATCGCCGGTGAGTATGTTGTAGAATAGGTTTAGTCACATTTTTGGGATTTTAATGTGATTGCGGCTCCAACCATCTTGGAAATGGAAGGAGCCGCGAAGGTCACGGCAGGGCCGTGTTGCATCAATGCGATGTCATATTATGTTTATATGATACCGATTGCAACTTTTCCTTGCGTCTGACCTTCCCTTAGTCCCTTTTATATAGGAGAGGTGATATGCCGCAACAATGTAGTGGATTAATTAATGTTCAATGGCGTTGGAGTTTTGCGCCGCCACTAAATGCAATCTGGTTTGTGGTGAAGTTAGTATTCATAGTTGTTGTATGGGTGCTTTCATGGCCGCAATTAATTTAATTTAGGCAATAACCGGGCGATATCTTCGATTTCTTTGCGGGTACGCCCGGATTGTTACTTGTTGTTGGGTATTTTAGCGGCTGCAACCTTGGCGGCTACGTCGTAGGCCTTGATGTAGTTGTCGGTGCGCCAGCCTTCGGGGATATGTGGGGCTTGAAGCTTTGTCCATGCGTAGAGTTCGGGGATGGTGACGGGGATTTGACCAAATAAATCGTAGGGGTAGTATCGCTGCATACGGTTCGCCTTGTTGTTTTTGGTTGGCGGTTCCAGTATCGGCAATAAAAAAGACCGCTGAACGCGGTCTGGTTTTTCATATCTTGCGATTTTACATAATATACATTATGCGAAGTGAAGCATAATGCTTTGGAGTTCAGAAATGGCGTCGAACCGGCCTCTCCACGCCATTCCAGGGAGATTCCATTCACAGTTTCACCCGGTTCAGCCTGAGTGCGTTGCTGATCACCGACACCGAACTGAAACTCATCGCGGCAGCGGCAATCATCGGTGAGAGCAGCAAGCCAAAAAACGGGTATAGCAACCCCGCTGCCACCGGCACACCCAGCGCGTTATAGACGAAAGCGAAGAACAGATTCTGCCGGATGTTGCGCATGGTTGCCTGACTCAACAGCCGCGCACGGACGATGCCACGCAAATCCCCCCTGACCAGCGTTATCCCGGCGCTTTCCACCGCCACATCGGTGCCGGTGCCCATGGCTATGCCCACCTGTGCCTGTGCCAGCGCCGGCGCATCGTTGATGCCGTCGCCTGCCATCGCCACCACCCGGCCTTCGGCCTGCAGTTGTCTCACGATTGCGGCCTTTTGTTCCGGCAGCACTTCGGCCACCACCCGGTCAATTCCCAGCTTGCGCGCGACCGCCTCGGCAGTGACTCGGCTGTCGCCGGTGATCATGACCAGTTGCAATCCGGCCGCATGCAATGCCTGTACAGCTTCCATCGTGGATTCCTTGATCGGGTCGGCCACCCCGATCAGGCCGGCGGGTTTGCCATCCACTGCCACAAACATCACCGTCTGCCCCTCTTCCCGTAGCGTATCGGCACGTTCAAGCAGCACGCCAAGCGCTATGCCCAGATCGGCAAACAGCTTCTGGTTGCCGATGGCTATCGTGCGGCCCCCGACTTGGCCGGTGATGCCTTTGCCGCTGACGGATTGCACATTGCCGACTTCCGGCAATATCAAGTTGCGTTCCTCAGCCCCCTTGATGATGGCTGCCGCCAGGGGATGCTCGCTGGCGCGCTCCAGGCTAGCGGCCAGCTGCAGAATATCGTTTTCCTGAAATCCCTCCAGTGCCAGCAGCGAAGTCAGCTTAGGTCTGCCTTCGGTCAGCGTGCCGGTCTTGTCGGTTACCAGCGTGTCCACTTTTTGCATGATTTCCAGCGCTTCGGCGTTCTTGATCAGCACCCCGGCCATCGCGCCGCGCCCGGTTCCCACCATGATGGAAATCGGCGTTGCCAGCCCCAGCGCACACGGACAGGCGATAATCAGCACCGACACCGCGGCCACAATGGCGTGGGCGAAGCGCGGCTCCGGCCCCCACACCATCCAGAAGGCGAAGGCCAGCAGCGCGACCATTACTACTGCCGGCACGAAATAGCCCGATACCGTATCCGCCAGCCGCTGTATCGGTGCGCGGCTGCGTTGCGCTTCGCTTACCATGTGCACGATTTGTGCTAGCAGCGTATCTGCGCCCACCTTCTCCGTACGCATCAACAGCGCGCCCGTGCCGTTCACGGTGGCACCAATCAATTGGTCGCCCGCATGCTTCTCCACCGGAATCGGCTCGCCGGTCACCATGGACTCATCGACAGAACTGGCTCCCTCCTCCACTTTCCCATCCACCGGAATCTTTTCGCCGGGCCGCACACGCAGCACATCCCCCACCTGTAGCTGTTCCAGAGGGATATCTTCCTCCTTGCCGTTGCTGCGGATAATGCGGGCCGTCTTGGGCGTCAAACCCAGCAGCAACTTGATCGCGGTGTTGGTACGGCTGCGCGCCTTCAGCTCCAGCACTTGCCCCAGCAGCACCAGCGCGGTAATCACCGCCGCCGCTTCAAAATAGACCGGCAGTGTGCCGTCTTCGCGGCGCAGCGTCGCCGGGAAAATGTCCGGCAAGAAAGCGCCAATCACGCTGTAAACCCAAGCCACGCCCACGCCCAGCGCAATCAGGGTAAACATATTGAGATGGCGGGTAAGCAGAGAGGCCCAGCCGCGCTGAAAGAACGGCCAACCGCCCCACAGCACTACCGGTGTCGCCAATAAAAACTCGGCAAGCTGCAGCCTGGAAAATGAAACCCACTGTGGCGCGAAGCCAGGCAGCAGATCCGCCACCATTGCCACCACAAACACCGGTAGCGCCAGTGCCGTACTGATCCAGAAGCGACGCGACATATCAACGAGTTCCGGATTCTCGCCTTCGGTTACGCTGCTGGTTATTGGCTCCAGCGCCATGCCACATTTGGGGCACGAACCGGGTGTGGCCTGATGCACTTCCGGATGCATCGGGCAGGTATAGCCATCAGCAGCCTGAGCAACAGGTGCCTCAACCGGCTGAAGGTATTCTTTGGGATTTGCCTGAAACTTTTTCAGGCAGTGTTGTGAACAGAAAAGATAACTCTTGCCTGCATGAACGGCGGCGCCTGCAGCCGACTTTTCATCCACCGTCATTCCGCATACCGGATCAATGGCCATGGCTGTTCCTTTCGTCGTTAATACTTAGCTTGAGGCAACCCTGAACCAGACCTCGATCGTCATAAGCCCGTTACGCCACTTCCTGCACCTCGATATTATAAGAAAAACTCTCCGGATTGAGACTGTCGCAACGTTCGCCAGCCACTTCGGCGCAGGGATACATGAAAAAGCCTGCCTTCTGGCGCGAGTTAAGCGCCACGTCACGGTCATGGTTGAACGCTACCCAGTTCATTTCCCAGCTTCCAAACAGGCGCTCGCGCAGCGCCACGATCTTTGCGTCATCCAGCGGCAGCTTTTCTTCCAGCACAGCCTTGCGCACGTCTGCCGCATCCACCGGCACCCAACCGGCCTCCGCCAGATAGAATTCAGCACGGCAATGCTGCGCCTTGCTGATATCGCCGGCGCGACCAAGAGATTTGAACTGGCGCGACTCCGCAACACGTATGCCGTATACCTCGCGCGCCGGAATGCCCACCGCACGGCACAGGCCGACAAACAGCGAGTTGATGTCAGCGCACTTGCCGCCCAGGTTGCCGGTTTCCAGCATGGTTTTGATGTCGCCGCGCCCGCAGCCCTTCACTGCAGGCTCCCGGAAGGTGTTGTCCACCACCCAATCGTAGATGGCGCGCGCCTTCTGCAGCGGCGACGTGGCATGCTGTATTGCCTCCAGCGCGGTACGGTGCACAATACCATCCAGCGGCATGGCATCGGTGGGCTGAAGATAATGCTGTGTCGCGTCGTTGAAGTCTTCCGCTGTTGGATTGTTGCGACGCAAGCCCAGCATGCGATCACGTGTGGCGACTTCGACGCTCACCGTGACCTCGCGCGGGGTGGCATCCTGCCAGTGGGCAAAAAAGGCCGGCACATTGCCCATGCGGATAAAGCTTGCCTCGTCGGGCCTGCCCAGCCAGTCGGCGTCTGACACCCGCTGGTAGTCTGCCATGTTGTCCGGCAACGGCAGCCACAGATTGGCGTCGTTGCCTTGCTGCAGCAAGTTGATGGTGTAGGTCAGCCTGAACTTGCGCCAGGCTTCGCCCGCCGCCATTTCCTTCGCCCGGGCAAGTGGCACCTGCGACAGCAGTGCGGCACTCCCGGCCAGTATGATAAAATCACGACGCTGCAATTGTCATCTCCATTCATCTGATGCGGCGCACTTTGCCGCAACGGTATCTATATTACACGCACGCCGGGGCTGCCCGGCCCCATTGAACCGATGATGTCCGCCTGGTGAAACCCGGCATCATGGAACAGCTGCAACACCTCCTGCGCGGCATCTGGCGCACACGCCACCAACAGTCCCCCGCTGGTCTGCGGGTCGCATAGCAGCTTGCGTTGCCATTCCGGCATGGCTGCCGGCAGTTCGACTTCCTGACCATAGCTCGCCCAGTTCCGTTCCGCGGCACCTGTGGCATAGCCCGCCTGCGCCAGTGTCAGCGCGGTCTGCAGCACAGGCACATGGGCAAAGCGCAGCTCTGCTGCCAGCTCCGAGCCACGGCACATTTCCAGCAAATGCCCCAATAAGGCAAAACCGGTCACATCGGTCATGGCATGCACCTCATCACGCTGGCCCAGTGACGCGCCGATGGCGTTGAGCTGTGTCGCCGTCGCCACCATCTGGCGGTAGCCCTCTGCATCGAGTTCGCCTTTCTTCAGCGCCGCACTCAGTATCCCGATACCGAGCGGCTTGCCCAGGATCAGCGCGTCCCCTGCCTGCGCACCATTGTTGCGTTTGATGTGTTGCGGATGCGCGATGCCAACTACGGCCAGGCCGTAAATCGGCTCCAGGGAGTCTATCGAATGCCCCCCTGCAACCGGAATTCCAGCCGCCGCGCATACAGCCTGGCCGCCAGCGAGAATTTCCCCAATGGTCTGCATCGGCAGCTTGTCCAACGGCATGCCGATGATCGCCAGCGCCAAGATGGGTGATGCCCCCATGGCATAGATATCGGACAAGGCGTTCGTTGCGGCAATGCGGCCGAAATCAGTGGGATCGTCCACAATCGGCATGAAAAAGTCGGTCGTCACGACGATCGCCTGGCTGTCGTTGAGCCGGTACACCGCGGCGTCATCGCTGGTTTCCGTCCCGACCAGCAAATTGGGATAGGGCAAGGACTTGGGCAAGCCGGCAAGAATTTCCTGCAGCAAAACCGGCGAAATCTTGCAGCCGCAGCCGCCTCCGTGGGAAAACTGTGTTAATTTGACGGGCGTGTCCATCGTCATGGCTCTCCTGTTTTCGACGGCGATGGTACCATAAGGCTTTACGCACTCTCCCCTCAGACACCCTCTTCCTTATGGCAAGCATCCGGCTCGTTAGCGCAGCGCAATGGTCAGAGTTTGACGGGCTGCTGGACGTGCGCTCTCCTGCCGAATTCGCCGAAGACCATATTCCCGGGGCAATCAACGTACCGGTGCTGGATGATGCCGAGCGCGCGCGGGTTGGCACCCTGTATGTCCAGGTCTCGCCCTTCGAAGCCAGAAAGGTTGGCGCCGCACTGATCGCACGCAACATCGCCACCCATATCGAACAACACTTTCTGCACAAGCCCAAGACCTGGCGCCCGCTGGTCTACTGCTGGCGCGGCGGGCAGCGCAGCGGCGCGATGGCGCATATCCTCAGCCAGATCGGATGGGCAACAGGCCAACTGCAAGGCGGCTACAAAGCTTACCGGCAACTTGTCCGCGCCGAATTGCAAACTCTTCCCGCCCGCTTCAGCTTCCGTGTCGTCTGCGGCCCTACCGGCTCCGGCAAAAGCCGCTTGTTGCAGGCACTGGCCGCATGTGGCGCACAGGTGCTCGATCTCGAACAGCTTGCCAACCACCGCGGCTCTCTGCTGGGCAATCTGCCGGGCGCGGCGCAACCCTCGCAAAAGGGCTTTGAAACGCAACTTTGGGGTGTGCTGCGTGGCTTCAATCCGGAGCGCCCGGTCTTCGTCGAGGCAGAAAGCCGCAAGATCGGCGTGCTCTCCCTGCCGGACGGTCTGCTGGATGCCATACGGCTGGGCGATTGCCTGCTACTGAAGACTGATACCGAGGCGCGCGCATCCTTGCTGCTGGAAGATTATGAGCATTTCCCGCGTGAACCGGAACTGCTGTTCGAGAAGCTCGATCAACTGACACCCCTGCATGGACGTCAGACGCTGGAGCATTGGCGGCAGCTGGCAGAGAACGGAAAATGGCGCCAGCTCGTGATTGAGCTTCTAGAAACGCACTACGATCCCGCTTATAAAAAATCCACACACTCCCATTTTTCGCGCTACGGACAGGCCTCCATAGTCCAATTACCGCGGCTGGATCGCGCCAGCCTGCTTGATACTGCGCAAACAGTATGTTCCAATTCGGCGATAATGAATCCGGGTAACCAGGCAGTGAAACTCAAGGAAAACTCAGGCAATGTCAGAAGCGGATGATGGCACCACTAGCAGCCCACCTAGCGCCCCCGTAACGGCTGGCGCCAAACGGGAGCAGCGCCGCTACCCCAGGCATATGGTGTACTGGCCTGTCGTCATTTTTCACGAGAAATCAGCCGACAAGGCCGCTATCCTGCATGGCGAAACCTGTGAAATTTCGATGGGTGGTGCTTCCATCCTGTCGGAGCAAAACTTTTCCTTGAAATCGCTGGTCATGATGCAGCTCGCCATCCCGCCTCAGCTTCTCGGACAAAAGACAAAGATCATAGAAATTCGCTGCCGTATGGTTCATGCTCATCTGGATGCCAGACATCACATGTTCAGAATGGGATTTGAATTCATTGAGTTAAATGATAAATATAAAGTAATTCTTAATGAAGTCCTGTCACACCATACTCCTGCGCCATAATGGCAACTTTCAGTTTTGGATTTGCACCCATGTTTAATTTGAAACGCACCGCCCTGCTCCTGGTACTGTTACTCCCCTGCGCCCTGCATGCCGCACAGTGGCGGGAAGTGCCGAGCACGATACCCAACATCATCGTCTATATCGATCCATCATCCATCAGCGTCACGGACTATGTCGTGAAAGGCTGGGTGCGATTTGATTACCGCGTACCGCAGGAATATCAAGGCAAACAACTGATCGGGGAATCATCTGAACGCATGGTGAATTGCCGGGAGCGCACATTCTGGGTGATGGACGGCTATGGCCAACCCAAGGGCGGTGGTGATCCGATCAGGGTTTACAGCACGGCGGAATACTGGACCACCCCAGCCCCGGACAGCCGGGATGAAGCCGCTTATACTGCGTTGTGCGAGGAATCCAAATCGCTCATCGGCAATATCGTCGACAAAGCCGGCGAAGCGCTGGACAAGATAGCCAAATAATATACAAAATAAACAATCACATAAGAAGTATTCATAAAGTCATAACGAAGGCTTTCGCATGCCACAGCATTTAACCGAGTTCCTCATTCACTGGGGCATCATGAGCTTGTCCCTGTGGGTGGCGAGCTATATCTTCAAAGGGCTGAAGTTCGACAACACTGCCTCGCTGGTCGTTTCCGCCCTGATGCTTGGATTCGCCAATGCCATCCTGCGGCCCATCCTGATTTTCCTGACACTACCGCTGACGTTGCTCACGCTGGGCTTCTTCATGCTGGTCATCAATGCGCTGATGGTGATGCTGGTTTCGTCCATGGTTAAAGGCTTCAGGATATCTGGCTTCTGGACGGCATTTTTCGTCGCCATCTTCATCGCCCTGTTCAGCCTGTTTATCGAACATTTTCTGCCCGGCAGCACGCCGGTGCTGATTCCAAGCGGTCGCAGCATTTCAGTTTAAGGGTGCATAGACAGCACAAATGCGCTGCATGACCGTGGGACGCGGCGATTGCTCCTCTCCCTGCTCGAAGGCGACGACGGTAAGACTAGGGGAAAACACTTGCAGCAATTCATCCGGGCGCAGCAGAAAGTCCGGATTTTGCGGCCGCCCGTAGCGTTCTTGGCCCAGCATAAAGGTTTCGTAGATCAGCACGCCACCCTCATTGAGCGACTCGGCCAGCAACGACAGTAGCGGTCGGTGCAGATAGCGGCTGACGACGATGCCGTCAAAACGACGATTGGCATACGGCCAGAGGCATTGCTCCAGGTCGGCGACGAGGGTTGAAATGCCGGGCACATCTCTCAGCCCGGCGAGCGCTGCTTCATCCCGATCCACCGCCTCCACCTGCCATCCACGGCCAGCCAGCCAGCGCGCATGGCGGCCGCTGCCACAGGCCAGATCGAGCACATCTCCGCCGCTACGGATCAGCGGCGAAAACCGGCAAACCCATGGCGACGGAGCTTCGTTGCTATCGTTTTGGTGGGCGCTGTTAAGGGACATGGGCTAAGCTTACCCTCTTGTCAGCAGCCCGGCGCGGCCTCATAGTCCACATTTTAATGAATCGAGCCGCAATGCACGAAATCAATGGTACCACCCCGGGCCCGGTCTCCAAGCGTGCAGCCTTCTGGTATTGGCTAAAGCTCGGTTTCATCAGCTTCGGCGGCCCGGCGGGACAGATCGCCGTCATGCATCAGGATCTGGTGGAAAAACAGCGCTGGATCTCGGAGCGGCGTTTCCTGCATGCACTCAACTACTGCATGCTGCTGCCGGGGCCGGAAGCGCAGCAACTGGCGGTTTACATCGGTTGGCTGATGCACCGCACCTGGGGCGGCATCATCGCCGGCAGCCTGTTTGTGCTGCCGAGCTTCTTTATTCTGGCCGCGCTGTCGTGGATATACCTCGTCTTTGGCAGCGTGCCGGCGGTAGCGGGCATCCTTTACGGCATCAAGCCGGCAGTGACGGCCATCGTGCTGTTTGCCGCCTGGCGCATAGGCTCCCGCGCCCTGAAAAACGCCGTACTGTGGGCCATGGCACTGACGGCGTTCATCGCCATTTTCGCTTTCAACACGCCCTTCCCTTACATTGTGTTGACTGCCGGATTGTTGGGAGCTCTTGGTGGCCATTTGGCACCGGGCAAGTTCGCCACTGGCGGCGGCCACGGCAAGACCGGGAAAACAACCGGCAAGGCGCTGATCGACGATGACACACCGACGCCGGAACACGCCCGCTTTACCTGGCCGCGCCTGCTGCGCGTGGCGTTGACCGGCTTGGCGCTGTGGGCGGGCATGATGTCGCTGCTGATCGGCCTGCAAGGCTGGAGCGGCCCCTTGCCCACCATGGGCTGGTTTTTCACCAAAGCGGCATTGCTTACTTTCGGCGGCGCTTATGCCGTGCTGCCTTATGTCTATCAGGGAGCAGTCGAGCATTTCCACTGGCTGACGTCGTTGCAGATGATCGACGGCCTGGCGCTGGGCGAGACCACGCCCGGCCCGCTCATCATGGTAGTGACTTTCGTCGGTTTTGTCGGCGGCTGGGCACAAGCCATGTTCGGCCCGGAAGCGCTGTTCACCTCGGCGCTGGCCGCTGCCGCAGTCGTTACCTTTTTCACTTTTCTGCCGTCGTTCCTGTTCATTTTCGCCGGCGGGCCGCTGGTGGAAAGCACGCACGGCAATCTCAAGTTCACTGCTCCGCTGACCGGCATTACGGCGGCGGTGGTCGGCGTTATCCTCAATCTGGCGGTATTCTTCGGCTACCACGTATTGTGGCCGGCAGGGTTGAGCAGGCATCCGGACTGGTTCTCGGCGCTGGTCGGATTGGCAGCTGCAGTCGCCTTGTTTCGCTACAAGGTGGGTGTGATTCCGGTAATTCTGGGTTGCGGCGCGGCAGGATTGGCCTACCGGCTGGTGCTGGGCTAGACCGATAGATGGAACTGCTCGACTGGCGCGATGGCCAGCCCTATTCCCGGCTATATGGTGATGTCTATTTTTCGCGCACTTCCGGCATAGAGGAAACGCGCCATGTTTTTCTGCAGCAAAACCGGCTCGATGCGCGCTGGCGGAACCTGACACCAGGCAGCCTGTTCACCATCGCCGAAACCGGTTTCGGCACCGGGCTGAATTTCCTTAGTGCTTGGCAACTCTGGCGCGAAACTGCACCGGAAAACGCCAGGCTGCACTTCGTCAGCATGGAAAAATATCCCCTCTCTCCCGTTGAGTTTGCACAGGCGCTTGCCCTGTGGCCGGAACTCGCGACATGCAGCGCGACATTGCTGGATCAATATCGCGCCCCCTGCCCCGGCTGGCGACGTCTGACATTCGACGGCGGCCGGGTAACCCTCACCCTGCTGCTGGGCGATGCGCGTGTGACCCTGCCGCAACTTCATGCAAAAGTGGATGTCTGGTTCCTGGACGGCTTCGCACCAGCCAAAAACCCAGAAATGTGGCAACCGGACTTGTTCCAGATCATGGCCAGGTTGTCTGTGCCGGGCGCGACCTTTGCCACCTTCACCGCCGCCGGCCCGGTGCGGCGCGGCTTGGAGGCGGTGGGATTCCGGGTGGAAAAAGTTCCCGGCTTTGGCAGCAAGCGCGATATGCTGCGCGGCGAATTGCCCGGCAACGCCAAGCCTGCAACCCACCGTGACCGGCGCGCAGTGGTCATCGGCGGCGGCATCGCCGGCACGTCAAGCGCGTACAGCCTGGCGCAGCGCGGCTGGCAAGTGACACTCATCGAGCGCCATCCGACACTGGCGACGGAGGCCTCCGGCAATCCGCAGGGTGTGTTGTATGCCCGGCTCACCAAAAACGACATCCCACTCAGCCAGTTGGCGCTGGCCGGCTATCTGTACACCCTGCGTCTGCTGCATGGCCTGTTGAAGCGCGGCAAGGATTGGGACGACTGCGGCCTGCTGCAACTGGCCTTCGATGCGCGCGAGCAGCAGCGCCAGGCCGATCTGTTGACGCGCGAGTGGCCGGACGATCTGCTGCGCGGCGTGGATAGCGCAGAAGCCGGTAGGTTGGCCGGCTTCCCCTTGCCTGCCGGCGGCCTGCATTTCCCCGGCGGCGGCTGGGTGAGTCCACCCGCATTGTGCCAGGCGCTGGCCGATCACTCCAACATCCGCCTGCAAACCTCGACCAGTGCCTTGCGCCTGGTGCGCAACCACACTGACGCATCGTGGCAGGTATGGAATGCCGATGTCTGTCTGGCGGAAGCGCCACTGGTGGTCATCGCTGCCGCCAACGAGGCGCGGTGTTTCACCCAGACCGAACATCTGCCGCTGGAGCCGGTGCGCGGCCAGATTACCCAACTGCCGGCAACAGCGGGTAGCGCAAAGCTTGCCAAGGTGATCTGCACCGACGGCTACATCGCCCCGGCTTATCGAGGCGAGCATTGCCTGGGTGCGACTTTCACACCAAGCGATGTCAGGCCGGACGTCAGCGCCGCCGACCATCGCCACAACCTTGCCACCCTGCATGCGCTCTCCCCCGCACTATTTGAAGCACTGCAAGGCGACACCCTCAGCGCGGAAACCCTGGCCGGGCGCGCAGCCTTGCGCTGTACCAGCCCGGATTACCTGCCACTGGCCGGCGCTTTGCTGGATGCCGCAAGCGTCAACGCGGCCTACGTTTCGGGCGAGCTGCGCGGACACAAGGCACCGCCCGCGCAATTGCCCTGGCTGGATGGCCTGTACATCAATGCCGGACACGGCTCGAAAGGATTGATCACCGCACCGCTGTGCGCCGAACTGATCGCGTCACTGGTGGAAGGCGAATCGCTGCCTTTGCCCATGGCGATACTGAAGGCGCTCGACCCGAATCGTTTCCTGTTGCGGAAGTTAGGGCTAAAGCGCCTGGTTGGTGCGGTGATCAGTTAAAAACCCGGTTAAAATCCATATCCATGCAAATCCCTCAACCCGCGCAACCAACCGAGAAGCTGCGTCTAGCTATCCAGCTCGACCCGCGCAACCCCGCCTTGTACTATGACCTTGGCGGTCTGCTGCTGGATCAAGGACTGACAGAGGATGCCATCGACAGTTACCGCACCGCATTGAAACTGGCGCCGGGGCACCCCCAGATACTCCTGCAGCTCGGCAACGCGTACTCCGCGCAAGGCAGATTCGACCAGGCGGCTAGCTGTTTTCAGCAAGCCGCACACGCCGACCCGGCCAGCATTGCCGCGCATTACAACCTGGGCAACGCGTTGCGCGAACTGGGCCGGCCTGAGCAAGCCGCCGCCAGCTACCGTACCGTGCTCAAGCTCGATGCGCGCGATGCCGACACGCATAACAACCTGGGCAACGTGCTGCGCGAGATGGGGCAATTGGATCAAGCCATCGCCTGCCACCGCGACGCGCTCAGGCTCAACCCCAAGCTGCACCACGCCAGGCTGCATCTATTGCATCAGCGCCAGCACATCTGCGACTGGCAGGAGATGGATGCCCGCGTCGAGGAAATTCGGCGGCTGGTGCGCGATGAACCGAGCGCCCAGATACCGCCGTTTGCTTTCCTGGCGCTGCCAGGCACGACCCCTGCGGAACAGCGTCGCTGCGCAGGGCAATGGATACGCAACCGTCTGGCTGGCCTGATCGAGACCGGAAAACGATTGAATTTCAGCTTTTCACGCAGCGACAAACCCAAGCTGCGCATCGGCTACCTGTCCGGCGACTTCCGCCAGCACCCGCTTGCCTATCTGGCTGCCGAGCTGTTTGAACTGCACGATAGGCAACATTTCGAGATTTACGCCTATTCCTACGGCGCGGTGGATGACACCCCTATCCGCCGGCGCGTGGTGGCGGCTTTCGACCATTTCATCGACATCCGCCCAATGTCGTACGAAGAAGCGGCGCGGCGCATATACGCCGATAACATCGACATTCTGGTGGACCTGACCGGCTTCACGCAAAACAGCCGTACCGGGATATTGGCGCTACGCCCCGCGCCGATTCAAGTGAATTATCTGGGTTTCCCCGGCACTTTTGGCGATGCTGTGGGCGACACCCCGCTAGCCGACTACCTGATCAGCGATGCCTTCATCACGCCATTGGGGCAGGCGGTCAATTATTCGGAAAAGCTGGCGCTGCTGCCCGATTCCTACCAGCCCAACGATCGCCGGCGCGCCATCGGCAAGACGCCTTCGCGTGCCGATTGCGGCCTGCCGGAACAGGCGTTCGTATTCTGCTGCTTCAATCAAACTTTCAAGATCACACCACAACTGTTTGATATCTGGACTAAATTACTGAAAGATATTCCAGGCAGCGTGCTCTGGCTGCTGGAATGCAACACCTGGGCAAAGGAGAATCTGCGGCGCGAAGCGCAGGCCAGAGGCATAGCTGCAGAACGCATCATTTTCGCCCCGCGCATGCCGGTGGAGCAGCATCTGGCGCGGCAGCGCTGTGCCGACCTGTTTCTTGACACCCTGCCTTACAACGCCCACACCACCGCCAGTGACGCCTTGTGGGCCGGATTGCCGCTGCTGACCTGCGTCGGCGATACCTTTGCCTCCCGTGTTGCCGGCAGCCTGCTGCACGCCGCCGGCATGCCGGAACTGGTCACATCGAGTCTGGCTGACTATGAGGCACTGGCGCGGCAACTGGCGACCCACCCCGATCAACTGGCTGCGCTGCGCGACAAGCTTGCCGGCAACCGTTTGCGCACGCCGCTGTTCGATTCCACGCGCTTTACGCGGCATCTTGAGCGCGCCTACCGCACCATGTGGCAGCACTATCTGGATGGCAAACCGCAAGCGTTCGCCGTGGCGGCGCTGGATTAAACGCTGCCGCCTTTTGTGATAGAGTTGGTCATCTCCTAACTTCCGCGACGAGTCCAACCATGGCCGCACTCGACATCAAGCCCGTCCTCAAATTCATGGTGGAGAAGCATGGGTCAGACCTGTTTTTCAGCGCGGGGGCGTCTATCCACATCGATATCGAGGGCAAGACCATTCCGGTCAATAATCAGGTGATGGCGGCGGGCGTGGTGAAGGACATCGCCTATTCCCTGATGTCCCCGGAGCAGATCAAGGAGTTCGAAGAGACGCTGGAGATGAATTTCGCCCTCAGTGTGGCGGAAATCACCGACGCGCGCTTCCGCGTCAACGTCTACCGCCAGCGCGGTGACGTGGCCATGGTGATCCGCTGTATCAGGGGCACCATTCCTTCCTTCGAAGCGCTGGGCCTGCCGGCGGTGCTGAAAGACCTGATCGTGCGGCCACGCGGTCTGGTGCTGGTGGTCGGTTCAACCGGCTCCGGAAAATCCACCACGCTGGCCTCGATGATCGATTACCGCAACGAGAACAGCAGCGGCCATATCCTTACGCTGGAAGACCCGATCGAGTTCATACACAGCCACAAGAAGTCGATTGTTGACCAGCGCGAAATCGGCATCGATACCCTGTCCTTCGACAACGGCCTGAAGAATGCCATGCGTCAGGCGCCAGACGTGATCCTGATCGGCGAAATCCGCGACATGGAATCGATGAAACACGCCATCGCCTATTCCGAAACCGGCCACCTGTGCCTGGCAACGTTGCACGCCAACAATGCCAACCAGGCCATCGAACGCATCATTTCCTTCTTTCCGCCGGAGGGCAAGGCCGGCCTGCTGCTTGGGCTGGCGCTAAACCTCGTGGCCATCATCTCGCAACGGCTGATTCCGGGAACACAGGCCAAGCGCGTGGCGGCGATGGAAATCCTGATCAACACGCCTTACATTTCCGACCTGATCCAGAAATCGAAACTGGAGGAAATCAAGGAAATCATGGCCAACAATGAAGATATCGGCATGGTCACCTTCGACCAGTCGCTGTTCAAACTGTACTCCGCCGGCCGGATCAGCGATGACATGGCGTTGCAGAATGCCGATTCGCGCAATGACCTGAGCCTGAAGATACGCTTCGCGGAGGAGGGCGCGCGCAGCGGGGCTTAGAGGCTATCTTAAGCGGGTTTCCCGACTTTTTCAGAATACAGCGCAGCGGCTACGATCATCGCCCCGCCCACCCATTCGCGCAGGCTCATGGCCTCGCTCGCCAGCCAGTAAGACGACAACGCCGCGACCACCAGTTCAAACATGAAAATCACCGCTGCCTTGTTGGCGGGCGTGTGCGTCAGGCCGAACTGCACCAGCCAGGTAGTCACGGCGAGCACGATTCCCATCGCACCGATCAGCAGCCAATAGCTCAGGCTGATAGACAGCAGCGGCTGCAACGGATGTTGCTCGAACATAAAAAACCCTAGGGTGATGGCGCAGACCCCCGCCCAGACGGAGAGCGACTTGGCTTTTAACGTCAGATGCGCAGCCCAGCGCGTTAACACATTGGTAATAGCGAAGCCGAAACCGGAGGACAGCGCGAGCCACTCGGCAGCATTTTGCGGCAGCGGCAGGACGCTGCCGCCCTGCCACAGCATGGTCAGCATTCCGCCGAGAGCCAGCCCCATCACCACCAGGCCCTGTGGGCCGACGCGCTCACCCAGCAGCAGGCGCGCCAGCAGCAGCGTCCACAGCGGCGCCAGGTAAAACAACAGCAGCACGCGCATCACCTCGCCCGCCAGCACCGCCAGTACGTAGCTAATGTTGGTCCAGCCGGCGGCAATCCCTATCCACAGTGCCTCCTTGGGCAAACGAGCAAGGTCGCGCCAGTGGCGCGCGAACAGCACGCCGCCGAGCACCAAAGCGAAGCCGTAGGTGGCGAAGCTGGATAACATGCCCCCCACGCCGGCCACTTCAAGCAATCGATAGGGATACCAGATCAAGCCCCAGACGACGGCACCGAACAGCAGTCCGAAAGTGGGAAGCAAGCGATGATTATCGAGCATCATTTAGGAAGTATTGTTGTTAACAATGCCACATAACAAACTGTTTTTACTTGCATTTTGTTTTATCCTGATGTCGGTTCTGCCTCGCAGACGCCGGTCCTGGCTGCTTCATGATCGACATGGTTTTACAATGCGGACACTATGCATTTTAAGCTACAGTAAGCACAACCTCATCTATCAAGCAGATAGAAACATTACGGAGCAAACCATGAACGACAAGGAACTCGTTGCAAAGTACGCCGCCACTCATGTCAAGGATGGCATGTTGGTCGGGCTGGGTACCGGCTCGACTGCCAACTATTTCATCCAGGAACTCGCCAGGCGACGCAATGAAGAAGGACTGCAAATCACTACCGTCGCCAGCTCGGTAGTCAGCACCATCAAGGCGCAGGAACTGGGTTTGCCGCTGGTTGCGATGGAGCATATCAGCCGGATCGATCTCTATGTCGACGGTGCCGATGAAATCACGCCGGACATGACGCTGCTGAAAGGACGGGGCTACGATCTGGTATGGGAGAAGTTATTGGCACGCGCCGCTGAACGGTTTCTGGTGGTGGCCGATCAAAGCAAGCTGGTGGATCGTATCGGAACAAACTATGCCATCCCCATCGAAGTGATGCCGTTTGCCTGGCAACTAGCCAAGCGCAGCCTGGAAGCGCTTGGCGGACGCGGCAACCTAAGGCAGAACGTAGCAAAAGACGGGCTGACCGTGACCTCCCACGGTAGTTTGGTGCTGGATATGGTGTTTGATGCGAGCATGGATGCCGGGGAGCTGAATCATGCCCTCAACGGCACGCCCGGCGTCGTTGAACATGGCATATTCCGCGGGCTGACCAGCGCAATATTCGTTGTGATAGACGGCAAAGTTGAAGAACGCTGGGCGGCAGGCCGCTAGCCTGCCCCGGCATCCCTACAGTTGCGCGAGAACAGCCTCGACGTTGGAAACCTCGAACTTGCCGGAAGCTTCGACGCCGATGTATTTCACCACGCCGTCGTAGACGATCATCGCAAAGCGATAGCAGCGCACACCCATGCCATTCGGGGTGAGATCGCGGTCCAGGCCAAGCTTCTTGGCATATTCCGCGCTGCCGTCCGCCATCATACGCACCCTGCCGCCGGCCTTCTGCTCGCGACCCCAGGCGGCCATCACATAGGCATCGTTGACGGCCATGCACCAGACCTCGTCCACACCCTTGGCTTTCAACCCGGCATAGTGTTCGACGTAGCCCGGTAAGTGCTTGACCGAGCAAGTCGGGGTAAAAGCCCCCGGCACGCCAAAGATGACGATCTTCCTCCCCGCAACCAGCGGGAGGACTTCCAGCGCCTGCGGATTCATCGGGCAGCCGTTGGCGGGGTCGAACTCGGTGCATTCGGTCAATTTGCCTTCGGGCAGTTTGTCTCCAACCTGAATAGTCATGATGGCTCCTTATTTTTTATATAGCTGATGGAATTGCTCAGCCTTTACTGTAAATCAAAAATTCGGGTGATTAAACCCTTTTGTTTTTCATGGTCTTATAGCGGTAACTTATGGTTTATCATGCCGCTAAACAACGGGGAAATACATCATGAACAATCAGCCAAAACTCCGCTGGGGCATCCTTGGCGCAGCGCGCGTCAATGAACGCCTGTTACCCGCCATTGTTGAAGCCTCCAACTCCGAACTGCTTGCCATTGCCAGCCGCCGCCCCGGCGCTGCGGCCGAAACACTCGCGAAATACGCACCGCAGCAACATAACGTGCGGGCTTACGATGCACTGGAAGACCTGTTGGAAGATGACGCAGTACAGGCGATTTATCTGCCCCTGTCCAATCACGAACATGCAGAATGGGCGCTGCGCGCTATCCGTCGCGGCAAGCATGTGCTGATCGAAAAGCCGATGGCGTTGAGCGTAGCAGACATCGATGCTATAGAAGCCGCAGCCGGCGAACACGGCGTCACGGTGATGGAAGGCTTTATGTACCGCTTCCACCCGCAGCATGAGCGCGTGCTGGACATCATCCGCTCCGGCGTCATTGGCGAGGTACGTTTCGTGCGCGCCAGTTATTCCTTCATGATGCGCCCGGCCAGGATGTACCGCCTCGCTCAGAATACCGATCTGGGGGGCGGCGCCATGTGGGACATCGGCCCTTATGCCATCCACTCCCTGCGCCTGTTTTTCGACCAGGACCCCATTGCCGTGACCGCCATGTCCAAATTCAACGAACATGGGGCCGATATCACCACCAGCGGGGTCCTAGACTTTGGCGAAGGCAAACGCGGTCATTTCGATGTCAACTTCGAGTGCTCGCGCCGCTCGGAATACGAAGTCACAGGCACCAAAGGCGGCTTGAAGTGCCACACCGTCTGGCAACTGCCCGGCGATGTTCCGGTAATCTCGTGGTCGACAGAAGACGGGCGAGCGTGGGAGGAAAGGCTGCCAGCCAGCAACCATTTCCGGCTGGAAATCGAGCATTTCAGTGCATGTGTGCTGTCTGGCAACCCCCCTCTGCTTACGCTGCAAGATGCGAAAGAAAATTGCCGTGCCATAGTGGCAGTATTGCGGTCTGCGACTCAAGGGCGAGTGGAAAAGCTGGCTTGAAGCGCGCCATGCCTGAACGGGCCGGCCAGCGGGTATAATCCCGCTCATGAACCCGAACCTGAACAAGCTCCACCCTTACCCGTTCCAGAAGCTGCGCGACCTGTTCCAGGGCATCACGCCCAATCCGTCGCTGGCACCTATCAACCTGTCCATCGGCGAGCCCAAGCACGCCACGCCGGCTTTCATCAAGCAGGCATTGACGGACAACCTAGCGGGCTTGTCCAGCTACCCCACTACGGCAGGCAGCATCGAGCTGCGGCAGGCGATTTCGGCCTGGCTGGCGCGGCGCTACGGCATTCCTGCGCCGGATGCGGAAAAAGCCATCATCCCCGTCAACGGCAGTCGCGAGGCGCTGTTCGCCTTCGCACAGGCGGTGGTTGATACCAGCAAGCCCAGCCCCATCGTCGTCAGCCCCAATCCGTTCTACCAGATCTACGAAGGCGCGGCCTATCTGGCCGGGGCGCAGCCGTATTTCCTCAACACCCTGCCGGAAAACGGCTACCGCATGGATTACTCCAGCGTACCGCAGGCAGTATGGCAGCGCACGCAACTGTTGTATGTGTGTTCGCCCGGCAACCCGACCGGCAAGGTGATGAACCTGGACGACTGGCGCGAGGTATTCGCGCTGGCCGACAAATACGGCTTTGTCATCGCCAGCGACGAGTGTTATTCGGAAATCTATTTCGATGAGGCTAACCCGCCGCTGGGCGTGCTGCAGGCCGCCCAGCAACTGGGCCGCGACCATCGCAATCTGGTGATGTTCAGCAGCCTGTCCAAGCGCTCCAACGTGCCGGGCATGCGTTCCGGCTTCGTCGCCGGCGATACCGCGATTCTGGAAAAATTCCTGCTCTACCGCACCTATCACGGCTGCGCCATGAACCCGGCGGTGCAGGCCGCCAGCCTTGCCGCCTGGAACGATGAGGCCCACGTCGCGGAAAACCGCCGCCTGTACCGGGAAAAGTTCGCGGCCGTCACCCCGCTGCTCAAGGACGTACTACAGGTGGAAATGCCCGATGCTGCGTTCTACCTATGGGGCCGCACCCCAGGCTCGGGCACCGAATTCGCCCGCAGGCTCTACCGCGAATGCAATGTCACCGTGCTGCCGGGCAGTTATCTGGCGCGAGAAGCGCATGGCGTCAACCCGGGGGAAGGCTTTGTGCGGATTGCACTGGTGGCATCGCTGGAGGAGTGTCTGGAGGCGGCGGAGCGGGTAAAAATGTTGTTTATTTTACGTTAGGTGGCGAGGAGAGTTTGGTGTGACCACAGAAGAAATCTTTGGCGCCGCAGGTGCAGTTCTTGCCTCCATCGGCTCCGCGACGTTAATCCTAATGGGCTTTGCGGCGTGGCTTGGGAAGTTGTGGACAAAGCGGATTATTCAGCAGGAAAGAGTCGAGTTTGACAAATACCTTCAAAAAGAAAAGGTGAAACTTGATGCGCACCTGCAGAATGAACAGGCAAAATTGGACGCCCTGTTAGAAACCCATAAAGCCAAGCTGAGCAAGTCCCAATTTACATTTCAAAAGGAATTTGAGGCAGCTTCTGAGTTGTCGGTGCTATTTCATTCTTTGCTCCCGGAGCATTACGCACCAGATATGGATTTCCACGATGCTTGTGACGAAATGGCCAGAAACTTCGATGCTTGCGAGAAGGTGCTTCGTGCATTCCAAGGAAAGCATGGGGCCGTTCTTGCGAAAGAGCACACTGACGACCTCGTTAGGTGTATTTACTTGGCAGGAAGCAATAAGCATGGGGTCGTCAATGGCGATGTTCCTCGCTCAGCCAATGATGCTGCCGAGGAAATCTTCGATAAGCTCGAAACTTTGAAGAATAGGCTAGTAGCGAGGGTATATGGTCAAGTCGCCACCTAACACTTCACTGCAGGCGCGATGGCCTTGGCGGGCCACGGCCTGATCAACGTTACTACTCAGCCTCTACAATTTCCGTAATCGCCAGCGCCGCAATGTCCTTCAGCTTCTCGTAGCGCGGCATGGTCAGGTCGACCAGCTCGGACAGGCGGGAATACGAGGCGCTGACGAACACTTCCCGCCCATCTCCATCCTGGCGCCGCACGCCGAAACGCACGCGGCTGCGCTCTTCCGGGCTCATTTTACCGATAAAGCTCTTGGTGGCCCACACCGAGCCGCTGCGGGCGAAATCCGACAAGCGCGCGGCATGGTTGATGGTGTCGCCCAGCACGGTGAATTCCACCTTGGCTTCCACATGGAATACGCCCAGCCACTCCTGCCCTTCGTTGAGGCCGGTGTTGAGGTAGAGCTCGTTCAGCCAGTTCTTGCGCAACTGCCATTCCTTGCTGATCCTGCGCATGGCCTCGCGCATTTCGTTGGTGCAGCGCAGCGCATTGACGATGTAGTTGCAGTCAGGCTGCGGGAAGAAGTAATACACCATGCCGTCGCCGACGTGCTTGCCGTGCACGCCGTAGTAGCGGCGGAAGATGGGTTCCATGGTCGCCCATATCTGGTTGATGAGTTCGAAATACTCTTCCGGCGGCAGTTCCGAGCAGATGCGCACGGAGTTCTGCAGGTCGGCCACCATCACCGCCACGTCCGTCAATACAGGCAAGCGCTTCTTGAGCAGGTTGCGGATGACCTCGTCACGTCGCCACAGCAATCCCAGCAGGCCGCCATGGCTGGTGCTTTCCTGGGCATAGACCAGCAGGATACCTTCGCGGAAATAAGAGGCGTAGATGCGGTAGTATTCCTCGCTACCGTCGGTGGCACGCAGCGTGAGCGGCAGATCCGCTAACGGGCCGGTACTGGCTGCGGCAGCTTCGCTTTGCGTATCCATAGCATCCAGCGCGGCATGGCCGGGCATGGCGGCCATGCGCTCGCGCCCCACCAACCGGTGTATTTGACTGAGAGCCTCACGGTTTTCCGGGCGGCTGCCGTAACTGCCTCGCGACAGATAATCGAGCACGCCGCGCGCCTTGATGTCGGCCGGCAGCTTGTCGAAAGCCCCCAGCAGAGCGCTGCGCGCCTCCTCGTTGTACCAGGTGAGTTCGAAGTTGTAATTCACCATATAGGCGGGATACGGTATCTGGTCGATGGTCAGCCTGAGTGGGCCGGTTTCGTCCGCTACCGGGCGCTGTGGTTCGCTGGCTGGCTGTGGCGCTGCCGGGGTAACTGGCGCGGCTGGGGATTGTCTGGGCGGAGAGGCTTCGCGCGTTTGCGGCTGCGACATGTCGAAGCCTTCCAGCGTGAGCTGGCGGACGATATCTGCCATCGGCATGCCCTCCTTTTTCAAGGCCTTGATGCGCTCGATGCGGTGGATGATGTCCTGCGGAAAGTAGCCGATCTGGCGCGCGCGGGTCTGGGAATCGCTGCCCGGGGCTCGGATCAACGGCCGCGGCAACAGGCCAAGCGCGATGTAGTTGTTCAGCGTAGCGCGCGAAATGCCCGATGCTTCCAGGACTTCCAGGCTGCTCAGCATGCTTGTATTAGACAGTTCATTAAAACAGTCCAGACAATATAGACGCTTCGATCATGCGACTATTAGTCTGTCCAAGTCAAGAGAAAAACGAACTTTAATTACATGTGCTATCTGATTGTTGTAAAAATGAAACAGTACGTTATTCGAGGCCTGCGCTACCGGATATGCTGTCTAATTAGACTGTCTGTTATGTCCAGAAGTGAGCCGTCCAGACAGTCCAATTCAACTGTATCCGCCATGCCCCGCAGCCAGGTCATCTGGCGTTTGGCCAGTTGGCGCGTGGCGACAATCCCCTTCTCGCGTAACGTGGCGAGGTCGTATTCGCCGTCCAGATGCTGCCATGCTTGCCGATAACCGACGCAACGCATGGAAGGCAGCGAGAGGCTTAGCTCGGGGCATTGCTGGCGCAGCCTGCTGACCTCCTCCACCAGTCCCTGCGTCAGCATGGCGTCGAAGCGTTCGGCGATACGCCGGTGCAGGACGGCCCTATCCGCAGGCAACAGCGCGATTTTCAGCAGGCGGTAAGGCAAGGCCTCTGCCTCGCTCTCGGCAAATAGCTGCGACATTGGCTTGCCGGCCAGCATGCAGACCTCCAGCGCGCGCTGGATGCGCTGGGAATCGGCGGGCTCTAGCCGCGCGGCAGTCTGCGGGTCGATCTGCGCCAGCCGGGCATGCAATGCCGGCCAGCCTTGCTGCGCCGCTTCCGCGTCGAGTTTGGCACGCAGGGCTGCGTCCGCCACCGGCAGTTCGCTCAAGCCCCCTTGCAGCGCCTTGAAATACAGCATGGTGCCGCCCACCAGCAGCGGAACCTTGCCGCGTGCGGTAATCTCCGCCATGAGCTTGAGTGCATCGCTGCGGAACTGCGCGGCGGAATAGGCTTGCGTCGGTGCGATGATGTCGATCAGATGATGCGGCGCGCGCGCTAGGATCGCTGCATCCGGCTTGGCGGTGCCGATATCCATGCCGCGATAGACCAGTGCCGAATCCACGCTGATCAGCTCCAGCGGCAGCCGCTGGGCGAGTTCGACCGCCAGCCCGGTCTTACCGCTGGCGGTCGGTCCCATGAGGAAGATGGCGGGCGGGAGCGGTCTATCCGGTGTTGCCATGGTCAAAACAGCCTGTCGCGCGTTTCGCGCATCGCCAGTACGGCGAGCAAGCTAACCGCCGCAGCCACCGAGACATAGCCGCCCACCCAAGTAAGACCGCCCAGACCCACGAGCTTCTGCGCGATGTAGGGCGCAAACGAAGCGCCCAGGATGCCACCCAGGCTGTAGGCAGCCCCGGCGCCGGTATAACGTACCTCGGTGGGAAATAGCTCGGGCAACAAAGCCCCCATGGGCGCGAAGGTCGCCCCCATCAAAAACAGTTCCAGCGCCAGGAAGGCCATGATGGTCCAGGGCGAACCACTGCCCAGCATGGGTGCGAGAGCGAAGCCGGACAGCAACGCGGCGCTTGCGGCGACAATCAGCACCGGGCGCCGCCCGAAACGGTCGCCGGCCCATGCCGACAGCGGTGTGGCCAAGGCCATGAACAGCACCGCCACGCACAGCATGCCGAGAAACTGCTGGCGCGGGATGTGCAGCGTGGTGGTGCCGTAGCTCAGCGAAAACACGGTGGAGATGTAGAACAAGGCATAACACACCACCATCGCCAGCGCGCCCAGCGCCGTGGCACCGGCATGGCGGCGCAGCAGTTCCGCAAAAGGCAGCCCTACCCGCTTGTGCTGCTGCAATGCCCGCGCGAACACCGGCGTTTCCGCCAGCGCCAGGCGTACATACAGACCCAGCATCACCAGCACCGCACTGGCGAGGAATGGAACGCGCCAGCCCCAGTCGCGGAACTGCGCGTCGCTCAACACATTGGCCAGCAGCAGGAAACTCCCGGTCGCACACAGAAACCCTACCGGCGGCCCAAGCTGGGGAAACATGCCATACCAGCCGCGCCGCCCGATCGGGGCATTCTCCGTCGCCAGCAGTGCCGCCCCACCCCACTCTCCGCCCAGTCCTATACCCTGACCGAAGCGCAGCAGGCACAGCAATGCCGGCGCCCATGCGCCGATGGCGGCATAACCCGGCAGCAGGCCGATCAGCACGGTTGAAATGCCCATGACCAGCAGCGACGCCACCAGGGTCGTCTTGCGCCCGATGCGGTCGCCGAAATGCCCGAACAGCGCCGCGCCCAGCGGCCTGGCAAGAAATGCCACGCCAAAGGTGAGAAATGCATTGAGCGCCTGCGCCGCCGGGTCGCTCCCGGGGAAAAACACCGGCCCGATCACCAGCGCCGCCGCCATGCCGTAGATGTAGAAATCGTAAAACTCAATGGCAGTGCCGATGAAGCTGGCAAGCGCAACATGCGCCGTGGATGGTGCTCCAGCGGTGTTTTTCATTTGCCGCGCATGAACATCTTGTCCAGGTCGGCCATGCTGACCTGAAACCACGTCGGACGCCCATGATTGCATTGCTCCGAGCGTTCGGTGGCTTCCATGTCGCGCAGCAGGGCATTCATTTCGGCGATGGTCAGGCTGCGGTTGGCGCGCACGGCGGCATGGCAGGCCATGGTGCCCAGCAGTTCATTGCGGCGTTCGGTAAGCACACGGCTGGCGCCGAATTCGCGCACATCGCGCAGCACGTCCCGCGCCAGTGCTACGGCGTCGGCGTCCCTGAGCATGGCAGGCACGGCGCGCACGGCCAGCGTGGCGGGCGACAGTACAGCCAGTTCAAATCCCAGCTGGCGCAGCACTGCGCCGTGTTCTTCCGCCGTCGCCACATCCAGCCTGTCGGCGTTGAAGCTGACGGGCAGCAGCAAAGGCTGCATGGACATGGCCTCGCTGTCCAGCGCGCCCTTGAGCTGTTCGTACAGGATGCGTTCGTGCGCGGCGTGCATGTCCACCACCACCAGCCCGGACTGGTTCTGCGCCAGCACATAGACGCCGTGCAACTGGGCGATGGCGTAGCCGAGCGGGTGCTCGTCCGGCGCTTGCTGCACGCCTGAAGCCGCGTCCGGCATGGCGGCAGCGGGCGTAATGCCGCCGAACAGGGTCTGGTAGAAATTGTCCGCTTCCCCCACGCGCAGCGGCATGCGGGTCTGGGTCTGCAAATAGGGCTGGCTGGTCGGCGCAAACCCCGGCTGTGGCTGTTCCGCCGATTGCGGCACGGCAACCCCCGCCGGCGCGGCCAGTGCCTTGTGCAGTGCGTGGAAAATGAAGCGGTGCACCGCCTGCGAATCGCGAAAGCGCACCTCAGTCTTGGTGGGATGCACGTTGACATCCACCCCCGTCGGGTCGAGTTCCAGGAACAGCACGAAGGCCGGATGGCGCTCGTGGTGCAGCACGTCGCGATAGGCCTGGCGGATGGCGTGTGCCACCAGTTTGTCGCGCACAAAACGACCGTTGACGAAAAAATACTGGGCGTCGCGCGTCGTTCTGGCATAGGTCGGCTTGGCCGCCAGCCCCCATAGACGCAACGCGTCGCCGCCCTCATCGAGCGACAACGCTTCGGTGGCGAATTCCTCGCCCAGGATTTCACCGATGCGCTTCGCCGCATCCGCTGCTGCCAGCCGCCACTGCACGCGGCCGTTGTGCGTCAGGTTGAAAGCAATATCGGCGCGGGAAAGCGCGATGCGCTTGAAGGCTTCCTCGCAATGGGCGAACTCGGTGGCCTCGGTCTTGAGAAATTTGCGCCGCGCCGGGGTGTTGAAATACAGGTCGGCCACTTCCACCACCGTGCCCGTTTCCAGCGCCGCCGGCTGCGCGGGGAATACGCTGCCGCCTTCGGCCTCGATACGCCAGGCATGGCGTTCGGTAATGGCGCGGCTGGTGAGGTTCATGCGCGAAATGGAGGCGATGCTGGCCAAGGCTTCACCGCGAAAACCGAGGCTGCGGACGTTTTCCAGATCGTCCAGACTGGCGATTTTGCTGGTGGCGTGGCGCGCCAGCGCCAAGGTCAATTCATCCCTGGCGATGCCGGCGCCGTTGTCCGCCACACGCAGCTGTTTGACGCCACCATTGACGAGGGTGACGGAGATATCGCCGGAACCCGCGTCCAGACTGTTTTCCAGCAATTCCTTCAGCGCTGCCGCCGGGCGCTCCACGACCTCGCCGGCGGCAATCTGGCTGATGAGGTGGTCGGGCAGCAAATGGATGGAGGGCATGAAGGCGGCAACGGTAAATTAATCGGCCATTTTACCCGCCTCCGCTGTTTGCTTCACGCTCACCGCTGCGAAACTTTCCCGGCGCCTCCATGAAAAATCCCCCGGCAGCCACACAGGCCGGCGGGGGATGGTTTTGGTTCGGTACCGCTTCAGGTATTAATGGGCTTTTCTGACCACCTTGCGCTTCGGAGCGTTATGCTTCGAGGCATTGTGCTTCGGGGTGCTCTTGCGTTTGGCAGCGTGCTTCGCAGGCATGTGCTTTTTGGCGGGCATGGCCGCTTTGGGCGTGACCGGCGGCTCCGCAGCGACCTTCATATCAGGAGTCGGCTCCACATCCGGATCGGCGGCATATACATTGCAGGACAGGGCAAACAAGGCAGCCATCAACAGGAACATCGCTCGTTTCATCTTCTCACTCCGATTTGTCTGGGAAATGCGCCTGGCAGCGGTTCCATCCAGCCGTGGCGCATACTCAGCGTATGCTCCCAAGCTTTCACCAACCTTACCGTTTGGAGTCATCCGCACGGTCATCAGAGTGGAAAACAGTTGTGACCCCATCAGCCTTGAATCAGAATACATCCATCGTTGCCCAATGTGACACTTGAATAATGCCCGCCGTGAGCCAAGCTAACCAACATCTCCTGAACATCTCCGACCACAGCCGCGACAGCGCCGGGCTGCGCTACATCTACCCGGTCATTTCGCGTCGGGCGGGAGGCGTATCGATAGGCATCAACCTCAATGTCAATAATGCCTGCAACTGGGCCTGCATCTACTGTCAGGTACCGAACCTGACTCGCGGCGGGCCGCCGCCTGTCGATCTGGTGCTGCTGGAAAAGGAATTGCGCGATTTCCTGCACGAAGCCGTGGACGGTGATTTCATGGCACAGCACGTGCCGCTGGAAGCACGCCGTCTGGCGGACATCGCCTTCTCCGGCAACGGCGAACCGACCAGCGCCGTCGAGTTTCCCGCCACTGTGGAAATGGTCGGCAAGGTGTTGGCCCAGTTCGGCCTGCTCGAACAACTGAAAATACGCTTGATCACCAACGGCAGCCTGCTGTACCGCCCGGAAGTACGCGAGGGTATCCGCCGCATCGGCGAGCTCGATGGCGAAATCTGGTTCAAGGTGGACCGTGCGACAAGTGATGGCATCCGCCAGGTGAACGGCGTCAACCTCAGCGTCGAGGCGGTGCGGGGCAGCCTGGAGAAATGCTCGGCGCTGGCGCCAACCTGGGTGCAAACCTGCTTCTTCGCCATCGACGGTGAACCGCCAAGCGACGCGGAACGTGCAGCCTACTTAAGCTTGATCGGCACGGTGCAAGGCAGGATACAGGGCGTGCATCTCTATGGTCTGGCCCGCCCTTCGCTGCAACCGGAGGCGTACCGACTTTCCACCGTTAATCCCGAGACGCTAACAGCCTTTGCGGCAAGCATCGCCACGCTTGGCGTGCGGGTTGAGACTTCTCCATAACATAACGCTTAGCTTGCGGATTTCACCCCGCGTCGCGCCGCCATATTTTTCCCTAGCGTTTGCAATTGGAGGGGAGAGAGCGCCTGCCTGGCATAGGGCAGCATGTCGGCTTCCTCCAACGCAATGTGCCTACGGTAAAGTTCGACAAAACGGGCCACCGGCAATGCTTTCGGCTCTACCGTGCCGCCGCGGCTGATTTCGGCAAGATACGGCTGCAGCGCTTGCCATGCCTCAAACATATCGCCGTGCTGCGCAACCAGATTGTCCAGCAAGGACAGGATATGCTGCTCGCCACTATTGATGGCGGCCTGGCGCAGCAGCGGGAACAAGTCCTGCTCTTCGTCCTCGTGATGGTGCTGGCCTGCGCTGCTGAAGTAACGCAACACGCGCTCGGCAGCCTGCCGCGCTTGCGCATCGCTGCCGAACTGCGCCAAATGCTCCGGCAGTCTGAGCAGGGTTGCGCACTGCTGCTCTATCCTGCCGTGGCAAGCATGCAGCAACTCTAGTGGCTCGCTGAAATCGGGCGCCGGGGCCAACAGGCTGTTCATCATTAGAATATCCACCCGTGGCTGCCGGCCACCGCACCAGCTACCGTGATCAGGCTGAGCACAAGCAGCACCCAGTGCATGCGTTGAATACGGTTGAATGTGCCTTCCGGATCACGCTGCGCTTGTTCGAGCAGAAGTCGATGCAGGACAAAAGGCTCCAGCACGAACAACATCACCGTGAACAACACCCACACCAGCGTCATCGCATGCACCCACCAGAAATGCGGATCGGCGTAACGCGACCAGCCATCGATCAGGGACAGCATATAGAAGCCCGACAGCCCGGTAATCAACGTCGTGAAGCGCGCCTGCCAGGCGAACCGCCGTTCCACGCGCTGGAAAAATTCAACGCGTTCGTGCGGCTCCCTGAACTGCCCGATTGCCGGCAGCAATACCGTGGTCACCATCGCCACACCGCCGATCCACAGCACTACGCCGATGACGTGCACGACCCGTGCGAGTATGAATTCCATTATTTGCCCGTTGTGATGGTGAGTAGAGCGGCTGGCTCCTGAAATAAATAGCCCAGCGCATCGGCAACCGCACGGTGCGTCACCGCACCGTTGCAGACATTGAGCCCTTCCCGCAGGCACGGGTTGTCCGCCAGCGCCTGGCGCCAGCCCCGGTCGGCGATTTGCAGCACGAATGGCAGGGTGGCGTTGTTGAGGGCGTAAGTTGAGGTGTGCGGCACCGCCCCCGGCATGTTGGCAACGCAATAGTGCACCACGCCATCCACCACGTAGGTCGGTTTGGCGTGCGTGGTCGGGCGCGAAGTCTCGAAGCAGCCGCCCTGATCGATCGCCACATCCACGATGACCGAGCCCGGCTTCATACGGGCGACCAGTTTATGCTCCACCAGTTTCGGTGCCATGCCGCCAGGAATGAGAGCCGCCCCGATGACAAGATCGGCCCCTGCCACCTGCTCCTCTATATTGTGCTGGTCTGAGTGGAGCGTGTTTACGCGCGTCCCAAGCAAGCCATCAACGCGGCGCAGAGCTTCGACATGGCTGTCCAGCACTACTACCTGGGCATGGTTGCCGACCGCGATCAGAGCGGCGTTAGAACCCACCGTGCCGGCGCCAAGTATCACCACTTTGGCCGGCGCGACACCGGTCACGCCGCCGAGCAGAATACCGCGGCCGCCCTGCGGTTTTTCCAGGAATCGCGCGCCGACTTGTATAGACATGCGGCCGGCGACTTCCGACATCGGTGCCAGCAACGGCAGGCCGCCGCCCGGCTGGGTGACCGTCTCGTAGGCAATGCAGACTGCGCCGCTGGCGACGAGGTCGTGGCATTGATCCGGATCGGGGGCGAGGTGCAGGTAAGTGAACAGCACCTGGCCTTGGCGCAGCAGTTTGCGCTCCATGGCCAGCGGCTCCTTGACCTTGACCAGCAATTCGGCCCGGGCAAAGACCTCTTCCGCGCTGTCGGCCAGCTCTGCCCCTGCCGCCTGATAGTCGGCGTCAAGGGCACCGATGCCGCTACCTGCCCCGCGCTCCACCATGACCTTGTGCCCGTGCGCCACCGCTTCGCGCACCGATGCAGGCGTCAGCCCGACGCGGTATTCCTCCACCTTGATTTCCTTAGGAACGCCGATCAGCACCTGCAACCCCTCTCTTTCGGTTAACGCTTCCAGCCAGGAAATAACAGCTAGAGATTACGGCACGGCCAGACCGGCATCAATAGCGCCGGCATGCGGCACTAGGCTGACCATCACAGCATCTATTGCCTCATCCCTTGATGCACACCAGCGGCGCCAGTCTCGCCACCTTGCGCGCCAGCCCCACCTTGTCGGACACTTCCACCACGGCGCTGACATCCTTGTAGGCATCCGGTGCCTCCTCCGCCACGCCACGGAAGGACGGGCTGCGGATCAGGATACCGCGTTCAGCCAGTTGGTCGATCACTTCACGCCCGCGCCAGCGGCGGGTGGCCTCGTGCCGGCTCATGGCTCGGCCTGCGCCGTGGCAGGCCGAACCGTAGGCGAGCTGCATGCCGCGTTCGGTGCCGGCAAGGATGTAGGAAGCGGTGCCCATGCTGCCGCCGATCAGCACCGGCTGGCCAAAGGGGCGCAATGCCGGCGGAATATCCGGATGGCCGGGGCCGAAGGCGCGCGTGGCGCCCTTGCGATGCACGAAGAGCCGCCGCTTGTGGCCATCCACCTCGTGCTCCTCCACCTTGCAGGTGTTGTGCGAAACGTCATACAGCAGCGGCAGGCGTGCCTGCGGCAATACTTCAGCAAACACCTGCCGCAACAGGTGGGTGAGTATCTGGCGGTTGGCGAGCGCGCAGTTGATGGCGGCACGCATGGCGCCCAGGTATTGGCGGCCGATGGCGGAATCGATCGGCGCGCAGGCGAGTTCACGGTCTGGCAGCACGATGTGATGACTGGCTGCGGCGACCGCCATTTGCTTCAGGAACTCAGTGCCAATCTGGTGGCCCAAGCCGCGCGAGCCGCAATGGATGCTGACCACCACGTCATCCTGCGCCAGGCCATAAGCCTGGGCGATGCGCTCGTCGCACACCTCGACCACGCGCTGCACTTCCAAGTAATGGTTGCCGGAACCCAGCGTGCCCATCTCGTCGCGCTGGCGCTTCTTCGCCTGCTCCGACACCTGACTGGGTTCGGCGCTCTGCATCTGGCCGCCCTCCTCGATGCGTTCCAGATCGGCGGCATCGCCGAAACCGCGTTTCACCGCCCAACTTGCCCCACCGCTGAGCATGGCGTCCATTTCCGTGGCGGATAGCCGCAACTGCCCGGTGCTGCCGACACCGGCAGGAATGGCATAGAACAACGCATCTGCCAACCTCTCCTGCAACGGGGTCAGATCGCCCGCCTTCAGCCCGGTATGCAGGCAGCGCACGCCGCAGGAAATGTCGAAGCCCACGCCGCCAGCGGAGACTACGCCGCCCTGCTCGGGATCGAATGCCGCCACGCCGCCGATGGGGAAGCCATAGCCCCAGTGCGCATCGGGCATGGCATAGGAGGCGCGCACGATGCCAGGCAGCATCGCAACATTGGCAGCCTGCTCGCGCACCTTGTCGTCCATGGCGCGCATCAATGCCTCGTCGGCGTAGATGACGGCCGGCACGCGCATCGCGCCGGTCGCAGGCAGGTGCCACTCGAATTCGGACAGGTGCTTGAAGCAGGAGATATCCATGGCGCTATCCTCGGAAGCTGCTCAGACGTCCACGATGCATTGTGCCAGCCAGTTTCCGTCTTGCTGGCGGCGGACGACCAGGCTGGTATAGGTCGCCCCCTTGGGTTCCACGGCGGGCTGATGGCGGGCGGCTTCTACTGGCTCACCCCAGGCGACGCCGGCAAGATGCCCGTCCGCAAGCTTCACTTCGTACCGGCTGAACAGCATGTGGCGCGTTGCCATCTCAAATATGATGGCATTGAGCCAGTCCGCCAGCAGCAGTTCTACATCGGGCGCCGTGCAGGCTATTTCGACTTTCTGCGTGGGGCAGATTGCCGCCAGGTCGGTGACGATGGCGCTCAGCGCCAGCGCAGCCTGTTCGAATGCTTCGGCGCAGGTGGAACCGATGCCGCGCACCCCCATATCGGCTTCGTGCGCGAAATGCTCCCAGTGTTGCACGGCATGCCCGGCCTCGTTAGCCATGTTCATCAAACGGCCTCCGATGTATCAATTCTCGAGGTGCGGCGTCGAATTCTCTGCTGGCTCGCCGGTTTCCGGGTCTATCCAGTCTGAAATGCCGAGTTCGGCTTCCGCCTCTCGTGGCGTCTCTCCTGGCTCAAAGTCGGATTCGGGGCTGGACTCCATATCGGCAATGGCCTGGGCAGCCGTTGGAAAGGGGCCAAACTCCATCCCGCTATCGGGGTCGACCCAGTAGAAGCCGTCAGGACGTTCGACTATGCGTGTAGCATCGTCGGCCGGGGTATCTGCAGTGTGGCGTATCATCGCATGTCCTCCCAATCAGGAAGCCGTGCCGGGATAATTGCGCGCGACATGGCTTCCGATAGCAGTTTCAGTATAGGCGCGACGCGTCCCGTTGTCATTGATTGTCCAACCAGGGGTATGTCGCTATCATTCAAGATAGTGGTAGGCGGATTCACCTGCTGCAGGAGAATAATATGGCCATCATCGGCATCGACCACGGCACCTCCAGCTCAGCGGCGGCGGTGCTGGAGAAATTGGCGGCACAGCCACCGTCCTAGCAAACATCATGAACCCGGTCTGGCTGAAGCACTACCCCCAAGGCGTGCCGGCAGAAGCCGACATCACCCGCTACGCCTCGCTCAAGGATATGCTGGAACAAAGCTGTGAAAAATATCGCAAGCTGCCCGCCTTTACCAACATGGGCATCACCCTCAGTTTCGATGACCTGGATCGCCTGTCGCGCAATTTCGCCGCCTATCTACAGCATGGGATAGGGCTGCACAAGGGCGACCGCGTCGCCATCATGCTGCCTAACCTGCTGCAGTACCCGGTGGCGCTGTTCGGCTCGCTGCGCGCAGGACTGGTGGTGGTCAACGTCAATCCGCTCTACACCGCGCGCGAGTTGCAAGCCCAGCTGGCCGATTCCGGTGCGGCAGCGGTGGTAGTGCTGGAAAATTTCGCCCACACCCTGCAGCAGGCGCTGCCGGGCACCGCGGTGTGCCATGTCGTCACGACCCAGGTAGGCGATTTATTTCCACCCATCAAAAAATGCCTGGTCAACTTCGCCGTCAAACGGCTCAAGCACATGGTGCCACAGTGGAATCTTCCATCGGCAAGACCATTCAACGCGGCACTGGAGCTGGGCTGGAGTCATACCTTGACGGACGTGCCGCTTGGTCGGGACGACATCGCTTTCCTGCAATATACCGGGGGTACTACAGGAGTGGCCAAAGGCGCCATCCTGACGCACGGTAACCTGGTGGCTAATGTTGAGCAGACCTCGGCCTGGATAGGCAGCACGCTCGCGGAAGGCGAGGAAACGGTGATCACCCCGCTGCCGCTGTACCATATCTTCTCGCTCACCGCCAACCTGCTGCTGTTCGTCAAATGGGGCGGCAACAACGTCCTCATCACCAATCCGCGCGACGTGGCCGCCTTCGTGCGCGAACTGGAAAAGACCAGGTTTACCGCCATCACCGGCGTCAACACGCTGTACAACCTGCTGCTCAACGCCCCAGGTTTCGCCCGGGTAAAGCAGGCCAACGGCAACGCGCTCAAGCTCGCGGTGGCGGGCGGCATGGCAGTACAGCGTACGGTGGCGGAGCGCTGGAAAGCGTTGATGGGAGTGCCGCTGATCGAAGGCTACGGCCTGACCGAAGCCTCCCCCATCGTGTGCGCCAACCGCTTCGATATCGCGGAATTCAGCGGCAACATCGGCCTGCCGCTGCCCTCTACCTGGGTGACTATCATGGATGAAACAGGACATGAGCTGCCGCTAGGCGAGACCGGCGAGATTGCAGTAAAGGGGCCGCAGGTAATGCAGGGCTACTGGAACAACCCGGCGGAAACCGCCCACGTCTTCACCGTGGATGGGTGGCTGCGCACCGGCGACATGGGGGTAATGGACGAAGACGGCACCGTGCATTTCGTCGACCGCCGCAAGGACGTGATTGTGGTGTCCGGCTTCAAGGTCTATCCCACCGAGGTCGAGGAAGTGGTAATGCGCCACCCCGGCGTGCGCGAGGTGGGAGCGGTGGGCGTAGCGGATGAAAAAAGCGGCGAGGTGGTCAAGCTTTATGTGGCGAGGAAAGACCCTGCCCTCACCGCCGAAGCGCTGCTGACGCATTGCCGGGCCAACCTCGCCGCCTACAAGGTGCCGAAACACGTGGAATTCCGCGACCATTTGCCGAAGAGTCCGATCGGCAAGATCCTGCGCCGCGCGCTCAAGGAGGAAGCAACATCGACGGCCAGCATCACCTCCTGACGCTCGGCATCTCCCGCCGAGCACTCGGTCTCTGGCTGCTGGCCTTGGCACTGGCAGCCGTGGCATGGCTGTTGCCGCGCATCCCGCAGCCGCCCGCATACCACCAGTTCGCCGACCAGAGTACTTGCCTGGGCATCCCGCATTGCTACGATACTTCGTCCAACCTGCTGTTCGTGCTGGCAGGGCTGGCCGGCCTGTTCTTCCTCGGTAGCGATTCGGGGCGGCGTACTTTCCCGGACCGGCGCGAGGCGTTGCCATACATGTTGTTCTTTCTCGCCACCGTGCTGGTCGGCTTCGGTTCCGGCTATTACCATCTCGTTCCCGACAACAGCCGGCTGGTGTGGGACCGCGCGGCGATCGCGCTGGCTTTCATGTCCTGGTTCGCCGCCATCCTGTGCGAGCGCGTAGGCCCAACCATCGGCCTGCGCCTGCTGCCTCTGCTGCTCTTGGCCGGGCTGGGCAGCGTGTGGTACTGGGGCTGGAGCGAAACCATAGGTCGCGGCGACCTGCGCGCCTACGGCCTGATGCAGCTCATCCCGCTGCTGTTCGTCCCGCTGTTGCTGCGGCTTTATCCGCCGCGCTACAGTGGCGACCGCGACATCCTCATCGTGCTCGGGCTGTATCTGGCCGCGCTGCTGTGCGATTTGCTGGATCGGCCGATCGCCGCCCTGACCGGCTTCCTCAGCGGCCACACCGTCAAGCACGTGGCTGCGGCTATTGCAGCTTACTGGGTAATGGTCAGGCTGAAGAAGAGGCGCCTCCTGTGAAAGAGATGCTGCTATCCAACCACGCCCATGAGCGTTCGGCCGGCGCATGGCCCTGCGCGACGAAGTGCGATCTAATTCGGGGCAGTGATGGAACCTGACCTGACTGCATCGCAACCATCCGCCGACTACGAGGCGCGCCTGCTCGCCATTATCCGCAGCCTGGCGCTTGAACTGCGTCATGGTGCCAGCGACATCCAGCGTCTCGGGATGGATCATGCCCTGGAGCGCGATTTTGGCCTGGACAGCCTGGCGCGTGTGGAATTGCTGACCCGCATCCAGCGCGAACTGGGAGTACGGCTGGCCGAGGAAGCCTTCGCCAGCGCCGAGACGCCGCGCGACCTGCTGGAACAGATGCAGGCTGCCACCGGCACTGAATTCATTACTCCGTCCGTCGTGCAGCCTGCGCCGACAGGCAAAGCGGAGCATCCGCCGCAAGATATCGGCACCCTCACCGGCATCCTTGACTGGCATGTCGCCCATCACGGCGACTGGGTGCATATCACCCTGTACGGCGAGGGCGAACGCAGCCAGGATATCAGCTACCGCCAACTGCAGGACGAGGCAAAGGCGCTCGCCGCCGGCCTGCTGGCGCATGGCCTGAGCGCAGGGGAGCGCGTCACCATCATGCTGCCCACCTGCCGCGAATTTTTCGCCGCCTTCTACGGCACGCTCTACGCCGGCTGCGTGCCGGTGCCGCTCTACCCGCCGGCACGGCCTTCGCAACTGGAAGACCACATGCGCCGCATCGCCGGCATCGTCGCCAATGCCGGGGCCGCCGTACTCATAACCGACAGCCGGGCCAGGTTGCTGGGCCACCTGCTGCGCGCGCAGTGCGAGGCGCTGCATACCGTGGCTACTGTGCAAGAGTTGTCCGTCCACGGTGCGTTGCCCGCTTTGCCGCCCGTGAAATCGCAGGACATCGCCTTTCTGCAATACACCTCCGGCAGCACCGGCAATCCCAAGGGCGTGATTCTCACCCACGCCAATTTACTAGCCAACCTGCGCGCGATGGAGAATGCCTCCGGCGTGACGGCGGCCGATGTATTCGTCTCCTGGCTGCCGCTCTACCACGACATGGGGCTGATCGGCGCCTGCATGGGCAGCCTCTACGTCGGCTATCAACTGGTGCTGCTGTCGCCGCTCGCCTTTCTCTCCCGGCCGGCGCGCTGGCTATGGACTATCCACCGGCACTGCGCCACCGTCTCGGCGGCACCCAACTTCGCCTACGAAATCTGCGCCAACAAGGTGGACGAGCGCGAACTCGAAGGCCTCGATCTCGGCAGCTGGCGGCTAGCCTACAACGGCGCCGAGCCGGTGAGCCCGGACACCATAGAGAATTTCGCCGCGCGCTTCGCCCGCTACGGCTTCAAGCGCGAAGCCATGACGCCGGTCTACGGCCTGGCGGAAAGCTCGGTGGGACTGGCTTTCCCGCCGCTAGGCCGCGGCCCGTTGGTCGATCGTGTGGATCGAGCTGACTTGGTCGAGAACGGCGTCGCCCGCCCCGCCATGGCACAAGACCGCCATGCCATGCGCATGGTGTGCTGCGGCCAGGCGCTGCCCGGTCATGACATCCGCATCGTCGATGCCGCCGGCAACCCGCTGCCGGAACGCAGCGTCGGGCGCGTACAGTTCCGCGGGCCTTCCGCCACTTCCGGCTATTTCCACAATCCGGAGGCAACTGCCCACCTGTTCGACGGCTCCTGGCTCAACAGCGGCGACCTAGGCTACTTGGCGGCGAATGAACTCTATCTCACCGGACGCGAGAAGGACGTCATCATCCGCGGCGGCCACAACATCTACCCGCAGGAACTGGAAGAAGCAGTAGGCCGTTTGAATGGCGTGCGCAAGGGTGGTGTGGCGGTGTTCCCCGCCACCGATCCGAATTCCGCCACGGAACGGCTGGTGGTGCTGGCCGAGACGCGCGAGGAAAGCGCCACGGAACGCAGCCGTCTGTTGGCCGACATCAACGACCTTGCCATCGATCTCGTTGGTATGCCGGCGGACGACATCGTGCTGGCGCCGCCGCGCACCGTACTGAAGACCTCCAGCGGCAAAGTACGCCGCGCTGCCTGCCGCGAACTGTACGAGCGCGGCGCAATGGCCGGCGTCCAGCGCGCGCCCTGGCTGCAGGTGCTGCGTTTGGGTCTGTCCGGTGCCCAAGCCGAAACCGCGCGCCTGCTGCACCAGAGCGCCGACGGGCTATGGGCGGCTTGGGCTTGGACGGCATATCTCGCCATTCTACCGCTGGCCTGGCTGCTAATCGTGCTGGCTCCGACACTCCATCTGCGCCGGCGCTTCGCCAGAATGAGTGCGCGCCTCGCGCTGGCGCTGGCCGGGCTGACGCCGAAAGTGGAGGGCCTGCAGCACTTGGCCGGCGATGCTCCCTGCATCGTGGTCGCCAACCATGCCAGTTACGTCGATGCGCTGGTGCTGACTGCCGCGCTGCCGCCGCGTTTTGCTTACGTCGCCAAGCAGGAGTTGCTGGCCAAACCGGGCGCTTCCATCCCTTTGCGCCGGCTCGGCAGCGTCTTCGTCGAGCGCTTCGATAGTGCACGCGGCGCGGAGGATACGGGTGTGCTGGAAGATCGCGCGCGCAGCGGCGATGCGCTGGTGTTTTTCGCGGAAGGCACCTTTCGCAGCGCCCCTGGCCTGTTGCCGTTCCGGCTGGGGGCGTTCGTGGTCGCGGCCCGCTGTGGCCTGCCGGTCATTCCACTCACCCTGACCGGCACCCGCACCCTGCTGCGCGGCGAGGAACACCGGCCGCACTTCAGCCGGCTCCATGTGCAGATCGGCCCGCCTGTGCTGGCGCAAGGGGATGACTGGCAGGCCGCATTGCAGTTGCGCGCCGCCGCGCGCCACTGGATACTGGAGCGGGTGGAGGAAACCGATGCAGGAGGTTGAGCGTCACCTGCCTGCCGGCGCTCAGCAGGTGACGTGAAACAGCCCGATAATCTTGGTCTTGTCCTTGCCCCTGGCCTTGTTGTAAGCCTCGATGGCATCTGGCGTGGGCCGCAGGATCACCCGGCAATCATGATGCTTGAAGAATTCTGCGGCCTCCGGCGACAGTTTCACGTTGCCGTACTGCCCGGCCCCCAGCACCAGGGTATCGCAGCCTTTCTCGTAAACAAACTCCGCCTCCTCGCGCGAAATGATGTGAGAGGTGCCGTAAAGTTTCTTGGAGAGCTTTTTCTTGCGCTTGACCACCTTGCCGGACAGGCGGATGAGGATGTCGTGCGGGTAGGTGGTGCCGGCTATGGTGATGCTGCCGAATTCGGTGGAATCGATTTTCATGGCAGGCCTCCAGGCTCAGTGGTCATTGATAGCACTTGTGGCGGTGGGCTTCAATGCGGCGGATGGCGCTGCCAGATCAGCGTCCCGTCCTTGTAGACCTCGCGGATGCGGTGAAGCGGCACCAAGTGCGACTCTCCCTCTGCATCGATGATCTCGCAGGCAAAATGATCTGTGGGGTTGAAGAAGACCTGGTGCAGCGGCACTCGGATGATGCTGTCAGCAACGCGGTCGTAATAGCCGAGGACAAACTCGCCCTGGCCGAACTCCGCATCCCAGCGGATACGGTTGAGCAGTTCGTGGATAGGCACCATGTCAGTCAGGGGCTCAGAACAGCGGGATGGACCCCGTGATCAGTTCGCGCCATAGGTTCCCAACCGTGGCCAGGTGATGGCGGGTGATTTTGCCGGCTCGCCCCTCCACTTCCGTCAGATTGGTGCCGGGCGCCAAGCGCAGCTTCAGGTCGATGACCGCGGGATCGTCGATCGGTCGGCCGACCTGGCCCAACAGGCAGCAATAGGCCTCGGCGATGCCTGCCACCTCGCTGACAAGATGCTGTGCGATGCGATGGGCCAGCAGGTTGTAGAGTTTGCCGACATGGCTCACCGGATTCTTGCCGGCAGTGGCTTCCATGCTCATCGGGCGGTAGAAGGCGATCAGGCCGTTGACGCGGTTGCCGCGCCCCACTTCGCCGTCGTCCCCGCTCTCAGCGGAGGTGCCGGTAACGGTCAGGTAAAGGCTGTCCGCCGTCTCGCCGTCAGCGGCGTTGACCACGACCTCGATTTCTTGCGCGCCCACTTGCCGTGCCGCCGCGCGCGCGAATTCCGCCACCTGCGCCTTGGCGGCGAAATAGGCCGGCAGGTCAGCGATATGGCGCGCCACCATGGCACAGGCTACAGTCAGGCCGATGCGTTCGCCTCGCCGCACGCCCATCACCTTGATATCCTCGCCGATAGCCGGGCAGGCAGCCTTGATCGCGGGCGAATTGAGATGGCGCTCCACCTGCAGCACCACCTTTTCCAGGGTATCCAGCGGAGCATAGCCCACGCCGCACGAGGTATCGTTGGCGAGCGGTATCCTGGCCTCGCGCTGGCGCAGGAACAACTCGGTGAGTTCAGCCGAGCCGGGACGGATATGGCAGTGCAGGCGCACATGCCGCTCCGCATCCAGGTAACGCAGATGTTCCTTCAGCCAGCGCCGGCTGCTTTCGATGGCGAGCTCCTGCAGCGGCACTTTGGCGCCGCCGACCTGCTCCGTGGCCCGCCCGGCCAGAAACAGCTCGATAGGCTCCAGTACTTCACCGCCGCCGAATACGGCACGTGCCCTGCCGCCGCAAAGCAGCCCCTTATCCACGTTGTGATGCAGGATCAGGCCAAAATGGTCGAGGTAATAGCGCGACAGGGTGCGGCTCAACTCCTCGGCCAGCGCGTCGCAGATGGTATCCGGGTGCCCCATGCCCTTGCGTTCGACGACTTCCAGCGGCAGCGCGCCGACGGCAGGGGTATCGAGAAGTGAGATTTGCAGGTTCATGGTCAGCAAGTCGTGAAACAAAAAAGATTATTTCATCCGTTTTGATAATAAACCCAATTCCCCCAACCTGCCAGCCACGCGGCAATTTGGGGTAGACTGGAACCGGCATTTCAGGGGGCGCAAGCATGAGCGATGTGTTTTTCAACCTCTATCACCACAACTTCATCCGGGTGGCAGTCGCCGTCCCTGAAGTGCGCGTGGCTGATCCGGCATTCAACACGACTCAAACCATAGACCTGATGCGGCAGGCGGCCGAGCGCAGCGCCCTGCTGGCGGTTTTCCCCGAGCTCGGGCTGTCGGCTTATTCCTGCGAGGACCTGTTCCAGCAACAGGCACTGCTGGACGGCTGCCTGGAAAGCCTGGCCCAGGTCATTGCGGCATCGCGCGACATCCCTGTCACCGCCGTGGTCGGCCTGCCGCTGCAGATCGACAGCCTGCTGTTCAACTGTGCCGCCGTGATCTGCCGCGGGCGGATTCTGGGTGTGGTTCCCAAGACCTACCTGCCCAATTACCGCGAATTCTACGAGCTGCGCCAGTTCACCCCCGGCGATTTCGCGCAGCGGGATGGCATCGCCCTGTGCGGCCAGGATGACATTCCATTCGGCAGCCGCCTGCTGTTCCAGGCCGAGAATCAGCCGCTGCTCACCTTCCATGTCGAAATCTGCGAAGACCTGTGGGTGCCCATCCCGCCTTCATCGCACGCGGCGCTGGCCGGTGCCACCGTGCTGGTCAATCTGTCGGCCTCCAACATCACCATCGGCAAGGAAGACTACCGGCGGCAACTGGTCGCCAACCAGTCGGCGCGCTGCCTGGCCGCCTACATCTACTGCGCCGCCGGCAGCGGCGAGTCCACCACCGACCTGGCTTGGGACGGCCATGGTATGGTGGTCGAGAATGGCACGCAGGTGGTAGAAACGGAGCGCTTCGCGCCACACGCGCAACTGGTCACCGGCGAGATCGACCTGGATAGGTTGATCCAGGACCGCATGCGCCAGAACAGCTTTGGCCAGTCGGTGTACCGTGACCATGACGAACTGGCGGGATTCCGCACCATTGCCTTCCAGGCCGAGTTGCCCACGACCGGGAATCTGCTGCTGGAACGCCGTTACGAGCGCTTTCCCTACATCTCCAGTGATCGCGCCACGCGCGACCACCGTTGCCAGGAGGTCTATCAAATCCAGACCCAAGGGCTGGTGAAGCGCCTGCAGGCAAGCGGCGTGGACAAGGTGGTGATCGGCATTTCCGGCGGGTTGGACTCCACCCAGGCATTGCTGGTCTGCGCGGGGGCTATGGATGCGCTGGGCCTGCCGCGCGACCATATCCTGGCCTACGCCATGCCGGGCTTCGCCACCAGCGAGCGCACTCTACAGCAGGCGCGCCGCCTGATGGCGGTGATCGGCTGCCAGGCGCATGAAATCGACATCCGCCCGAGCTGCATGCAGATGCTGAAGGACATCGACCATCCTTATGCCGAGGGCAAGCCGGTATTCGACATCGCCTTTGAAAACGTACAGGCCGGCGAGCGCACCAGCCACCTGTTCCGCCTCGCCAACCTGCATGGCGGGCTGGTGGTGGGCACCAGCGACCTGAGCGAACTGGCGCTGGGCTGGTGCACCTACGGCGTGGGCGACCAAATGGCCCATTACCACGTGAATACCAGCGTGCCCAAGACCCTGATCCAGCATCTGATCCGCTGGCTGGCTGAAACCCGGCAACTCGGCGCGGAAGTTGCCGATATTCTCGAAACGGTGCTGGCAACCGAGATCAGTCCGGAACTGGTGCCGGGCGAAACAGGCTGCCAGCCCACCCAGCATACGGAGGCCGTGATCGGGCCTTACGAATTGCAGGATTTCAACCTGTACTACATCCTGCGCTTCGGCTACGCGCCGCCCAAGGTGGCTTTCCTGGCGTGGTCGGCATGGCATGACCGCAACCTCGGCGCGTGGCCGGACATTCCCGAGGCGATGCGCCATCAATACACCATCGGAGAAATCAAGCACTGGCTCGCCGTGTTTCTCGAGCGCTTCTTCAAATTCAGCCAGTTCAAGCGCAGCTGCATCCCCAATGCGCCCAAGGTGGGCTCGGGTGGCTCGCTCTCACCGCGCAGCGACTACCGTGCGCCGAGCGACAGTGAAGCCGCGGTCTGGCTCAGCCAGATTGAACGTATCCCTGACTGAGACTGCTGCCAAAGTCGGCCTTTCATCAAACGCCATGCCCATCCATAACGCTGATATCGCCGCCATTTTCGAGGAAATCGCTGATCTGCTCGAAATTCAGGGCGCCAACCCGTTCCGTATCCGCGCCTACCGCAACGCGGCACGCACGCTGGGCGAGCTCTCGCAGGATGCGCGGGTGCTGCTGGAAAAAGGCGATGATCTCACGCGGCTGCCAGGCATCGGCGACGATCTTGCCGCCAAGATATCCGAAATCGCAACCACCGGAAGCTGCAATTTGCTGCAGCGGCTGCACAAGGAACCGCCGCCCGCTATCACGGAGCTGCTGCACATTCCCGGGCTCGGCCCCAAGCGCGTCAAGGCGCTCTACCATGAGCTCGAGGTGCAGACCGTGGAGCAACTGTATCGGGCGGCGCGCGATGGCCGCATCCGCACCCTGCCCGGCTTCGGCGAAAAGACCGAGCTCAACATCCTGCAGGCAGTTGAGACGCATGTCAGCCAGGCGCGCCGCTTCAAGCTGGCAACCGCGGCGCAGTACGCCGAGGCGCTACGGAGCTTTTTGCAGGGCATCCCCGGCGTTACTCAAGTGGTCGTGGCCGGCAGCTTCCGCCGCATGCGCGAAACCGTGGGCGATCTCGACATCCTGGTCACCGCAACCGAAGCGGATGCCGTGATGCAACGCTTTACCGCTTACGACGAGGTGGCCGAAGTGCTTTCCGCCGGCAGCACGCGCGCCAGCGTGGTGCTCAAGCGCGGATTGCAGGTGGATTTGCGCGTGGTGGCCGAAACCAGCTACGGCGCCGCCCTGCACTATTTCACCGGTTCCAAGGCGCACAACATCGCCATCCGCCGCATGGCGCAGAAACTCGGGCTCAAGGTCAACGAATACGGGGTATTCCGCAATGACGTCCGCATCGCCGGCGAAACCGAGGAATCGGTGTACCGCGCCGTCGGCCTGCCCTACATCGAACCGGAGCTGCGTGAGGATCGCGGCGAAATCGAGGCGGCTCGCGCCGGACGGCTGCCGCAACTGGTGGAACTGGCCGACCTTAAAGGGGACCTGCACGCCCATACCAAGGCCACCGACGGCCACGACAGCCTGCGCGACATGGCGCTGGCAGCCAAGGCACTGGGCTTCGAATACCTCGCCATCACCGAGCACTCGCGCCGCCTTACCGTGGCCCACGGCCTCGACCCGCTGCGGCTGCTGCGCCAGTGCGACGAAATCGACCAGTTGAATACGGAGCTAAGCGGCATCACCCTGCTCAAGGGCATCGAAGTGGATATCCTGGAGGACGGCAGCCTCGATTTGCCCGACGATGTGCTAGGCCGCCTGGATATCGTCGTGGGCGCAATACACAGCAAGTTCGAACTGTCGCGTGCCAGGCAGACCGAGCGCATCCTGCGCGCCATGCAGCATCCCCATTTTACCCTGCTGGCCCACCCTACCGGCCGGCTGATCGAACAGCGCGCGCCGTATGATGTGGACATGCTGCGCATCATCCGGCAAGCGAAAAACCGCGGCTGCTTCCTCGAACTCAACGCCCATCCGGAACGCCTCGATCTGCTCGACACCTACTGCCAGATGGCGAAGGAAGAAGGCGTACTGGTTAGCATCAACTCGGACGCACACAGCACCTTCGATTTCGCCAATCTGCGTTATGGCATAGGCCAGGCCCGGCGAGGCTGGCTGGAAAAGCGGGACGTGCTCAACACCCGCCCGCTGGCCGAATTGCTGGCCCTGATCGAACGCACCATGTGATTCATGACTGTTGCTGCGCCCTTACGCCAGCAATACCGCGACGAAGCCGGTAATGAACACGCCGTCGAAAGTACCCGCTCCGCCGATGGAGGCAATCGGTGCCCCCAGCTTGCGGATATCCTTGAGGCGGACGAGGTCGGCGCCGATCAGGACGCCCAGGGTGCCGCCGACATAGGCCAGCGGGGCACGCTGCCCGGGGTCGAGGACAGTCGCGATCAGGGCGGCGGCAAGCGGTGCGATCAGCGTCGGCATGCCGATGCCGATCCCCGGAATGGGGCGGCTGACCGCGTGGGCAACAGCGGCGACCACTGCCACCGCGGCGACTATTTGTAACAGGCCCAATGGATTGTGAACGATCAGGTAAAGTGAGAAGGCCGCCGGCACTACCGCGCCGCCCACATTAACCGCGATAATGGTTTTCCCGGTGAACGGCAGCAGCTTGAAAAACGGCCATTTCGCCAGTTCCGGCGGCAGTTCGGGCGGTGTGGTCACGTCGGCCTTGAGACTGAACAGTGGCAGGTTAATCAGGCTGCCAAGCAGGGTACACATGAGAAGCAGATACGCCGATTCGGGGGAAAGCCCCAGTTTGTCGAAGGCAATGCTGACCAGGCCGATCTGTACCAAACCGACCAGAAAGGCCAGGGCCATGATGAACAGCAGCAGGCGCAACGGCGACGACGGCATCCGTGGTTTCCTTATGGTTTCTGTCGGTAATAGCCAAGTGAAAAGGCGCATGTGAGCGATCTTCCGCCCAAGGGTAAGAACTCAAGCCTTTTTGTGATACATATTGTCGTAGCCGCCTTCCCTCTGCCTAGTATAAGATGATCGAAGAGCGTGCGCAGCAGATGCCAGCCAGCAGCACATGGATTTCGTGCCCCCTGTTTGGCCCAGCTCCGAGTTGTTCGCACCTTCGGTGCACACTTGGCGCGGCAGCTAGAGTGACCGGATCGATCACATCTGAACAAGAAGCGAGGTGATACCGTGCCAGGACATGCCGGGCCATCTGCACCGCAGCGACAGATCGCCACCAAGCGTGCCATACCCATTCCCCTGCGCAAATTTCTGATCCAGACAGCCCACCGGACTTCGGTGTGCTTCCGCATCGTCTTCGCTGACGGTTCGTCGTTTCAGAGCCGGGATGGTGAGCCCGATTTCACCCTCATCTTCCGCAGCCAGCTCGCCGAATGGCGCGCCCTGGCCTTTCGCCATGTCGGTCTGCTGGAATGCTACTTCACGAGAGAAGTGGATGTGGAGGGCAGCCTTCAGCTAGCCTTCCGCGCAGGTCTGGACATGGGGGTGGATGCTCCACCGGCGGGCTTCATCAGGCTACGCAATGCTGAGCACGAGTTCAGGTTCAGCAATCGCAGCATCGCCCAGGCCAAGGCCAATGCCCGCTTCCATTACGGGCTGGGCACCGAGTTCTACCGTCTGTGGCTCGATACTCCGACCATGATGTACACCTGTGCCTACTGGAAAGAAGGCACCCGGATGCTGGAGGAGGCCCAGCGCAACAAGCTCGACCACGTGGCGCGCAAGATCCTGCTTGCTCCCGGGGAAAGTTTCGTGGATATCGGCTGCGGTTTCGGCGGCTTCCTGCTTCATGCCTGGGAGCATTATGGCGCCTTGGGTACTGGCATCAACACTACCACCGAGCAGGTAGATTGGTTGCGAAACGAAATCGCCCGCCAAGGGCTCACCGACAAGCTGCAGGTCCTCGAGGCGGATTTCCGCGAGATCCCCGGACAGTATGACAAGGTGGTATCCATCGGGGTACTGGAGCATGCCGGCCGCGACCAGCTTTTCGAGGTGGTGCGTGCCCATGCCGATGCGCTGAAACCCGGGGGGCTCGGCCTGCTGCACTTCATCGGCCACGTGGGGGAGTGCGACACCGAGTTCTATATCCGCAAGCATATCTTTCCCGGCGGGTGGATCCCCAGCCTGTCCCAGACCCTTGCCGCCATGGACGCCTGCGGCCTGGAGATCGTGGACGTGGAGAATCTGCGCCGTCACTATGCCCCCACTCTGGATGCCTGGGCGGAACGCTTCGACTCGAACTGGGAGCGCATCCACGCCCTCGACCCCGCACGCTTCGATGAGACCTTCCGTCGGGAGTGGCGGAGCTACCTTTGGTCCTGCGCCGAGATGTTCCGCTCACCCTCTGGCTCGACGCATCTGTTCCAGATCGTGTTCAGCAAGGGCAACATCGGCGAAGACTATCCCATGAGCCGGGCTTTCCTTTATCCGCCATGAACCACGAGGAAAAGACACGCCGGCTGGTCGTGGATATCCTCTCCTCCTGCAGCGGAGTATCCCTGGGCCTCGACAAGAAAACCTCCAACCTGTTCCGCGATCGGAACGAGAAGTCCAAGCACAGGCTGGACGTGCGCGGCTTCAACGAAGTTCTGGCGGTGAACGCGGCGCAGGGTTGGGTGGAAGTGGAAGGCATGACCACCTACGAAAAGCTGGTGGACGCCCTGCTTTCCCATGGCTTGATGCCGGCCGTAGTGCCCCAGCTCAAGTCCATCACCATCGGCGGGGCGGCTGCGGGGGTGGGGATCGAGGCCTCTTCCTTCAAGTACGGCCTAGTGCACGAGACCATGCTGGAGCTGGAGGTGCTGTTGCCGGACGGGCGGGTAGTGCTAGCGACCGCGGACAACGAGTACAGCGACCTGTTCCACGGTTTCCCCAATTCCTACGGCACCCTGGGATACGCCTTGAAGCTCAAGGCCCGTGTGGTGCCGGTGAAGCCATTCGTTCAGCTCACCCACACCCTCATCAAGGATCCGGCCACCTGCTTCCGCAGGCTTGAGGAATTGTGCGCGGGTGAGGCCGACTTCGTGGACGGCGTGGCATTCGGCCCTGATGAACTGGTCATCACCGAGGGGCGCTTCGTGGATCAGGCTCCCTTCGTCAGCGATTACACCTTCGAGCGCATCTATTACAAGAGCCTGCGGGAACGGGATTGCGATTATCTGCACGTACGCGACTTTATCTGGCGCTGGGATACGGACTGGTTCTGGTGTTCCAACAACCTGGGTCTGCAAAATCCCATCCTGCGCCGTCTGGCAGGCCGCAGGCGGCTGAACTCCGTCTTCTATACGAAAATAATGCGGCTCAACAGCCGCTGGGGTCTGACCCAGTGTCTGGACCGGCTGCTGGGGTGGCAGCGGGAATCCGTGATCCAGGACGTGGACATCCCGGTCGAAGAAGCCGCCGAATTCCTGCACTTTCTGCTCCGGGAGATCGGCATCCTGCCCGTCTGGCTGTGCCCCATCCGCCCACAGGGCCGGCGCTTCACTCTCTACCCGATGAGCCCGGGCAGCCTCTATGTGAACTTCGGGTTCTGGGACGTAGTGCGGCGCCGAAACCCGTTCCCGCCCGGACACCACAACCGGCTGGTGGAACAAAAGGTGGCCGAGCTGGGAGGCATCAAGTCGCTCTATTCGGATTCTTACTATCCTGAGGAGGAGTTCTGGCACATCTACAACCGCCAGGCCTACTGCGCCCTCAAGCAGAAATACGACCCCGACGCGATCCTGAAGGACCTATACCGGAAGTGCGTGCTGCGGCAGTGAGCAGTCTGCTTCTAGGCCAGCGCAGAGCCGCGGCGTGTGGCTAGTTGTTCGCAGCCAGTTTGGATTTGGCGAGCGGAGGATTGCTGGCGAAATAGCGCTTGATGCCGGACAGGATGGCTTTGGCAAGCTTGGTCTGATACTCCTCGTCGCCGAGCTTGGCTTCTTCATCCGGATTGCTGATGAAGGCCGTTTCGACCAGGATGGAGGGAATGTCCGGGGATTTCAGTACGGCAAAACCGGCCTGCTCCACGGCTCTCTTGTGCAATGTGTTGACGTCGCCCAAATGGCCGAGCACGGCCTTGCCCAGTTTCAAGCTGTCGCTGATGGTAGCAGTCTGGGAAAGATCAAGCAGCGTGCGCGCCAGATAAGGGTCCTTGATGTCGAGGTTGACGCCGCCGATCAAGTCAGATTCGTTTTCTTTCTTCGCCAGAAAACGCGCCATGGCACTGGTGGCGCCACGCTCGGACAAGGCAAACACGGACGAACCGCGGGCCTCCGGAGTGGTAAAAGCATCGGCATGGATAGACACGAACAGATCGGCCTGCAGCTTACGCGCCTTCACCACGCGGCCATTCAACGGAATGAAGTAGTCGCTGTCGCGCGTCAGTACGCCGCGCATGCCGGGCTCAGCATCAACCAAACTCTTCAGCCGCTTGGCAATGGCAAGCGTCACGTCCTTTTCATTGGTGCCATTGGCACCCCGCGCACCGGTATCCTCGCCGCCGTGTCCGGCATCGATGGCGACGGTGACTAGGCGCTCGACCTCATCCTTAACATTTTCCTGCTTCTTCGCCGCGTCATCCTGTTTCGGGGTTTCATTCTGTTTTGCTACTTCGCTTTGCTTCGGAGCGTCGCTTTGCTTGGGCGTGTCGACGTATTTCTCAGCTTGAACGGGGGCGACGGCATCAGCCGGCGAGGGAACAACCGGGGTTACGGTGGCAACCTCATGTGGCATGCTCTCTTTCTCGGCCACACTTTCATCCGCCTTCTTGCTATGCTGGTGCAGCATAGCCATGAGCGGGTCCTGCAGAGGATAGATATCCAGTACCAGCCTGTGTTTATAATCCCCGGCCGGCATCAGCGCGAACAGCGAAGGTTTGACTTCACCCTTGAGATCGATCACCAGACGCACCACGCCGGGCTTGAAAATTCCGACGCGCACCTGCTTGATGTAGGGGTCGCTGGAAAGAACCTTGTCGGCAAGAGTCTTCAGTGCCGGCCCAAGTTCCGCGTTATCGAGGTCGAGCACCACCCGGTCGGGATTTTTCAGCACCGTCATTTTATGACCGGCGGGTTTGGCGGATTCCAGCGTGATGCGGGTATAGTCGGCGGCAGGCCAGACGCGCGCGGAGGCAATGGTCACAGGTGTCGCCCGGGCGGTGATGGCGATACCGAACAACAGGCAGGCTACAAATGCTCTAAACATGCTTTCCCTTGTGCGCTTTTGGCGCTGATCTTCACGCTCCGTCCCGCGCCCTGCAGGGCCAGGCAGATTTCCAGATCCGGCTTGGGCATCAGTTCCTCAGCCTTTTCCGGCCACTCGACGAAACACAGCGATGTCGGGTTGAAATGTTCGCGGAAACCGGAAGCATCCCATTCCTCTGGATCGTTAAATCTGTATAAATCAAAGTGATATAAGTATAATCCAGAAACAGCATAAGGTTCAACCAGTGTGTAGGTGGGACTTTTGACCTTGCCCGCATAGCCCATCCCGCGCAACACACCCCGCACCAGCGTAGTCTTGCCCGCGCCCAGATCGCCACGCAGCCAGATCGCCATGCCGGGTTGCAATGCCTGCGCCAGACGCTCGCCCAAAGCCAGCGTCGCGGCTTCGTCCGGCAATGCGAGTGTTATATCATTCATGCATGCACACGAACCCTCCTGATCTCACCCAACTGGCCAGCGACATCAAGGCATGGGGAAAGGCGCTCGGTTTCCAGGATATCGGCATCACTGAAGCCGACTTGAGCAAGGCGGAGGCTGGGTTTCAGGAATGGCTGGACAAGGGTTATCACGGCGAGATGGATTATATGGCAAAACACGGCGCCAAACGCACCCGCCCTGCCGAACTGATTCCCGGTACGCGACGCGTGATCACAGCGCGCATGGATTATCTGCCGCCTGCAGCCGGCGATAGCTGGAAAATTCTGGCCGACGGCAGCCGTGCTTTCATTTCGCGTTATGCGCTGGGGCGGGATTACCACAAGGTGCTGCGCAGCCGGCTGCAGCAACTTTGCGCCAGAATTGCCGAAGCCATCGGCGATTATCAGTACCGCGTGTTCACCGACAGCGCGCCGGTGCTGGAAGTCGAACTGGCGCAACAGGCGGGTCTGGGCTGGCGCGGCAAACATACCCTGCTGCTGTCACGCGCAGCCGGCTCCTGGTTTTTTCTGGGCGAAATCTATACTGACCTGCCGCTGCCGGCGGATACGCCCGGACAGAACCATTGCGGCACCTGCCAGGCCTGCATCGACATCTGCCCGACACGCGCCATAGTCGCGCCTTACGTCGTCGATGCCAGGCGCTGCATCTCGTATCTCACCATCGAACTCAAAGGCAGCATCCCCACTGAGCTGCGCCCGCTGATCGGCAACCGTATCTACGGCTGCGACGATTGCCAGCTGGCCTGCCCGTGGAATCGCTTTGCCCGCATGGCGCAGGAGCCTGATTTTCAGCCGCGTAACGGGCTGGATGATGCAACGCTGGTGGAACTGTTTGGCTGGGATGAAGCGACATTCGCGGAAAAGCTCGCCGGCAGCGCCATTTACCGCATCGGCCATGTGCAGTGGTTGCGCAACATCGCAGTAGCGCTAGGCAACGCGCCTGCCACGCCGGAAACCATCGCTGCGCTGCAAACTCGCGCCGACCATCCGTCTGAGCTGGTGCGCGAACACGTCGCCTGGGCGCTGACTATTCACCGACAGGGCTGACCTCTGTCGCTCCAACCATTACCGGCGGCCAGGATTCTTTTCCGAGTATCACGACGTTGTCTCCCAAATAGGGCTGCTGGTAATCCGGCTTGAGTCCTTGCAGTGACTGCCCGGAACTGAAGTAAACCACTGCCTTGCCATCAGGATGCGCCTTGAACCATCCTTCCAGGCGATCCATGCTCAGTACCTCTGGCTCTTCCACCATGCGACCAACAAACTGGTACTGGCCAGGATATTTACCTACATGCGCCAGCGGCACACCGGCATTTTGCAACGCCTTGAGGCGTGCGCCCATCGGCCGCATATCATAGGCCAGCCCGGCACTCTGAATGACAGCCACGTAAAATGTCAGCACCACGGCAAACGCACTGAACAGCGCCATCGTCCATACCTCTGCCAGCCTTTGTGTTTGGCCAGCCAGCAACAGGACAGCACCGGCGGCCATCATGGTGACTCCGGCCCATGAGGGCATTCCGCTGATCCAGGGGGCAATATGGTGGCTCTGGGCATAATGCGGCAGGTAAAGCAGAACCGCACCGACAACAAATGCAGCCAGTGCCGCGGGTACTCTATCGTAGAAGGAACTTCCAGCCTGCGGCAGTCCGCGCGCAACCAGCAGTGCAAATGCCGGAAAAATCGGCAGCAAATAATGCATCTGCTTGCCGCTGATAACACTGAAGGCCAGAAACACCGGCACCAGCCAGGCCAGGCAAACACGCACGCCCATATCATCCATGCTGTGCCGCAGTTGATTCAACCCACGCCACACCGGCAGCCACAACAGCCACGGGAACAACATCACCGGCAGCAACGGCACATACCACCACAGTGGGCGGCGGTGGGCAAAGGAGTTGACCATGCGCTCGGCAGTCTGCCCCCAGAAAATGGCTTTGCGATATGCCTCGCCACCATGAATACCGGCTGGAATTGCCCATAACAACGCCACGGCCGCACCCAGCGCCACGGCGCCCAACAGGCCGGCATACCAGCGCTTCCATGAAAACGGCTGGTCGCGGGACTCAAGCCTGCCCCACCAGGGAGCCAATACAGCCAGCGGCAGGATTTGCAGCAGGATGGTCGGCCCCTTGGCCAGCAGCCCGCCACCGATCGCCAGTCCAACCAGCACCCAACCCTTGAACGATGATCCGCGCCACGCCGTCAGGATGCCCAGCACGCCCAGCACGGTGAAGAAAGCGATCATCATGTCGAACATGGTGGCCGTGGTAAACACCGTCCACAACGCGCTGCCGAGCAGCACGATGGGGGCGAATGCGGCGACCTGTGCTTCGTGCGGCCACAGCATGCGTGCCAGCCGCACCGTCAAATAGACGCAGCCCAGCGCAAAAAACGACGGCACCAGGCGTGGCCACCAATCGTTGATGCCGAATACTGCCCAGCCTGCGTTCATCAGCCAGAACAGCAACGGTGGTTTGTGGCTGTAGGCCACGCCATTAAGCCAGGGCACCAGGTAGTCGCCGCGCAGCCACATATTCCACGCCACCGTGACGTAGCGCGTTTCGTCGATGGGGATGTAGGAACGGCTGAACAGAGAGATGACAACCAGCACCAGCCACAGTGCGAACAGCGCGGTTGGCTGGTTTTGCAGGGACTTCACTTGACTTCTTCTTCCGTCACTTCCGCCAGAATGTCGCGCTTTTCGCGGGAAATCAGCATCAGGTTGCGTGCATAAACGAAGGTGCCGGGCAATTGCCCGAGGACGATGACCGGCTCTGCTTTATGCAGACCGTAGGCCAGCACCACCAAGCCACCCACCAGGCTGAGGTACCAGAAGCTGACTGGGATGACGCTTTTCTGATGGCGCTCGCTGTGTATCCACTGCACCACAAACCGCATCATGAATAATGCCTGTCCAAACAGGCCGACGGCCAGCCAGGCCACATCACCCGTGTCCATGCCGGTAAAGTAGGCCTGCCATTTATCCAGCAGATGCCCGAGAAAGTAACCCATACCGTGGTACATGCGCCTACTCCTCGGTGACTGTTGGTCGCTTGGCGCGGCGTTGCAGCCACATCACGCCAAACAGGTCGACGATGCCCACCAGCAGGCGATCCAGCGTGCCGTAGTTGGAGACGCCACGCTCGCGTGGGCGATGATGGGCCGGCACCGACACCACGCGCCCGCCACGCCGGATCACCAGGGCGGGCAGAAAACGGTGCATGTGGTCAAAATAAGGCAGATCGAGAAACACGTCGCGGCGGAACAGCTTGAGGCCGCAGCCGGTATCCGGCGTGCTGTCATGCAACATGCGCGAACGCACGCCATTGGCGATGACCGAGGAAATGCGCTTGGTCCAGTTATCCCGCCTGGCATGGCGGCGGTTGCCGCCGACCAACTCAACACCCGGCTCCACTGCCGCCAGCAATTTGGGAATGTCTGCCGGGTCGTTCTGCCCGTCACCATCCAGCGTAGCGATCCAGTCGCCACGAGCGGCTTTGACTCCGCTACACACAGCGGTGCTCTGCCCGCAGCTGGCTTCATGGCGGATCACGCGCAATTGTGGGCATATCCCCTGCATTTCCTTCAGGCGCTGCGGGGTGCCATCGGTGCTGCCATCGTTGACGTAAATAATTTCGTAGTCCACCACGCCAGTGAGCGCGGCCCGGATTTCCTCAATCAGCGGGCGGATGTTCTCCGCCTCATTGCGAACGGGAACAACAACGGAAAGAAGTTCAACAGGTTGGGCGCTCATGGGCGTAGGCAACATGGAAAGGCCGCATTATAGGTGATTTCCCGCACCGGAAACAGCCGCATAAGGATTCCCAGCATGCCTACGCAAACTGGTGTTAGATGTTTATCGCCACAGCATCGACCACTGCGCAAGCACCGCCGTTGCGACAGAGCAGGAAAACTCCCATCCTTCCTTCCCCCGCATTCCTAGCTCTTCAGAACCATATCCTGATAGTAATATCGGTAACCACCGATAGCCCGCTTTTCCAAGAGCCGCTATCATGCGCACATAACAAGCAATATGAGACAGCAAAGGAAATAGTGTGAGCGATAGGAGGGGCAGTAGATTCTTGCGTCATGGCTTTATCCTTATGGTTGTCTTCTGGCTGACCGGCTCCGCGATTGCTGCCGAAGAAGATAAAGGGCCAAACTGGAAGGAGGATACCCTGACCGGCGACTGGGGCGGGTTACGCCCAAATCTCTACGACAAGGGTGTGGATTTGCAGTTTACGCACAAGAGTGACGTAATGACCAATACTGCCGGCGGCATCAAACGCGGCACCGTCTGGCTGGGACATACCGAGGCGCGCATCAAACTGGATCTGGAAAAAATTGCCGGCTGGGACGCCACCACCGCCTATATCCACTATCACAGCGATCTCGGCAGCAAGTTCAATAGCCGTTACATCGGCGGTGTGGTCGGTGTGGACAATATCGAAGTGGCGACCAACACGGCCCTGTTTTTCCATGCCTGGATACAAAAAAGTTTTTTCAAAGACAGCCTGTCTATCTTGGCCGGCCTTTATCCGATCGACTCGGAATTCTATGCCACCGACACTTCCGGCCTGTTTCTCCAGCCGCCCTATGGCATGGCGAATGAAATGGCCTTGAGCGGCAAGCACGGCCCGCCAATCTTCCCGACGGGTGCGCTGGCAGTCCGGGTGAAATATACGACGCCAGGCAAGAATTTTTACCTGCAGGGCGCCCTAACCGATGGTGTCCCCGGCGACCCCAGCAACCCGCATGGCACACATATCAAACTGGGAAATGGAGACGGCACGCTTTCCATTGTTGAATTCGGCTACACGCCGCAGGCGGAGGATGAGCCAGATGTGGCGGCCAAGCAAGACGCCAATGGCAGTCCTGAAGAAGGTGAAGCTTTCAACAAAACGGCCATAGGTTTCTGGCGCTATTCCTCCAAAGTTGACGATATCGATTCGAGCCTCAGCCAACGCCATCGCAGCCAGGGCGCCTATGTCCTGGCAGAGCGCACCCTGATGGTCGAGCGGGATCACCCGTCGCAAGGTCTGTCCGGCTTTGTCCGCTTCGGTGTGGCTAACGAAGATACCCAACGCGTGGACTGGTCCGGAAGCACAGGCCTGCGCTACCACGGTCTGATCCCCGGACGCGACGACGATATTGCCGGCATCGCCGTGACGGTAAACCACGCCGGCGACAAATACCGGCGCATCAATAGTGCCGAAAGCCGCGAGACCGACATGGAAGCCACTTACCGCGCACAGATCAAGCCTTGGCTGGCCCTGCAGCCGAACCTGCAATACATCATCAACCCCGGCATGGATCCCGCGCTGAAAAATGCATGGATAGTCGGGTTCAGAACAGAAATTGTTTTCTGAGACAAGTTAAATTTTGATAACATCCATCCGCACTTAGCCCCTTCACAGAAAGACCCAGACCCACCATGAAAAATTTGAGTTTCCGCACCACAACGATGTTGGGCTTCAGCGCTGTCGTCGTCCTGTTTTCCGCCATCATCGCCTTCTGCATCTTCGAGCTTCACCAAATCCAGCACGGCGTGGCTGAGATCGAAAACGATGTTGTGCCATACGAGTTGCTGGCTGACGAAATGGCGTTCGACGTGGTGCAGGTACAGCAATTCCTGACTGACGCTGCGGCAACGCACGAGCGGGATGGTTTCGCCGACGCTGAGAAGTATGCGAAGTCATTCAAGGATGGCATCAAGACCCTCAATGGGCATTACGCGGTAAAGCCGCAAAAGCTCAAGGAACTTGAGTTGCTGGAGGCCTCCTTTGACGCTTATTATGCAACCGGCAAGCGCATGGCTGAGGCCTACATCACGAAGGGCTTGGACGCCGGAAACGAGATCATGAAGCAGCCGCAGACCGGATTCGACGCGGCAGCAGAAGACCTCACCCAGAAAATGTCCGTGTTCCGTAACGCTGAGGTAGGCGCTGCCGGCACGAAAGTGCGGGAGGTTGACGCAACCGCCCTGCGCGCCACTTACCTCGGCATTATCGTCGGCCTGATCGGCATTGTTGGCGCATTGGGACTGGCCTGGCGCCTGTCCGGCAATCTGCTGGCCATGATCGGCATCGATCCCCAGCATGCCAAAATCTACGCCAATGAGATTGCCAATGGCGATCTGTCGCGCGACATCGTGCTCAACGCAGGCGACAATTCCAGCCTGCTGTTTGCGATGCGCTCAATGCAAATCAAGCTGCGCGAAGTGATCAATGAGGTGTCCGGCAATGCCAAGGTTATCGTACAGGCGGCCCAGCACCTTGCCACCTCATCCCAGACCGTGCTTGCCAGCTCACAACGCCAGAATGATGCGGCTTCCGGTGTGGCTACGGCCACCGAGGAAATGACCGCCAGCATCGGGCAGATTGCCAGCAACGCCGACCATTCTGACAAGGTTGCCAGGCAAGCCGGCGCCATTTCCGACCAGGGCGGGCAGGTGGTCAGCGATGCCGTGGAAGAAATGAACAAAATCGCCGCATCTGTCAGCCACTCCTCCAGCATCATTCGTGAACTTGGCGTGAATTCGCAGAAAATCTCCGAGATCGTCAATGTGATCAAGGATATCGCCGACCAGACCAATCTGCTGGCACTCAATGCCGCCATTGAAGCGGCGCGGGCCGGGGAACAAGGCAGGGGCTTTGCAGTGGTGGCAGACGAGGTGCGTAATCTCGCGGCGCGCACCTCATCGGCCACCCAGGAAATTTCGGGCATGGTCGAAGACATCCAGAAAAGCGCGGCCAATGCTGTTTCCAGCATGGAACAGGGCACTGACCGAGTAAATGAGGGTGTAGCCAAGGCGCAGCGAGCCGGAACCTCCATGGCACAGATCAAGGAAGGCACCGTGCAGGTAGTGGAAACGGTAGCCGGAATCACCGAAGCGCTCAATGAACAGAGTATGGCGGTGAATTTGGTGGCGCGCGAGGTAGAAATGATCGCCCGCATGGTGAGTGAAAACACGCTGGCCGTGGATGATCTTGCCCAGACCTCGGAAAATCTCAATCAACTGGCGAATGCATTGCACACTTCCGTCAGCCACTTCAAGGTATAGGATAATTCCGGGTTATTAGCCCGCCAGCAATGCCGCGCCTATCATGCCAGCCTGGTCACCGGCATGAGAGATGTGAATTTCAAGTCTACCGCGCAGCACCGGAATCATGTCCGCATCCAGGCGTTTCATGAAAGCCCGCTCCATAAGCGGCCAAGCCTGGCTCATGCCGCCGCCTATCACGACACACCCGACATCGACCACCTTGAGAATATGCGCCAGCCCCTGCGCCAGCCACTCCCCCGCCCGCTCATAGGCCAGTCGGGCTGACCTATCGCCATGCTCCGCCTGCTGCGCGATATCGGCGGCGCTCAGGCGGCGGCCAGCCATTGCTTCATAGCTCAACGCGACGCCGCTGGCGGAAGCATACTGCTCCATACAGCCGCGATTGCCGCAGCCGCAAAGACGACCTCCCGGCTCCACGATCAAGTGGCCAATTTCCATCGCCACGCCGTGCTCACCTGCATAAGGACGGCCATTGATGACCAAACCGCCGCCAATTCCCGTGCCCAGCCCAAGATAGATCAGGCCAGCAGGCTGGCCGGGGCATAAAGCATATTCGCCATAAGCCGCGGCCAGCCCATCGTTTTCGACCTTGACCGGACATCCAAGGCGTGTTGCAAGGGGCTGGGCAAGATCGACCTCGATCAGGCCGGGAAGGTTGGGAGACGAGGCGATTACCTGTGTGAGCGGGTCGACAAATCCGGGGAAACCAATGCCAACAGCACGTGCAGCCGGATAAATCGCCAGTACTTCTGCGAGCGTGGCTGCCAACTGGTCCAGAATGGCTTGCAGCGCCTGATCGGCGGGTAACTTACGACAAAGGGCGGAAAAATCGGCGTTGTAGCGCTGCTCCCATACCACATGCAGGCCATCCACCACGCCCAGGCGCAGATTGGTGCCGCCTACATCCACGCCGATTAACATACAAACTACCTTAGGTTGTAATTATATCTAGTTGTTTTTATTTAATTTGATATGCACAGAAACATCACCTTTCAGCTTGCGCACTTCCCACGAGAGCACCAGCGTGACCGCCTGCATGATCTTCTCGAAACCGGCTTCGGACTGCGAAACGCTGAAGTGCGGGTAGGCGTGGAATGCGGCAGGACTGCTGCAAACAAGCGCGACGCAGCCGCCCAACACCTCGTCTTCCAGCAATATCTCCTTCATGGCGGCCAATCTGATCGGCTGCCCAAAGCCGCCCAGGATGTGCTTGCCAACACGGAAGCGCCCTGCCGGCCCATCGCAGCTTGGCATGGCGAGGTTGATCTCGACGCTGAAGATGCCGCCGATTTTCTTGTCGACATGGTATTCGACTTTCAGCCCGTTACGTTGCACGCTGATGTTTTTGCCGATTTTTGCGCCATTTAACTTAGCGGAAAAGGCAATGCTAGGTGTTTTGCCCGTACTTGGCAGCGCATCGTAAACCACTGCGTATGGCGTCGCGCCAGTGCTTTCCTGCCAGCGATCCTGAAATAATGCCTTGGGGAGAATATCGGTATCGAGATCCTCCATGGAAATCTCGTGCTTGAAGCTCATGCGCTCATGCGGATTGGCAATGCCTTCCCCGCCGTGTTCAGGTTCTCGGCCGGCATGCACTTTGCGGTGATAGTGCTCGGTCTGGCGCGCCAGCGTATCGCCGAAATTGTGCCGCAAACGGTATGCATCCAACTCGCACACCGATGCCGAGCCGTCCAGCCGCACCACCGCCTGCAATTCAGTATTGTGCAGAAAAACTTCGTCGCAACCGTCCATATCGAGGTCGACAACAGTTTTTGCCGGCCGCGACGATACGGCATCGATCAGCCCTTCCAGTTCAACCATGGCGCTATAGACGGCGCGCCGCAGGTGGGGCAGATAGAGACCGCCGAACAAGCCATGCCAATAGGCGTCATTGGCTTGCGCTTCATAGAGCAGGCGCAACATGCGCGGCGTCTGTTCCGTATCCGGCAGCGCGTGATAGCGCTGTGATAGCGCCAGCATGCGCTTGTGCATCCAGTTTGATTCCGGGAAGCGCATGAAGAAATTGCGCCAGATGCCACCGCGGATATAGGCTCTGTTCTGCTCATAGCGCCCGGCGTGTTTTTCCTGCTCGACCAGATCGGCATAGTGGTGCGCCGCAGGCACCGGCAGCGTCCATTCGTTCATCTCGATGTAGGAAGCAGTCGGCAGATAGACCACGCCGCTGGTTCTGGCCTGTGCGTGGTAGTTGCTGTAGCGCATGGTGCGGATGATGTCAGAGGCCAGCACGCCCTCGATGAAATCCTTGAGCCAGCCTCTTTCGTAAACCCATTCGTAGGTTTCCGGCCAGATGCCGAACTTCTCGATATCGTCGAAATAAATGGCAGCGGCCTGTCCGCTGTCATCCGCCACGCTTTCCATATAGCTCACCACTTCATGCGCCGGCGAAAATGGCAGGCGATAGCGTAATGCCTCGGAAATCGGGAACAGATCGAGTTTGCGGCCGTCTTCCTCGGTCGTATAGAAACCCTTTAGCTCGTCCGATTGTTTACCGGTGCACATGAAATGGTAATCGTCCACCGTCGCGTAACGGATACCGGAATCGGCCAGCGCCGGCACCACAGTAGCTTCCCATACCCGCTCGGTCAGCCATGCGCCCTGTGGAGACTCACCAAATTTCTTTTTCAGGTGCGCGGAGAGCTGAGTGATCTGACCAACGCGATCCCGCGCCGGAATTGCAGCCAGCACCGGCTCGCTATAGCCCGCGCCGAAAAGTTCGGCCTGCCCACGCTTGACCATCTCTTTCAGCAATCGCATATCTTGGGGGTAATGTACCAGCAGGTAGTCAAGCAGCCAGCCGCTGACGTGGATGGCGAAGTGGAATGCCGGGTAACGGTACAACACCCGCAGAAACGGGCCGTAGCAGCGCAGGTGCGCGTCATCCAGCACGTGAGTGAAATTGCCGACCGGCTGGTGGGCATGAACGCCCAGCAATAAAGCGACGGATTTGGTCATTTCTACTTTCCCTTGCCTAGCACCCGGAAGTTCAGGTCTTTTAATCCAGCTGGCCGCGGCGCATGGTGCCGCCGGCCTCTGCCTCATCACCAACACCACCCATGCTGATCACATGGCTGAGCGAAGCTGGCACCGGCAACTTGAGCAGCTTGTACAGGTTAGCCAGGTTACGCCGGTAGAGCTGGTCGAAGAATTGCACGCTGTGCGATGGGTTGTGGTCACCGAACCACCAGAACCAGTCGGAGCCCTCACAGTCGCCCAGCTGACGTTCGGCAGCCGCTTTTTCAGCCTTGCTGAGACGGCCATTCGCCATCACCATATCGTAATTCTGTTTGGCCTCGCACAATAGCGCCCAAGCACGATTCTTGGCCGGCTCCCCGATCCATGTGCTGAAATTACCATATACCCAGCTACCTGCAACAATACCGGGCAACCTTTCCAGCGTGATATTGGCAGCATGGGCGCCTGCCGATCCCGATGATTTCTCATCGCCGGCGACACCCGCATAGCGGCTTGCCACCTCGCTCAAGGTCGACATCTCAATATAGGGATGCGCGGCCAGCTCTTCGTACAATTCAGAGAGAAAATAAAATGCATTATAAGGGTAATATTCCCATGCATTTTCACCGTCCAGAATGATGCTCACCACCGGCGCATCGCCCTCGGGATGACGCTGCCATATCTGTTCCAGTTCATGAATCAAATCATTGATCGCATCGCGCGCGTACCATCCCGCATATTCGAAGCCGATCTTGTCGGAAAGCCGGTCATCGCGGAAGAAACAGAGTATGGAATCAGCGCCTTCGGAGATACGGTAAGGCTTGTAGAGATAGCTCTTGTCTTCTCTGAGCGCCTCCTCCCCATAGGCGCGCCGCAAGCTGTTGGCAAGCACGCCCTCCCCGCTTGCCGCCCAGGCAAAGCCCTGCTTGGCCAGCAGCATAAGCGCCGCCTCCGATACTGACCCTTCCGCTGGCCAGACGCCGTCAGGTCTGCATCCAAACCGATCCTGATGAGATTGCACCGCCAACTCGACATGACGCTGCGCACGCGACTGTCCCCCAGGATAATGCTTAGGTTCCGGCATGACGATGTCCGGCAATGCATCCCGCGCGCTGTTGAAATCCAGCAGCAGCGGCAGGATAGGGTGGAAATGCGGTGTAGTGGAAATCCCGATTTGCCCGTTCTCCAGCAATCTCTTATAGCGCTGCATGAGATCGGTGATGAGTTCCCCAACCAGATGGAACAGATCGCGGCGCTCGGCAGCGGTAAATCCACAACCTTTTGCCATCAGGCTTGCCACCAGTTCGGAGGTGCGGCGCACGCTCTCGCCCATCCATGACAGGTGGTACCAGGTGATCAAATCCGCCAGGTACTGCCCGGAAAGATAGGCATAACCCTCCTCGCCGTCCTGCGTCAGCAGCGCAAACAGGCTCTGCAGGCGATGGTAGGGCGGAAACGGCGTCACCATTTTGGCGTGATTGCTGCGAAAGCAGCTGTCGAGTATCAGCCGGCACTGAGCTTCCGACACAGCGCCCAGATCTTCTTCGGCCAGCAAGGCCAGCAAGGGGTCGCTGATCTCGCCGGCGCCGAACTGCCGGGCATATTCTTCCAGCTGATCAAGCAGTACCGGCACTAAATTAAAGGTGGCCCTGGCCTTGGGATTCTGCTCCAGATGATAGGCCATGTCGGTGTAATCCTTGATGGCGTGGAGATAAGTCCAGGGCAACACGAATTCACCAGTCAGATAGTCACGGTAATCCGGTTGGTGCATGTGCCAGTAAAGGCAGAGGGTGAGCTTACGTTGCTGTGTCATCCGCGAAACCAGGTTGAATGTGGAAACAGGCAGTTTCCATGATGGTTATGGAAATTTTACTGCCTGCCACTTGGGTGTTTTGCCAGATATCTAGCGCGCATGATGAAGATTTTGTCCCAGCATTTCCGGTGTTACCAGCGTAACACCCTTCTCCGAAACATAGAACCTTTTGCGATCTTCCTCAGCATTGAAACCGATCTCCATGCCGTCAGGAATCTCGCAGCCCTTGTCCACGACGACCCGCCTGAGTTTCACATAGCGACCAAGATTCACCTTGGGCAGAATGACCGAATCCTCAATCGAGCCATAGCTGTTCACCCGTACGTCGGAAAACAGCACCGAGCGGCGCACGCAAGAGCCGCTGATGATACAGCCGCCGGAAATCAGGGAATCAGTCGCTTTGCCGCGCCTATCATCGTTATCAAACACGAATTTGGCCGGCGGCAGCTGCTCCTGATAGGTCCAGATCGGCCACTGGCGATCATACATGTTCAAGTCCGGCACTACTTTGGTCAGCTCCATGTTCGCTTCCCAGTAGGCGTCTATGGTGCCGACGTCGCGCCAATAAAACTTGTCATCGGTGCTGCCGACACAGCTGTCGGCGAACCGGTGTGCATAGACGCGGTACCTGCTGATCATGTAGGGAATAATATCCCGGCCGAAATCGTGCTTGGAATCCGGGTCATCCGCATCCCGGATAAGCTGTTCGTAGAGGAAAGCCGCATTGAATATGTAGATCCCCATGCTGGCAAGCGCCTGGTCGGGCAGTCCGGGAGCAGGGTCGGGGTTGGCCGGTTTTTCCTTGAACTGGATCACACGATCATGTTCGTCCACACCCATCACGCCAAACTCCTTGGCGTCCGAAATCGGCACGTTAATACAGGCCACCGTCATGTCCGCCTTGTTGCGCACATGGGCGGCAAGCATCTGGCCATAGTCCATCTTGTAGATATGGTCGCCGGCCAGAATCAGGATATATTCCGGCCCCATGGAACGCAGGATGTCCAGATTCTGGAATACCGCATCGGCAGTACCCTTGTACCACTCCTCCTCGATGCGCTGCTGCGCTGGCAGCAACTCTACGAACTCGTTGAATTCGCCGCGCAAAAACCCCCAGCCGCGCTGGATATGCTGGATCAGGCTGTGTGCCTTGTACTGGGTGACCACGCCGATGCGGCGGATACCGGAATTCATGCAGTTGGACAACGGGAAGTCGATAATGCGGAATTTTCCGCCGAACGGCACGGCAGGCTTGGCGCGCCAGTTGGTCAGATCTTTCAGGCGCGACCCTCTGCCGCCCGCCAGAATCAAGGCAACCGTGTTCTTGGTGAGGGCGCTGACAAAACGCGATTCATGCGTCCGCCGTTCGCTGCTTTTTCCGGGTGAAGATAAATCCTGCTGCATTTTTAGCACTCCTGATTTATAGTTCGGCTGTTAGCGTAAGAACCGAGCGTCGCCCCGCCGACTTTTGCTGCTTGAAACTCGCCACCATTATAAACGGGTTGGACGGCTCTGATCCAGCGCTAACGTTGACAAATAAAGAGATCCATCAGGCCATGGCAAGAAAAACCGTACACGATCCCCAACTACATCTGATCCTCGAAGCACGCCACCACGATCCGTTTTCCTATCTTGGCCTGCACCAGGAAAGCGGACAGGCCGTGATGCGAGCCTTTCTGCCCCATGCCGGCAAGGTCTGGCTGGATACCGGGAGCGATCACTGGGAGGAAATGCAACGCGCCCACCCCGACGGGCTCTATCAATGGCAAGGCAGTCTCGCCCCCACCTCCCCATGCCTGCTGCGCTATGAGCAGGATGGTCATACCTGCCAGCAGCATTCGCCCTATACTTTTGCGCCGCAGATTTCCGAGCACGATCTCTACCTGTTCGGCGAAGGCCGACTGACCCAGGCTTACAACATGCTTGGCGCCCATGTCGCCGAGAATCAGGGCGTCAAGGGCGTGCGTTTCGCCGTATGGGCTCCTAATGCCGAACGAGTCAGCGTCATAGGCGACTTCAACCGCTGGGATGGCCGTATGCACTCGATGCGCTCACGCGGCTCCAGCGGCGTATGGGAAATATTCATTCCCGGCCTTGATGCCGGCAACCTGTACAAGTTTGAAATCCGCAATCGCCACACCGGGCATGCGCTGGTCAAGACCGATCCTTACGGTTTCAGCTTTGAGACACGTCCCAGCACTGCCGCACGCGTAGTACCGACCGACAGTTACATCTGGGGCGATGGCGATTGGATGAACGCGCGCGCCAAGGCCGACTGGCTGCACCAGCCGTTCAATATCTACGAAGTCCATCTCGGCTCCTGGCGGCGAGCGGAGGGCAATCGTTTCCTGAACTACCGCGAACTGGCCAAACAACTGGTGCCCTATGCCAAGGATATGAGCTACACCCATCTCGAACTGATGCCGGTATCAGAACATCCGCTGGATGAGTCCTGGGGCTATCAGACCACAGGTTACTTCGGCATCACCAGCCGCTATGGAACGCCTGACGATTTTCGTTTCTTTGTCGATGCCTGCCACCAGGCTGGGCTGGGAGTGATACTGGACTGGGTGCCGGCACATTTCCCGAAAGACGGCTGGGCGCTGGCGCGTTTCGATGGCACCGCCTTGTTCGAACATGAAGACCCGCGGCTGGGCGAGCATCAGGACTGGGGTACCTATATTTTCAACTATGGCCGCAACGAAGTACGCAACTTCCTGCTCGCCAATGCACATTACTGGATGCACGAGTACCATATCGACGGCTTGCGCGTGGATGCGGTGGCCTCCATGATCTACCTCGACTATTCGCGCGAGGCCGGCCAATGGCTGCCAAACAAGTACGGCGGTCGCGAAAACCTGGACGCCATCGAGTTCCTCAAGCAGCTCAACGTGATGGTGCATGAGGATTTTCCCGGCGCTTTAACCATCGCCGAAGAATCCACCGCCTGGCCGATGATTTCCCGTCCTGTCTATCTGGGCGGCCTGGGCTTCTCGATGAAGTGGAACATGGGCTGGATGAACGATACGCTGGAATACATCAAGCATGAACCGATCCATCGGCGTTACCACCATAACTCGCTGACCTTTGGCCAGCTTTACGCTTATACCGAAAATTTCGTGCTGCCGTTTTCGCACGACGAAGTGGTGCACGGCAAGGGTTCGCTGCTGGACAAAATGCCCGGCGATACCTGGCAAAAGTTCGCCAATCTGCGGCTGCTGCTCGCCTACCAGATGACCTATCCCGGCAAAAAACTCAACTTCATGGGAAACGAATTCGGTCAGGGGCGCGAATGGGCCGTGAGCGGCAGCCTGGACTGGCATTTGCTGGACATCGACTGGCATCGCGGGATGCAACAGCTCACGCGCGATCTGGGCCGCATCTATACCAACACTCCTGCCTTGTATGATCTGGACTTTACGCATGAAGGGTTTGCCTGGATCGACTGCCACGACGCCGACCAGTCCATCATGAGCTACCAGCGCCGTGCGCGTGACGGCAGTTTCGTCATCGTCGTGCTCAATTTCACGCCGGTACCTCGACAGGGCTACCGGATCGGCGCGCCGGAAGGCGGCAAATTCAAGGAAATCTTCAACAGCAACGCCCAACTCTACGGTGGCAGCAACCTTGGGAACGGCGCCGGACTGGAAGCACAGGATGCGCCCTGGATGGGCTATCCGCATTCACTGGTCGTTACCGTGCCACCGCTGGCCGGCATCATTCTTCAACGGGAAAAATAAGTCATGTCACGCCTGACACAATCTACCACCTGGCAGCAGCTCTGTGCCCACCACCGGGAAATCTCCCCGCTACACATGCGCGACCTGTTCGCGACCGATACACAACGATTTGACAAATTCTCGCTGAGCTACGGCGATATCCTGCTGGATTATTCCAAAAACCGCATTACCGACCAGACTCTGGCGCTGCTGCTGCAGCTAGCGCGCGACTGCGAAGTGGAAAACTGGCGCGAAAGAATGTTTTCCGGCGAAAAAATCAATTTCACCGAGGACCGTGCCGTACTGCATACAGCATTGCGCAACCGCTCCAATAAACCCGTTTTCGTGGATGGCGAAGATGTCATGCCGGGCGTCAATCGCGTGCTGGCGCAGATGCGGGACTTCACCGAACGCGTCAGGAACGGCGTGTGGAAAGGTTATAGCGGCAAGACCATCACCGATGTCGTCAATATCGGCATCGGCGGCTCCGACCTCGGCCCCTTTATGGTCTGCGGGGCGCTCAAGCCATACAGCCGGCCTGATCTGCGTGCCCATTTCGTCTCCAACGTCGATGGTGCGCACCTGGCCATGGCCCTGCAGCGTTGCCACCCGGAAACCACGCTGTTCATCGTCGCGTCCAAAACCTTCACCACACAGGAAACGCTCACCAATGCCCATTCCGCACGTGCATGGTTTCTGCAGGCGGCGAAAGATGAGGCGCACATTGCCAAGCATTTCGTAGCGCTGTCGACCAATGCGCCGGAAGTGGTGAGATTCGGCATTGATACTGCCAACATGTTCGAATTCTGGGATTGGGTCGGGGGGCGCTATTCGCTGTGGTCGTCCATCGGACTTTCCATCGCCATGCACATCGGCATGGACAACTTCGAGGCATTGCTGCAGGGTGCATTCGAGATGGACGAACACTTCCGCAATACGCCGCTGAAAAGAAACATGCCGGTCATCATGGCGTTGATGGGGGTGTGGTACAACAATTTCTTCGGCGCGCAGACGCACGCCATTCTGCCCTATGACCAGTCGCTCTCGCGCTTTTCTGCATATTTTCAGCAGGGCGATATGGAAAGCAACGGCAAGTCCATAGACCGCGAAGGCCATCACGTGGACTACGCCACCGGGCCCATCATCTGGGGTGAGCCCGGCACCAACGGGCAGCATGCGTTCTACCAGCTCATCCATCAGGGCACCAATCTGATCCCTTGCGACTTTCTGGTGCCGATGAAAACCCATTACCCCATGGGTGAGCACCACAAAATACTGCTTTCCAACGTCCTCGCCCAGACCAAAGCACTGATGAGTGGCAAGACTGAAGCCGAGGCGCGCGTGGAACTGGAAGCTTCCGGCATATCCGGAGATGCGCTGAACTCGCTGCTGCCGCACAAGGTGTTCGAGGGCAACCGCCCTACCAATACCATTTTATTCGACAAGCTCAACCCGAAAACGCTGGGGGCGCTGATCGCACTCTATGAGCACAAGATTTTCGTGCAAGGCATGATCTGGAATATCAATTCCTTCGATCAGTGGGGGGTGGAACTCGGCAAGCAGCTGGCGCACATGATTTTGCCGCGGCTGGAGATGGATGACCATTCAGCTACGGCTGATCTTGACGGTTCGACCAACGGCTTGATTGATCACTACAAGAAGCACTGCCAATAGGGTAAAATAACAGGCATCCGCGATCAGGCATCAACCTGCATTCGCGGCGGCGGCATCCAGATAGACATCCACCACGCTTTTCGGCGTGATCGCCTGCGCCGGCAGAAAAACCCCGCTGCGCCATTGCTGCACAGCATGGCGCTTGCCCTCCCCCGCCACCAGAAAAATCACCTGCCGCGTCTGGCTAAGACGCGCAGCGGACAGGCTGACACGCTCCGATGGTGGTTTGGGTGCGTGGAACACGGGCATGGCGGCGAGCATGGGCTGGCGATCCAAGGCGTGCCCGGGAAACAGGCTGGCAGTGTGGCCATCCTCGCCCAGCCCCAGCAGAACTAGATCGAACTCGCCGATACCGCTCAGCACCGCATTGTAGGCCGCAGCAGCAGCCTCCGCACCCAGCTCGGCCGGCATCACATGGATTTGTCCGGGCGGGATGGGGACATGCGACAGCCAGGCATCGAATGCCATCTTGCTGTTGCGTTCCGGATCATCGGCAGGCAGGCAGCGTTCGTCGCCGAAAAAAATGTGCCAGTTCGTCCAATCGGCCGCCGCCTCGCGCAGACGTTGATAAACTCCGCACGGCGAAGAACCCCCTGCCAGCACCAGCAGAAAACGTCCGCGTTCTTTTATTGCCATTTTTGCAGCGCTCAACACGGCATCGGCAGCTTGTGCCTGCAATGCAGTCACGCTTGGAAATGTCCGCCAGTTACAAGCCTGGGTAGTATTCATATTATTCAGCCGGCGTTAAGGGTGGGGGTGATATTCCCTACCACCCAGAATCGACAATTAGCCTCGCCTAATGCAGACTGAAACCGGAGCCGAGCAAGGAATGCGCCATCGAAGCACCGAAGCGTTTGGCAAAACGATCAGCCAAGCCTTCATGGGTGGTGAAATCAACAATATTCGACTCTTTGATCACTTCCCGCGCCACATAATCGGAACTGCCCAGGCCGTCGGCGAGCCCGAGTGCTATGCTTTGTTCGCCGGTCCAGAACAGGCCGCTGAACGTATCCGGGGTCTCTTTCAGGCGCTTGCCGCGTCCTTCGCGCACCACCTTGATGAACTGCTGGTGGATATCATCCAGCAGCTTCTGGGCAAACTCCTTGTGCGCCGGGTTGGCAGGCGAGAAGGGATCCATGAACGCCTTGTTCCTGCCCGCCGTCATTACGCGACGCTCGACGCCCAGCTTTTGCATGGTGCCGGTGAAACCGAAACCATCCATCAGCACGCCAATGGAGCCGACAATGCTTGCCTTGTCGACGTAAATTTTATCGGCTGCCACCGCGATGTAATAGCCACCGGACGCGCAAATGTCCTCCACCACGGCATAGACCGGGATTTTCGGGTATTTCTTGCGTAGCCTATGGATTTCATCGTTGATAATGCCCGCCTGCACCGGGCTGCCGCCAGGGCTGTTGATGCGCAGGATGATGCCTTTGGTGTGCTTGTCTTCGAACGCCGACTCCAGGCTGGATATGGTGTTGTCCGCATTGATCGGGCCGCCATCGCCAATCTCGCCGTTGAGGTCGATCAAGGCAGTATGGTTGCCGATCGAACTGCCGACGGGGCCTATCCATTCCAGTCCGACAAACAACAGAATGAACAGGTAAACGAAAGTAAGCGTCTTGAAAAAAATGCTCCAGTTGCGTCCGCGCTTTTGTTCCTGCAGGGCGGAAAAGGCCAGCTTTTCCAGGGTCTTGCGTTCCCAGTTTTCGGGGTCGGTCATGTTCAGCTTTCCAGTTTCAAATTTTCAGGGTTAAATAAATGTTGCCGTCGTGTTCCGCAATTTTGAGCGGCTGCAAGGACTTCCCCTTGCACGGTCCCATTGCGCAGTAGCCGGTATCGGCTTCGTAATGCGCGCCATGTGTGGAACAGACCAAATAAGTGCGCGTAAGGTCGAAAAACCTGCCTTCCTCCCAATCCAGTTCCACCGGCACATGTGCGCAGCGGTTAATGTAGCCATAAGCTTTGCCACGCATCCGCACGACAAAGCCAGTGGCGCGCTCCCCCATCTCCGGCAGGGGAAAGCGTACGCCATCCCCGCGTTCGACCAGCGCCTCGCTTGGGCAGATCAAACGTTGCTGGCCAGCCATTGGTGCAGTTTAGTGAAACTGTCGAAACACGCAAGCGGCGAATGAGGCAACAGGTCGCCTAGCGGGTGGGCTCCATAGGTCACTCCCAGTCCGTCCACGCCGGCGTTTTGCGCCATCTGCAAATCGAATGAAGTGTCACCGACCATTAAAGTACGTTCGGGCACTGCCCCTAGTTCGTCCATCAACTCATGCAGCATTTGCGGATGCGGCTTGGAAAAACATTCGTCGACACAGCGCGTGGCCGGGAAATAAGACTTCAGCCCGGAAGATTCCAATGCACGGTTGAGCCCGCCACGCCCCTTGCCGGTCGCCACCGCCAGTTGGAGTCCCTGTGCATCCAGTTCGATAATCGCCTCGCGCACTCCCTCAAACAGCGGGATCGCATGCTCGCGCGCCAAATAATGATGACGATAACGTTCGGCCAGAATCTGAACTTTGGCCTTTTCGGCTGCGGGAAACAAGGTATGCACCGCCTTGGTCAGTTCCAGACCTATGATGCTGCGAGACGCATAATCCGCGGGCGGCTCCAGACCGGCATCGATACTTGCTTCATGAATTGCATCCACAATGTTTTTGACTGAATCGGCCAAAGTACCATCCCAGTCGAATACGATCAGGTCATACTGTTGCGACATGTGCTTGCGAACCTTGTCTTAATTTTTCCAGAAAGCCGCTCAATTCCGGCGGCAGTGGGGCGGACAAGCGCAGCTTTTCGCCGCTCACCGGATGCCGGATGCCGGTTTCTGCAGCATGCAGGAACATGCGCTTGAGCCCTTTTTTTTGCAGTGCTTTGTTGAGCGCGAAATCGCCGTATTTATCGTCACCTGCGATAGGGTAGCCGAGATGCGCCAGCTGCACGCGTAACTGATGCGTGCGTCCGGTGATGAGCTGGGCTTCAAGCAAACTGAACTCGCCCAGGCGTTCGCGTAGGTGGAATACCGTCTCCGAGTGCTGCCCGTCTTGCTCTACCGTCACACGGCGTTCCCCGTTTGCCAGCAAGTATTTTTTCAGCGGCAGCGTGACCTTTTTTTTCTGTTCGGTCCACGCGCCGTGCACCAGTATCAGATAACGCTTATCCATGCCGTTGTTGCGGATGGCCTCATGCATCGCCACCAGCGCGGCGCGCTTTTTCGCCAACAGCAGCACGCCCGAGGTTTCGCGATCCAGCCTGTGCACCAGTTCCAGAAATTTGGCTTGCGGTCGCTCCAGGCGCAATTGCTCGATCACGCCACGGGATATGCCGCTACCGCCATGCACGGCGATGCCGGCCGGCTTGTTCAGCACCAGCAGAGCTTCGTCCTCGAACAGGATGGCACCGGAAAAGCGCGGGGAGATGTTTCCCGGCACGCCCTGCGCCGCCGCCGCGGCAGTACGTATCGGCGGGATGCGCACCCGGTCTCCCAACACCAAACGATAAGTGGCATCCACCCGGCCACTGTTGACACGCACCTCGCCGCTGCGCAGGATACGGTAAAGATGGCTCTTGGGCACGCCTTTGAGATGCCGGGCGAGGAAATTGTCGATGCGTTGTCCTTCGCCTCCTTCATCCACCGCCAACTGCGTCACGCTTTTTTTGCTAATATCGTCCATCTCGCCTATACTTAGCGCTTGCCCTTAAAGGCAAACCCAAAGAATTTCTGGTTAATTTCGCTCACCATTTCGTTTCACTACTGAAAAAAGCAGCGATTTTTAGTACAAGGAACTACCGAGGTTTCCCGGCGCCTGGCAATAGCCGCGCAACGCGACGAACCTCCGGACATTCCACATGATTGCGCTCAAGCGCTGCCGCGCACTGAACTGGCCTCAAGGCCGCGCGGCGGGAAGCAAGCTGGTTTGCATTATAAGCGATAGCTGTACCGGACACTAAATAAAGCTGCACCGCATAACTTTATGCAATACGTTAAATGAATGTTTAACGTATTGAAACAGCATATGATTTTCTGAAAGCGATTTTTCCGACTTGCCCTGAAATTCAGGTAAGCGTGTCGCTGTTGTCGAATATCCTGTGCTGCGCGGTCGCCCGCCGATATTGATTTAGTCGTCCCTGCTGTCCGCCTGTCATCCAGCCCTACCCCCACTCGCCGCTACTATTGCGGCCAGATTTGCGTGCCCCGCTTTGAGCGCGGGAGAAAGTAACAATGAAACGCATGTTATTCAATGCGACGCAGGCAGAAGAACTGCGCGTCGCCATTGTCGACGGACAGAAACTGATCGATCTCGACATCGAATCCGCCGGCAAGGAACAACGCAAGAGCAATATCTACAAAGGCGTCATCACCCGCATCGAGCCTAGCCTCGAAGCCGCTTTTGTCAACTACGGCACCGACCGCCACGGCTTCCTACCGTTCAATGAAGTCTCCCGCATTTACTTCCAGGGCGAAGGCGACCAGAGCCGCATGCGCATCCAGGATGCACTGCGCGAAGGTCAGGAACTGATCGTCCAAGTCGATAAGGACGAGCGCGGCAATAAAGGCGCAGCGCTGACCACCTACATCAGCCTGGCCGGCCGCTATCTCGTGCTGATGCCGAACAACCCCCGCGGCGGCGGCGTATCCCGCCGCATCGAGGGCGAAGACCGCAACGAGTTGCGCGACCTGATCACCCAACTGGAAGTACCTTCCGGCATGAGCGTAATCGCCCGCACCGCGGGCATCGGCCGCAATCTGGAAGAACTGCAATGGGACATGAATTACCTGATGCAGCTCTGGCATGCCGTGGAAAACGCTTCAACCATGCAGAAAGGAGCGTTCCTGATTTACCAGGAAGGCAGCCTGGTGATCCGCGCCATCCGCGATTATTTCCAGCCGGATATCGGTGAAATCCTGATCGACACGCGCGACATCTACGATCAGGCGCTACAGTTCATGAACCACGTGATGCCGGCCAACGTTTCGCGCGTCAAGCTTTATCAGGACGACGTCCCGCTGTTCTCGCGCTTCCAGATCGAGCACCAGATTGAAACCGCATTCTCGCGCGAAGTGCGCCTGCCCTCCGGCGGCGCCATCGTCATCGATCACACCGAAGCGCTGGTTTCCATCGACGTCAATTCCGGCCGCGCCACCAAGGGCAGCGACATCGAACAAACGGCGTTCAACACCAATCTCGAAGCTGCCGAGGAATCTGCCCGCCAGTTGCGTCTGCGCGATCTGGGCGGCCTGGTCGTCATCGACTTCATCGACATGGAAAGCACGCGCAACCAGCGCGAGGTGGAAAACCGGCTGCGCGACGCGCTGCACTACGATCGTGCGCGCGTACAAACGGGCAAAATCTCCCGTTTTGGCCTGCTAGAACTGTCGCGCCAGCGCCTACGTCCGAGCTTGGGCGAAAGCAGCCACATCCCCTGCCCGCGTTGCCATGGCACCGGCCACATCCGCGATATCGAATCCACCGCCCTGCACATCCTGCGCATCACGCAGGAAGAGGCGATGAAAGAAAACAGCGCCATCGTGCAAGTGCAACTGCCGGTGGAAGTGGCGACCTTCCTGCTCAATGAGAAGCGTTCGGAAATCCATGCCATCGAACAGCGCATGGGCGTCAATGTGATACTGATTCCCAATATCCATCTGGAAACACCCAACTACACGGTGACCCGCCTGCGCCACGAAGACATCAAGGAAGATGTGATACGCGCCAGCTATCAGCTGGTCGAATTGCCGGGCGAAGCCGAAGAAACCGGCGCCGCCCCACAGGAAAGCAGGCCCGCTCGCCAGGAGGCAGCCGTCAAGGGTGTGACATCGACCTTACCGGCAGCGCCGGTGCGCGCGCCGCTGACGGAACAGCCCGGCACCTCCCTGTTCGCTCGCTTCAAATCATGGCTTTCCAACATCAGCAGCAAGAAGGAAAAAGAGGAAGAACACAAACCGCAACCGCGCAAGCGCGAAGTCAGCAGCGCCCGTCGCGGCGAACGTGGTCGCAGTGAGCGGCGTCCTGAGCGCGCCGGGCGCGGAGAGCGTCCTGAGCGTGGCGAACGTCCTGAAGGCGCAGCAACGCAGAAGCCACAGGAAGCCAGAGCCCCGCGTGCTGCACATCCAAGGCCTGAACGCGAGAAGCCACAACAGGCAGCGGCACAAGCCAAAGCTCAACAGCAATCTGCCGCTCCGACAGCAGAAGCCGGTGCGGCGAGTGAGCAACAGCCACGTAGCCGAGGCCGTGGCCGTCGTGGCGGACGCGGTGAGCGCCCAGCCAAGACCGAAGGAGCAGAACGTCCGCTAGCCGAAGAGCCGAGCCAGCGCGTGGAAGCCTCGCCCGCAGTTGCTGAGGTCGAAGCCAAGATCGTATCCGATCAAGCGCCAACAGCTGTGGCGCAGGCACCTGAGCCCATAGCAGTGCAAAGCGCTCTCGCGCTGGAAGCGCAGCCTGAAACAGTGAGGGAAAGCGCTCCGCAAGTGGTTGAGCCTGTAATCCAGGTTGAAACCTCTGCGATCGAGGCATCTCAAGCTGTGGAAGAAACTGCCGCCAAACCGGAGAAAAAGCCACGCCAGCCACGTCGCCGCAAGGCCGAAGAAATCATCTCGGCAGTGCCCGATATCTCGGCAAGCGGCATGATGCTGATCGAGACCCGGCCTGATGCAGCCAAGGTTGAGCCCGTCGCGGTTGAAGCCAAGCCGCCGCGTGCCGCAAAGCCTGCAGCCTGGCAAAAGAAGGCCGATGCTGCGGCCCAACTGGCCAGCGAACCGCTGGTGATGGTGGAGACCCAGAAAACCGACGGCTGATTCCAGCCAAAACCATGCCCCGTCCTCTTGCAACCAGGGGCGGGGCATTTTTTTGTCCGCTTGCCAATGGCTCTTGTCTTTATGAAATAAGGCCTCACTTACTTGCGTTGATACCGATAATATAAATTAAGTATTCCTCTCTCTTCGGCATAAAACTGCCTCAATCAAGGAGATTGTCATGTCAATGCCCATCACAACCAACAGCCCGACTCAATTACCGGACATCACCAGCACGAAAGCAGCAAAACCCGGCGTGACGATCACCCCCCAGGCTGAAGCACATACTCAACTAAATACATCGATTATCCAGGCTTCGATCGAGGTCTCGATCAATTCGCAAAACGAACCGCTGGCACTGTTGTTGAAGTCTGCGATCTCCGGCATCAATGACATCCTGAAGCCTGAGTTTGGCGAAAATGCAATCCAGAATGCGGTCAGCCAGGACAATACGCCGGCAGGCACGGCAGGACGTATTGTGTCGCTTTCCACCGGATTTTTTGAAGCCTTCAAGAAACAGCATGTCGGCGAAAACGAAGCCGACGTGCTGAAGAAATTCATGACGACAATACGCAGCGGCTTCGAGCAAGGCTACAATGAAGCGCGTGGCATCCTGCAGGGCATGGGTGTGTTAAGCGGTGACATTGCCAGCAATATCGACAAGACCTACGAACTGGTGCAACAGGGCTATGCCGATTTCGTAGCGACTCACGGCAGCGGCCAGCCTGACACTCCGAAAAACGCGCAAGGCTAAGGTTTCGCCCCTCAAGACATCCCTGATGGGGCAATTGAGAGTGTTGGCCGCGGCGATGATGGAAGAACTCCTCAGTATATTTTTGTAGGACAGGCCTCCCGGCCGCAACTGCCCATAAACGTTCCCGGGCGGTCACGAGCGTCTTAATATGGAGCGAAATAGCAGTCGTTAAACATGGTCAAGCACACAACCCCTGATCACGTACGGCTCGACCGCGTTGTTGCGGAGGCTCGCCGCCACAGCGATGAGCGTGAAGCAACCTACCGCGAGCGGGCACTCAAACTGTTTCCATGGATTTGTGGGCGGTGCGCCCGTGAATTCTCAGGCGTACGCCTGCGTGAGTTGACGGTTCACCACAAGGATCACAATCACGACAACAACCCCCTGGATGGCAGCAACTGGGAATTGCTTTGTTTGTACTGCCACGAAAATGAGCATGCACGCCTTTTGGATGAGACGGCACGAGGGAGGGAAGGTAGCGATCAGGCATCCGTGGCAACCCATAATCCATTTGCTGATCTGCAAGCGATGTTGAAACAGAAGAAGTGACCACTGGGAGTGCATTGGCCATCCGGCTAGGTTATTTCGTCCAATCCATCCGGCATCAGCGCTCCGTAGAACCTTTCCTTCAGCATTTTTAGCTGGTCGCGCAGTTTTGCGGCCTTCTCGAACTCCAGATTCTTCGCGCTATCGTGCATTTCCTTTTCGATGCGTTTCAGTTCCTTGAGCAATTGTTTTTCCGTCATGTGCTCGTAGCTCGCCATCGCTTGCGCGGCCTTGAGTTCCTTCTTGCCGGCTTCCTGGTCGTAGACGCCGTCTATCATGTCCTTGATGCGCTTGGTCACGCCCTTGGGCGTGATGCCGTTGGCTTTGTTGAACGCCATTTGCTTGTGGCGGCGGCGCTCGGTTTCATCCATGGCCAGCTTCATCGAGCGGGTGATTCTGTTGGCATAAAAAATCACCTTGCCGTTCAGATTGCGCGCAGCGCGGCCGCTGGTCTGGATCAGCGATCTTTCTGAACGCAGGAAGCCTTCCTTGTCCGCATCCAGAATGGCTACCAGCGAGACTTCCGGGATATCCAGGCCTTCGCGCAACAGGTTGATGCCGACCAGCACGTCGAATTCGCCCAAACGCAGATCACGTATGATTTCCACCCGCTCCACGGTGTCGATGTCGGAGTGCAGGTAGCGTACCTTGACGCCATGCTCGGACAGGTAATCGGTGAGGTCTTCCGACATGCGCTTGGTGAGCGTGGTCACCAGCACGCGCTCGCCCACCGCAACTCGCAGCCTGATTTCGGACAGCAGGTCATCCACCTGCGTATCGGCGGGCTTGACCTCGATGACCGGGTCGATCAGCCCGGTGGGACGCACCACCTGCTCCACGATGCGCTCGCTGTGGCCAGCTTCATATTCGGAAGGCGTGGCGGAAACCATGACGCACTGGCGCATCACCTTCTCGAATTCGTCAAAACGCAACGGCCTGTTATCCAGCGCAGAAGGCAGCCGGAAACCATAGTCCACCAGGTTCTGTTTGCGTGCAAAATCGCCGCGGTACATGCCGCCGATCTGGGGGATCGTCACGTGCGACTCGTCAATGAACATCAGCGCATTGGGCGGCAGGTAGTCGATCAGCGTCGGCGGCGGCTCGCCCGGGTTGCGGCCGGACAAATGCCGCGAGTAGTTCTCGATGCCCTTGCAGAAGCCCAGTTCGTTGAGCATTTCCAGGTCGTAGCGGGTGCGCTGTTCGATGCGCTGCGCTTCCACCAGCTTGTTATTTTTGATAAAGAAATCGGCGCGCTCGCGCAGTTCCAGCTTGATCGCCTCGATGGCGCGCAGGGTGGTTTCGCGCGGCGTCACGTAATGGCTGGAAGGATAGACGGTGAAGCGCGGCGTCTTGTGCAGAATCTGGCCGGTGAGCGGGTCGAACAGTGTCAGCGCCTCCACCTCGTCGTCAAACAGTGAGATGCGCAGCGCGGTTTCCGAGTTTTCCGCCGGGAACACGTCCACCACGTCGCCACGCACCCGGAAGGTGCCGCGTGCGAAGTCGAATTCGTTGCGGTCGTACTGCATGCCGGTGAGGCGCAACATGATCTCGCGCTGCCCGACCTTCTCGCCCTGTCGCAGGTGCAGTACCATGCCATGGTAGTCCACCGGGTCACCGATGCCGTAAATCGCCGACACGGTGGCGACAATCACGCTGTCTTCCCGCTCCAGCAGCGCCTTGGTGGCGGAGAGCCGCATCTGCTCGATGTGCTCGTTGATGCTGGAATCTTTTTCGATAAACATGTCACGTGACGGCACGTAGGCTTCCGGTTGATAGTAATCGTAGTAGGAAACGAAATACTCCACCGCGTTGTGCGGGAAAAACTCGCGGAACTCCGAGTAAAGCTGCGCTGCCAGGGTCTTGTTGGGCGCCATGACAATGGCCGGCCGGCCGATGCGGGCAATGACGTTGGCCATGGTGTAGGTCTTGCCGGAGCCGGTCACGCCGAGCAGGGTCTGAAAGCGCAGGCCGCTGTTGATGCCATCCACCAGTTTATCGACCGCCTGCGGCTGGTCGCCGGCAAGCGGAAACGGCTGGTGCAACTGATACAGGCTGTTGGGGAAGGAAACGGTCACTGGAGCATCCAAATAACTAATCAGGCATTTTATCAGGCACCCTCCCCGCTTGGGAAAACCATGATTCACGGGTAAAATTCGTGCTTTTGCAAACTGCAACACTAAGGACAGGATTTTGGAACTCTCGAAGCGCGTGCAAGCCATCAAGGAATCCCCCACCCTCGCCGTCACCGCCCGCGCAGCGCGGCTCAGGTCGGAAGGCAAGGACATCATCGGCCTCGGCGCCGGCGAGCCGGATTTCGACACGCCGCAGCACATCAAGGATGCGGCCAAGCAAGCCATCGACCAGGGCTTCACCAAGTACACGCCGGTGGCGGGCATCCCCGGCCTGAAAAAAGCCATCGTCGACAAGTTCAAGCGCGAGAACGGCTTCGACTACGGCGTCAATGAGGTAATCGTCGGCGTAGGCGGCAAGCAATGCATTTTCAACCTGGCGCTGGCCGTGCTCAATCCGGGCGACGAAGTCGTCATCCCCGCGCCCTACTGGGTTTCCTATGCAGACATCGCACTGGTGGCCGAGGCCAAGCCCATCATTGTCGAATGCGGCATTGAACAGGGTTTCAAGCTCACCCCGGCGCAACTGGCGGCAGCGATTACGCCCAAGACCAAGCTGTTCTTCATCAATTCGCCCTCCAACCCCACCGGCTCGGTTTATACGCTGGAGGAACTGGCGGCGCTGGGCGAGGTGCTAAAGCAGCACCCGCACGTGCTGGTGGCCACCGACGACATGTATGAGCACGTCAACCTGACCGGCGCGCCTTTCGTCAACATCCTCAACGCTACGCCGCAATTGAAAGACCGCACCATCGTGCTGAACGGCGTGTCCAAGGCCTATTCCATGACAGGCTGGCGCATCGGCTACGCTGCCGGCCCGGCATATATCATCAAGGCGATGGAGATTCTGCAATCGCAATCCACCTCCAACCCAACTTCGATCTCGCAGGTGGCGGCACAGGCTGCACTGGAGGGCCCGCAGGAGTGCATTGAGCCCATGCTCAAGGCCTTCCGTGAGCGTCACGAGTTCGTGGTGAAACGCTTCAATGAAATGCCGGGGCTGAACTGCCTCAAGGCCGGCGGCGCGTTCTACGCCTTCCCGGACGCAAGAGCAGCCATCGCCGATCTGCATAGTCGCGGAAAAATTGCGGCGCCAACCGACATGGCGCTATCCGAATACCTGCTGGAATCTGTGGGAGTGGCCGTGGTGCCAGGTTCGGCTTTCGGCGCGGAAGGCTACTTCCGCATCTCCTTCGCCACCTCGATGGACAACCTGAAAAATGCGCTGGAGCGCATCGAGAACGCCCTGAAATAGGCGAAAAAGTTTGGGTGGCTACTTCTTCTTATTGCCACCGAACAGTTTGTCGATAGCCGAACCGGCCTTCATGCCCAGGCTGGTTCCCAGCGGACCCAGCACAGCCGTGCCTGCCACGGCACCGGCCATCGCAGCCTTGGTGGGCATGACTACCGGTTCGTCCAGCGTGCCGGAAACCTGCAACGGCACCGTGACCAGCGCAACGCCTTTTTTCAGTTCCACATCCACCTGACCGTCCAGTTTTTTCGCCGGCGAAATTTTCACTCCGCCATTGGCTGCCAGCAACCCGGAGGCCACTTTCAGCTCGCGCAACTCGTACTGTTTGCCCGCCGCATGCAGCATTCCGGAAAGCTCATCGAACCGGGTTTCGCCACCGTGTTGCCCCTGTTTCACGAACAGGCTGGCGGCTTGCGCCAAGTCCATCCCATACAGCACGCCATTGGCAACGTCGAAACGGAAATCGAGTGTCATGCGCTCCGCCAGCGCCGCGGCAACCTTGGCGCTGCCTCCGAACGTGCCGTTGCCGGACAGACGTCCGCTCACATGCATGTTTTTGCTGAGCAGCTTGGTTGCCTCGTCCATCTCAATACCCGCCGCCTTGATCTTGCCTGAGGCCAGCCAGTCCTTTGCCCAGTTCAGCGTGGCAGTGCCGTCCAGCGCGCCGCCATAAAGCCTGGCTGAGAGCGCGGACACGTCGAGTCTCTTGCCCTGCAACATCATATTCGCATGGATGCTATCAAATACCAGGGCAGGGCCAACCGGCGGCGTCCACTTCTGTGCAGCCAGCATGATGGCATAGCCCTCCCCTGTGGGCACGACATCCACCTTGAGTTTGCCATCAACGCTGGTAAGCACTGCTAACTCAGGCTTGCCCTCGTTGGAAAATGTCAGTGCAACATTCACCGCAGGCAGGTTCATCTCTTCCCACTCCAGCCGTGCGCCATTTATTGCAATATGCCGAACAGCCACAGGGGCTGTACCGCCGGGTGCCCCAGCCAACCTGTCGAAAATGTCGAGCGCCGCTTTTTTGATGACCGGCTGCTGCACCTCGATGCGCGAAATCACTTTTACCGGGGAAAACAGCGTGGCAATGGCCGGTACAGCGACTACCCGCTCCACCTGGATTTCCTCATTACGCCCGATGCGAATGTCGCTGAATCTGATGCGTGGAGTCGGCAGCAAGGCCACATGCAACGCACCAATAGTCACCGGTTGCCCGAGCTTGTCCGAAGCCAGTTGCTCGACTTGCTTCAAATAAGTACCAGTCGGGATCAAGAATGGCGCGACCACAAGCAGCGCCAGCAAAGCAGCTGTAATATAAATGGCACGTTTAAACTTCATCATCAGCTTCTTTTTCGCTCGTCAATATTGACCAAAAACCCCGGAGCCATTACTATTGCGCCTTTCCCAATTCCCCGATAGCTCAGCTGGTAGAGCAACGGACTGTTAATCCGTGTGTCAGTGGTTCGAGCCCACTTCGGGGAGCCAGATATATCAAGGGTTGGCGCTTAGGTGCCGACCCTTTTGTTTTTCTGAATGTGACAAAAACGTGACAATTCGATCGCTCCCCCGAGTCCACTCGATTCCCGAAGCGGAAAGCGCCCAGTTCTCAGTTGCAAGCTTCGCCTAACAACCTACCATCGACCTGGTTTCCAGCCGTGCAAATCCTGAATTGTTGGGCCGGACATACCTATACGAGCAGATGATACAGCAGTCAGCGCAGGGTGAGAGAACGGGCAGGTATGGTGGAATTATGTTTCGACATGGGTATCCTCGGGCGACAAAACAGGGAATTTGGCTCATAATTCACAGTGTACGTTCGGTCTCGTGAACCAAGACAAGAACCAAACCAAAAAATACGGCAAGGGGACAGTATGCGTATTCTGATCGTCGATGATGACACCTCGCTGCTCGACCTTATGAGCGCCATGCTGGCGTCAAAAGGATTGACCAATGTCAAGAAGAGTTCCAGCTACCGGGAAGTCCTCGCTGCCATCGATATGGACATGGGAAAGTCGGAGCCTTTCGACCTCATTTTCTGCGATTGTTATGTGCCAGGCATGGACATGATGGGATTTATTAATGGTCTGGAAAAAAGAAAATTCCGGGGCGCAGTCGTGCTGATGACTGGTGCGGGCCTTGAAGTATTGGAATCTAGGGAACTGCTCGCCAGTCGCAAGAACCTGAATATTCTGGGCGCCATCCAGAAAAGCTCGCTGGAGCAGGGCATGAACGACATGCTCCATAAGCTGGGGCACAGTGCTGCCAAACCCGCCGCTTAACACCCTCTAGCCCTTCCCGATTCATAGCTCGTTGCTATTGTTTACTCTCCAAGAAGCAAATGGAAAAAAACCAACCGTCCGGCACCACAGACAAATTCCAAGCGATGCTCCGCCAGTTGCGTGCCACATTCATCGACGGCATGCCGGCGCGTCTGGAAAAACTGGACAGCTTGCTGCTGGCAATGGAAAAACAGCATGCGATCGGCGAGGAAGACTTCCACGAAATCTGCCGGATTGTCCATACCATCAAGGGCACCGGCGGCGCATACGGGCTGCATATCCTCACCACCATCTGTCACCAGTTTGAAGATTTACTGCAATCCGTCGCGGGGAATTTATCAGACTTGCCACAGCAATTCATCGATCATAGCTTCGCGTATAACGACCTGCTCAAGGCAGTGATCGATCAGGCACGCAACGGCAGCGAAATTTTTCCAGAAATCGAGCGCGCCATGCTGGGAATACACGAACAATACGCTGATGCGAAATATTCGGTTTTGCTGGTGGAGAACTCGAAACTTAACACCCAGATATATCAGCAAGCCTTGAAGGATCTTCGCGTGCGTGTGGAAGTCGTCCCCAATGGCTACGATGCGCTGTTCCGGGCGTTGAACGAGCCCTTCAGTATATTGATTACCTCGGGAGAGGCTCCGGTATTGAACGGGGTTGCGCTGATCGCGGCAGTACGCCTGTCCAGCCTGAAAAGCCGGAAAATCAGGACGATCCTGCTGACCTCCAGCAGCGACCAGGTGAACAAGACACACCGCGAGGTCGATGCCGACTATGTCATCCTGAAAGACAAATCCTGCGCAGAGAAGCTGCTTGCTGTCGTCAGCAAGATCATTACAGAGTTGGACGAAAAAAGCAAAACGGCATAAGTGCAATGCAGCAGCTCAAGCAAGCGGTATGCACACGCTAGGCAGGCTCCGCCCAGAGATCGTGATTGTCGGCGTCGACAATCTCGACTTCGACCAAATCACCCGGCAGCAAACCTGCCCCGCCTTTGAGGTAAACCACGCCGTCGATTTCCGGTGCATCGGCGCTGCTGCGCCCAATGGCATCCTCGTCGCCCACTTCATCCACCAGCACCGTTACGACAGTGCCGATTTTCTCCTGTAAGCGCGATGCGCTGATTGCTTCCTGCACTGCCATGAAACGCGCCAGCCGCTCCTGCTTGACCTGTTCCGGCACTGCGCCCGGCAATGCATTCGCCGACGCGCCTGCCACCGGTGAATAAGCAAAGCAGCCAACGCGGTCGAGCTGTGCTTCCTGCATAAAATCCAGCAGCAGTTCGAAGTCGTCCTCGGTCTCGCCGGGAAAGCCGACGATGAAAGTGCTGCGCAGCGTGAGCTCCGGGCAGATTTCGCGCCAGGCGTGAATGCGGGCCAGTGTGCCGTCGATATCGCCAGGGCGCTTCATGGCCTTGAGGATTTTCGGGCTGGCATGCTGGAACGGCACATCGAGATACGGCAGGATGCTGCCCTCGGCCATCAGCGGAATCACCTCATCCACATGCGGATAGGGATAAACATAATGCAACCGCACCCAGACGCCCAGTTCGCCCAGCGCCGCGACCAGCTCAGTCATGCGCGTCCTGAGCGGGCGCCCTTGCCAGAAGCCGGTGCGGTATTTCACGTCAACGCCGTAGGCAGACGTGTCCTGCGATACCACCAGCAGTTCCTTGACGCCGGACTGCACCAGCTTTTCCGCTTCCTGCATGACGTCGCCCACCGGCCGGCTGACCAGGTCGCCGCGCATGCTGGGAATGATGCAGAAGGTGCAGCGGTGGTTGCAGCCTTCCGAAATCTTCAGGTAGGCGTAATGGCGCGGGGTGAGGCGGATGCCCTGCGGCGGAACCAGATCGGTATAGGGATCGTGCGGCTTGGGGAGATGATCGTGGACTACGCCCATCACTTCATCCAGCGCGTGCGGCCCGGTGACCGCAAGCACGCTGGGATGCGTGTTCCGCACCACATCGCCTTTTGCGCCCAGGCAGCCGGTGACGATCACCTTGCCATTCTTGGTCAGCGCCTCGCCTATGGCGTCGAGCGACTCCTCCACCGCCGAGTCGATGAAGCCGCAAGTGTTGACCACCACCAGATCGGCATCCTGATAGGTGTTGGAGATGACATAGCCCTCGGCGCGCAGTTGCGTCAGGATACGCTCCGAATCCACGGTCGCTTTCGGGCAACCAAGAGAGACGAAACCAACTTTAGGGATAGAATGTGTAGTCATGTTACTCAGCCGCAGCAGTTAAATCGTGTATATCGTCGCCATTGCCTGGCTTTACGTCGCCCTGATGGTGGCGCTCACCGAGCCCAGCGTCATCGGCGGCGTGCTTGCATTTTTGTTCTATGGCCTGCTTCCTTGCGGGCTTTTCCTGTGGCTGGTCGGCACGCCGCAACGGCGGCGCAACCGCCTAGCCAAGATCGCCCAGGAACCACTTGGTGAGCCAGATGGATCCGATGCCCAGGCAGATTAGCGTCACCTGCTGCAGTGTGGCATGCAGCTCCGGGCGCTTATGCAGGCCTGGAATCAGGTCGGCCACCGCCACGTAGATCATGCTGGCCGCCGCCAATCCAAGTATGGTCGGGATCCACGCCTGCATGGTTTGCAGGGCGAAATAGGCAATCACGCCGCCTATCATGGTGGCTACGCTGGACAGCAGATTGAACAGCAACGCCTGCCGCCTGGTGTAGCCGGAATGCAGCAGGATCAGAAAATCGCCCACCTCCTGCGGGATTTCATGCGCGATGATGGCAAGTGCTGTCACCGTACCCAACTTGAAATCTGCCAGGAAGGCTGCTGCGATCAGGATGCCGTCGACAAAATTATGGAAGGTGTCGCCCACCATGATCATCATGCCGCTGCGGCCATGATCGTGCCCATGATCGTTCACCGCATGCACTTCGCATTCCTCGCCGTGGCAATGGCGCCACAGCACCAGCTTTTCCAGTACGAAAAACAGCATGATGCCGAACAGGATGGTTGCCGCCATGCTCTTCGGGTTGCCGGCAAGGGAAAATGCCTCCGGCAGGATTTCCAGGAACACCGCTCCCAGCAGCGCACCAATGGCGTAGCTGATCAGCATGGGAACCCAGGCCGAACGCGCCTTGAATGCAACAAAAGCGGCGCACATGACGCTCAAGGCGCCGCCGGCGAGGCTGGCGATCAATATCCAGGTCAGAGATTGCATATTTTGGAGTGTCAGATAAAGGCGCTCAATTATACGCGATATACCCTGATTCCAAGGAACTGCGCTAGAATCTGACCCATCATGAGGTTCCCATTGAATCTTGGCCCAGCAAGCACGCAGCACCGCCCCTTGGCGGCGGAAAGCGGAACGCCGCTATTGGATGTATTCCGTGTCGAATTAGTGCGTGAAATGATGGGTGATGGCTTTGCCGATATCGTCGGAGCATTCATCTCCGGCCTGCCAGATGCCCTGACGGAACTGCGCCATTCCCTGGCGCAGGGCGAACTGGAAACCCTAGGCAAGACGGCGCATGGACTGAAAGGAAGCGCAGGCAACATGGGCGCAATTGCCTTGGCGGAATTGGCCAAGCGGCTGGAAATGGCGGGCAAAGACAAAAATGTGGCGGAAGCGCAAGCGCTGATGACGCAGATGGAAGGTGAAATGCAGCGCACCACGGATGCCTTCGATACCTTGATCGGCAATTGATGCCCAGGATATTAAGGCTCTAATCCTCCAACCAGATCAGCGTTGCCATGCGGCCGGTCTGCCCATCGCGGCGATACGAGAAGAACTGTTCGCGTGCGGCATAAGTGCAATAGCCGCCGCCATAAACACGCTGCACGCCAAGCTTGTGCAATCGCTGGCGCGCCAGCCAATAAATGTCGGCCAGCCACTTCCCTGCCGCAACTGGGCTGAATGCCTGCCGGGCGCTGGCATCCGCACCGGCAAATATCTCCAGCACATCATCCCCGACTGCAAATGCCTGTGGCCCGATGGCTGGCCCCAGCCAAGCCATCAGCGATTCCGGCGGCACGTTCATGGCGAGCACCGTAGCTTCGATTACTCCCGCGGCCAACCCACGCCAACCCGCATGGGCGGCGCCCACCACTGACCCGGCCTCATCGCATAACAGCACCGGCAGGCAATCGGCGGTCATGACTGCACAAACTGCGCCGGGATGAGAAGCCACGCTGCCGTCCGCTTCCGGCAAGCAGCCGGCCTGCGCGGCATTCACCACTACGGTGCCATGTACCTGCTTCAGCCATAACGGCTCGGCGGGGACAGCACCGCTCAACAACTGGCGGTTACGCGCCACGGCGAGCGGATCATCGCCCACATGATCGCCCAGATTGAGCGCAGCGAACGGCGCCAGGCTCACGCCGCCCTGGCGCGTGGTTTGCAGTGCCCGCACGCGAGGTGGTGCCGGCCAATCCGGCACAATGAATCCCGGCATCACCAGGCGTCTTCCCCGTTTTCACGGCCTGCAGTCATATCGGCACGCAAATCTTCCAGCAAACGCTTCATGTCGGCGGGCAACTCGGCCGACCAAGCCATCTCTTCCCCCGTCGCAGGATGGATCAAGCCCAGCCGCGCAGCATGCAGCGCCTGACGGCCGAATGCCTTGAGCGCCGCCAGCAATTCCGGCGACAAAGCGGAGGTTTTGAGTATGCCCTTGCGGCCATATACCGGGTCGCCTACCAGGCAGTGGCCTATCGACTGCATGTGCACCCGGATCTGGTGCGTGCGGCCGGTTTCCAGCCGGCAGCGCAGGTAGCTATGGGCGACAAAACGCTCCAGCAAGTCATAGTGCGTCACCGCCGGCTTGCCACCCTGCACCACCGCCATGCGGGTGCGCTCGCGCGGGTGGCGTCCGACCGGCGCTTCCACGGTACCGTCCTGCCACACCTCGCCCCACACCACCGCGCGGTATTCGCGCTTCACGGTGCGCGCCTGCAACTGCCGCACCAAATCCGTCTGCGCCGCAAGCGTCTTGGCCACCACCAGCAGGCCGCTGGTTTCCTTGTCCAGCCGGTGGACTATGCCGGCACGCGGAATCTGGCTGAGCTGCGGCGCATGATGCAGCAGTGCGTTAAGCATGGTGCCTTGCCAATTCCCTACGGCCGGGTGCACCACCAAGCCCGCCGGCTTATCGATCACCAGCAGGTGCTCGTCTTCGTACACCAGCGGCAAGGCGATTTCTTCCGCCTTGAAGGCACTCTCCTCCGGCGCCGCTTGTGGCGTGACCAAAATGCGCTCGCCGCCCCAGACCTTTTGCCTGGCGCCGGCAACCTGGCCATCCTGCTGCACCAAACCTTCCTTGATCCAGCCTTGCAGGCGCGTGCGGGAATAGTCCGGCAGCAGGCGCGGCAATGCCTGGTCGAGCCGCAAGCCAGCCATATTGGCGGGAATCACCAGGGAGATAGGATAGCGTTGGGTCATCGGTTATAATTCATAAAAATTTTCTGGCGGATCCTGTTCATGAAACGTAGTTTAGCGTTAATTGCCGTTCTCTTGCTCGCCGGCTGCGCCATCTTCGGCGACCCTACCGAGATCGATGAAACCAAGGGCTGGGGGGTGCAGAAAATCTACGCCGCCGCCGAAGAGAAAATGCGCGATAAGGATTACGATAAGGCGATCAAGTACTACCAGATCATCGAATCGCGCTTCCCGCACGGCCGCTACGCCATGCAGGCGCAGCTCGAAACCGCTTATGCCTACTACAAGAAGCAGGAAGCCGCCTCCGCCATGGCGGCCGCCGACCGCTTCATCAAGCTGCACCCGCACCACCCCAATGTGGACTACGCCTACTATCTGAAGGGGCTGGCCAATTTCAACGAGCGCGGCATCGTGGAAAAGCTGACTCAGCAGAATATCGACGACCGTGATCCGAAATCGCTGCGCGAATCTTTCCTGGCCTTCAAGGAACTGGTGACACGTTTCCCCGACAGCAAGTACACCAAAGACGCCACGCTGCGCATGACCTATCTGGTCAACACCCTGGCGGGGCACGAGCTGCACGTGGCGCGCTATTACATGAAGCGCGAGGCCTACGTCGCCGCAGTCAACCGTTGCAAATTCGTGGTCGAGAACTACTCGGATTCCACGTCAGTCGAAGAAGCGCTGGTGGTCATGGTCAGCGCCTATGACCTGCTGGGCATGGCTGACCTCAAGCAGGACACCTTGCGCGTCCTCAAGACCAATTACCCGCAAAGCCGCTTCCTGGGGAGCGGCGCACCAACTGAGCAGAAAGTCTGGTGGAAATTCTGGGAAAGCCTGTGGTAGCGCTGGTTACCTAGCGCTTGGCGCGTGCAGGTTTTTCGGACTTGCCGCGCACCGGCGCATCCTTGCGCGCCTTCAATTCCGCACGTTGCGCCACCTTGCGTTTACGCATGCTGACGATGCCCTCTCCGCCCTCTTTGGGCTTGTCCGTCGCGGCGTAGGGGTTGCTCCCCGCCTTGAACTGGATGCGCAGCGGCGTCCCGGTCAGCTCGAATTCCTTGCGGAAAGCGTTTTCCAGAAAACGGCGATAACTGTCCTTGATGGCATCCACGCGGTTGCCATGAATCACGATGATGGGCGGATTCCTGCCGCCCTGGTGCGCATAGCGCAGCTTGGGGCGTATGCCTTTGGAAATCGGCGGCTGATGCTGCGAGCTGGCCTCCATCAATGCGCGTGTCAGCTTGGGTGTGGAAAGCGTGGCCATCGCCGCGCGGTAAGCCGCATCGATCGACGGGAATAGCTGTGGCAACCCGCTGCCCTTGAGCGCCGAGATGTAGTGGAACTTGGCGAAGGTCAGAAACTGCAACTTGCGCGTGATATCGTGCTTGACGCTCTCGCGCTGCTCCTCGTTCAGCCCATCCCATTTGTTCACCGCCACCACCAGCGCACGGCCGCATTCCAGGATGAAGGCGGCAATATGGGCATCCTGTTCGGTCACGCCCTCCTGCGCATCCAGCACCAGCACGGCCACGTTGGCATCTTCGATGGCCTGCATGGTCTTGATCACGGAAAACTTCTCGATCGCCTCGAACACCTTGCCGCGGCGCCGCACACCCGCGGTGTCGATCAGCGTATAGCGGTGATCGCCGTGCTCCAGCTCGATGTAGATGGAATCGCGCGTGGTTCCCGGCTGGTCGAAGGCAATGACGCGCTCTTCACCCAGCATGGCATTGACCAGCGTCGATTTGCCGACGTTGGGGCGACCGATTATGGCCACCTTGGGTGGCGCATCTTCGTTTGCCATAACTTCCGGCTCGACTTCGAAATCAGCCAGCGCTAGGTCGACGATATCGCGCACCCCTTCGCCGTGCGCCGAAGAGATGGCATAAGGGTCGCCCAGCCCAAGCTCGTGGAACTCGGCAGCAACAACCGCACGGTTAAGGCCTTCGGTCTTGTTGACGGCGAGGAGTACAGGGCGCGCGGAACGGCGCAGGCGGTCGGCGATGATTTTGTCCTGCGGCGTCAGCCCTTGGCGACCGTCCACCAGAAAAATAATAACATCCGCCTCATCCACGGCAAGCAGCGTCTGGCGCGCCATTTCCGCCAGGATGCCGCTTTCTGCGGTCGGCTCGAAGCCGCCGGTATCCACCACCAGATATGGCTTGTCACCCAGCACGCCGCGTCCATAATGGCGGTCGCGCGTCAGGCCGGGCAAATCAGCAACCAGCGCGTCGCGCGTCTTGGTCAGGCGATTAAATAAGGTGGATTTGCCGACATTAGGACGGCCCACCAGCACGAGGGTCGGTAACATGGGCTTACTTCAGAGAAATCGCGTAGAGGCCGCCGCCACGGGTCTGCACCAGCACGGCGGAAGATCCCAGCGCCACCGGCTGCGCCATGATGGCGCTGCTGTCGGTCTTGATGCGCGCCGCAAATACGCCGTCTTCACGGTCGAGGAAATGCACATAGCCTTCCAGGTCGCCCAATGCAACATAGCGGCCCACCGGCAGCGGCGCACTGATCTGGCGATTGAGCAGGGCACCCTGACGCCAGTAGCTCTTGCCGCTGGAATAATCGACGGCATATACCGCACCGTTGGTTTGGGTAACGAACAAATGCGTGCCATCGACGCCCAGTCCGGTATAGCTGGAGATGTCGCGATTCCACAGCACGCGGCCGCTGCCGCGCTCAACGCCGGCAATACGGCCCTGGTAGGCCACAGCATAGACATAGCGCCCGTCCACCACCGGCAGACTGGTGATATCGGCAATACGTTCAATCTCGGTCGTCCCCTTGGGCAGGGCGACGGACGCCTCCCACAGCACTCTGCCGTCATCCACGCCGAGCGCGACCAGCTTGCCGCCGGCGAAACCGACATAGGCAATGCCATCGGCAATGGTCACGCCCGCGCCGCTTCTTAACGTCAGGGCGGGAGTGGCGCGCTCATAGACCCATTTGCGTTTGCCGTCGGCAACACTCAGGCCGAAGATGCGGCTATCGCCACAACGTACCACCACCACGCCGCCGCTCACTACCGGCGCACTCAGCACTTCACTGCTGACTCTGGACTTCCACAACGGCTTGCCGCTGGTCTGGTCGAATGCCAGCACCATGCCTTTGGGCGTACCCGCCAGCACCAGATTCCCGCCCGCCCCGACGCCGCCGGAAAGCCTCTCGCCGGCATTGATGCGCCAAGCCTGCTTGCCATCGGACACACCAATACGGGTAATGTCGCCATCGGCACCGGCGGCATAGACTGCGTTGGCACTCAGCGCCGGGGTGAAGTCATACACATCCCCACTGCCCACACTGACTTGCCACAGGATTCTGGCTTCCATGGTAGGCTTGAAATCGACCAGAGCCGCGGGGGGTTCCTTGGTATCGCGCCCGAAAAAACGCTCTCCGATATCATCTTTGAAGTCGCTCAGCGTGCTACAAGCGGGTAGCAGCAGAGCCAGCAGCAACGGCAACAGGAAACGCAGCACGCAATCAGCTCCCGAGAGCTTCGAGCTTGTGCTCGGTATAGTGGCGGTAGCGGCCCTCGTCATCGAGCTTTTCCAATGCTTGTTTGTAAGCAGCCCTGGCATCCGCCGGCTTGCCCTGCGCCACCAGAATATCGCCCCTGAGGTCGGCGAACAGCCCGTCGAAGGCAGCATCGTGCTGGTCGGCCAAGGTCTTGAGTGCGGCATCGTATTGCTTCTCTTCCAGCTGGATTGCCGCCAACTGCAGCTGGGCGACGCTGCGAATCTGGTTCTCCTTGGCATGCTCCATCGCCCACTGCAATTGCGCCTTGGCGCTCTTGGCGTCATTTGCCTCATAGTTGGCCTTGGCGGCAAGCAGGGCCGCGCGCGCGGCATAAACGGTGCCGGCATATTTCTCCATCAACTGCCCGGAACTACTGCGCACGCCCTTGATATCCTTGGCGTCGAGTTGCGATAACGCCTCGTAGCGGGCAGAAGCCTCCAGCGCCTGCGAGTGCTGGTAATACTGCCAGCCGCGGTATCCGGTAAAGGCTATCAGCGCCGCTCCGGCCACCAGCAACGCGGTATTGCCATGGCGTTTCCACCAGTCCTTGAGTACATCCAATTCTTCCTGCTCTTCCAGATCGTATGCCATAACACTTTCCTAATTTAGTTTCTATACCGTCGCCCCGGCCAGCCGATGCCGTCCCGGGATCGCATTCAACAGATTCTGCGTGTATTCCACATGGGGATGGGCATAAATCGCCTCCACCGTGCCCTGCTCCACCACGCGCCCGCAATGCATCACCGCCACCTCGTCGGCAATATGGCGCACCACGCGCAGATCGTGGCTGATGAACAGGTAACTCAGCCCCATTTCCTGCTGCAATTCCTTGAGCAGCAACAGTATCTGCGCCTGTATCGACACGTCCAGTGCGGACACCGGCTCGTCGCACACCACCACTTTTGGTTCCAGCACCAGCGCGCGCGCGATGCCGATGCGCTGGCGCTGGCCGCCGGAAAACTGGTGCGGGAATTTGTCCATATCCTCCACGGACAGCCCAACGCGCTGCAGCATGCGCTTGATTTTTTCGCGCCGCTCGTCGGCATCGCCAAGACCGTGAATCACCAGGCCCTCGCCAACGATCTCGGCCACTTTCATGCGCGGATTGAGCGAAGCGAAAGGGTCCTGGAACACCATCTGCAAGTGCCGGCGCGCTATACGCAATTGCGCACCGGACAACAGCGCCAGGTTACGGCCTTCGAACTGCACCTCGCCCGCGTCCAAGGGCAGCAATTGTAGCAGACATCGTGCCAGCGTGGATTTGCCGCTGCCGGATTCGCCCACGATGCCCAGCGTCGCGCCCTGTTTCAGGTCGATGCTGACATTATCCAGCGCTTTGATGACATTGGCGCCGAAACCGAAGCGCCCGCTGCGCTGCCGGTAGGTTTTGCTCAGGCCGCGCGCAGATAAAATGCATTCGCTCATGCCGCAACCTCGTTCAGCCAGGCATAGTCTATGGGTTTGAGCGGCTTCTTGCCCTCGACATCCGGCACGCAGTCCAGCAGCGCCCGCGTGTAGGGATGCTGAGGGCTGCCCAGCACCTTGTCCACCGCGCCCATTTCCACGATTTGCCCGCGAAACATCACCGCCACGTCATCGGCAATGTCCGCCACCACGCCGAAATCGTGCGTGATGAACAGCATGCCCATGTTCATGCGGCTTTTCAGTTCTGCCAGCAGCGCCAGAATCTGCGCCTGCACCGTCACATCCAGCGCGGTCGTCGGTTCGTCGGCGATCAGCATGGCCGGCTCGCAGGCGATGCTCATGGCGATCATCACGCGCTGGCGCTGACCGCCGGAGAGTTCGTCCGGGTAACTGCCGGCACGCTCGGCCGCAATGCCGACCTGTTCCAGCAATGCAGCCACCCGCGTCTGCAGCGCCTTGCCCGTCAGCCCGAGATGCACCGTCAGGCTCTCGCCGATCTGGTAGCTCACGTTCAGCACCGGATTGAGCGAAGTCATCGGCTCCTGAAAAATCATGCCGATGCGTTTGCCGCGCACATCCTGCATCTGCGTGCTGGAATACGCCGTAAGATCGTTGCCATGAAACATCACGCGTCCCGTGAGGCGCTGCAACGCGGGCGGCAACAACCCCATCAGCGCCAGCGCGGTGAGGCTCTTGCCGCTGCCGGATTCGCCGACGATGCAGGTGGTTCTGCCTGCCGCGAGCGTGAACGAAACGTCGTTCACCAGCAGCATATCGCGGCGCGCCATGGGCACAATACTCAAGCCATCGACGCGCAACAGTTCGGTCGTGCCGTTCATGCCGCTTTCCCTTGCTGCGCCAGCACCACCTTGTTGCGCCCGCCGCGCTTGGCTTCGTACAGAGCATCGTCGGCGACTTTGCTCAGATCCAGATGGGTTTCGCCTTGTTTGTAGATGGCAATGCCGCAACTCATGGTGACACTGAACTCGCCCTGCTCGGCGCGGTGTTTAATCTTGGAGAACGCCTCGCGCACATTGTCCATCACTTTCACCGCCATGGCGCTGTCGGTATTGGGCAGGACGACGGTAAACTCCTCGCCGCCGTAGCGGCCGATGCGATCGGTACGGCGCATGCGCTCCTTGAGCAGGCGCGCCAGGCTTTTCAGCACGCGGTCGCCGACCTGGTGACCGTAACTATCGTTGACTGACTTGAAATGATCCAGGTCCACCATGACGAAGGCCAAAGGCGCCCCCTCGCGCTCGGCGCGCGACACTTCAATCTGCAATTCCTCCTCGATGCGGCTATGGTTGAGCAAGCCGGTCAGGCCGTCTTTGATCATAAGGGAGCGTAGCGTGCGGTAACGCTTGGAACGGATGGTCACCGAAGCCACCAGATGCAAGGGGTCGATCGGTTTGGTGAGAAAATCATCCCCGCCATGATGCATGGCGGTAAGCTGCTTTTTCACGTCGCGTTCGGCGGATAAAAAGACGATGGGAATACTAACGAATGCCGGCTGCTGGCGGATAATCTGCGCCAGTTCATCGCCATTGCATACCGGCATGTACATATCCATCAGTATGGTGTCCGGACTGAAGTCGTCCAGCGCTTGCAGCACCATGGCCGGGTCAGTGACCGCCAGGGTTTGCATGCCAGCCTGCCGCAGGGTCAAGGCATGGAACTGGGCCACCGAAAGGGTATCGTCCACGATCATGACACGATAGGGCTCCTGCTCTTCCCACGATAACAGCGCATCCAGGCGGTCTATCAGTTCACCCACGTCCACCGGCTTGGTGAAATAGCCGTCACAACCGGCGCGCACCGCTTCCAGCCGCGCTTCGAATTCGTCGTGCGCGGTGAGGTAAACCACCGGGATCGGCTCGCTACGCCCCACCTGCAAGGCCTGGATCGCCTTGGCGCCGGCGTATTCGCCATCCGGGAACTCCATGTCCATGATGATGGCGCTAGGCGGCTTGCTCTTGATCGCGCGCATCAAGTCGCTCGGGTCTATAAAGCTGTGCACGTCGAAGCCGAAATAATGGATCTGCATGGCCAGCGCCTCGCCCAATTCACGGTCGTCATCCACCATGTAAATCAGATGACGCTCCCTGAACTCACCGCTGTGAGCTCCAGACGCTTTCGTGGTCGGCGGCATGATATTGGCGCCGGCCGCAAGGGGCTGTTGGGCAGCCTCACGCAACTGCTGCAACGCTCGCTCGAATATCGCCACACTATCGGCTGTCGGCTTCCATGCCTTGTCACGCAGACAGGCAGAAAATGAGCTTTCCAGTTCGCGCGCAATTTCCGTTACCCGCGGCAAGCCGAAAGTGGTACCGGAACCGGCCATGTTATGCAGCAAGCGCAGCAACTGCAGCCTGGCTTCGGCGGCCTGTTTGCCGTTTTTCGATGTCTGCCGCCACAGCGCCTCGATATCATTCAGGCGCTGCGGCAATTCGGCAAGGTAATGTGCCTGCAACTGCGCCAGTTTGTGGCGGAGATCGTCCTGCTCCGCCATCACAGGGACTCCCATATGCTGCGTACCGTATCGGCCAGCGTCATCGGGTCAAACGGCTTGGGAATAACATCCACCGCCCCCAGCGCCTTGAAGTGCGCCACTTCCGACGGCTGCACCTTGGCCGTCATGAATACCACCGGCACGCCCGCCAGAGCGCGAGTCGCCTTGATATGCGACAGCGTGGTGACACCGTCCATCTCTGGCATCATCATGTCCAGCAGGATCAGTTGCGGAGCGAAACCCGGCGCCTTCTCCAGCGCTTCGCGCCCGTTGTTGCAGATTTCGACGACGAAGCCGCCCACCATTTCCAGCGCAAGCCGTGCCACCGTCTGGATGTCCGGTTCATCTTCGGCGTAGAGGATGCGGGTCAATGGCTGTTTCATGCTAGGCCCCTTTTTTGTCAATTCTTGCCGCACAAGCGCTGTATGGTTTCCAGCAACTGTTCATTGCTGCTGCGTGTTTTTACCAGCGCCGCTGCCACCTGCTGTGCCACCGCGCCGGATAATTCCTGCGCGGAGAACACCAGCACCTGTGTCCCAGAATTATGGCGCTGCAGGTAGGGCAGCAAATTTGTGCCGTTGCCATCCGGCAGGCCGAGGTCAAGGATAATCAGGTCGAACTCGCCCTGTTCCAGTTGTTGCCTGGCTGCTGCCAGCGTGGCTGCGGGCACCACTTGCGCCTGGTCGCCGACCAGGGCGAGCACGACTTGCCGGATATCCGCCTCGTCTTCCACGTGCAGTATCCGGGAACGTCCGCCCTTGGCGGGCCCAATAGCGGCCAGCGCAGCCAGCAAGCGCTCCTGGTCGATCGGCTGTTCCATGCATTCCAGCACGACAAATCCCGGAGTGAGTCTGGCACTGGCGTTTTTGGCATCGGCCGACACCACCACCACGGGCAGATCATGCGTCGCCGGATTGGCCCGCAACCAGTGCAGAAAAGTCATGCCACGCTCACCCGGCAGCAGCAGGTTCAGCGTCATCGCATTATAACGATGCCGCGCAAGCAGTTTGCGCGCCTCTCCGGCATTGCGCGCCACATCCACCCGGTAGCCGGCCTGTTGCAGCAGCAACTGGAGGTGCGCGGCGGCATCCTGACTATCCTCGCACACCAGGATATTGCCCTTGAATATCTCGCCCCTATCGTTATCGATCTTGGGCACGCCCAGTACCGGCAGTTCAAAATAAAAGGTCGCACCCTCGCCCTCGATACTGTCGACATCGATGCTGCCCTGCATATGCTCCAGCATCGCCTTGACGATGCTCAAGCCCAGCCCGCT